>Ga0136615_10000092_pt1 | contig 34502 bp, 37 predicted proteins | sample AntDrymUQ2882206_2_FD_106647 | JGI IMG/M metagenome (GOLD analysis project Ga0136615, IMG submission 106647) | Polar desert sand microbial communities from Dry Valleys, Antarctica - metaG UQ288 (22.06) | ecosystem: Environmental > Terrestrial > Soil > Desert | place: Antarctica: Dry Valley... | reverse complement strand
CGAAACAGCACCAACTCAGGCACCAGTAGCAGCACAAACCTCCAACAAAGACCGGCGATCCGACCCGCCAACCTCAACGATCAGCGCTGAACGAACCGAGTTCGTGAATCCGAGTTAGCGCGCCGGCGCGAGCTCGAGGCCCGCAGGCAGCGCGCCGTCGGCGCGCGGCCGTGCCGATAGCCCGCTCTCGGCACGGATGAGCGCGGCGAAGCAGTCCACCAGGCTTGGGTCGAAGTGGCGTTCGCGCTCGCCGTCGATGTGGGCCAGCGCGGCCTCGACCGTCCATGCCGCCTTGTAGGCGCGCGCGGTGAGCAGCGCGTCGTAGACGTCGCAGATCGCGGCGATGCGGCCGGCGAGCGGGATCTCCTCCCCGGCCATGCCGGCGGGATAGCCGGTCCCGTCCCAGCGCTCGTGGTGCGTGCGCGCAATCGACTCCGCGGTGCGCAACAGCTGGGAGGTCGAGCCGGCCAGCAGCTCTGCGCCGATCGTCGTGTGGCGCTGCATCACCGCACGCTCGTCGTCGGTGAGCTTGCCCGGCTTGTGCAGGATCTCGTCGGGGATGCCGATCTTGCCGACGTCGTGCAACAGGCTCGCCTGCTGGATCTCCTCGGCCGCGGGCTCGTCGAGCCCCGCGGCACGGGCCAGGCGCCCGCAGAGCAGGCTCATGCGCTTCAGGTGCAGGCCGGTCTCGTTGTCGCGCTGCTCGGCGGCCAGGCTGAGGCGCTGGAGCACCTCCAGCTGGGTCGTCCGCAGCTCGCGCGTGCGCGCGGCGACCTCGAGCTCGAGCGCGCGGCCGTAGGCCGCGATGCGCCGGCGCCGGCGGCCTTCGAGCGCGTAGCCGGCGACGAACGTGCCCAGCGTGCCCAGCCCGAGCGCGAGCAGCGGCCCGACGAGCACCACGACGACGCCGTGCGCGAACGCGACCTGCGCGGCGACGGCGGTGAGCGCCGCCAATCCCACAGCAAGGCCGAGCGTCACGAGCGGTCGCAGGCGCAGGCCGGCGAGCGGCACGGCGAGACCGAACAGCACGATGCTGACGAGCGCCAGCCACGGCGGTGCATCGCGCAGCGGGTTGCCGTGCAGCGCCGTCCAGAGCGCATGCGCCTGCACCTCGACGCCCGGCATCTTGTCGCTGCCGCTCGTCCCGGTCGCGTGGCTGTCCTGCAGGGTCGGAGCGGTCGAGCCGACCAGCACGATCTTGCCTCGCAGGCGCTCGCTGGGTACGCGGTCAGCGAGCAGGTCCGCGAACGAGACCGTCGGGAAGGCGTCCAGCCCACCGCGGAAGTCGATCCGCGCCATGCCGCCGTCGAACGCCGAGCCCGGCAGCCGCCGTCCGCTGATCCGGGCGGCGGCGACGACGGCGATGCTCGGTAGCCGGTCAGCGCGCTCGGGGTAGCGTCGGATGACGGCGCCGTGATCGTCGGGCAGGTCCGCCGCTGCGGCGCGGCTGTTGATCAGCGCGAGGTTGTCGTCGCCGCCCAGGACGTCGGTGCTGCCGTCGGGCCGGCTGCTGCTGGTGGCCAGCGTCGCGCCGCCGGCGCGGCCGATGGCGTCAAAGAGGGCGAGGTCGTCGGAGCGGCGCGCCGATGGCTCGGTGAACTGCACGTCGTAGACGATCTGCCGGGCGCCGGCGGCGCGCAGGCGGTCGACGGCCTGCGCGTGGTACAGGCGCCGGAACGGCCAGCCGCGGTTGCCGACCGTCCGAATGCTGTCGTCGTCGATGGCGACGATCACGATGTCCGTGACTGGAGCCGTGTGGCGCAGGCCGAAGCGCGCATCGACGCTCGCGTTCTCCAGCGGCGGGAGCGCTCCACCGAGCGCGGCGCTCGCCGCGACGAGCGCGGCGGCGACGCCGGCCAGCAGGCGGCCGGCTGTGCGTCGGAACTCCACGGCGACCGTTCAGCGTGCTCGTGTTGCGCGCTGGAGCTGGCCCTTGTGCGCTCGCCGGGCGGTGGTGGTCATCTGCGTGGTATCGGCTCCCGTCGGCCAGGCTTGAGCGAGGATCCGGCCCGGCTCGACGATCGGCCGGATGACGCCGCGCGGATCGCCGCGCCGAAGTGAGCGGCGGCCGCGACGGCAATCATCAACCCTCAAGCTCGGGTTCGACTGGAAGGTGACGGTTGAGCCGGAAGGAAGGTGATGGTTGGACCGGAAGGAGGGTCCGCCGGGAAGTCCGGTAGCCTGCCGCCTCGTGCCGGGGGGTGGGCCCCGGCCTGTGACCGTGCGAGGACCCCCGATGAAGGCCCAGACAACGCCATGAGCAGCGATCGCGCCGCGCGGCGGCTCGCCGCAATAGCCGTGCTGGGGGCAGGCCTGCTCGGCGGCCCCGTTGCCCTGCCTGTGGCGGCGCAGGATCCCGCACCCGAGCCGGCAGCGACGACGCCTGCCCCCGCGGCCCCGCCGGCATCCACCACACCGGAGCCGGCAATAGCGCCCGCGCCCGCGCCCGCGAGTACGCCTGCGGCTGCCGCCGCCCCGCAGTCCCCCGCCGCGCCGTGGACGCCGCCGGTCGCCGGCCCGCTGGACTACGTCAACGATCGCCTGCCCTCGCTCGACCTGCCCGCGGAGCCGCGACAGCCCCGCCCCAGCCAGCCGCGGCCCGAGCGGACGGCGGGGCGCGCACCGACCACCGGCGACGAGCCCGCGCGGTCCGGGGATGCGGCCGGCGAGGCGGCCGGGCGCGCGGGCGGGGAGATGGGCCAGCCGCTGGGCCGCTCCGGCCAGCCCGCGCAGGTCCCGAACTTCTTCATCGGGCAGTTCCGGATCCCGCCGTTTCTGCTGTCGATCTACCAGGCCGCCGCGATCCAATACGGCGTTCCGTGGGAGGTTCTTGCCGCGATCAACGAGATCGAGACCGACTACGGGCGCAACCTCAACGTCTCCTCGGCCGGGGCGCTGGGCTGGATGCAGTTCATGCCCGGCAGCTGGCGGACCTACGGCGTCGACGCCAACGAGGACGGCCGCAAGGATCCCTACAACCCCGTTGACGCCATCTTCGCGGCGGCGCGCTACCTCCGGGCAGCCGGCGCCGAGGCGGATCTCGCGAAGGCGATCTACGCCTACAACCACGCCGCCTGGTACGTCGAATCAGTGCTCCGGCGCGCCCGCCTCGTCGCGGGCCTGCCGTCCGATCTCGTCGGCTCGCTGACCGGCCTCGCACAGGGTCGCTCACCCGTCGCCGGTGCCGCGCGCTACACGCGGCGCAGCGCCGGCTCGCGCCCGCGCCACGGTTTGCGCATCCTCGCCCGCCCCGGCACGCCCGTCGTCGCGGTGCAGGACGGCGAGATCGTGCGCGTCGCGGAGAACGCGCGGCTCGGCCGGTACGTGATGCTGCGCGACGCCTACGGCAACACCTACACGTACGCGCACCTGGCGAAGACCGCGCGCAGCGTGCTCGTCGCGAAGGAGCGCGCCGCTGCGCACGCCGCCGGCGCACTGCCGACGCCGCTGCCCGACCCCGCACCGACGCAGCCCGCCAGCGCCGGCACCAACCGTAAGGCGGCGCCGCCCGCGGCGTCCGGCAAGCCCGCCCCGGCGGCGCGTGCCGCCGAGGCGGCCAAGGCCGCCAAGGAGCGCCTGTTCGCCAACCCGGCGCGGCCGCGGTCGCTGCCCTCCGGCGGACGCCAGCAGATCCTCGACGCGACGTACGCCCTGCCCGCCTCGGCGAGCCTGCGCTCGTACTTCGCCGGCGACGTCGGTCTCAAGCGCGACGAGCTCGAGCTCAAGCGCCTGTACCCTGGCCGACGCGTCATCGCCGGCACGATCCTGGGGCGCATCGGCGCGGGCACGAACGTTCGCGGCGCGCCGCACATGCTCTTCGAGATTCGCCCCCCCGGCCGCGACGCGCCGCGCATCGACCCTGAACCATTCCTCGAGGGTTGGCGTCTGCTCGAGTCGAGCACGATGTACCGCGCCAACGCAACCACCGGGCTCGCTGGCGGGTCGATCGGCCAGGTCCTGCTCATGAGCAAGGACGCCCTGGCCCGCCGCGTGCTGGCTGACCCTGCGATCGAGGTCTACGGTTGCGGGCGGCGCGACATCGAGGCGGGCGTCGTCGACCGGCGCGTGCTCGCGACGCTCGCGTTGCTCTCCGCGAGCGGGCTGCGCCCGACGGTCTCATCACTGCGCTGCGGCCACCGCACGCACACCGACAGCGGCAACATCTCCCAGCACGCTTCGGGCAACGGCGTGGACATCTCGAAGATCAACGGCACGCCGATCCTCGGAAACCAGGGCGCGGGATCGATCGCCGACACCACGATCCGCCGGCTGCTGACCCTCCAGGGGACGCTGGCGCCCGACCAGATCATCAGCCTGATGAAGTACCCCGGCATCGCGAACACGCTTGCGATGAGCGACCACGCCGACCACATCCACATCGGCTTCCGGCCAGCGGTGGGCACCGGCACCGGACGCGGCGCCATGCACGCGCTCGGCCTGCGCCCGAAGCAGTGGCTGCGCCTCGTCGACCGCCTCGGCCGGATCGCGAACCCGGCCGTCCGCCAGACCCCGTCGCGCCACGCCACGCGCGCGGCGCCGGTCAGTCCGGCGCGTCGCCCACCGGCGCCGGCTCCCTGACCTCGCCGAAGCTGACGAGGTCGGCCCAGGTGTACAGCAGCGGCACCTGATACCAACCGCTGCACGCGGCCCGCATTTCGGTGAACTCGGGACTGAACCAGAACGCGTCCCAGCCGGACTTCTCAGGATACTCGACCGACATCAGGAACTTGTAACGATCCACGCGCGAGCGGTAGACCATGTAGCGCGTCGCGCCGTGGCGGACCGACAGCGGCGCCAACTCCTGCAGCGCGGCCTCGAGGTCGTCGCCGCGAAAGCCGGTCGCGTACCAGGGCAGCTGGACGACGCCGCCAGCCATCAGCTGCCGACCTCGGCCGTGATCGCGCCCGGGCCATCGGCGGTCTTGCCCTGGCCGGTCTCGGTCGCCCCCACGAGGATCGCGATCTTCCCTGAGTGCCTGTTCTCGTACATGAGCTGATGAGCCTCCGCGACGCCTTCGAAGGGCATCGTCTTCCAAAGGACGGGACGGATCTTCGACTCGCGTATGAGGTCGTTGGCCTTCGTGCACTCGTACGCGTTGGCGAAGTGCGAGCCGAGGATCTGCTTCTGGCGCATCCACAGGTAGCGCACGTCGAAGTCGAGGTCGAAGCCCGAGGTCGCGCCGCAGATGACGACCTTGCCGAACGGCTTGACGACGAAGACGCTCGTCGGGAACGTCGCCTTGCCGACATGCTCGAAGACGATGTCGGGCGAGTCGCCGAGGATCTCCTTGACGCGCTTGCCGAAGCGCCGCGACTCCGCGAAGCGCGCCTTCTCCTCGTCGGGCGTCTCGCCGCCCTTGCGCATCATCCCGGCGAACCCGTTGCGGTTGATGAAGTCCTTGGCGCCGAGCTGCTTGACGAGCGCGCCCTTCTCGTCGCTGGACACGACGCCGACGCAGTCGGCGCCGGTCAGCGCGCACAGCTGGGTCGCGAACACGCCCAGGCCGCCTGCCGCGCCCCAGATGAGGACCTTGTGCCCGGCCTGCAGCTCGACCTGGTCCATCAGCATGCGGTAGGCCGTGAAGTACGTCAGGCCGTAGGACGCGGCCTCCTCCCAGGTCAGGTGCTCGGGCTTGGCGAGCAGCTGCTGGGCCTGGACCTTGCAGAACTGGGCGAACGAGCCCCAGCTCGTCTCGTAGCCCCAGATCTTCTGGCTGGGCGCCGCGAGCGGATCGAGCCCGTGGACCTCGACGTCCTCGTAGGAGGCCTGGTTGCAGTGCACGACGACCTCGTCGCCCACCTTCCAGCGCGTCACGCCGGGTCCGACCTTCCAGACGACCCCGGAGGCGTCGGAGCCACCGATGTGGTGGTCCTCCTCGGGGTGGTAGCGAAAGACCGAGACGGGCTTGCCGAGCGCGGCCCAGACGTTGTTGAAGTTCACGCCCGCCGCCATGACACGCACGATGACCTCGAACGCCTGCGGCTCGGGAACCTCGATCTCCTCCACCTGGAAGGCGTCCTTGGGCTCGCTTTCGCGGTCCTGGCGGATGACCCACGCCGCCATCGTCGCGGGCAGCTCGCCCGGCTCGGCTTCGATGGTTGCGACTTGGCTGAGATCGACCGCCACGGTCGGGCAATCCTACGCGCCGACGCGCTCGCGCGCGGGCTCAGCCGGTGGCGGGCTGGCCTCGCCGGTGGCCGGAGCCTGACGGATCGCGCCCCCGGCCAGCTCGGGCGAGATGAGCTTCCAGGCGACGATCGCCCCGGCCAGGGCGACGAACGAGCCGATCAGCAGGCCTTGGCCGAGCGAGTCGACGAAGTCCGTCCGCGAGCTTGTCTGGCCGATGAACGTGCCGAGCACCGCGACACCGAGCGTGCCGCCGACCATCCGGTTCATCGACAGGATCCCGGAGGCCACGCCGGCCTTCGTCTGGTCGACGGCGTTCATCGCCGCGGTGCTCATCGGCGACATCGTCAGCGCGATGCCGATGCCCATGAGCACGAAGCCCGGCAGCAGGAAGTCAAAGCCCGAGGTGGGGGTGAGGAACGACTGCCATCCCAGCGAGACCGCGACGAGCGTCAGGCCCGCCGCGATGAGCGGCCGCGGGCCGATGCGGTCGGTCAGGCGACCGGCGATCGGCGCCACGACGACGACCATCAGCGTCGTCGGCAGGAAGCGGACGCCGGCCTCCAGCGGCGAGTAGCGCAGGATGTTCTGCATGTAGAGCGTCAGGAAGAAGAACATCCCGAGCATCGCGAAGGAGACGATGAACGCGACGATGTTCGTGCCGAGGAACGTGCGCGAGCTGAAGAAGCTGAAGTCGACCATCGGCACCTTGACGCGCTGCTCGATGCGAACGAAGGCGATCAGCCCGGCAGCGGCGGCCACGAACAGCCCGATGATCCGCGGCGATCCCCAGCCCCAGTGGGCCGCCTCGACGAGGGCGAGCGTCAGCGCGGTGAGCCCGACGGTGATCGCGGCGATGCCCGCGACGTCGACCTTCGGCACGACGGTCTCGTCGCGTGACTCGTGGGTGGCGAAGAGCGTGACGGCGATCGCGCCCGCCGCCACCGGCAGGTTGATGAAGAAGATCGACTGCCAGGAGACGTGCTCGACGAGCAGGCCGCCCAGAACGGGCCCGATCGCCAGCGCCAGCGCCGAGACACCGGCCCACGTGCCGATCGCCTTGCCGCGCTCGTGCGGCGGGAAGGCGTTGGTGATGATCGACAGGGTCGCGGGCATCATCAGCGCCGCTCCGACGCCCTGGATCGCGCGGCCGCTGATCAGCCAGGCGGAGGACTGCGAGAAGCCGATGAACAGGCTCGACGCCGCGAACAGGACGACGCCCATGAGAAAGACGCGGCGGCGGCCGAAGATGTCGCCGAGCCGGCCGCCGGTAACGAGCAGGACGCCGAACGCCAGCGTGTAGGCGTTGACGGTCCATTCCAGGCCGGCGATCGACGTGTGCAGGTCGTGCTGGATCGACGGCAGCGCGACGTTGACGACCGTGTTGTCGAGCATGACCATGAACAGCGCGAAGCACATGGCCGCGAGCGTCCACCAGCGGCGGTTCTCGTCGTTGAGGCGCATCCGAGCGGTCATGCCTGCACCTTGTTCTCGAGTCCGTCGAGGATCGGCCGCAACGCCCCGGACAGATGCTGGGCCTGCGCGGGCGGCAGCGTGGCCGTGAACTGCTCGATGCCGGCGAGGCGCGCCTCGCCGAGGCGCTCGAGCGCGAGATGCCCGGCGTCGGTGCAGCGCAGGCGCTTCATGCGCCGGTCGGTGCTGTCCTCGCGGCGGCCGATCAGCGCACGCTCGACGAGCGCGTCGACGGAGCGGCTGGCGCCGGGCAGCGACAGCCCGAGCTGCTGGGCGAGCTCCTTGACCGTCAGCTCGGCATGCGAGAGGGCGCAGAGCGCCTTGACCTGGGTCAGCGTGAGGTCGAGCTCCTCGAAGATCGTGTACGCGCCGACGCTGTTGGTGCCCGTCACGCCGCGCCAGAGCGTCAGCAGCTGCACGGCGAGCTCGGCGGCGATGGCGTCCGCGTCGTCCGACGAGGCGGTGGGCGCGGCCGGAACAGATGCTTGCATGCACGCAAGTATTGCAGGCGCGCAGTCGTTGCGGACGGGTACACACCTGGGGCTCGTCTCGGGATGTGCGGACTCGAAGGCGCGCGTCGCTTTCGCCGCTTGCGAGCGGTAGCGATCAAGGCAGGGCGGGCCAGGCCCGGCGGCGCCCCGCGCGACACCGCGTGCGGTGGTGTTCGGATGGAGCATCTGCGCGACACGCTGGGCCCGGGACGCGGTGTGCGGGGCAGCGTGTCGTGTAGGTGTTGGCATGGAGCATCTGCGCGACACGCTGGGCCCGGGACGCGGTGTGCGGGGCAGCGTGTCGTGTAGGTGTTGGCATGGAGCATCTGCGCGACACGCTGGGCCCGGGACCGCCCGCGCCCCAGCGCGCGCGGCGGACCCTCCGTCATGGCTGCTGCTTGCTCAGGCTGGTCTTGCCCTCAGCCCTGGTCCTATCGCCCACGGCGCGACGCGCTGCCGGCGGCCTGGTCCTGCCACCACTACGCCAGCCGCCGGTCGAGCGTCGCCTCCAGCACGGGGTCGGCGCCGTCTTCGGCGGTGGCACGCGCGATCCGCAGCCAGGCAGCGCGTCCGTCCACGCGCAGGGTGGCGAGCTGGTTGTCGAACGTCGGCGGCTGGGCGAGCCGCCAGCCCGCCTCGGGATCCTCGACGCCGACCGCGTGCGCCAGCCGCCGCAGGGCGCGGGCGAGCACCCGCGAACGGTGGCCGGTCGTCAGCAGCGCGCGCTCGCGCCGCGAGAGCGGGTTGCGAACCGGCGAGCAGACCGCCTGGTACACCGCGCTGCGCACGCCGGCCGACCGCCGGAACGCCGCCTCGTGCAGGTAGCAGTGGTGCACGTCGCCGCCGAGGAAGAGGATCGAGGCCGGTGCCGCCCCGCGGCGGCCGGCACCGACCTCGCGCGTCAGCTCGAGCAGCCGGTGAAACGACCGCTGAAAGGCCGCCCAGTGCTCGAGGTCGAGGGCCTGGCGCAGGCGCTCGCCCTGCCGTGCGGCGGTCGCGCCCCAAGCGCCGGCGCAGACGGCCTCGCTGAGGGCCTCCAGCCAGTGGAAGGTGGGGGCCAGCAGGACGGGCAGCGTGTTGGCGATCACGAGATGATCGAAGTCGCCGGTCGTCTGCTCGACGACCCAGCGCCACTCGCGCTCGTCGAACATCTCCCGCCGCCCCTCCTCGAGGATCCGGCCCTCGCGGCCGTCGAGCACGACCAGGCGCGTGCGGCCCAGGTCGCGCGCGAAGCTCCACCGGCCGCCACCGCCGTCGCAGTCGGCGGCGAGCGCGAACTCGCGCAGCAGCGCCCCGCCGTCCGCGGCCGCTCGCACCCGGCGCAGGAGGCTGTCGCTCGCCAGCTCGGCCGGGGAGAGGTTGCCGAGGTGCTGGTAGATCCAGTACGTCTCCAGCGCGCCGGCGATCCGATCCGGCCACCAGGGCTGGCGGCGCATCCGTGCGCGCCAGGCCTGCGACGTGTTCCAGTCGTCGTGGACGTCGTGGTCGTCGAAGATCATCGCCGTCGGAACGGTCGAGAGCAGCCAGCGCAGCGTCGGCTGCTCCCACGCCTCGCGGTACAGGCGCGCGTACTCCTCGAAGCCGGCGACCTCGATGCCCGGTGGCTCGTCGACGTCGCGGCGGGCACGGATGAACGCGGCCGTCTCGGGCGACACCTCGTCGGCGTAGACCTGGTCGCCGAGCAGCAGGAGCATGTGCGGCCAGTCGCCGGACCGCTGGCCACGCATGCACACGGCCAGCGCGTAGAGGGCGTCGACGCCCGCGCCCCGGTCGTGCTCGTCGACGCTGAGCGTGTAGGGCGGGTGGTGCGGTCGCGTGACGCGACAGGAGCCGAAGGCGAGCTCGAGCGGTCCTGCCGCGGGCAGCGTGCGGATCAGCGACGGCGGCCAGTCGCCGCCGGTCGGCCAGCAGCGGGCGCCGTCGAGCCGAACGTCGTACGCGACGCTGTCACCCGGCGCCAGCCCGGTGAGCGCGACGATCGCGTAGTGGCGCCCGTTGACCTGGAAGGTCTGGGTTCGGCGTCCGAGCACCGCGACCTCGCACGCCGCGTCGGTCTCGAGCCAGATCGTCGCTTCGGTGGCGCCGACGTAGCGCAGCATCGGGCCGAGCACCAGGTTCGCCATCCGCGCGCAGCTTACGGACCGCGTCCTGCACGATCAGCCGGTTGGCCCCTTCATCTCCTCGGAGCTGCGCAGCCGCAGCGCCCTGTCGCGGTCGTTCCACGCGTAGGTTCGCTGCACGACCTTCGCCGGGCAGCACACGTCGTCTCCCTCGGTGAACCGCGGCGCGCGCACGACGAGCCTGGCGTCGACGATCTCCGCGCTCGCGCGGTACAGGCGCTGAGAGCGGTAGACGGCACGCAGGTCGCTCTCCTGCGCCTCGCCGTCGGTGCTGAAGACGTAGAGCGCGACGCCGCCGGCGACGCCGCCGGTGTCCACGAGCACGACCGCATCTGAGCGCCCGTCGCCGGTCAGGTCGGCGAACGCGATGTCGGGTGCGACGATCCCGCCGCTGCGCAGCAGGTTCTTGACGGCGCTCGTCGTCTCGGCGTCCGCGAGCAGCGTCTTCTTGAACAGCGACTGGGACTTGGAGGGCGCCGCGCTCGATCCGCTCGTGGCAAGCAGGGCGCCGCCGACGGCCAGCAGCAGCGCCGCGAGCACGGAGAGGGCGAGGCGAGGGCGGTGCATCGCGCGCATTGTCGCAATCGCGACCGGTCGGCGCTACGGCTGCAAGAGCTCGTCCTTCGCGCTCGGCCGCTCTCGCCCCACCCGGATCGTCGCGGGGGCGATCGCGGCGGTGCCCGTCGTGACGCGGTAGGTGCCCTCGACGAGGCGGGCCGTGAGCGATGCCGTGTCGCCTGGGTTGATCGGGCCGGTGCGCTGCTCGAGCCGGTCGCTGCCGTCGCTGAGCGTCTGGCTGCTGAGCGTGAGCCGCTGGGAGGTCGAGGTTTGGTTGCTCGCGATGAGCTCGATCGAGCTCGCGCCCACGCGCGACGGCGAGACCGTGACGTTCGAGCGCGTGATCGCGGCGCTCAGCGTGATCGGCGCGGGTTCGCGCTCGTCGTTGGCGAACTCCTCGTCGGCCCCGCAGCCACCGAGCGCGAGCGCCACAGCGACGGCGACACCGGCAGTCGTCCTTGGCATCCTGCGCATCGCATCCAGCGTTCTCACCAGCCGGTCAAACCTATCCGAGCTGGCATCGGTGCGCTGGTCGCACCTCCCTCGTCAGATGCTGTCGGGCGGCGCGAGCTCGGCGCGCTCGACCTCGAGCTCGCGCAGCGTCGCCTGCAGCTGGTCCCAGGCCGCCGCCTCGGCGTCGTCGTAGGCGCGGCCCTCGAGGCTGCTGAGCTCGTCGCGGTACGACGTCCAGGCGACCCGTGTGCGCGCGTCCAGAGCCGCAAGGCGCAGCTCGGTGTCGGGCGTCGCGAACGTCGTCATCTCACTCGTCCGTCGGCGTGTGCATGCATAATCGACAGGCTACCCCCGGGTGCGGTCGGCGGATGGGCGGGCCTGTGCAATGCGACGTGCATGCCGTCATGTGCGCGCGGCACGATGTGCCGGATGCAGCTGCTCGAACAGCCGCTTACGACGACCGAGTTCCTCGTCGTCGACACGGAGACCAACGGCAAGGCGGGCGAGGCCTGCGAGCTGACGGAGGTCGGCGCGGTGCTCGTCGGCGGCGGCGAGCTGCACGACCGCTGGGAGACGCTCGTCGGCGGCGTCGCGCCGCTGTCGCGCGCGATCCAGCGCTTCACGAGCATCACCCAGGGGATGGTCGACGAGGCGCCGGCGGCCGACGCCGTCCTGCCCGACCTCGGGGTGCTGATCGGATCGCCGCCCGCGCGCGTGCTCGTTGCCCATAACGCCGCGTTCGACCGCCGTGTCCTGCGCCAGGCCTTCGAGCGCGCGGGCCTGCACTGGCCCGACCCGCCGACGCTGTGCACCGTCGCGCTGGCGCGCCGCTTCGCCCCGCTCGTGCGCCAGCGTCGGCTCGCCGCGCTGGCCGACGCGCTCGGCGTGGAGGTCCACACGACGCACCGCGCGCTGGCCGACGCCGAGACCTGCGCGCGCGTGTTCTGCGCGCTGTTCGGGCGCCTCTGCGCGCACGCGCCGACCGTCGCCGACGCGCTCGAGACGCTGAACCCCGGCCGGCAGCGGCCGCGCAGGCCGCGCGCGGGACGCACCACAGGCCCGATCGGCGCCATCAAGCGCCACAAGCCGGACACGGGGTCGCTACCCGACGAGCCGGGCGTCTACATCTTCCGCAACGCCGCCGGGCAGGTGCTCTACGTCGGCAAGTCGGTCGCGTTGCGCACGCGCGCGCGCTCGCACTTCGCCTCCTCGGTGCCCGCCGAGGGCTGGACGGAGCAGGCGGCGCTCGTCGACCACCGCACGACGAACTCCGAGCTGGGCGCGCTCGTGCTCGAGCACCGGCTCATCAAGGAGCTGCACCCGCCCGGCAACGTCGTCCACAAGCACGACGACGCGTTCGTCTACCTGCGCTGCCGGCTGGACATCGCCTACCCGGTCATCGAGGTCGCGCGCGAGCCGGCGGCCGGGCGCGCGGTGACGGTCGGCCCGCTGCGCAGCCGCGCCGCCGCGGTCGAGCTCAAGGAGCAGCTCGACTCGCTCTTCGGCCTGCGCCACTGCGGTCGCAAGCTGCGCCTGCGGCCGTGGCCGTCGGCCTACGGGCAGATGGGACGCTGTATGTCGCCCTGCCTCAACGACCTCGACCCCAACCTCTACCGCCGCAAGCTCGACGAGGCGCTCGCCCTGTTCACCGGCACGGGCGACGGCGGCGAGGCGCTGCTGGCGCACATCGACGCGCAGATGCGCGCCGCCGCCGCCGAGCAGCGCTTCGAGCGCGCCGCCTGGCTGCGCCGCCGCCGCGAGCGGATTGCCGCGCTCGTGCGCGCGCTGGACGGAGCGCTCGCCGCCACGCACGTGCGGCCGCGGCTCGTGCTGGCGCCGCATCCGCGCGCGCCGCGCTTCGACGCGTTCTGGCTCGCCGGCGGTGGCGTGGCGGACTGGGGGGTGCTCGAGCACGTCGGGGACATGCACGAGCGCACCGTCGCGGCGCTGCGGCGCGGCGGCGTCCACGGATCCGCGGCGCAGCTCGCGCGCGACGGCGTCGCCGAGGCGCGGATCGTGCAGACGTGGCTCGCGGCCCGGCCGGCGGTACCGACGCTCGAGCTCGAGCCGGTTCCCGCCGCGGCGGAGCTTGCGCGGTTCGTCGCCGGCGCTACGCGTGCGTAGCGAGCGTCAGCTCGGCAGGCGGCAGGCGGGATGCCCGCGGGCCGTGCAGAACGCGTCCACCACGGCGGGGTCGAACTGCGTCCCGGCACATCGGCAGGGGAAGCTCCAGCGCGCCGAGCGCGTTGAGCAGGTGCAGTCCGCGGAGACTCAGGCGAACGGCAGCTCGACGACGCGCGCCGTGGCGCCCCCGTCGACCGCCAGCGTGTCGCCCGGCGCCGCCTCGCGGCGCACGAGCGCAAGCGCGATCGGGCCGTGCACGGGCGACACGAGCGAGCTCGCAAGCTTGCCCACGACGCGCTCGCCGAGGTGCAGCTGCGCCCCCGCCGGCGTCGCCTCCGAGAGCCTGAGTCCGCGCAGATGGCGGTTGGGCTTGCCGCGGTAGAACAGACGCGCGACGGTCTCCTGGCCGACGTAGCAGCCCTTCGTGAAGCTCACGGCGCGCTCGTTGAGACCGGCCTCCTGCGGAATCGTCGTATCGTCGAGCTCGTGGCCGTAGCGCGGGCGGCCGAGCTCGACCCGCAGGATCTCGGCGGCCGGCTCGGAGACGGGCGTCGCGCCGGCGTCCAGCAGCGCCGCGCGGACGGCCTCGGTCTCCTCGGCATCGCAGAGCACGTCGACGCCGACGTCGGTGACGATCATGCGCACGCCGCGGCCCGCGATCTTCGCGGCGCGGTGGGCGTGCTCCTCAGTGGGGAGGTCGTGCGCGGCCGCGACGTCGCGCGCGCCCGGGCCGACGAGCGAGAGCAGCCCGCGCTGCACGGTGCGCTTGTGCAGCTCGACGTCGTAGCCGATCTTGAAGCGCCGGATCATGTCGAACAGCGCCTGCAGGGTCGCGCGCTCGGTGTCGAGCAGCAACTCCGGCTCGGCGCCGTCGTCCTCGCTGGCGAGCACGCGCAGGTCGCCGAGCATCTTGCCCTTGTGCGTCAGGAACGCGGCGTAGCAGCCGCCGCCGGCCTGCAGGCCCTCGATGTTGTTGGTGACCTGGCCTGCGAGGAACGACTTGCGCTCGGTGCCCGTCAGGGCGAGCTTGCCACGCTCGGAGCGATCGATCAGCCCGCAGCCGTCCGTCAGCACGCGGTACTCGCTGGCGAGGTCTTCGGTCAGCGTCGCCATCGGTCGAGCATAGCCTCCGCGCGACTTCGTCCAGTGGGTCTTCTCCAAACGAGAAGACCCACTAGATTGCGTGGACGATGGCGCTCGCGGACACCTTCCAGCAGATCGTCGACTCGCTGCCCGACGACTGGACGGACATGGAGCTGGACCTGCGGATCGCCGACGAGCAGCGCTACATCGACGCCGCGACCTACCTCGTGACGTGCAACGCCCAGCCCTACTCCCAGCACGACTGGCACTGGCGCCTGCTCGTCGCGCATCGCTTCGGCCATGCGGCCGCCGCGGAGTGCGTGCACGGAACGCTGAAGCTGCTTGACGACGCCGGCATCGAGGGCGAGCTCGCGCTGCGCGAGCTGCGCTCGGGCCGCGTCGAGGTGCGCCAGATGTGGGGCCGCCCGCAATCGGTGCGCGACGAGTTCAAGCGCATCAGGGCGCAATAGGTGACCTGATGGCCCGCGTCGTCGCGCTGCTGCCGGATCTGCTGTTCGGCTCCAAGGTCCAGGGGATGCTCGCCGCGGCGGACCACGACGTGACGGTCGCCGGCTCCCCGGAGGCGGCACTCGAGCAGCTCGACGGCAGCGACCTGCTCGTCGTGGATCTCTGCGAGGACGCCGAACGGCGCATCGGGCTGCTCACCGGCCCCGGCGGGAGCGCGAAGACGCTTGCGTTCTACCTGCACACCGACGTCGACACCCGCACGCGCGCGCTTGCCGCGGGGATCGACCTCGTCGTGCCGCGGTCGCGGATGGCGCGCGAGGGCGCGGCGCTCGTCGAGGCACTGCTGGCGCCCGCGCAGGCCTGAAGTGAACATCTAAACCGACGCCACGAGACCGAGCGGGCGCAGCTCCTCGGCGTAGGAGATCGAGTGGAGCTGCAGCTCGCCGGTCGGCGTCGTCTCGTAGGCGCCATCCGCCACAGCGGCGGCGAGTAGGCGTTGATCGTGATCGCCGGCCCGCCGCCGCCGTGCACGACGCGGTGGATGTCCGAGGCGGCGAAGTCGACCGCCTGCCCGGCGCGCATCCGCCGCCGCAGGGGCGGTCCGCCGAGCGCGAGGCGCTCCTCGATGATCGCGCCCTGCGCGACGGACAGCGCCCCGCATGACACGTCGTGGTCGTGAAAGCCGGTGTCGTGGTCGTCCATCCAGCAGATCAGCCAGATCGCGACCTGCTCGTCGCGGCGCAGCTGCTCGTAGGTGCGGGCCGCCGGGTCGTGGTTGACGAGATGGCGCCACTGCTCGGGTCGCGCGGCGATGGTGGCGACGAGCGCACGCAGTTCGGCGCGGGTCAGGTCGCCCGCCGGCGGCGCTGGGGCGACGCTCACGCCGCCACCGCCAGCGGCGCCCGGCCGAGCAGGCGGGCGACGTTCGCCGAGAACATCGCGTCGACGGCCGCGGGGCCCAGCGGCGCCGGCCCGGCCGGGGCGTCGACGACCGGCCGGTCGGATCCGTAGACGAGCTGGTCGATCCCGACGCAGCGTACGACGGCGTCCGTGGCGCGCGCGCCGTAGGACGACGTGTCGTAGAAGGTGCGCGCGTCGGCGAGCGCCCGGGCCGGGCCGCCGCGGGCGGCGAGCCGCTCGCCGTGCAGCGGCGCCCCGCCGGCGAGCATGGCGAAGACGACGCGCAGCCGCGGGTGCTGGGGCCGTCCGAACGCCGCGAACGCGTGCCAGGCGGCGTTCATGTCGGCGACGTAGCGCGTCATCGCCGGCCACCAGCCGGGCGTGCCGGCCTCGGCGTAGGGCTGCGCGTGCCATGCGCGCCACGGGCCGGGCCCGGGATGGACGAGCAGCGGCGCGTCACGGCGCTCGAGGCGCTCGAGCAGGACGCCGCAGTGCTCCAGGCTCTCGGGCCCGGCGAGCGCGCCCGCCGGCAGCGAGATGCCGATCGCGCCGGCGTCGAGCAGGCGGTCGACGTCGGCCGCGTGAGGCGCGCGCAGCGCGACCGCGCCCCAGACGCCGAACGGCTCGCCGAGCGCGAGCAGGCCGTCGTTGTTGGCCTGCAGCAGCGGCTCGGCCTCGTCACGCGGCAGGGCCTCGATGCCGAGCGGGCTCGAGATCGCGAGCAGCGCGCGCTGGATCCCGTCGCCGGCGAGCGTGGCGGCGCGCGCTGCCGGGTTGTGATCGGCGGCATCGAAGCGGTACTCGGGCTCGTCGCGCAGGCGCAGGAGCCAACCGTCGCCGGACCGGCGCAGCAGCGGAGGCTCGCGCCGCCAGGTGAGCGCGGCGATCAGCTGCTCGGGCCAGAGGTGCTGGTGGATGTCGGTGCGGAGCATTGCGGCCAGCATAATACCCATAAAGTCGACTGAGTTTGTGTCATTTTCTCGTCGCCCACCCCGGCGCGGCGGGGCGCTCGCACTGGACGGGCTGATCGACCCGCGCGCCTGCGAGGTCGCCGAGTGACGCCTACAGTGGGCCGATCAGATCACTGCGCCTGATCGCGCGCCCGCAGCTCGGCGAGATCGTGAGCTGACGCCATGCGCACCCGTCGCGCCACCGCCGCCGACGCCGAGGCGTTCGCGCGCGTCTTCGCCGCGGTCGCGGAGGAGGGACGCTGGATCGCCACCGAGCCGCCGGTCGACGTCCCGGCGCGCGCGGCGCTCGTGCGCGAATGGCTCGACCGCGGCGACGGGCTGCTGCTGCTCGAGGACGACGACGGGCACGTCGTCGGCTGCCTCGGGCTGCACCGCCGCGGCGCCCAGGGCGTCGTCTCGCTCGGGATGTGCATCGTCGCCGACGCGCGCGGGCGCGGCGGCGGCCGCGCGTTGATGGACGCCGCCATGGCCTGGCTGGCCGACAGCGACATGCACAAGGTCGAGCTCGAGGTGTGGCCTGACAACGAGCGCGCGATCGGCCTCTACGAACGCTACGGCTTCGAGGTCGAGGGCCTGCGGCGCGACCACTACCGCCGCCGCGACGGCTCGCTGCGCTCCGCGCTGATCATGGCGCGCCTGCTCAGTCCTCAATCGCGTCCGGGCGCCGGGACGTAGCGCCCGTCGAACGCCAGCGCGACGTCGGGCCTGCGCTTGGTGATCCCGAAGCGCTGCTCCCAGCGCGCCCACGCCCGCAGGCGCTGGGGGTCGAGCTCACCGAAGCCGCGGGCGCCCGCCGTGAACGACGGCGAGACGGCGTCAAGCTCGCGCTGCACCTGGTCGCGCTCGAGTCCGACGACCGCCTCGACCAGCGTGCTGACGCCGTTCTCCGGATCGCTCAGCACCTCCTCGTAGCCGCGCGCGAGCGCGGCCACCGTCGCCCGCACGAGCGAGGGGCGGTCCTGCAGCGTCTCGCGGCTGACGGTCAGAACGAGCTCCGGGTAGGCCGGCGCGCCGTACGCCTCGAGGCGGAACTCGCGCACGTCCGGACGCTTGGCGCGCACCGCGACGCCCTCGACGTTCCAGAACCCCGTCGCGCCCGCGACGCGCCCCGTCAGCATGCTGCGCACCGCCGTGAAGCCGATCGTCGTCACGCGGACCTTGTTCGGATCGCCGCCCGCCCCGGCCACGATCGAGCGCAGGACGGCGTCGTCGCTCGGCAGCCCGGTGACGCCGACGCGCTTGCCCTCGAGGTCGCGCGGCGTGCGGTTCGGCGGCTGCGCGAGGATCGCCGCCAGCGGCGTCTGCACGAGCGCCATGACGCCGACGAGGTCGCTGCCGGCCTCGCGCGCGAGCGCGAGGTCGTGGATGTCGAGGATCGCAAGGTCGGCGCGGCCGGAGGCCAGCAGCTTGACCGCGTCGGTCGAGCTGCCCGGCACGCGCGCGCGCAGGTTGACGCCCAGCGCGCTGTCGTAGCCGCGCTCGATCGCCGTGTAGATGCCGGTGTGCACGGCGTTGGGCTGGAAGTCCAGCAGCAGGGTGGCATCGACGTTCGGCGCCGAGCCGCTGTCATCCGAGCCGCAGCCGGCGAGCGCCGCCACGGCGACGACCAGCAGCGCTGCCAGGAAGATCACGTGACGCACCGGCGCCGAGGATACGATGCGCCCTCGCAGCGCGAGCATGGAGGCAGCGATGGAACGCCGTGGCAGGTCCGCCTACGTTGCAGAGCTGATCGGCACGTTCATGCTCGTGCTGTTCATCGCGCTGGCGGTGACGGTGAACTCCGAGGCCGGGCTGGGCTACACCGACGTCGCCGTCGTCGGGCTCGTGCACACGTTCGTCCTCATGCTGATCATCGCGACGATCGGCGGGGCGTCGGGCGCACACGTCAACCCGGCGGTGACGATCGCCCTCGCCGCGCTGCGCAAGATCGCGCCCGTCGACGCGGTGATCTACGTCCTCGTGCAGGTCGCCGGCGCGGTGCTCGCGGTGCTCGTCGTCAAGCTCATGATCCAGGACGGCAGCGCCGACGCGGCGAACTTCGGCGCGCCCGCCGTGGCGCAGAACTTCCTCGACGGCAAGGCCGCCGCCGGCTTCCTGGGCGAGGCGCTGGGGACCTTCGCGCTGATGTGGGCGATCATGGGAGTCGCGGTCAACCCGGCCGCCCCGAAGGACTGGGCGCCGCTCGTCATCGGAGCCACGCTCGGGCTCGCGGTGTTCGCGCTCGGGCCGATGACCGGCGGCAGCTTCAACCCGGCGCGGGCGTTCGGGCCGGCGCTGATCTCCGGTGAGCTGGCCGACGGCGGCACGTTCCTGCTCGTCTACGTCGTGGGACCGATCGCCGGGGCCCTCGCCGCCGCGCTCGCCTACCAGGAGACGATCCTCCGCGACCGCCCGTCCCAGCGCCCGATCGACAAGCTGGGCTGACACCCACCGCGGCCTAGACTTCCGCAGGTGCGCCGGCGCGTCACCTTCAGCCGCAACCTGACGCTCTCGCTGTCGCGGACGTGCCGCTGCTACTGCAAGTACTGCGCGTTCGCGACCCACCGGACTCACCTGCACGCGCCCGCCGACGTGCTCGCCCTGCTCGACGGCGCCGCGCGGCGCAACGTCAAGGAGCTGCTCGTGTTGACGGGCGAGCGTCCGGAGGTCGACGCGGGCGTGCGCGCGCGCCTGGCCGAGTACGGCCACGAGGACTTCGTCGCCTACGTCGTCTGGGCCTGCGAGCGCGCGCTCGAGCGCGGGCTGCTGCCGCACACGAACCTCGGCGTGCTGTCGCATGCGGATCTGGCGCGGCTGCGCGAGGTGACGGCCTCGCAGGGCCTCATGCTCGAGTCCGTCAACCCCGGCCTCGTCGCCCACCAGGGCTCGCCCACGAAGCACCCCGAGCGGCGCCTGCAGACGATCCGCGCGGCGGGCGAGCTGAAGATCCCCTTCACGAGCGGGATCCTCGTCGGCATCGGCGAGCACGAGGACGAGCGCGTCGCCGCGCTCGAGGCGCTCGCCGCCGTCCACGCCGAATACGGGCACCTGCAGGAGGTGATCCTGCAGAACTTCGTACCGCACGACAGCTACTACGGCCGCGAGCCGGCCGAGATCGCCGGCGCGGCCGCGCGGCGGCGCTGGAGCACGGGCATCAGCGACCCGTCCGCCGGCGACGCGCCGCAGCGCGAGCTGCCGCCGTGGGCGACGGCCGTCTCGATCGAGCAGATGCAACGGCTGATCGCCGAGTGCCGCCGGCTCATGCCGGACGTCGGCGTGCAGGTGCCGCCGAACCTCGCCGGCTGGTGGCCCGAGCTCGTGCGCGCGGGCGCGACAGACCTCGGCGGCCTGAGCGCCAACGGCGACCACATCTCGCCTGAGCTCCCGTTTCCCTCCCCGCACGAGGTTCGCAAGCGGCTGGCGCAGGACGGCGCCGCGCTCACCGAGCGGCTGTGCGTGTACCCGCGCTACATCGACGCCGAATGGATGGCGCAGGGTGTACTCGACGTCGTCAAGGCGCGCTACTGGAGCTTCATCCCGCGCCGCGGCAGCGGGCGTACGCAGCCGCCCCGGCCGCTGCGCCCCGACCTCGTCGCCGGCGCGGTCGCCCGCGCCCGCGACGGCGCCGCGCTGAGCGCCGACGAGCTCACCGCGCTGTTCGCCGAGACCCGGCCGGCGGCGATCGAGGACATGCGCCAGGCCGCCGACGAGCTGCGCGCGGAGCTCGCGGGGGAGACGGTGACGTTCGTCATCAACCGCAACATCAACGTCTCGAACGTCTGCATCGTCGGCTGCGCGTTCTGCGGCTTCGGCCAGGGCAAGCGCTCGCCCGACGCCTACGAGCACGACCGCGACGAGTTCGTCCGCCGCATCCACGAAGCCGTCGAGTTTGGCGCGACCGAGATCTGCATGCAGTCGGGGATCCACCCCGACTGGACGCTCGAGGACTACGAGGGCTGGCTCGTGCTCGCCAGGCAGACGGCGCCGCAGCTGCACCTGCACGCCTACTCGGCGATGGAGGTCGCGCACATGTGCGACGTCAGCGGCCTGTCGCCGGATGCCGTGTTCGAGCGGCTGCGCGCGGCGGGCCTGGACTCGACGCCGGGCACCGCCGCCGAGGTGCTGCACGACGGCGTGCGCGAGCGCATCAGCCCCAACAAGCTGCCGGTCGCGCGCTGGGTGCAGATCATCGAGGCGTCGCATCGCGTCGGGCTGCGCTCGACGGTCACCGTCATGTTCGGTCACATCGAGGAGCCGTGGGAGCTCGCCGAGCACATGCGCGTCGTGCGCGAGCTGCAGGAGCGGACCGGTGGGTTCACCGAGTTCGTTCCGCTGAGCTTCATCCCGTTTCACACGCTGCTGGGCCGCACCCACGGCGTGCAGGAGATCACCCGCGAGGAGAACCTCAAGCACACCGCGGTCTTCCGCCTGGCGCTCGGGCGCAGCGTCAGGAACCTGCAGGCGAGCTGGGTGAAGATGGGTCTCGACACGGCGACGGAGTCGCTGCGCTGGGGCGTCAACGACCTCGGCGGGACGCTCATGGAGGAGAACATCAGCCGCCTCGCGGGCAGCTACCACGGGGTCATGCTCGAGCCGGCAGACCTCGTCGGCGCGGCCCACCGCGCGGGGCGCCCCGCCGCGGAGCGCACGACGCTCTACGAGCTGCGGCGGCGCTATCCGCTGCGCGCAGCGGCGGCGTGACGGGCGCCTGCGCCGGGCGCCTACGCGCGCGCTGCGCGCGGCGCGCGCGGCCCCGCGCACGTGCCAGATGTCGCTAACCTCGCCGGATGCCCGAGCCAGAGAAGATCACCGCAGAGGGCCTCGTCGCGTTGCGTGCGGAGATCGAGCACCTCGAGTCCGACGGCCGCGCACAGATGGCCGAGCGCATCAAGGCCGCGCGCGAACTCGGCGATCTCAAGGAGAACGCCGAGTACCACATCGCCAAGGAGGACCAGGCGCACCTGGAGACCAAGATCCTGCGCCTCAACCAGCGCCTGCGCGCTGCTCGCGTCGTCGAGGAGCAGATCGCGCCCGGCGTCGTCGGCTTCGGCTCGACGGTCGCGGTCATCGACGAGGCGTCGGGCCGCGCGATGGATCTCATGCTCGTCGGCCCGACCGAGGCCAACCTGAAGAACGGCCGGCTGTCGTTCGAATCGCCCGTCGCACAGGCGCTCGTCGGAGCGCGCGCGGGGGACGTCGTGACGGTCGAGACGCCGGGCGGCGACCGCCGCTACCGCGTCGTGCGCGTCTCCTGACGCTCAGCCGATCACGTTGCCCACGTGAGCGCTACGTCGTTTGCGCGAGCCCGGCATAGTTCCCGGCCGTGCGACCACTCGTCCTCCTTGCCGCCGTGGGTCTGCTGGCCGCGGCGCTCGCCGCCTGCGGCGCCGGCGCGACGACGAACTGCAAGGCCCCGCCCGACCGGGCGCTGCTGCTCGCGGTGCGCGCGCACGCCGGGCCGGTCGTCCTGCCGACCTCGCAGAAGCGCGGCAACGCGGGGCGGCTGACGATCACCGCGTGTCAGACCTCCGCCAGCGAGGCCACGGCGACGCTGACGGTCTTCAGCCTCAGCGACAAGTCCACGCGCGACATCCGCCACGGCATGAAGCTCGAGCGCAGGTCCGGCAAGTGGACGGTCATCGGCGACGCGCACTCGCGGCGCTGCCAGAAGGGCAGCACGCGGGAGTTCGCCACCGCGCCGTGCACGTGACGCGCTGACCGCGTGTCAGAGAAAGAGATCCTCGCCGCGTGCGCGAACGAGCGCGGCGGCGCCGGGCCCGTCGCCCGCGCTGACGTACCGCTGCAGACCGCGCACGAGCACGGCCGGCTGGCGTGAGTCCTTGCCGCGCGTCAGGTCGGCCGCGGCGGCGGCCGCGTCGGCGACGGCGATCACCGTCGCCTCCAGGGGGCGACCGGCGCCGTCGTGGCGACCGCGCCAGTCGTCGAGCGCGGCCAGGCCGGCGATGCCGATCGCCACGTCGCACTGGCCGACGCGCCAGGCGCGCCCGAACGAATCGGCGATGACGATCGCGGGCGCGACGCCGGTCAGCTCACGCAGGCGGCCGCGCAGCGCGCGCGCCGACGCGTCGGGGTCCTGCGGCAGCAGCACGACGTCGCCCTCCGCGCCGGCGTTGGAGGCGTCGACGCCCGCGTTGGCACAGACGAAGCCGTGCGCCGTGCGGCAGATCAGCACCCCCGGCCGCGCGCGCACGATCGCCTCGCTCTCGGCGAGGATGACCTCGACGAGGCGCGGGTCCTTGCCGTGCTCGGCACCGAGGACGATCGCGCGCTCGCCAGGCTCGACGCCGGCGAGCGCGACCGTCCGCCCCTCGGACTTGGAGACGATCTTGTGTGCCACGACCAGCACGTCGCCGTCGGCCAGCGTGCCCGCCGCCGCGGCGAGCAGCGCGGCCAGGTCCTCGCCCGCGCGGACCTCGGGAATGCCCGCCAGCGCCGCCGCGGTCAGCACTGGGCCGGCGACCCGCGGGGGGCGATCACTAACCCGCGTCCGGGCGATCACGCCCGGCGAGGCGGCTCAGCATCCCGCGCGTGTGCGCCGCGCCGCCGCGGTGATCGGCGAGCAGCTGGCGCAGCGCGACGAGGTCGTCGCCGGTGTCGACGTCGATCAGCAGCGTCTGGACCTGCTCGACCTGGCAGGGGACGCCGGCGGCCGCGGCCGCCTGCTCGTGGCGCTCGCGGCTGCCCTCGCCGAAGGCCGGCGCGATGACGTCCGGCGGCACGAGCACGAGCGCGTTCGTGCCGCTGCCATGGCGGTCGGGAACGAGCGTGACGGAGCGCTCGATCGCCGGGCGGTCGAGCAGCTCGGTCAGCTGCACGGGGTCGAGCGCCGGGCAGTCGCCCGGAACGAGCAGCACGCGGCCCGCGCCCTGCTCGATCGCGTGCTCGATGCCGATCAGCGCGGCCGCGCTCTGGCCCCGCTCGATGTCGTCGGGGATCACCGTCGCGCCGTAGCCGTGGCCGATCGCCTCGGCCGTCGGCTCGGATGTCACGACCAGCACCTCGTCGATCGCCTTCGTGCGCCGCAGCGCCATCAGCACGTCGGTGACCATCGACTCGGTCAGCGCGCGGCGCGTGCCGGCCGACAGGTCGTCGCCGAGCCGTGCCTTCGCCACGGCGAAGCGCTTGACCGGCAGGATCGCGTACGTGGGCGCGCGCGCCGCGGCGGGGGTCATGCCGCCAGGCCCTCGGCGAAGGTCAGCGTCTGCTCGGCGACGCGGCGCCGGCTGGCGGCGTCGCTCATCAACGTGTCGGTCTGCAGCACGGGCAGGCCCTCGACCGGCTCGTCGGCGACGAGCCCGTCCGCCAGCCCCGCGTAGCAGGCGGCGATCGCCTCCGTGCTGGCGTCGTAGCCCGCCCAGCGCATGAACGCCGCGGTCGGTCCCTTCAGCACGCTGCCATCGACGATCGGGGAGACCGCGACGATCGGGGCGGGGCTGTCGAGCAGGGCGTGGCGCATCTCGGGTACCGTCAGTATCGGTCCAATCGAGATGACGGGGTTCGACGGGCCGATGATGATGGCGCGCGCGGCGGCGATCGCCGCAAGCACCTCAGGCGTGGGCAGCGCCGTGCCGATGCCGCGCAGCTCGGTGTCCTGCACCGGGCCCTCGGCGCGGGCGCGGATCATGAACTCCTGGAAGGTCATCCAGCCGGCGTCGGCGCGCACCCAGGTACGGACCTGCTCGTCGCTCATCGGCAGCACGCGCGCGGCGACGCCCAGCGCGGCGCCGAGCTCGGCCAGCGTCTCGGTCAGCCGCGCGCCCTCGGCGAGCCGGCGGGCGCGGTGGATGCCGATCGCGAGGTCGCGGTCGCCGAGCGAGAACCAGACGTCCTCGCCGAGCTCGCGCAGGCCGTCCATCACGGCGAACGTGTCGTCGCGCAGGCCCCAGCCGCGCTCGTCGATGCGGTCGGCGAGCCAGAACGTCACCAGGTCGGGATCAGGGCTGACGTAGGCGCCGTAGATCTCGATGTCGTCGGCGGTGTTGGCGATGACGGTCAGCCCGTCGCCGGCGACGTCGAGCATGCCGCGCGCGAGCTTCGCGCCACCGGTGCCGCCGGCGAGGACGACGACGCGCTCGCTCATCCGGTAGCCGCCCACAGGTCGGCGGGCAGGCGCGTGATCCGCACGCCGGCATGCGTCTTGTAGCGGGCGTTGACGGCGATCAGCAGCGCCGTCATCGACTCCGTCACGCGGGCCATCTCCAGGCGCCCGCAGTCCACGCAGCGCAGGCCGTCGATGCTGTCGATCAGCGCCGCGGCGCGCCGCTTGTCCGCGCGCCGGTCGCCGCAGAGCAGAACGTCCTCGTCGATCTGACGGTCGAGGTCGCGCAGCAACGCCGCGCTGACGGTGTGCAGCGCGCTGAGCACGGTGACGCCGTCCGGGACCATCTCCTGCGCCTGCTGCGCGGCCGAGCCCTGCGGCACGCCGAGCACGCGCGTCGCGCGGCCGCCGACGGCCGCCGCGAGCGGCACCGTCGCGTCGACGAGCACTTGACCGGCCGTGAGCACGCCGCGCAGATTATGCAGCGTCTCGGCCTGGCTGCGAAACGGCACGCTGAGGATCACGAGCTCGTTGCGGGCGGCGGCGGTCTGGTTGGGCAGACCGGCGACGAGGCCGTCGGGGACGAGCTCGCGGGCGCGCAGCGCAGCCTGCTCGGCACGCTCGACGTCGCGTGAGCCGATCGTGACGGCGCAGCCGGCGCGCGCGAGTCGCACGGCCAAGCCGAAGCCGAGCGCCCCGGAGGCGCCGATGATGGAGACCGGCTCGGGCAACGCGCAAGCGAGCATATCCGGCGGCCGGGACCCCGCCCGCCGGGCCGGCGCGCTCAGCGGCCGCCGAACTCGGGCGGGCGCCGGTCCGCGAGCGCCTGTGTGGCCTCGCGAAAGTCGTCGCTCGTCGCGCACAGCTCCTGCGCCGCGACCTCCTGCTCCAGCGTGCCCGCCATGCCCGGGCGCGCGGCGGCGTTCAGCACCTGCTTCGCGAGCCCGACGGCGAGCGGCCCGCAGGCCAGCAGCTCGCCGACGAGCTGGTCGGTCGCGGCAGCCAGCACGTCGGCGGGCGCGACCCGGTTGACGAGCCCGATCCGCTCGGCCTCCGTGCCATCGACGAGCTTGGAGGCCATGATCAGCTCCTTCGCGCGGCCGAGGCCGACGAGCGCTGGCAGGCGCGAGCAGCCGCCGACGTCGGGCAGCAGCCCGATGCGCGTCTCGACGAGGCCGATGACGCCGTCGGCGGCCATGACGCGCATGTCGCAGGCCAGCGCCAGCTCCGCCGCGCCGCCCAGGCAGGCGCCGTGGATCTGGGCGATCGTCGGCTTGGCCATGTCTTCGCAGAGGTTCCAGATCGCGAGGATCCTCGCCCGATAGTCGCGCAGCTTCGTCGGGTCGTCGGCGATCGCGCGGAGGTCGGCGGTGTCCATGCCGCTGGAGAACGCCGCGCCCTCGCCGCGCAGCACGACGATCCGCACCGACTCCTGCCCCGCGGCGGCGTGCAGCGCCTCGCCGAGCGCCTCGACGACCGTGCTGCTGAGCGCGTTGCGCTTCTGCGGCCGGTTGAGCACGACGTGGCGAACCGGACCGCGGTCCTCGACGAGGACGAGGCTCATCGCGAGCGCCCGGCTCGCGGCTTCGCGGCTTCGACGGGCGAGCATTGACACGCTGTCATGCCACTACTCTAGGCGGCAGATGGGCACCCCGACCGCCACCGAGCGCCGCGAGCTGGCCTTCGCGGGCGTCGCTCAGCAGGCCGCGCTCGTGCGGACGGGCGCCGTCACGCCGCGCGAGCTCGTCGAGACCGCGCTCGAACGGATCGCGGAGCTCGACCCGCAGCTCAACAGCTTCCGCATCGTCCTCGCCGAGCAGGCGCTGCTCGAGGCCGACCGGGCGGCCGCTCAGATCGGCGCGAGCGAGGATCTACCGCTGCTCGGCGTGCCGATCGCGGTCAAGGACGACACGCCGTTCGGTGGCCAGTCGCGCGTCTGCGGCTCGCACGCGCACGGCGATCCGGAGCCCGAGGACGCGGCGTTCGTCGCGCGCCTGCGCGCCGCCGGCGCGATCGTCGTCGGCATCACGCGCACGCCGGAGCTCGCGGCCTGGCCGTTCACCGAGACCGTCCACGGTGGCATCACCCGCAACCCGTGGGACCTGGAGCGCACGCCGGGTGGCTCGAGCGGCGGCAGCGGCGCCGCCGTCGCGGCCGCGCTCGTGCCTGGCGCGACCGCCTCCGACGGCGCGGGCTCGATCCGCATCCCGGCCGCATGCTGTGGCCTGTTCGGCCTGAAGACGACGCGTGGACTCGTCGCGACCGCACCCTACGAGGCGCCGTTTGGTGGCCTGACGGTGTACGGCGTGCTGACGCGCGGCGTCGCCGACGCGGCGCTGCTGTACGAGGTCGCCAGCGGCGAGCCGCTGGTCGCCGCCGCCGCGAACGACCCGCCGCCGCTGCGGATCGCGCTGTCGCACCGCATCCCCGCCGGCAGTACCGCGCGGCTGAACGGCGAGTGGCGCCGGGCGGCGGAGGCGACAGCGCAGCTGCTGGCATCGCTTGGCCATGAGGTCGTCGAGCGCGATCCGCCGATCGGCCCCGTCGGGCTGAACGTCCTCGCGCGCTACCTCGACGGCATCGCCGGCGAGGCCGGCTGCGTGGCGCACCCCGAGCGGCTCGAGCCTCGCACGCGCGCGCTGGCCCGTCTGGGCAGGACCGTGCGGCGGCCGGCGGCGCGGGCGCGGCGTCATGAGGCCCGCGACGCTGCGCGCGTCAACGCGATCTTCGACGACGTCGACGTCGTGCTCGGCCCGACGCTCGCCAAGGCGCCACTGTCGATCGGCCGCTACGAGCGCCGTGGCGCGCCGTACACGCTCAACGGCGTGCTGCGCTGGGTGCCGTTCAACGGCGTCTGGAATCACCTCGGCAACCCGGCCGCCGCGGTGCCAGCGGGCTTCGCCGCGGACGGGCTGCCGCTGTCGGTGCAGCTCGTCGGCCCTGTCGGCTCCGATGCGACGCTGCTCGCGCTGGCGCACCAGCTCGAGGTCGCGCGACCCTGGGCGGACGCGCGCCCACCGGTCTCTTGAGCGCGCAGCTGCGCGCGCTCGCCGAGCAGGCCGCGCGGGCCGCGGGCGAGCTGCTGCGCGAGCGCTTCGAGGCCGGGGGAGAGCGCGCGACGGCGTCGAAGTCCACCGTCACGGACCCTGTCTCGGAGGCCGATCACGCCGCCGAGCGCGCGATCCGCGAGATCATCGCGACCGCCCGTCCCGGCGACGCGATCCTCGGCGAGGAGGGCGGCGAGACGCAGGAGGGCGCCGGCCTGCGCTGGATCGTCGATCCGCTCGACGGCACCGTGAACTTCCTCTTCGGCGTGCCGCAGTGGTGCGTGAGCGTCGCGGTCCACGACGACGACGGCGGGATCGTCGGCGTCGTCTTCGACCCGCTGCGCGACGAGATCTTCATCGGCGAGCGCGCGTCAGGGTCGCCGACGCTCAACGGCGTCGAGGTGCGCGGGTCCGAGCAGGCGGAGCTCTCGACGGCGCTCGTCGCCACCGGCTTCGCGTACGACGCCGCGGTGCGCGAGCTGCAGGCGCAGGTCCTTGCCCGGCTGCTGCCGCGGGTGCGCGACGTGCGGCGGATGGGCAGCGCCGCGCTGGATCTCGCCTGGACGGCGGCCGGCCGCTACGACGCGTTCTACGAGCGCGGCGTGCAGCTGTGGGACATCGCGGCCGGGGTCGTGCTGTGCGAGGCCGCTGGGCTCGAGGTGCGCACGATCCAGGCCAGCGCCAGCGCGCCGGCGGGCATCATCGTGGCGCCGGCGCAGCTGCTCGACGCGCTCGCCGATATTGCCGGTTAGCGCCCGGACGGCGCGATACCCGCCCGCCGGTCATCGGGCTTCGGTCCCCTCCTGTTCGCGAGGCTAGCGGTCGTGCATAGGGACGCTTGGCGGTGGCTCGGCATCGGTGAGGGCTGCGACGTAGGCGCGGGCGTCGTGCAGGGTGGCGTGGTCGCTGTCGTGCATGTGCCAGCCCGATCCGCTGGAGCGGCGCTGGGCGACGAGCCAGCGGTGGCGCAGCTCAGTCGTGAGCTTGTGGGGGTTGGTGATGCGCCACTGGCCGTCAGCGGACTCGAACAGCCCGCGGTTGAGCTTGCGCCAGTCGTCAGGCATCGCTGTGCTTCTCGTGACCGGGCGCGTGGAGTTCGCATCCGGTGCTGAAGGCGTTGTCGTGGAGGATGTGCACGGCTCGCTGGAGCGCGTTGCGCCGTGCGTGCCGGTGTGAGCTGAGCGTGGGCTTGTTAGCCCAGCGGGCGAGCTGGCGGTGGGCGGCGAACTTCAGCGCGGCGATCTCCTCGCCGGTCAGGCGCCGTGCGGGTTGGCCGGTCATGGCACCACCGGCTCGCGTAGGCCGAACTCGATCTCGCGTAGCGGGGCGTGGCGAGCCTCGGGTGGCTGCAGGTGGCCGACGATGCGCATGGGGCCACTGTCGTGGTCGTTGACGACGACGGCGATCTCGTGGGCAGCGTCGGCGACGCGGCGGGCGGCCGCGCCGCGGCGGCGCACGAGCTCGGTGAGCTCTGAGCGCAGATCGTCGTCGAGCGGCTCGTGGAAGCTGACGCGCACGCGGCGACGCTCCCGCTCGGTGAGGCCGAGCCGGTCGTCGACGCTGATCGTGACCTGCACGCATCCGCAGACCAGTCTTCCCGCGCGATACGCGCGGCCCGAAAGCCCGCGCTTGTGGTGACGGTGCGCTTCCGCGACGTGGACTCGTTGGTGCATGACGGGGGCAACGTTCGCCTCCTGCGGCGGACACGCGTCGGCCATGTCCTGGACACGTGTCGGTCGCCTCCTGGACACCTGTTGGTCGCCGCCGACATAATCGGCGCCGTGGCCTCGCCGCCCGATCGCACCGCTGCGCCGAGCTGGGAGGAGCTGCGCAGCCGCCTCGTTCCCACCACACCGCAGAAGCGATGGGATGACGGCGAGCTGCCTCGCGCGATCCTGCATCTCCACGACCACGCCGCCCTCGGGGACTGCGAGCTGCTCTTGCGGCTCGTCTGCGTCCAGCGGCGCTGCCTCGACGAGGCGACGGCGTCACGCACGGTGGCGCTACGCGAGGTCCTCATCGAGCTGTTGCCTGACACGCTGGATCATCCCTGCTGCGAGGCGCTGCGGGTGCTCGCCGGCCTGGAGCCGGGCACCGCGGGCCGCAGCCGCGACGCGCGCCAGCGGATCGCTGGCGACCGGCTCGGGACCCCGCAGTTCCCGGCCGCGCCGCGGACCGTGCGCCGCCGCGCCAAGGCCGAGTGCTGGCCGTGGCTGCTGGACCGCCTGATCGAACTCGAGACCAGCGAACGACGAGCGTGCGATGCCATGCGCTCGGCGGCGACAGCTCAGCTCTCCGCAGCCCCGCAGAAAGGGACGGAGCTCGCGGCGCTGAACGCCGACCAGCAACGTCACGTTGACGCGGCGCTGGCCGATGCCCGCCGATACTTCGACGGCCCCGTCGTCGACTACTTTCGCCACCAGCTCGATATCTGCGTGGCCAACGACGGCGAACGGGGCTCGACCCGGACGCTACCCGCCGTGTTGGGGCTGCTTGGCGCGGTCGACCAGCATGGGCCAGAGGTACGACCAGCCGTGCGGCGTGAGCTGCTGTCGTTTGCCGCGTGCGGGGCTGAGTTCGCGGGCTGGCTGTACCGCGATGCCAATGATCCGGTCCGGGCGCGGTTCTGGTATGACCGCGCGACCGAGTGGGCGCAAGAGGCGGGCGATCTGCTCATGCAGGGCTATGTGCTGCTCAAGAGGTCTCAGATGGCCTATGACGCCCGCGACGCCCTGCGCGTCTTCACGCTCGCCCAGGCAGCGTTGGAAGGCCCGTGGCAATTGCCGAGGAGGATCCGCGCTGAAATGACGCTGCAGGTAGCGCTGGGGATGGCGATGTGTGGTGAACCGCTGCCTGCGGTCGAGCGCACGCTCGACGACGCCCGCGAGCTGCTCGCCGCGGCGACCGGGGACGATGAGCGGCCGGGCGTGCCCGGTGGCTACTTCACCGAGACCACGCTGGTCCTGCGCAGCGCCGTCGCCTTCACCGAGGCGGGCAAGCCGGCCCGATCGGCCGTGATGTTCGGTGAGGTCTTGGCCGATGCTGGGCTGTCACGGCGGGACGCCGGCTTCTTCGGTGCCCGACGAGCCGCGGCGTTGGCGATGAGTGGGGAGCCGGACGAAGCCGCGACCGTCGGCTTGGAATCCGTCGAGGTGGCCGCCGTGACGAACTCACGGCGCACGCTTCGTGTCCTGGCGGAGGTGATGGACACCTTGGCCCCGTGGCGCAGCCGCCCGGTCGTACGCGAGTTGCACGACGCGATGGCCACGAGCGGCAGCGCGTTTGATTAGGCGGTCAGCCACGCCGCGACGGTGCGGATCACGAAGGCTTGCCACTGCTGGCTTTGCGGGTGCAGGTACTGCGGATCGTCGTGGACGGCGAAGCCGTGCTGGGAGCCCTCGATCTCGACGAGCTTGTGCGCGGCTTGGAGCTGATGCATCGCCGAGCGCGAGGACTCGACCGGGACGAGCGTGTCCTTGGTGCCGTGCACGACCAGCGTCGGCGCCTGGATCTCGCCCAAGGTCTCGTCGGGCCGCAGCCAGAACACCTCGTTGAAGATCGCGCGGCCGTGGCGCAGGGTAGGCGTGAAGTCGATGTAGCCTTGCTCGGTGAGCTGACGCGCAGCCTCGTCGTCGATGCAGTCATTCGACCAGTAGGCCCGGGTGTCGATCGTGCGCTTCTTGTAGTCCAACTGCGGGTTGAGCAGGACTAGGCGCTCGACGTCGTCGGGACGCTTGGCGGCGTAGTAACCGCAGATCCCGCCGCCGAAGCTGGCGCCGAGCAGGCTCACCGCGTCGGTGTCCGTCGAGGCCCGCACGTGCGCGATCGCCGTCCGGATGTCGTTGAGGATCGCCGACAGGGTGAGTTCCTCCTGCCTGCCGTCGCTACGCCCGTGGCCACGCAGGTCGAACCGCAGCGATGCCAGGCCAGCCTCGCCGAGGCCGTCCGCCAGTCGCGTGAAGAACCCACCCTCCTCGCGGGTCACGCCACCGCCGTGGACGAGCACGACGGCACCGACCGGCGGATCCGTCGGCTCGACCAGCGTGCCGGCCAGGCGCAGGCCGTCCAACGTCCGAAAGCTCGTCTCGGTAGCCCGCAGGGCCTCGTCCGCTCCTCGTGATCGACGGGTGGGGACACCATGATCCCACCCATCCGCGTGGAACGTCGGTGGCATCGTCATCTGCCTGTTCATCCGCCAGAGTGGCCCCGCCCGTGATCGGCAGAGCGACGCGGCTCGCGGCGAGATGCTCGACGACTGGTACCCCACCCGGTACCCGGTACCCGGGTGCCCCTCCGAGTCCGGAAACGTTGGGGAGCTTGCCAGTACCCGGGGTGGGATTCGAACCCACAATCCCTCTCGGGCAATCGGTTTTGAGCCGATCCTGTATTCCAGTTCCAGCACCCGGGCCAGGTGGTGACCGGCCCGATTGTAGGGTCAGCGCGACGGCGCGACGTACGGTTGCAGCCCGTCGAGGCGCCGCTCGACCTCGACGCTCCACTTCTGCGAGAAGCCGCGCGCAGCCACGATGATCAGCAGGATCTGCAGCGGCACGAGGGCGATCGTGAGCACGCCGACGATGCTCTCGTCCAGCAGCGGGTCCTCGAAGCCGGCCCGGTCGCGCGCGAACCACTCCGGCCCGCTGATCGCGCTGAAGATCAGCAGCACGATCGCGAACGAGGCGGCGACCGGCAGCAGGCCGCTGCGCCAGCGTGCGATGTAGAACGCCAGCAGGACGTAGACGAGGATGTACGCGATCTGGATGGGCTTGGCGCCCTGGATCCTCGACCAGCCACCGACGGTCGCGATCGCGAGCACCGCGGCGCTCGCCAGCAGCAGCCCGACGACGAGTACCCGGGTCGCCTGCGATGCGGGCGTATCGCGGTTGGGGTGCTCGATGATCACGTCGCCCTCGGCCACCGTGGCCAACATACAATCCCGGGCACCCAGCATCCACACGCGGGCGTGGTGGAATTGGTAGACACGCCGGCTTTAGGTGCCGGTGGCGCAAGCCATGGGGGTTCAAGTCCCTCCGCCCGCACTTGTTGCCGATGAGGCGCGCGGTCAGCCGGCGCTGAAGACGACCGCGGTCTGCCACGGATCGCGCGCGAGGAAGCCGGTCTCGTGGTTGCGCGTCTCGATGCCCGCCGCTTCCACGCGTGCGCGCACCGCCGCGAGCTCGTCGCGTGAGGCGAGCAGCACCGTCCAGTGGCGCAGCCCGGCCGTGTTCGGTGGCAGCGGTTTGACGTCCGGCCCGAGCCAGACGTTGAAGCCGAGATGGTGGTGATAGCCGCCCGCCGAGACGAACGCCGCGCTCGGCAGCAGGCCCATGACCTCGAAGCCGAGCACGTCGCGGTAGAACGCCAGGCCGCGGTCGACGTCGCCGACGTGCAGGTGCACGTGGCCGACGGCGATCCCCGGGCCCGCGTGGTCACGCGGCCCCTCGCCCTCGACCTCGCGTATGAGGTCCTTCATGTCCAGCGCGATCGTGAACATGTCGACGCGGTCGCCCTCGTGACGCGGTGGCGGCCAGTCCGCGCGCGGGCGGTCGACGGACAGCTCGATCCCGTTGTCGTCGGGGTCGCGCAGGTAGATCGCCTCCGAGACGCCGTGGTCGGAGGCGCCCTCGATCCGCGTCCCCGCGCTCGCCAGGCGCAGGACCGCGCGGGCGAGCTCGGCACGTGTCGGGAACAGCAGCGCGAAGTGAAACAGGCCGGCGTGACGGGCGCCGGGCGCGGCGCCGGCCTCCTCGACGAGGACGAGCAGGTCTTCGCCGCCGGTGCCCAGCGTCGCGACCTCGCCGTCGCGGTCGTGCAACCGCAGGCCCAGCGTGCGCTCGTAGAACGCGATCGAGCCGTCGAGGTCCGAGACGGTCAGGTGGACCGGGCCGAGGCGCAGCGTGTCGGGCAGCGGGGGTACGAGCGCCGGGTCGTCGGCTGCGCTGCTCATGGGAGGAGTCTAGGAGCGCTGCGGCGGCGCGCATCTACAATGCGTGCCCTTCGAGGGGGACTGGTGTATCGGTAACACTGCGGTCTCCAAAACCGCCGCGCCAGGTTCGACTCCTGGGTCCCCCGCTCGTCAGCGCTCGCCGGTCCCGCAGCAGCGTTCGGCCGCGGCATTGGCTTCAGTCGTGATGCGTGGACGACGTCGAGCGTGACTGCCTGCGGCGCTTCTGCGATCTGCTGCGAGCGCGGCTTGGCGACCGGCTGGTGGCGGTGCGGATGTTCGGCTCGGCTGCTCGCGGCGACATGTGGCCTGCGCGCTCGCTCATGCACTCGGACGTCGACCTGCTCGTGATCACCCGCGACGTCGTCGCCGAGGACGAGCAGGAAGAGCTGCTCAACGAGACGTATCCGCTGTACCTGGAGTGTCGTCGCCAGCTCAGCCCGCACTTCTTCAGCGAGCGGCGGCTGGCGGTGCCGGAGGACGAACGCACGCGCGAGTTTCTGCGCCACATCGCTGACGATGTCGTCTCGGTCTGGCCGGCGGACGTGGCGTAGCGGCCCGGCGAACCGGGCGGACCCACTAGCCGGAAGTTTTTGGTCGTGGGGCGTTGAATCCCGCGTGGGTGCGCGGGATTCGGTGCTTGGGGGGGTGGCGGGTTCTGTCTACGCGGGGAGTTTGACGTTGAGCAGGTCGAGGGCTCGTGTTT
>Ga0136615_10000091_pt1 | contig 34593 bp, 32 predicted proteins | sample AntDrymUQ2882206_2_FD_106647 | JGI IMG/M metagenome (GOLD analysis project Ga0136615, IMG submission 106647) | Polar desert sand microbial communities from Dry Valleys, Antarctica - metaG UQ288 (22.06) | ecosystem: Environmental > Terrestrial > Soil > Desert | place: Antarctica: Dry Valley... | reverse complement strand
GGGCGGCCGACTTCCTCGCCGCCGCCCGGGCGCTCGGCGCCGAGGTCGTGGTGGCGTCCGAGCGACGGCTCGTGTCGATGGACGACGACACCCAGTTGACGCTCGACCTGCGGCGGCCGGAGGCGGCCGCGGAAGCGATCGCGGGTCTGGCCGCGTCGAGGCGGCTCGACGCGGTGGTGGCCGTTGACGAGCAGGGGGTGCGCGTGGCCGCGCTCGCGGCCGAGCGGCTCGGGCTCTCCGGCAACCCGCCGGATGCCGTTGCCGCGACGCGCGACAAGGCCGCGATGCGGCACGCGCTCGCCGCCGCCGGAGTGCCGCAGCCCGAGCATCGCACGGTCGGGCCGAGCGACGACTCGGCGGCGGTCGCCGCCGAGGTCGGGCTTCCCTGCGTCGTGAAGCCGCTCGCACTGTCGGCGAGCCGCGGCGTGATCCGGGCGGATGATCCGCGGGCCGCGGCGGCGGCGGCCGCGCGGGTTCGCGCGATCCTCGCCGAGGCCGGGGAGGACCCGGACGGGCCGCTCCTGATCGAGCACTACGTGCCCGGCGCCGAGGTGGCCGTTGAGGGTCTCCTGCGCGCCGGCTCGCTCGAGCCGCTCGCGGTCTTTGACAAGCCGGACCCGCTCGAGGGCCCCTACTTCGAGGAGACGATCTTCACCACGCCGTCGCGGCTGCCGGGCGAGATCGTCGAGGCCGTGACACGCACGACCGCGGACGCCTGTGCGGCGCTCCGGCTGCGCGAGGGGCCCGTTCACGCGGAGCTGCGCGTGAACGACGGGCAGGTGTGGATGCTCGAGCTGGCCGCCCGCTCGATCGGCGGGCTGTGCTCGCGCTCGCTTCGGTTCGGCGCCGGCGTGAGCCTCGAGGAGGTGATCCTGCGCCACGCGCTCGGTCTGCCGCTCGGCGACCTGCGCCGCGAGGCGCCGGCGTCGGGCGTGATGATGCTGCCCATCCGCCGCGCGGGCCTCTTGCGTGAGGTGCGGGGACAGGACGAGGCGCGCGCCGTGTCGGGCATCGCCGGGCTCGAGATCTCGATCGGCCGCGACCGTCCCGTCCGTCCCCTGCCGGAGGGCGATCGCTACCTCGGCTTTCTGTTTGCCCGCGGCGAGACGCCCGCGCAGGTCGAGCACGCGCTGCGGGCGGCACACGGGCGCCTCGAGATCGCCATCGGCGAGCCCGCGGCCGGCGAGCCCTCGGGGGCCGCGCCGGCTCAGGGCTAGGCTCCGAAGCGATGCGCGTCCTCCTCGTCTCGACGTATGAGCTCGGCCACCAGCCGCTGCACGTGGCCTCGCCGGCGGCCGCGCTCCGCAAGGCAGGGCACGAGGTGCGCTGCCTCGACCTGTCGGTCGAGCGGTGGAACGCCGGCGCGCTCGAGTGGGCGCAGGCCGTTGCCTTCTCGGTCCCGATGCACACCGCGATGCGCCTGGCCATGCGGGCGGCGGTGGGTGTGCGCCGCGCGCGCCCCGAGTTGCCGGTCTGCTTCTACGGCCTGTACGCGCCGGTGAGCCGCGACCTGACGGTGGGGGCGCTGGCCGACCGCGCGATCGCCGGCGAGTACGAGCCGGCGCTGACGGCGTGGGTGGGCGAGCTGGCTGCCGGCGGTCCGCCCGACGCGCGAGCGGACGAGTCGCTCATCCAGCTGGGGCGGGGCGAGTTCGAGCTGCCCGCACGCGACCTGCTGCCGCCGCTCGAGCGCTACGCGCACCTGGCGCTCGGAGGCGACGAGCGACTCGTCGGCTACGTCGAGGCGAGCCACGGCTGCGTGCACCGGTGCCGCCACTGCCCGGTGCCCCCCGTCTACGACGGGCGCATCCGCATCGTCGGCGCGGACACCGTGGTGCGGGACATCGCGCGCCTCGTCGAGCTGGGCGCCCGCCACATCACCTTCGGCGACCCGGATTTCCTCAACGGCCGCCGCCACTCGCTGCGCGTCGTGCAGGCGATGCACGAGCGCTTCCCCGACCTCACCTTCGACTGCACGACGAAGGTCGAGCACATCCTGCGCGACGCCGAGCTGTGGCCGGCGCTCGCCGAGGCGGGCTGCCTGTTCGTGGTCTCCGCGCTCGAGTCGGTCAACGACGAGGTCCTCGAGCGGCTCGACAAGGGCCACAGCACCAAGGAAGCCGCGCGGGCGATCGCGCTGCTGCGCGAGCACGGAATCGAGATGCGGCCGTCGTGGATGCCGTTCACCCCCTGGACGAGGCCCAGTGACGTGGTTCAGATGCTCGACTTCGTGGCCGCGCACGACCTCGTCGGCAACGTCGATCCTGTCCAGTACACGATCCGGCTGCTGCTTCCCGAGGGATCGCTGCTGCTCGACCACCCCAACATGCGCCCGCACCTCGGCGGCTACGACGCCGATCGGCTCAGCTACAGGTGGACCGCGATCGACCCCGAAAGCGACCGCCTCCAGGCCCGCCTGGCGGCGCTCGTCGAGCAGAGCGCGGCGGGCTCCGAGCCGATCCACGAGACGTTCGCGAAGGTGCGCGCAGCGGCGCGCGAGGCGGCTGGGGAGTCGCCGTCGCCCGCCGGCCGCTCGGAGCCGATCCTCGCCGGCTCGACCGAGGGGAGGCCACGGCTCACCGAGCCGTGGTTCTGCTGAGCGGAGCCCACCGAGGGCCAGTTTGGCCTTCTCGACGAGGTGTAGCGGAGACGGCGGGACCCACGACCGGACGGTTTCAAAGTCGTCAGCCGGTGGCCGGTCCCCAGACGTCGCAGCAGATCCCGACCTCGGGGGGCATGGGGAGCTTGCGGCCCCGCCGCTACAGCGTGATTACCTGGTCCGGCGGGTCGCCCGACAGCGCTCGGTAGAGGTCAGGAAAGCAGCCGACCCGCACTCCTGCGACCGTGCCCTTGGGGCGGCAGTCACCCGGCTCTCCCTCCGCGAGCGAGCGCTGGATCGCGCACCGGTCGCAGAGCATGAGCAGGATCCGCTGCTCCTCGGCAACCTTGCCGAGGCGCTCGCCGAGCGGGTCGCCGGCGCGCAGCACGTAGGTGTTGTCGTCGAAGAAGAACATGCCGACGACCTCCACGCCGTGGCTCCCCTGCTCGAGCTGCGGCAGGATCATCTCGCCGAGCTTGTAGCTCGCTGTGTGGCCGGAGGTGGAGAAGATGTAGGCGACCTTCACGCTTCAACAAGCCTACGGGTTGGTTGGCCGAGCCGGACGCTCGCCGCGCGCGCCGTGCGGCCGTGGTGCACCACTGCGCTTCGGCGCCTTTGGGCCGGTGCGTAGGTGGCGCCGCGTCGGTGGCGCCGGGGACGGTCGGGCCGCGATTAGCCACTACCGCCGCCGTGTGTGGGCGTTCGCTTACACATCGTAAGTAGCGTAACGTGCTGACCGACCTCCCAATCGACCCGTGTAGGAGCGGCTAACTACCGGGTGCGAGCGACTAGCTACCGGGCGGAGGCTGGCGCGGGTGGCGCTGCTTTAGCCCTGCAAACCGGCGGGTTTCGCCTGGTAATCGAGGTAAGCCGACGGAGGGATTCGAACCCTCGACCCCCGCTTTACGAGAGCGGTGCTCTGGCCAACTGAGCTACGTCGGCGGGTGAGCGGGGCAGTCTAGCTTCGGCCTGGCGGCCGCCCGGCGACAAGCGGGATGCCCGACGGCGCCCGCCTTTACGGCTCGATAACACCGCCTCGCGTTGGCGGCGTATGCTCCGCGGCACGAGGCGCGGCCGGGGTCCCGGCGCGAGCGAGCGGGAGGTGGGGCATGGGCGAGTCAGATCACGAGCTGAGCCGCAGGGAGTTTCTGGAGCGCAGCGCCATCACGGCCGGCGTGGCCGGGGCGGCGGCGAGCCTGCCGCTCAACGTGCTGCTGAGCGAGGCGAGCAAGGCCCAGGCGTCGCCGCTTCCCACCCCCCGCAACACGCCGATCGACCACTTCGTCGTCGTGATGATGGAGAACCGGTCGTTCGACCACTACTTTGGCTGGCTCTCCAACGTCGCCGACGCGACCCAGGATCAGACCTATACAGATCCTGAGGGCAACAGCGTCAGCACCCGCCACGCCTCGACGCTCGAGCGCGAGTGGCAGGGATGCGGGCACCCCGACCCCGGCCACGGCTGGGAGAGCGGCCGCGCCCAGCTTCAGAACGGCTTCCTCGCCGCGGGCAGCGGCAACGACGAGTTCGCCCTCACCTACTACGACCGCGGCGAGCTCGCGTTCCTGCACGCGGCGGCGCGCAAGTACACGCTCTACGACCAGTTCTTCTGCTCGCTGCTCGCGCCCACGTGGCCGAACCGCTACTACAAGTGGTCGGCGCAGTCGGGCGGTAAGAAGGACAACACGCCGCCGCTGTCCACGGTGGGCAACCAGTGGTCGACGATCTTCGACAAGGCGATTGCGCGCGGCCTCAAGGCGCGCTACTACAACTCGGACCTGCCGTTCTCGGCTGTGTGGGGTCCGCGAGGACTGACCTGGACCCACAAGCTCGAGCGCTTCTACACCGATTGCGCCTCCGGGAGGCTGCCGCACATCTCGTTCGTCGATCCACCGTTCCGCGACGGCGGCGGGGGTGACGGGCTCTCCGCGGACGAGCACCCGCACGGCGACGTCCGGCTCGGGCAGGCATGGATGGCCGACGTGGTGCGCGCGTTCGTCAACTCACCCAACTACCGGCGCGGGGCGCTGTTCGTCGTCTACGACGAGTGGGGCGGCTTCTTCGACCATGCGCGGCCGCCGCGCGTCCCCGACGTCCGCAGCAGCTCGAACCTCTACGAGGACTTCGGCCAGATGGGCTTCCGGATTCCGGCGGTGGCGATCTCGCCCTACACGGCGCGGCGCCTGAGCGACGGGCCGTTCCGCGTCCAGCACCAGTTGCTCGGTTTCGAGTCGATCCTGAAGCTCATCGAGTACCGCTTCGGGCTCAAAGCGCTGACGACGCGCGACCGAGAGGCGAACAACATCGGCACCACGTTCAATTGGGAGCGGCCCAACTTCGCGCCGCTCCGGCTTCCGAACCCCGAGCAGATCGCGGCGCTCCCCTGCTCCACCGCCGGCCTCACCGACGAGAGCGCTCAGGCGCACGAAAGCGATCTCGCGGCGCTCGAGGGTCTGGCCGATCGCTTCGGGTTCCCGGTCGGCGACGGCAAGGTCGACAGCCTGTTCACCCAGCCCGACGCGCTGCGCAAGGCCGTCGAGGCGGGCGCCAAGGGCTGATCGCTGGGCTCGCCCCCGGGGGCGAGATTCGGGCACGTCTCACTTATCCGGACGTGCTTCCGGCGCGCCTCGAGCGGCTACCCGGGCACGCCCTGGTCAACGGCCTCGCCGTCTTCGAGGCGCGTGACCGGCGCGCGCGCCTGCTGGGCCTCGCGCTGCTCGACCACCTGCCGTCCGACAGAGCCCTCCTCATCCCTGGCTGCCGGGCGGTCCACACGTGCGGGATGCGATTTCTGATCGACATCGTCTTCCTCGACCGGCGCGGTGACGTGCTGCGGCTCGTGGAGGCGGCCGAACCGCGACGGGCCTTCGGCGCGCCCGCCGCCAGAGCGGTCCTCGAGACGCACGCCGGCCAGGCCGAGCGCTTCATCGAGGCAGGCGCTGGTGACCTGGCCGCAACCTCGCTCTGAACTACAGCAACTTCCCATCGCTGGGCGATAGGAAAGCGCTGAAGTTCGGCGAGGAGTGACGGCGCGCGAAACTCGCGCCCCTAACCCCCCGCCCCCACCAACCCCCGCAGCCGAAACGTCAGCGCCGACAGCGCCAGCTCCTCGGTCACGTTCAGCTCCAGCGACTGACGCGTCTCGTCGCAGCGCTCGACGGCGTCGCGGAGACGGCGCGCGTCGCGGCCGGCGGCGGCGCGCTCCAGCTCGGCCACGCGGTCGGTGCCGAGCACAGCCTCGCTTGCCCCCTCGGCCGCGCAGGCGAGGTCCCGGAACGCGGCGCCGGCGAGGTCGAGGCCGAGCTCCAGCACCTCGGTCCGCGCGCGGCGGCCCTCGCGCTTGGCGGCGTCCTCGAGCTGACGCTCGAGCGCTCGACGCTCGCGCCCCTTGGGCTCGAGCTCGAGCCGGCGCTCCCCCTCGACCGCGGCGGCCTCCTCGACGGCCTCGCGCCGCTGCTCGGCGCGGTCGAGCAATTTCCTCCATGGCTCATCGCCGTCACCGGGCTCGGGCTCGCCCGCCAGCGCGTCGAGCACCAGCTGCTCGGCGTCCGCGCGCAGCGCCGCACCTTCGTCCGACGAAAGCATGCGCGCCCGTCGCGCGTTGCCAAGCGCGAGGCGGCTGCACGCCTCGGCCCGCGACGCGGGCACGCCCTCCTCGATCAGCTCCGCGGCGATCCGCTGAGGGGACAGCGGGCCGAACCGCACGACCTGGCAGCGCGACACGACCGTCTCCAGGACGCGCCCGATCGCGTCGGTCAAGAGCAGCAGGTGCACGAACGACGCCGGTTCCTCGAGCGTCTTGAGCAGCCGGTTCGCCACCTCGTCGTTCATCGTGTCGGCGCGCTCGAGCACGAACACGCGGCGGCGCGCCTCGAACGGCGTCCGCGACGCGGCGGCCACCACCGGGACCTCAACGTCCTCGACCCGCATGACGTGCGCGCCCGTCGGCCGGACCCAGGTGAGGTCGGGGTGGGTGCCAGCGGCCACGCGGCGGCGGACGTCGTCCGGGTCGGGATCGCCCTCGGCGAGCAGCTCGGCGGCGAAGGTGCGTGCCGCGGCAGCCTTTCCGGTCCCGGGAGGGCCGTGCAGCAGGTAGGCATGGGAGGGCCGGCCGGAGACGAGCGCGCCTCCCAGCACCATTCGCGCGTGCGGATGGTTCTCGAGCCCCGGGAGGTGAGATCGTACGTCGGTCGCGGCGGTCACGCGGGGGTCCCAGTCGCGGCGAGCGCTTCGCGCACCGCTTCGATTATCTCGGCGTGGACGTCCTCGACCGGCCACTCGGCGTCGATCGGCCGCCATCGCAGCGGCTCCGCCTCAGCGAGCCGCTCGTACGCGTCGCTGACCCGCTCCTGGAGCTCGAGGCCCTCGCGCTCGAAGCGGTCGGCGCTTCCGGACCGTCGCGCCGCCTGGCGCGGGTCGATGTCCAGGAAGAAGGTGAGATCGGGCAGCAGACCGCCGGTGGCGAAGCGGTTCACGCGAGCGACCTCGTCGACCCCCACGCTGCGCGCTCCTCCCTGGTAGGCGAGCGACGAGTCGAGGAAGCGGTCGGAGACCACCACGAGGCCGCGATCGAGCGCCGGGCGCACGACGCCGGCCACGAGCTCAGCCCGCGCGGCGGCGAAGAGCAGCGCCTCGGTCGCCGCCCCCATCTCGACGTCCGGATCCTTCAGCAGATCGCGCACCCGCTCCCCCACCGCGGTGCCGCCCGGCTCGCGGACGGCGAGCGCGGAGTCGCCGAGCGCGTCGCACAGCAGCCGCGCCTGCGTGGTCTTGCCGGAGCGGTCGATCCCCTCGATCGTGACGAACAGGCCAGCCATTGCGGCCACGGTAACAGCGGTCGAAGCGGCCTCCCGGGCGGCTAGCATGCCGCGCTCGATGCGCTCTCTCGTCACCGGCGGCGCCGGGTTCATCGGGTCGAACCTCGTCGACGCGCTGCTCGGCCGGGGCGACGAGGTGACGGTGATCGACGACCTCTCGACCGGGAGGCGCGCGAACCTCGAGCCCGCGCTCGGGGGCGGCGCCGAGCTGGTGAGGGCCGACATCCGCGACGCGGAGGCCATGCGCGGGATCACCGAGCGTGTCGCGCCGGAGGCCGTGTTCCACCTCGGCGCGCAGATCGACGTGCGCCGCTCGGCCGCCGACCCGGCGTTCGACGCACGTGTGAACGTCGAGGGCACGATCAACATGCTCGAGGCGGCGCGGGCGGCCGGCGCGCGGCGGTTCGTCAACAGCTCGACCGGCGGCGCGATCTACGGGGAGGGCAGAACGATCCCCGCCCCCGAGGATCACCTGGTGGCGCCCGAGGCTCCCTACGGGCAGTCGAAGTTCGCGGCCGAGGGCTACTGCGAGCTCTTTCGCCGCCTCCACGGCGTGCAGGCGATCTCCCTGAGGTACGGAAACGTGTACGGGCCGCGGCAGGACCCGCTCGGTGAGGCCGGCGTGGTCGCGATCTTCTGCGGGCGCCTGCTCGAGCGGCAGCGCCTGACCGTGTTCGGCGACGGCCTCCAGACGCGCGATTACGTGCACGTCGACGACGTCGTCCGCGCCAACCTCGCCGCGGCGGAATCCGAGGCGGCCGGCGCTCTCAACATCGGGACCGGGGTACAGACGTCGGTCCTCGACCTCGTCGCGGCGCTCGGGCGCGTCACGGGCGCCGACCTCGAGGCCGAGCACGCGCCGGAGCGCCCGGGCGAGGTGCGCCACATCGCGCTCGACGCCTCGCGCGCGCGTGTTGAGCTGGGATGGGAGGCGGCGGTCGCGGTGGACGAGGGGCTCGAGCGGACGCTTGCGTCGCTGCGCTGACGGCCCCTGGTTGACGGCGCGGGGCCGGCAGTGGCGGCAACTTTGCGGCGGCCTGCCGGTGGGGTCGGCCCAGAGCCGCAAAGTGCGCGGAGTCCGGACACCTTGGCGCTATATGTAGGGTCAGTACCCGCCTGCTACGCCCCAGCGCTAGTACAATCGAAGGCGTGGACTGTCCCGCCTGTCACACCGCTACCCGCGTCCTGGAGACCCGCCGTGAGGACCGCGGCGCCGCCGTCAGGCGCCGTCGCGAGTGCCCGAGCTGCGGGAATCGCTTCACGACCTTCGAGCATCGCGAGCGCCCGCCGCTCTTCGTCGTAAAGCGCGGCGGGCGGCGCGAACGCTTCGACGCCGAGAAGCTGCGCGACGGGATGCTGCGAGCGACCTACAAGCGACCGGTCACAGCCGAGCAGATCGACGCGATCGCCGAGCGCATCGAGGCCGAGGTCGAGGCCGCCGGCGGGGAGCTGGACGCCAGCCGGATCGGCGAGATGTGCCTGGCCGGGCTCGGCGAGGTCGATCGCGTCTCCTCCCTCCAGTTCGCGGCGGTCTACCGGCAGCTCGCGGACGTCGAGGACGTCCAGGCCGAGCTTCGGCGTCTACGAGCCTCGTCGTCCTCCGCCTCGGCGTCGAACGGCCTCGGCCGCGGGGTCGCCGGCGCCCCGATTCCGTCCGACGACGACGCCAGCATCGCGAGTCCCCCTGAGCGCGGCCAGCGCGCCGGGAACAGCCGGAAAGACCTCGCGAGGAGAGAGCATGGAGCCCACCGTCAGCGCCGCTGAGAACCCGACCGCCGCCGCCCCCGCCGAGGGCGTAGGGCTGTCCGTCGAGCGCCGCTTCACCGAGCCGGGCATGCATCCCTTCGACGCCGTCGAGTGGGAGCTCCGCGACGCCGTGATCGGCGATCCGGCGGACCCGGCGTTCGAGCAGCACGGGGTCGAGTTCCCGAAGGCGTGGTCCCAGAACGCGACCAACATCGTGGCCCAGAAGTACTTTCGCGGCCGCCTCGGCACGCCCGAGCGCGAGTCGTCGGTGAAGCAGATGATCGGGCGCGTGGCCGGCACGATCTCTAAGTGGGGGGTCGAGCGCGGTTACTTCGCGACGCAGGAGGACGCCGACGCCTTCGACGCCGAGCTCCACCACATCCTGCTCCACCAGATGGCGGCGTTCAACTCGCCGGTGTGGTTCAACGTCGGCTTCGAGGAGAGCCCGCAATGCAGCGCTTGCTTCATCCTCTCGGTCGACGACACGATGGAGTCCATCCTCGACTGGAACACCAGGGAGGGGATGATCTTCCGCGGCGGGTCAGGGTCGGGGATCAACCTGTCGAACATCCGCAGCTCGAAGGAGCACCTGTCGAAGGGTGGCCTGGCGAGTGGTCCGGTCTCGTTCATGCGCGGCGCCGACGCCTGGGCGGGCACGATCAAGTCCGGCGGCAAGACGCGGCGCGCGGCGAAGATGGTGGTGCTCGACGTCGACCACCCGGACATCCTCGACTTCGTCTGGTGCAAGGCGCGCGAGGAGGAGAAGGCAGCCGCGCTCCGCGACGCCGGCTTCGACATGAGCATCGACGGCGAGGGCTTCACGTCGATCCAGTACCAGAACGCGAACAACTCCGTGCGCGTCACCGACGAGTTCATGCAGCGCGCCGAGCGCGGCGAGGAGTGGACGACGATCGCGCGCACGTCGGGTGATCCGGTAGCCACTCACGACGCGCGCGACCTCCTGAGGCAGATCGCCGAAGCCGCCTGGCGCTGCGCCGATCCGGGCGTCCAGTACGACACGACGATCAACGACTGGCACACGTGCCCGGCGTCGGGGCGGATCAACGCCTCGAATCCGTGCTCGGAGTACATGCACGTCGACGACTCCGCCTGCAACCTCGCCTCGCTCAACCTGATGAAGTTCCGCCGCCAGGACGGCACGGTCGATGCCGAGGCGCTCGAGCACGCCGTCGACGTGATGCTGCTCGCCCAGGAGATCGTGGTCGGGCCGTCGAGCTACCCGACCGAGGAGATCGGGCGCAACGCGCGCGCGTTCCGCCAGCTCGGCCTCGGCTACGCGAACCTCGGCGCGCTGCTGATGTCCAACGGCCTGCCCTACGACTCCGACGAGGGGCGCACCGAGGCGGCGGCGATCACCGCGCTGATGACCGGCCGTGCGTACCGCAAGTCGGCGGAGATCGCGGCGGCGGTCGGACCCTACGAGCGCTACGCCGACAACCGCGAGCCCCACAACGGCGTGATGCGAAAGCACCGCGACGCGGCGTATGACATCGACGCGTCCCTGGCCGCCGACGAGCGTCTGGTCGCCGCGGCGCGGCGGTCGTGGGACGAGGCGGTCGAGCTCGGCGAGCGCCACGGCTACCGCAACGCTCAGGCCACCGTGCTCGCCCCGACGGGCACGATCAGCTTCCTCATGGACTGCGACACCACCGGCATCGAGCCGGACTTCTCGCTCGTCAAGTTCAAGGAGCTGGTCGGCGGCGGGCAAATGACGATCGTCAACAGCACGGTGCCGCTCGCGCTCGACACGCTCGGCTACGAGGGCCATCAGGTCGCGCAGATCGAGGCGCACGTCAACGAGCACGGGACGATCGTCGGCGCGCCGGGACTCAAGGACGAGCACCTGCCGGTGTTCGACGTGGCGGTCGGCGAGCGCGCCATCTCGCACATGGGCCACATCCGCATGATGGGTGCCGCCCAGCCGTTCATCTCCGGGGCGATCTCGAAGACCGTGAACATGCCCCAGACCTCGACGGTCGAGGACATCGCCGACGCCTACCTCCAGGCATGGAGGCTCGGCGTCAAGGCGCTCGCGATCTACCGCGACGGCTCGAAGACCGCTCAGGCGCTTCGGACCGACGCCCACGAGGAGAAGCCGGTCGAGGCGTCGGAGGCGACCGCCGCGGAGGCGGCGGCCGCCGAGCCGCGCCCCTTCCGCCGGCGGATGCCGCGCGAGCGCCAGTCGATCACCCACAAGTTCTCGATCGCCGGCCACGAGGGCTACATCACGGCGGGCATGTACGACGACGGCTCGCTCGGGGAGATCTTCCTCACCGACATCGGCAAGGAGGGCTCGACGCTGCGCGGGATGATGAACGCGTTCGCAACATCGGTCTCGATCGCGCTCCAGTACGGCGTGCCGCTCGACACGCTGGTGAACAAGTTCTGCTACATGCGCTTCGACCCGGAGGGGATCACGAACAACCCGGAGATCCCGTTCGCGAAGTCGATGCCGGACTACATCATGCGCTGGCTCGCGAGCCGGTTCCTCGACGCCGACACGCAGGAGGAGCTCGGCATCCTCACGCCGGAGGTACGCGCGCGCAAGGCGGCGCAGGAGGCCGGCATGCGCGACGACACGGCGGGCCCGGCCGCGGGCGAGCGGGCGGGCGGCAACGGCTCGGCGGATGCTGGCAACGGTGTCTCGAACGGCGGCGCCAAGGCCGAGGTCGCGCCGGCGCAGCCGGCCACCACCAAGGCCGCCGCCGAGGCGATGACCGACGAGCCGCCGACGGTGCCGGCCCAGCTACGCGGGCTCGATCTCGGGCCGGCCTGCGGCCAGTGCGGCGGGATGATGCAGCGGACGGGCTCGTGCTACACGTGCTCGTCCTGCGGCAACAACACCGGCTGCGGCTAGGCGCGACAAAGCGCCACCCGTGGGTCAGGCGCCCGATCCCTCCGGCGAGTGCGATCTGGCGGTGGTAGGCGCCGGAATCGTCGGGCTTGCCGTGGCGCGCGAGGCGCTGTCGCGCCGGCCCGACTCGCGCGTCGTCGTGCTCGAGCGCGAGGCGGAGGTCGGCCTGCACCAGACGGGGCGCAACAGCGGCGTGATCCACGCCGGCGTCTACTACGCGCCCGGATCGCTCAAGGCGCGCCTGTGCGCGGGCGGCGCGCGCGAGCTCTACGACTACTGCGACTCGCGCAGCATCCCGGCTACCCGCTGCGGGAAGCTGATCGTCGCCGCCGATCGCGGTGAGCTGTCGCGGCTCGACGAGCTCGAGCGGCGCGCTCGCGCTAACGGCGTACCCAGCCTCAGGCGGCTCGGGGCCTCCGAGATCCCCGACGTCGAGCCCCACGCGCGAGGGGTCGCGGCGCTTCACTCGCCGGCGACCGGGGTCGTCGACTTCGGGCACGTGGCCCGCTCGCTCGCCGCCGACGTGACCGCCGTCGGCGGGACGGTCGCGACCTCGTGCGCCGTCGCATCGGTCGAGCCCGCTCGGCGCGCGCTGCGGCTCCGCCACGCCGGCGGTGAGACCGCGGCGCGGCGGGCGGTCTTCTGCGCAGGCCCCTGGTCGGACCGGCTGGCGGCGGCGTCCGGCGCCTCGGAGGAGCCGCGCATCGTCCCGTTCCGCGGCGCCTACCTGCGTCTCGCGCGAGGGCGCCGGCAGCTCGTGCGCGCGCTGATCTATCCCGTTCCCGAGTCCGGCCTGCCGTTCCTCGGCGTGCACCTCACGCGCAACCCCGACGGCGAGGTGCTGGTGGGGCCGACGGCGCGAATGGCGGCGACGCGCGACGTCACCGACCGGCGCCCGCGAGCGGCCGACCTGCGCTCGACGCTCACCTGGCCCGGCACCTGGCGGCTCGCGGCCGCCCACTGGCGCGCCGGCCTGACGGAGCTCAGGCGCGCCGTCGGTCGCAGGGCGCTCGCCGCGGAAGCCGCGCGGTACGTGCCGGAGATCGAGGCGAGCGATCTCCTTCCCGCCTTCAGCGGCATCCGCGCGCAGGCGCTCGCGCGCGACGGCACCCTGCTCGACGACTTCGTCGTCTCGGAGACCGAGCGCGCGGTGCACGTGCGCAACGCGCCATCCCCCGCGGCCACCTCGTCGCTCGCGCTCGCGCGTCTGATCGTGGACCGCGTGGAGCGGCTACCGTAGGGTCCGGTATGAGCACTCCCCGCCCCGAGCATCCCGCTTCCTCCGGCATGGCGAGCCAGCGTGGCGTCCGCGGCGCCCTGGCGCGCGCCGGGCTGATCCGGCCCGCGCACGGAAAGGTCATCGCGGGCGTGGCCGCCGGGCTGGCACGCCGACTCGGCGTCAGCCCGTGGCTCGTACGAGGCGTCTTCGTCGTCTCCATCCTGCTGCCCGGGCCGCAGTTCCTGGTCTACGCGGCACTGTGGATCGCGATGCCGCGTCAGGGCTGACCGCACGCAGCGCGCGCCGCGCCGCTACAGCCGCGGCAGCTCCTGCGTCAACGCCAGCACCGGGGCGAACAGGTCGCCGAGCCGGTCCACTCGCTCGAGCAGCTCGTCGGAGTCGAACACGAGCCGCTCGGAGTCGCCGGCCTCGACGGCCTCCTCGACCTCCTCCCACGCCAGCGGCGTCGAGACCGTCGGCCGCTCGCGCGCGCGTAGCGAGTACACGCAGATCGTCGTCTTGTGGCGGTCGTTCTGACTCCAGTCGACGAGCACCTTCCCGCGCCGCAGCTCCTTTGCCATCCGCGAGACGACCGTGTCCGGGTGGCGCTTCTCAAGCAGCTCGGCGACCGCCTTCGCGAACGGCTTGGTCTGCTCGTAGGTCGCTTCCGTGTTGAGCGGCACGTAGACCTGAAGCCCCTTCGAGCCGGAGGTCTTCGGGAAGCACTCGAGCCCGAGCGAGGCGAACATGTCGCGCAGCCAGATCCCCACGCGCGAGCAGGCGAGAACGTCGGCGGGCTCGCCGGGGTCGAGGTCGAACGCGAGCGTCGTCGGCCGGTCGACGTCCTCGGCTAGCGAGAGCGACGGGTGCAGCTCGATGTCGGCGAGGTTCGCGAGCCAGACGAGCGTCGGCAGATCGTTCGCCAGGCAGAAGTAGATCGTCTTGCGCTCGCGCTCGGCCACGACCGCGGCTGTCTCGACCCAGTCCGGCCGGTGCGAGGGGCACTGCTTCTCGTAGAAGTGGCCCGCCTCGACGCCGTCGGGGTAGCGCTTGAGCGTCAGCGGCCGGCCGTGGAGATGCGGCAGCAGCGTCGGGGCGATGCGCGCGTAGTACTCGACCAGGCGGCCCTTGGTGAACCCGGCCTGCGGGTAGAGGACCTTGCCGAAGTTGCTCAGCTTGAGTCGACGGCCGTCCACCGTCGCCTCCATGTCCCCGCGCGGCAGGCGGCGCAGCGGGCCGAGCACCGCCGGCTCCCCGGGCGCCTTTGACTCGAGCGCTACCTCGCCCGGAGGCTCGATCAGTCCCTGGTACGAGGGCGCCCGCAGCAGGCCGTCGCGCGTCCACTCGCGAAACCCCACCGCGCAGCTCAGCTCGGGCTCCACCCACACCGCGCCACGCGGGCCGCGCCCGCGTGCGAACGGATTGCGCTCGCGCTCGCGCGGCCCCAGGAGCCCCGCCAGCCGATCCAGCTCGCTCTCGGTGAAGCCGGTGCCCACGCGACCCGCGTACTGGAGCGCCCCTGCATCGTCGCGCCGGCCCACCAGCAGCGCGCCGATCCGTTCGCGCCGGCGCCCCTCGCCGGGCATCCAGCCGCCGATCAGCAACTCGACCTGCTCGAGGTTCTTCACCTTGACCCAAGCGGGGCTGCGACGACCGGGCCGGTAGGGCGAGTCGAGCCGCTTGGCGACGACGCCCTCGAGCCCCCGCTCGCGGCCCGCCGCCAGGAACGCCTCGCCGCCGCCCTCGCGCCGGCCCGACGTGTCCCACGCGGGACCCTTCAACTCGAGCTCCTCGAGCAGCTCGCGGCGCTCGGAGTAGGGCAGTTCGAGCAGCGACCTGCCGTCGAGATGGAGCAGGTCGAAGGCCATGTAGGCGACCGGCGTCGAGCGCCGGCGCTCGCGGATCTGGCGCTCGGAGGTGAGGTGGATCCGCTTCTGGAGGCGCTCGAAGCTCGGCCGCCCCTCGTCGTCGAAGGCCACGACCTCGCCGTCGAGCAGTGCCTCGCGGTCGCCGAGCGCGCGGTCCATGCGGCCGATCTCCGGGTACTGGGCGGTCACGTCGTTGCCGTTGCGGCTCACGAGACGGAGCCGGCCGGGCTCCACGTAGGCGAGCGCACGCACGCCGTCCCACTTGATCTCGTACGCCCAGCCGGCCTCGTCCCTGGGCAGTGCGCCGGGCGTGGCGAGCATCGGCACCAGGCGCTCCGGCAGCGGCTCGCGATCAGGGTCCTCGGGCGGGTCCATGCGGTGGATCATCCAGTCGCGCTCGTCGTGGCCGTCGCTGTCCGAACGGCCGCCGGACCCGCCGGTCGAAAACAGCGCGTAGCGCCCGTGCACCCGCTCGCCGTGGAAGGTCACCATCACCTTGCGGTCTTCCCACTTCTCGCACTCGTAGCTGCCGCTGTCGAAGATCACCACCCGTCCGGCCCCGTACTGCCCCGCCGGGATCTCGCCCTCGAAGTCGATGTAGTCGAGCGGGTGGTCCTCGGTCCGCACCGCCTTGCGGTTCTGGTCCGGGTCCCTTGGAATCCCGCGCGGTACCGCCCAGGACGCGAGTACACCGTCGCGCTCCAGCCGCAGGTCCCAGTGCAGCCGGGTGGCGTCGTGCTGCTGGATGACGAAGCGCCCGCCGGGCTCGCCGCCGCCCGCCCGCCCGTCGCTCGCGCCGTCGCCGCTGCTCCCACTCGGCTCCGGCGTCCGCTCCGGGTCGCGCTTGCGCCGGTAGGAGTCGAGTCGGTCAGCCACCGGCGTCGCCGCCGACGAGGCGTCGATCCCTACGGGGTCACGGTGGGCTTCGCCGCCAGCGCGGGGGACGCTGCACCGATGCCCTGCACATGGCCGCTGCCGCTGCCGGCCGCCGCGAGATCGACCTGAAGAGCGGCCATCAGCTGGCCGACCGGTCGATCCCTGAGGAGCGGGTCACGCAGCGGGACGTCGGGCCGGACCTGGTAGCGGTTGCGCCGGCCCTCCCTGGTGCGGACCAGATAGCCCTCGTCGCACAGGTCGCTGATGATCCGGTGCGCCGCCCGCTCCGTGATCCCGACGTGGTCGCCGACCTGGCGAAGCGTCAGACCCGGATTCTCAGCGACGCACAGCAGGGCCGTCGCGTGGTTCGTGAGGAATGTCCACTCGCGCACCGCGCCATGGTACCCGTCTAGCGGTTCCGCGTAAAGAAACCGGCGGTATGACTTGTCGTTCTTCCACCGCTCACGGAGTCATCCAAAAGTTTGGCCGGCGCGCAATGCGGAATAGGAACTCTGGTGAACCAGATGACGACTGACCCCCTCCACGCTCGACTCGACGCCCTCGTTGCCCATGGCGAGCGCGAAGGATGTGTGAACCTGTCCGAGCTGGCGGAGCTTGCCCAGGAGCTCGACGTCGACGACGACCGCGGCGAGGAGATGCACGAGCGCATCGAGGGGCGCGGTCTCGAGGTCTCGGATGACTGCGGGCGCTCCGACACCGGCGCGACGCGCTATGACAACGGCGACGTGGCCGGCGCCACCACCGACGCGCTCCAGCTCTTCCTCAATGAGATCCGCCGCTACCCGCTGCTGACAAAGGAGGAGGAGGTCGGGTTCGCGAAGCGGATCGAGCAGGGCGACCTCGAGGCCAAGGAGCGGATGATCAACTCGAACCTTCGTCTGGTCGTCGCCAACGCCAAGAAGTACCAGGGCCAGGACCTGCCGCTGCTCGACCTGATTCAGGAGGGCATCTTCGGGCTCATCCGAGCGTCCGAGAAGTTCGACTGGCGCAAGGGCTACAAGTTCTCCACCTACGCGACGTTCTGGATCCGGCAGGCGATTCAGCGCGGGCTCGCGAACCGCTCCCGGACGATCCGCATCCCGGTGCACATCGGCCAGCGCGAGCGAAAGATCGCGCGCGCGGAGCGCGATCTGTCCACCAAGCTCGGCCGCGATCCGACCGAGGATGAGATCTCCGCGGCGGCCGAGGTGCCCGTCGAGCAGATCCGCGAGGTCCGCGACGCGGCGCGAACGATCACGAGCCTCGACCGGCCGGTGGGCGAGGAGGGCGACACGTCGCTGGGTGACCTGCTCGAGTCAGGGGGCGAGGGGCCCGAGGAGGAGGTCGAGGTCAGCCTGCGCGAGGAAGCCCTGCGCATCGCGGTGGACTCGCTTCCCGAGCGCGAGCGCGAGGTGGTAAGGCTCCGCTACGGCATCAACGGCGACGAGCCCACGCCGCTGCGCGAGACCGGACGCCGCCTCGGGCTCTCCCCGGAGCGGGTGCGTCAGGTCGAAGCCGAGGCGCTGCGACGGCTCGCGGTCACGCGCGAGGTCGAGGCGCTGCGCGAAGCGGCCTAGCCGCCGCGACGGGGCGCCGCCGTGCCAGACGGCGCCGGGAGCTCACCGCGTCGCGACCAGGAGCAAGGCCCCCCTCTCGCGCTCCAGCGAGCGGACCTCGAAGCCCATGGTCGTCGTGAGTCGTCTGAGCGACCGGCGCGTGAAGAAGCGCAGGTGCGGCGACAGCGGATCGAGCACGCGATCCCAGCCGAGGACCAGCGCGCGGGCCGCGGTCGCCCGTCCGTGGGCCGGCGTGGTGAGCGCGAGCGTGCCGCCCGGGCGGAGCACGCGGCGCGCCTCGGACAGCTGCCCCTGAACGTCGCGGACGTGCTCGAGCGTCTCGGCGCAGAGCACGAGATCGAAGCTCGTGTCGGCGAACGGAAGCGGAGAGTCGGGCGGCTCGAGCTGGACGAGCCTCGCCGCCGGGAGGGTACGCCGCGCGCGCTCGAGCGCCACGCCCGAGACGTCGGCCGCGGTCACGCGCTCTGCGCCCAGCTCGCGGGTGAGCCGGCCGTCGCCGCACCCGAGGTCGAGCGCGTCCTGCGCCGGCTTTAGGCCCCGGACGAAGCGCACCAGGTGGGCGGCCGGCGGTCCCGGCTCGGGTGGCACCGCTTCCCAGATGTCGTCGTCGTATTGGGCTGCCACGGCCATCCGCTCGCGGGTGTCCTTCTTCGGCGAGCTGGTCTCTGAGTTAGTGGAACTCAGAGACCTTCCCGCAAAAGGAACATCGCAACGCGGACGGACGCCCGTTGAGCCGTGGTGCGCCGCTGTTCAAAGCCCCGCCGTTTCCTGCAAGTTGCGAGCTTTGAGCCGCAGCGGCCGGGGAGAGCGCTCGCCGCCCGACTACTTAGCCAAGCGTGCCCAAGCAGTGGCCAACAGGTCAAAGAGAGCGCAGTTTGCGAACTTCCGCCGAGCCGGCTCGCCGTTCGGCGACGATCATCGCGGCGGGGTGACGGAGGGAGCCGAAGGCGGGGGGCCGGGTGTGCGGCGGGCGACGCGCCCGGGCGACGCGATCAACCCGGCCGCGGTCCGGCTGATCGAGCGCCACGGCGACGCGCTCTTCGCCACCGCGCGACGCTACACGCTCTCGCGCGAGGACGCCGAGGACGCCTACCAGCGCGGGCTCGAGATCCTCCTCACCAAGGCGCCGGCCCTGCCCGAGCAGGAGCTGCTCCCGTGGATGCGCACGGTCGTCAAGCACGAGGCGTTCGCGATCTGGCGCAGTCAGGACCGCACGGTGACCCCGCCCGTCGAGGAGTGGGAGCGCGCGCCGGCGCCCACGCCGCCGCCCGACGAGCAGGTCGAGAGCTACGAGCGGTTGCGCGTCGGCGCCGAGGCGATTCGGCGGCTGAAGCCACAGGAGGTGCGCTGCCTCGCGCTGCGCGCCGAGGGGCACTCCTACCGCCAGATCTGCCAGATCACCGGCTGGACGTACACGAACGTGAACCGTCCGGTTCGGTCGGGAGCCACTTGGGCGCTCGCTCCGCGATCCCGAGTGGTGCCACAACACGTAGGCCGGTCGCCTCCATACCGGGTGCCAGCTCGCACGGCTCGCGCAGCACGAACTTCGCGCCGAGACATCCGTGATCGTTCACCCCGGTCCAGATGCCCGCCAGCAGCTCGGTGAGCGCCGCGCTCAGATCGATGACGCTACGGGCGCTCCGAATCCGGCCTCGGATCAGGTCGGTGACCTCCTTGTAGAAGTCGAGCGCGGCGTCAGTTGTGCTCGGCTCGACCTCCCACTCGGCGAGCCGGGCCGCCGCCTCCTCGACCACCCGCGTCTGCGCTTCCGTGTCGGCGCTCACGCGCTCCATTTCGGCGAGTGCGAGGTCAGCCTTCGTCTCAGCGCCCGCCCGAAGATGCCTTCGGTAGTCAGCCCGGAGTAGCTCAACGTCACGGTGTAGATGGCGTTCGTGGGACCGCTGAGCATCGAGCGCGTGCTGGAGCGCCTGCCGCTCGCCGCGCCGCTCGGCCACCCTCTCGCCTATCCAGCCCTCGACGTGGGGGATCAAGTCGTCTAGGTGCCGGATCACCTGGCGTTCTAGCTGCTCCGCCGGGACAGGGGGGGCGTGGCAGACGCCGGTGGCCTCTCGCACGTTCATGCAGACGTAGGCTCGCCCGGACGCGTACCGGCGCGTGTACATCGAGTCGCCGCAGTAAAGGCAGAAAGCGACGCCCCGAAGCATGTAGTGCTCGGCAGGGCGGCGACCGCCCTTGCGGCGCTGGAGGGCCGCAGGGTCGAGCCGGGTAAGGGATGCCTGGATCGCCTCCCAGCGGTCGCGGTCGATCAGGCGCGGGTGATTGCCCTCGACACGCTCGCCGTAAGCCTCGATCCAACCGGCGTAGTAGGGGTTGGTCACGATCTCGCGCACAGCGCGGGTCGTCCACCTGTTGCCGTTCGGCCACCGCCTGCTGGGCCGCGTCCGCAAACCCTCGGCGTTGTACCGTCGCGCCACGTCACCGAAGGTCTGCCCTGACTCGACAAGCCCGTACATACGCTCGATCAGAGGGGCGCGCTCAGGATCGCGTTCGCGGAGATAGGTAACCCGACCATCGCGTTCCTCATCGGGCGCACCCTTCCGGTAGCCATCGTGGACCCGACCGCCTAGCGTCTTGCCCTTCTCGAAGCGACGGCGCTTGCCAGCACGGGTCGCTTCGCTCTTGCGGCGGGAGTCCTCGTGGTCCCGCTTCGCAGCGACTGCGACTAGGACCGGATCGGAAAGCTCCGAGTCGTTTTGTACGGCTCGCAGGTGCACGTCCTGTCGCCGCATCGCGTGCCAGATCTCGACCAAGCTGTGGGCTGCGCCGGGCTTGTCGCCAGCGCCGCGCGCGATCCGATCCGAGTGCTGCGCGACGAGCATCGCCGTGCGACCTGACAAGCGCGCCGCGTCGGCTGCCTTGCGCTTTGCGCGCTCTAGTCCCGGTCCACGGTTACCCGAGTAAGCCGAGAAACCCTCGTCGCTGTCTTCGTCGTAGACCTCCCAGCCCTCTTGCTCCGCCTTCGCACGAGCGTCCTCGAGCTGGGTAGGAATCGAGTCGTGCTTGTCCTCGGTGGACTTCGCCGCGTAGAGGATGGCGAGCGTCCGCTGCTCGGTTCCGTCGTTAGGCGCTGGTAGCTTGGGCATCGTTCTCCATATCTGAGAGGCCGCTTTCCTGACGGGGGGCGGCCTCTCGTCGTTAGGTTGACCCTCCCGCCGGATGGGTCTCCCAGGCGCGGAGCACGTAGCGTCCGTCGTCGACCACTTCCGCCTCGACCTTCCGCCCGGTCGCGTTCAAGTCGTCGAGCAGCGCCGGGACGATCACGGTCCGCAGCCGCCACGACTCCCAACGCTGAGGGCGCGACGCCCCGACGACTACCTCGCCGCGACGATCGAGGATCCGACCAAAGAACCGGACGGCGCGCTCGCGCTCGGCGTCGGTGGGCGGGTCGGCGACGGGGGTGTGACGTGGCGCGGCCATCAGCCGGTCGGGTGGTAGAGCGGGAGGCGCGGTGCCTTGCGGAGCGCCTGAGCCGTGAACTCGTGCAGGTCGGCCTCGACCTGCTTACGCGCCTTCCGCAGCTCGGCGGGCGACAGCTCCGCCTTGGCCTCCGGTCCGTGCAGGTAGTCGAGCGTCGCCATCGCGTCGAAGACGATCATGGCCCAGCGGACCTCCTCGGACTTCGACCGCCCATGGAACTCGGCGAGCTGGTCGAAGCGCTGGTCGATCTCGGGCGTGACCCGCGTGGAGATCGTGACTTCGCCGGGATCGGTGCGCTTGCGCTGCGCCATGTTTATGAAGTCTACCCGGTCAACGGACAGACGATCCCTCCCGCCACGGATGCCGCTCGACCCGCGCTGGGCGCTTGACGGAGACGCCGGTGCTGGGGCGTCGGTCGACGGCTGCCGGGCGCGCGCGCTCCCCCCAGATCAGGCTGTCGTCGTGATCGGGATCGGGCTCCAACGTGAGCGCCGTGAGCGCGCTTCCAAGCGTGCTCGGCTCGTCGTAGTAGGCGCGCTCCCATTCGTGGCGGGTGGCGTGCAGCGCCGCTGTCCAATCCGCCCGCGCCTCGCGGTCGAGGGAATACCAACTGACCCCTCGCAGCGCCGCGGCCCACGCCAAGTCGAAGTCGCGCGAGCCGGTGCGCTTGCTAGCGGCGAGCCGCTCGGCTAGCTGCTCAGGCGGCGGGGTCGGCATCCTCGGTCGGCGTCACCGTGAAGCGGTCGCCGAGCAGCCCGAAGCCAGCCAGCTCCTCGTCGACGCGTGGCGCGATCCGGCCCGCGTCGCGGATCAGGGAGACGCCCGCCGGGAGCAGGTCGCTCGCCCCGGCTAGCTCTTCGCTGTCGTGGAGAAGTCGCCACTCGACCGCCGCTCCGACGGCGCGACTGAGCGCGTTGCGCTGCGCCAGCGACAAGATCGCCGGGTCCAACTTCAAGCCGCTGCCGAGTCGCGGGATGCGCCCGAGCCGCCGGTCGACGTCGCGCTCGGCGTGCTCGATCAGCCGGTCGCCAGCGTCGCCGCTCGGCAACGTCAGGTCGTTGTCGGGCGAAGAGTCGGCGAGATAGTCCTCGACCTGCTCTCGTGTGCAGTAGACGGCCATCAGCGGAGCGTGCGAAGCGTGGGGGGTCGCCTGCGCGAAGGCAGCGCCCGGTATCTGACCTTCGGTGGACCGGGCGTCGCGTGTGCCCACCTTCGCGCCCACGGCTTGTGGGTCGCGAACGCCCAGCGCCATTGCGTGCGACTGCGGAAGCGGTGATGGCGGCCAGTCGCGGTCGCCCGGGTCACGCTCGCGCCCCTGCGCGTCGGGGTGGCTGCGACGCGCCCTGCACGCCTCTGCGGCGTCCTGCCCGGCCTCCTGGCCCTCGGGGTCGGGGTCCGCACGCTGGGCGTCCTGTGGGCGCGTCGCGTCGGTCCGGCTGGCGTCCGAGCGCGCACGGGTCCGGCTGGAGTCCGGCGGCGAGTCGGGTCGCTTCTGCCCTTCGGCAGCCGGACGGATGGCCGGGCGGCGGGGGGGCGTCGAGGAGGTACGCCTCCCCCGCCGACCACGACCACGGCGACAGCCGCCGCCGCGCCAGACCCCGACCGCCGCCGCGTCGCCCGAGCGGCCTTGCCTGCTCGGACCACGCCGCGCGAGCGGAGCTTGCGCGGACCCTTCGTCCGGCGGGCCACTACGCGGCAGGGACGATTCCGACGATGCGGCAGACCGCGCTCCCGTTGGGCACGAGCAGGTCGGCGCGCAGCTTCGCCCGGACCTCCGACATGTCGCGGTCGAAGAGCCGGGAACGATCCAGCTCGACCTCGGCATCCTTGCGCCTGACGAGCACGATTTCCGCCGGGCTGTAGACGTACGCGCTCGACGTGTCCGTCGCCGTGCCCTTCGCCTCGTTCGTCGAGAGCTGCGAGGAGGTGTAGAACGGCGGCAGTCCCTCGGGTCGCCCGAGCTGCAGGTTGCTCGTCGGTTCCTCTTTGAGCAACTCCAGGTCGCGGACCACGCTGGGATTCGCGGCGACCACGTAAGGCGGCGGCACGTTCGCCGCGCGCAGCTTCGCCACCGCCTCGATGAACGGGTCATAGTCGCCGAGCACCGCCCCGTTCGTCCCCATGTCGACGGTCTGGATCCCGGCGACGTACTTCAACCCCCGGATGCTGTCCGCGTCGGCGGCGGGGTTCCCCTCGAAGACGCCCCGGTCGAGCTTCAACCCGAGCATCGTCGTCAAGTGGCCGTTCAGCACCTCGATCACGGACGGCTCGCTGTCGTCGATCACCTCGTTGCTCAGCTCGACGCGGTGGGCGAGCTTCTTAGGCGTCGCGGTCAGCTCGCCGAAGCCGGGATCGCCCGCCGGGATCACTTCCGTCTCGGCGACCCACGTCGGGTCGACGTCGCTCGTCAGGCGCGGCCAGACGATGCTCTCGCGGTCGGTGGGGATCACCCGCACCCCGGACGCCAGCGCGATGCTCGCGGGGCGCAGTCGGTCCCATAGGAACGTGGACAGCTCCGGCGGCGCGATGGGCTCGGCGTTCGTGGTCGTGAGCGAGCGCGACTCGCCCTTGCGCACGCTGCGGATCGCGTCCGTGATCCGGCTTTCGACTGTCGGCTCGTCGGCGGCGGCGCGGTCCTCGACCGCAAGCCCGCCGTTTCGCTGACGGCTCACGAGCACCGGCGGAGTCTGCGAGCTGCCGCCGTTGCTCTCCGGGCGCGTGCGCAGTTCGACGCTCGCTTCCGGGTAGGCCCCGTAGGTCGCCACGGTCACGTCGTGCAACTCCGCGATCTGCTCGACCGTCCGGACCTCGCCCTGCCACGAGTCGCGCCCGACCCGGAAGCGGAAGCTCGCCCCGTCGATGTCCCCGCGCTCGACCGCCTCCCGGATGTCCGGTCGGGACTCGGGCAGGTCGACCTCGAAGCGCAGGCCGCGGTCCTCGTCGAACAGCCGCAGCGTCCCGGAGCGGGTGCGGCCAAGCACCACGTTCGCGTCGTGGTTGAGCAAGCAGCGGACGTCGCCGCCGAGCACGTCCCGGAACGCGCCCGGGGCGATCCGCTCGCGGAAGCCGCCCAGGTCGCCTGACTCGGCCCCGTAGACGGCGGCGTAGCCGTAGAGCGTGCGACCGCGGGTCTCGACGGACTCGACGTTCACGTCCACCGTCCGCTGCTCAGGGGCGATGGGCGTCGTGCGCTGCTCGATTGCGGTGCTCATGAAACCTCCTTGATGGTGTGCGTTCGGGCGGGTGGGGATTCGGCTGGCAGGTCTTCAAGGCGGCGGACCTCGGAGCGGTCCATCCAGCCGGTCTCGGGGTTGAGCGCGGCGCTGTAGAACGCGGCGCGCTGGGCGGGGTCGCCCCGGAGCAAGCCTTCAAGCTCAAACTGCGGGTAGGTGCGCGCCTCCGGCGGGAACAGGTCCACGTCGGCGGCGAGCGCCTGCTCGATGGCCACGAGCCACGGGCGCAGGGAGAAGGTCACGAACGAGCGCGCCTGCTCGGTGGTGTTCGAGTAGGTCAGGCTCGACCCGGCGTCCGCTCCGATCATCCACGGCGGCACTCTGAAAATGCGTGCGACCTCGCGCGTGGAGTGTTCCCGCTGGCCTAGGAACTGTGCGTCGGCGAGCGGCATCGACACTGCCTCAAAGGCCGCCTCGCCCGCCAGCACGGCGATCCGTCCGGCGTTCGGCGCGCCCCTATGTCGCATCTCCCACGCACCCTTCAACTCCTCGGCGACTTCCTCCTGCGCGGGGCCGGCGGGAATCTTCAACACGCCTGCCGGTCGCGCTCCGTTCCGAAAGAACGATGACCCGTGCTTCGCGAGTGAGTCCGCAAGCCCGAGCGCCTCGCGCGCCTGGCGGACCGGGGAGACGCCCCGCAGCCCGTCGAGCGTCAAGCCCTTTACGTGCACCACGTCGCCGACGCCGTAGGTGCCGTAGCGCCCGTCCTCCGTCGCGATTTTGTAGAAGGGCATCCCCCCTCGGACCTCCACACTCACGCGGTCGGGCGAGATCATCCCGAGCTGGAACACCTGGCCGTCGGCGTCCCGGTACTTGCCGACGAACGCCTCGCCGAAGACTTGAAGGTGGGCCATGAGCTGGCCGATGAACGCTGCCTGAGTGACCGCCGGAGCGGGGAGCCGGAGCAGCTCGGCGGCGGCGTTCTCGGCGCGCTCGCGCCCGCCGTCTGCGCCGCGCCGGTAGACGTGCAGCGGAAGCGACGCGGCGGAGTCGGCCAGCACTCGCACGCACGCATACGCATCGGCGATGGCGAGCGCGTTGCGCGGCGTCACGTCCTCGCCCGCCGCCGTGCCGGGGAACAGCACCGAAGGCAGCGTCGAGCGCGTGAGCGCGCGACGCTCGTCGCCACGGCGGCGAAAGAAGCGGCGGGGGCGCGTCTCGGTGCTCACGTCACAAGAGCACCACAAGAATCCGACTGGGGTGGGTTCGGACCTATCGGGGACGATGGAGCCGTGGAGACGACGCCGGGCTATCGCGGGTTCCTGCGGCTGTGCGAAGCCGTCGGACTCGACCTGGAGCCGTTCCAGCGCAAGATCGCCCACGCCGCCCACGGCGACCAGCACGAGCTACTGGCGCTGCTCCCACGCGGATGTGGCAAGTCGCGGCTCGTCGGCACGCTCGCGGTTCACCATCTGCTGACGGTGCCGCGCGCAGCGGTCTACATCGCGGCGGCGTCGCGCGAGCAGGCGTCCATCGTCTTTCGCTATGCGCGCGACGTGGCGCAGCACCCCGCCATCGCCGAGCGGCTGATCGTTAGGCACCTAGAGCTGCGCGGCCCGGACGGCGCGTTCCTGAAGGTGCTCGCGTCGGACGCCCCGAAGCTGCTCGGATTGTCGCCCACGCTCTGCGTCGTGGACGAACTGTGCGCGCACAAAGACGAGCAGGTGTACGTCGCTCTGCGCTCCGCGCTGCACAAGGTGCCCGGGGCGCGAATGGTCACGATCAGCACCGCCGGTCAGGGCGCGGAGTCGCCGCTCGGGCGGCTGCGGTCGCGGGCGCTCGCGCAGCCCGAGGTGACCCGGCGCGGTGCGTTGACGGACGCCCGTGGGCCGTCGCTGCGCATGTTGGACTGGTCGGCCCCCGAGTCCGCCGACGTGGACGATCCCGAGCAGGTCAAGCGGGCGATCCCGGCGTCGTGGATCGGACTCGACGCGATCCGCGACCAGCGCGCGGCGCTGCCGGACCTCGCGTTCCGCCGCTACGTCGCGAATCAGTGGACGGCACGCGAGGGCGCGTGGCTGCCGCCCGGCGCCTGGCAAGCGTGCGTCGGCGAGCCGCGCTTCGAGGACGGCGAGCGGGTCTGGGTCGGCGTCGACGTCGGCGGCTCTGAGAGCGCGTCTGCGGTCTGCTGGGTGAACGCGGACCTGAGCGTGGGCGTGTCGATCTTCCACGGCGACGAGGGCGTCCTGGAGTGCGTCGCGCAGGTGCGCGAGCTGGCGGGCCGCTACCGCGTCGAGGAGGTGGTGTTCGACCCATGGCGGTTCGGGCAAGCGGCGCAAGAGCTGGAGCGCGAGCGGGTGCGGGTCGTCCAGTTCCCCCAAACCGACGTGCGCATGATCCCCGCGTCGGGGCGGCTTCACCGGGCCATCGTCGAGCGGCGCGTCACCCTGCCGCCGAGTCGCGAGCTGGCCGAGCACGCGGCGGCAGCGATCGCGCGCCACTCGCGGCGGGGGTGGCGGATCGACAAGGCGGCGCGGTCGGATTCGATCGACGCGATCATCGCGTTGACGATGGCCGTCGAGCGGGCGGAGGCGCGGCCTGAGCCTGCTCGGGTGCTGGGGTGGGTCTAGCCTTCCGGTTCGTGCCGGACGAGCAGGGACCCCTTTCGCGGCTGTTCTACGGCGTCCTTGCAGCGATCATCCTGCTCGCTGGACTGGGAGGCCTAGTCCTCGCGGTCGTCGAGGGACCGATCGAGCTAATCGGTCCGCTCATCACCGCTGTCGGCGCTCTTGCGGCGGTTCTCGTGGACCGAGCTAGGGCGCGGAAGTTTCAGGCCGAGCAAACCCGGCGTGAGAAGCTTGCGCCCATCTACGAGGGGCTGATCTCCCTGGCGCGTCGCGCGGGCGACCAGGACAACACCGAGTTTCTGACAAAGGCCACGGACCGGCTCATGCTCTGGGCCCCACCCCCCGTTATCAAAGCCTGGAACAGATGGGCTAGTCACGACGATACGGAGGACGAGGATGAGCCGACGAACCTTCTCCTCTGGGAGGGAGTCGTCCGCGAAATGCGGAAAGACCTCGGTCACAAGGACGACTCCCTGGACCGGGGCGACGTCCTTCGTCTCCAAGTAAGCGACATCCATGACGCAATCGCCCGCTCGGAGCGCCGCCAGCTCGGTTCCGGAGAGTGACCGGAGTCGTTTTTGCGCAGGTGCCTAGCCGCATAACTCGTCTGCTGCGCTCAAGAAGGCCTCAGTCGAACGGAACCAACGGGTTGTCGAAGTTATCCTCGCCGTCGCCGAGGCCGCCACCGCCACCGCCACCGCCGTAGTGCTCCCGCTCGTCGTCACCTTGACTTGGGGCGGAAGGCGTCGGTCGCTGGACGCTCGGTGCATCGCACGCCCGCCAGAGTCGTGAGTTCGTGGCCCGCGCGCTGCGCTCGCCCTGCTCGAATCGGCTCGCGTACTTGTCGTTCGGCGGGATCGTGAGCGCCTTGGCGTAGCCCTCTTGGACGAGCGCCAGGTTGTGCATCCCCTTGCCGCGATAGAGGTAAGCGAGTGTCCGGCCATAGCGATCCTTCGTCTCCTCGCCCAGCTCCACGCCCACCTCCGTCCGCAGTAGCTGCCGCTCGGTGAAGTTGGTCGCCGCGTCGTCGTAGCACTTCCCCTTCTCGGGCGTGTCGACGCCGATTAGCCGAACCTCGTTGAACTCTTCCATCTCCACGGTGTCGCCGTCGATCACGCGGGTGACGAGGAAGCAGCACTCGCCACGACTGCTCGCGCTCCCGCCGGGACCGTCCGAGTCTGAGGCGGCACCCCCAGCCGAGCTTGCGAACTCAGCCTCGTATCGATCCTCGGAGACCGCTGGCGTCGCCTCGCAGTCAAGGGACTCGCCGTTGTTCTTATCCACGCACGTCTTGTCGCCACCCCACAGAAGGAGCACGGTGACGACAGGCACAACGACCGCAGCCGACCATCCGAGCGCGGCACGCCATTGAGGAGGCTGTCGGCCCACGAAGCGCACGAGAATCCAGACCACGGCTCCGGCAGCCGCGACGCCGAGGAAGATCTCCCAGTAGGTGACGATCAGCGCGATGGCAACGGCGATGAGAAAGAGGATTCCCCACCCGCTGTTGTCGCTTTTCTTCCGCGCCGGTGCCATCCCCGCGCGGATAGCGTAGCCCTGTTCTAACGGTCAGTTGCCCGGTGGCAGTCGAAGCACAACGGCACGCCAGCTCCGCTCGGATCGCCGCCGTCTACCAGCGGGTGCAGGTGGTGCGCTTCGACTCGATCCCGTGATCCGCACCTGACGCAGCGTCCGCCCGAGCGCGCCAGCGTCTCTCGCCGGAAGCGCGCCGCCGCCGTCCCGCCGCCACGGCTGATTCGGCAGCTCCGGCACCTGGACCCCGAACGGATCAGGCGACCGCAGCGCAGACAGGGGCGCGCTGCCATTCAGCACCCCAGCGGCGCGATGGAGAGCAGCTCGTCGCCGACGCGCAGGGTGAACGTCGAGTGCCCGTCCGCGTCGACCGACCACGCGGCGCGCAGCGTGTCGAGCGCCACGATCACGCCCGGCAGGGGGCCGTCCACGTAGTCGGCGTCGTCTGGCCCCGGCTCGTCGAGCCGCTCGATGTAGCCGACGATCCCGAGTCCGGCGGTGGGCCAGCGGGGATCGTCGGTCGGCTCGGTCGGGATCACGAGCAGCGACAGCCGGTCGCCGGGTAGCAGTGGAGTCGGTTCGGTTGCCATGGTCGGTCTACTTCCTGTAATCCCTCGCTGCTTGCGAGGGTTTAGGGGTCAGCCGGTCCCGGGCGGCGAAGCGGCGCTCGATGATCGCCGCCGCAGCCTCGCGCGTCAGCGTGTCTGGAAACACGATCCCGCGCTCGTGCTCGATCATGCTCAGCACGCGCCGCTGTCGCTTCGTCGGCGGCAGCTCCCTCCAGGTCGCGACGGGAGACTCGACTGCTTCACGTCGCAGCTCGTCGATTCGTGCGTCGCTCCGGCGCGTCGGTAGTCGTCTGGCTCTACTTGCCATTTTCGGGGTATCTCCCTTTGTCTCTCGTTAGAGAGACCTTCTTCTTCCTACTTCTTCTTATTAGGGCGGCACCAGTGCGGCCCCCCCTATGCACCAGTGCGGCCCCACCCCTATGCACCAGTGCGGCCCCCCCTGCCCGGCGGTGCTGATCGTGGGGACCGTCACCACGGAGCGTCTGCTGGGTCGGTGCGTCGCTCGTCCGCGAACCGTCGCCCGCCCCGGCGCAGCGACACGACGTTGCCGCGCGGCGGCCTCGCCGCCCCGAGCGCCGCGAGCGCCGCGTCGAGGCCGGTCAGCCGGTACCCGTTCGATGCCTGGCCGCCAGCCTTGCTTACCCGTCGCTCGCGAACGAGGAGGTTCCGCTGTTCGAGTCGCTTGATTCGACGCTGCACGGTCGAGCGGTGTACGCCCATCCTGTCGGCGAGCGTGCTCACGCTCGGGAACGGAGCGTCCTCGTCCGCGAAACGGTGGCGCTCCAGGAGCGCGATCAGGTGGATGTCTCCGCTGTCGAGTCCCAACTCGTGGGAGTGGTCGAGGAGCACGTTGGGCAGCATGGCGAAGCCGCCGGATCGCTCGGGGGCCGCCATCAGCGCCCGGTACCGTGGGTCCGGGCGACGACCCGGCTCCCGTCGTTGGTGAGCTCGTAGCTGGCGGGGAACGTTTCGAGGAGCGCCGCGATCAGGTCGTCGGCGTCGCGCGGGAGTACCCACGGGCCGCTGTGTGCGCTTTCGTGCGCTTTCTTCGGCGGACGCGACCCGTTCCTACCCCCGACGCTAGAAAGCGCACAGAATCGCTCGCGGCTGGCAGCGGCCCGGCACGCGCCCGAGCAGTAGCGAGCATGGCGGCGGCGACCGTCGAGCGGCGAGTCGCAGGAAGCGCACGCGCTAGGCACGGACGGCCTCCAGCGGGATGCTCAGGGGCGGTAGCTCTAGCCCGCCGAATGGAACGTCACACGAAGGTGAACCGCTGCTTGACCGAGGGTCGGCGCAGCTTCCTCGAACGCGTGGCGGGCATCGAGTCCGGCGCCGAGTGCGAGCGCCTCGGGCCGCTGCTCTCGGCGTTCGCCGACGGCGAGGCGACCGCGGTTCAGATGACGAAGCTCAGGCCGCATCTGCGCTCGTGCCTGTCGTGCCGGGCGGCGCTGCGCGTGTTCCGCGAGCTGCCCCACCGGGCGGCGGAGGTCGCGCCGGTGCCGGTCGCCGCGGAAGCCGGCCCGAGCTTCGCGGACGCCGTCCCGCGCGTCGCCGATGCGGCGGACGCGGTCTGGCGCTGGGGCGAGTCCGCCGCGGCCTGGGCGCAGGAACGGGCCGCGCTGATCGCCGCCAAGGCGCAGGCCGTCGTCGAGGCGTCGAGTGCGAGCAAGGCCGCCGCGGTAACGGCGTCCGCAGCCGCACTCGCGGGCGGGACGGCCGCCGTGAGCTCGCTCGACGGGGACCCTGGGAGCTCCGGCGTGCGCGCCGCCGCGGACGCCGGCACGCGCCTCCTCGAGCGGGCTGCGCCGGCCGACCTCGTCCCCCGGATACCGCCGGCGGCGAGCGAGCCCGAGCTCACGGCGACGGTGGCACCGCCACCCGCGCCGGCGCCGCCGCCCGCGCCGGTCGCCCCGCCACCCGCGCCGGCCCCGGCACCCATAGCGCCGACCCCGCCCCCCACGGCCGCGCCCGTGGTGGAGGCGAGCGGCCGCTCCGAGCGGTTCCCGGCACGGGTCACGACGCCGGTCGAGAACCCGGGCCAGAGTGCGCTCGCGGACGTCGAGGAGGGAGAGCGGGAGCGGGCGATCGGGCCGACGACCGAGCCTGCCGAGCCGCTCGGGCAGCCGCAGGCAGACAGCCCGAACGACGCGCCGTAGGCGCACGGCTCAGGACCGACGCAGCACGTGCGCGTCGCCGCGGCGGCGCGTGACCTTGGTCGCGTCGAGGTGCTCGAGCACGGCCTGGGCGTACTTGCGCGAGGTGCCCAGCTCGTCGCGGACGCCCGCGATCGTGGCCTCGCCGTCGCGCTCGCAGATCGCGACCACCCGCGCCTCAAGCTCGGCGAGCGGCTCTGGGTGGAAGTGCAGATTCTGCCCCGCGCGGACGGCCTGGCCGGCGCGCTCGAGCCGGCGCAGGCGATCGACGACCGCGGCGGGGTCGAGCTCGACGGTCGCGGCCAGGTCGGCGTCCGTGCGCGGCTCACGCCCGTCCGAGCGCAGGATCGCCGCCATCCGCAGCGCGGCGTCGTCGAGCGGCGCTGCGGTCGGGGGGACCGCGGCGGCGGGACGGCGCCCGCGCGCCTGAGCCGCCGCGTCGCGCTCCCGGGGATCCGGCGGATCCTCGCCGCGCTCCACCGCGCGCAGCCACTCCACGACCTCCGGCCGGGCGTGGTGCTTGCGCGGCGAGGGGTGGATGACCTCCCCGCCGCCGATCGTGTCGGGCGGCGCGAGCCGCCGCAGCACCACCCGGTCGCTGCGCGCCGCGATCAGCGGCGCCTCGAGCCGGAGCTGGGCATAGGCCGCAGCCTGCGACGAGAGCTCGTCGGCCTCGAGCGGCACGAGACGGGCGGGGGCCTCGCGCGTGCCGTGGTGCACGTGGAGGCGCACGCTTCCGCGCAGGGGCTCGACTCCGGGCTCGAGCGCGATCCGGCAGTCGACCAGGTAGGTCGGCGCGAGGCCTGCGCCGGGGGCGACGATCACGTCGCCGCGGCCCAGCTCGCGCCAGCCGAGGCCCGCCAGGTTGAGCGCGACCCGCTGTCCGGCCTGCGCGGCCTCCACCGGCCGGTCGTGGACCTGCACCGAGCGCACGCGCGCGACGAGGCCGCGCGGCAGGACGCGGACCTGGTCGCCGCCCGCGATGCGACCCGACCACAGCGTCCCCGTAACCACCGTCCCGATGCCCTTGAGCGTGAACGAGCGGTCCACGTGAAGCCGCGTCTCGACCTCCCCGCCGGCCGCGCCGCGGCCGGGAATCCGCGCCGCCACGCGGTCGAGCGCGGCGAGCAGCTCGCCAAGTCCGGTGCGCGCGAGCGCCGACACCGGCACGACCTCTGCGCCGGGGGCGAGTTCGAGCACCTCCTCGGCCGCCGGCTCGGGGTCGCCGACGTCGGCCTTGGTGACCGCGACCACGCCCTCGCTCACGCCGAGCTGGCGCAGCACGGCCAGGTGCTCGCGCGTCTGGGGCATGACGCCGTCGTCGGCCGCCACGCAGGCGAGGTACATGTCGATGCCGGTCGCACCGGCCACCATCGTGCGCACGAAGCGCTCGTGCCCGGGTGCGTCGACCACCGACAGCCTGCGACCGCTCGGGAGGTCGAGCGGCGCGTATCCGAGCTCAATCGAGATGCCGCGCCGGCGCTCCTCCTCGAGCCGGTCCGTGTCCTTCCCCGTCAGCGCGCCGATCAGCGCGGTCTTGCCATGGTCCACGTGCCCGGCGGTCCCGAGCGTGAGCGGCGGCAGGGCGCCCTCCGAACCGGCCACGCGCTAGCGCTGCAGCGCCGCGACGACGGCCGCGGCGGCTACCCGTGCCTCGCCGTCGGTCAGCGTGCGCGGGTCGAGCAGCAGGCGACCCTCGCGCGCGCGGGCGACCACGGGCGGAGCGGCGGCGCGCAGGCGGCGGGCGAGCTCGTCCAGCCCGACCGCGTCCGGCTCGACCGCGCATACCGGGCCCTCGAGCTCGAGCAGCGGCAGGGCGCCGCCGCCGACCTTCGCGCTCGCCAACACGACGCGCGCCTCGACGCCCGCCTCCCCCAGCAGCGACCGCAACAGCTCGGCCCGCGGGCGCAGCTCCTCCGCCGTGGCGGTGAGCATCCGCAGCACCGGCACCTCGCGCGCCGCGTGCGCGGGGTCGCGGTAGAGGGCGAGCGTGGCCTCGAGCGCCGCGAGCTGCATCTTGTCGGCTCGCACGGCGCGCGCGAGCGGGTGGCGGAGGCAGCGCTCGACCGCGTCGCGGCGTCCCACGATCACGCCCGCCTGCGGGCCGCCGAGAAGCTTGTCGCCCGAGAAGCACACGAGCGCGCAGCCGGCGCTCACCGAGCGCCGGACCGCCGGCTCCTCGGCGAGCGCCGGAATCCCGCCGGCCAGGGCGCCGGAGCCCGCGTCGTCGATCACGGGCACGCCGGCGCGCTCGCCCAGCCGGCACAGCTCCTCGATGGCGACCTCCTCGGTGAAGCCGAGTGCGCGGAAGTTCGACGGATGAGCCCGCAGGATCGCGCCGGTGTCGTCGCCGACGGCGCGCTCGTAGTCCGCGAGGCGCGTCCGATTGGTGGTCCCGACCTCGACGAGGCGCGCCCGCGACTGCGCGACCACGTCCGGGATCCGGAACGAGCCGCCGACCTCGATCAGCTGGCCGCGCGAGACAACCACCTCGCGCCGCTCCGCCAGCGCAGCCGCCGCGAGCAGCACGGCGGAGGCGCAGTTGTTCACCACGGTCGCCGCCTCGGCGCCGGTGAGGTCGCGCAGGACGTCCTCGGCGTGGACGTGGCGAGAGCCCCGCCGGCCGGCCTCGAGGTCGTACTCGAGGCTCGAGTAGCCGCCCGCGACCGCGGTCACGGCCTCGATCGCCGCCGGCGCAAGCGGCGCCCGGCCGAGGTTCGTGTGGACGATCACGCCGGTGGCGTTGATGACTGGGCGCAGGCTGGGGCGCATGGCCGCGGCGGCGCGGGCGCGCGCGGTGCGCTCGAGGTCGTCGAGGTCGGGGGGGCCGCCCGCGCCGTCTCCGTCGACCACGATCGCCCCGCGCCGATCCGCGATCGCCGCGCGGGCGGCGCTCACCGCCACCGCGTGCGGCACGCCGTCGAGCCGCGCGGCCAGCTCCTCGACCGACGGCAGGGCGCGCAGCCGGCCCGCCAGCTCAGGGTCGCTTCCCGGGGACCCAGCGCTCCTCTTCACCGTTCACCTCCTTCTTCCAGATCGGCGCCTCTGCCTTGACGCGGTCGATGACCTCGCGCGCGGCGGCGAAGGCCTCGCCGCGGTGCGGCGCGGACACTGCCACCGCGACGCTCGGCTCTGACAGCGGCACCGTCCCGATGCGGTGCTCGCAGCTCGCGGCGCACGCGCCGTGGCGCTCGATCGCCTCGGCAACGATCGTCGCGATGCGCTCCTCCGCCATCTCGCGGTAGGCCTCGTACTCGAGCAACTCGACCTCGCGGGTCACCCCCTGGAAGGTCACGACCGCGCCCGCGCGCGGATCGCGCACCCGATCCACGAGCGCGTCGAGCGACAGCGGCTCCTCGGTCACGTGGACGAGCGGCGCCGTGGCTCCCCCCGAGACCGGGGGGATCAGCGCGAGCTCGTCGCCGGCGTCTAGCACCTGGTCCTCCGGCGCGTACTCGCGGTTCACGGCCATCACGAGCGGCAGGCCCTGCGCCACGTCGCCGAGGCGGGCGATCGCGTCGGC
>Ga0136615_10000090_pt1 | contig 34606 bp, 34 predicted proteins | sample AntDrymUQ2882206_2_FD_106647 | JGI IMG/M metagenome (GOLD analysis project Ga0136615, IMG submission 106647) | Polar desert sand microbial communities from Dry Valleys, Antarctica - metaG UQ288 (22.06) | ecosystem: Environmental > Terrestrial > Soil > Desert | place: Antarctica: Dry Valley... | reverse complement strand
TACCAGGCGGACCCGGCCGAGGTCGGCCGCGTGCTGCTGCTCTACTCGGGCGGCCTCGACACCAGCGTGATGCTCAAGTGGATCCAGGAGCGCTACGAGGCCGAGGTCGTGGCGCTGTGCGTCGACCTCGGCCAGCCCGGCGAGGACTTCGACGCCGTGCGCGACAAGGCGCTCGACCTCGGCGCGCTCGACTGCCGCGTCGTGGACGCGCGCGAGGAGTTCGCGCACGACTACGTCTTGCCTGCGATCAAGGCAAACGCGCTCTACGGCGGCGGCTACCCGCTGTTCACGGCGCTCGGCCGCCCGCTGATCGCGAAGCTGGCGGTGGACGTGGCGCGCGACGCCGGCTGCGACACGATCGCCCACGGCTGCACCGGCAAGGGCAACGACCAGGTGCGAATCGAGGCGACGGTCGCGACCCTCGCGCCGGAGCTCAAGCTGCTCGCGCCCGTCCGCGAGTGGCGGATGGGGCGCGACGAGGAAGTTGCCTACGCGCGCGAGCACGGGATACCGGTGAAGGGCGGCACCGAGGCGACCCCCTACTCGGTGGACGACAACCTCTGGGGGAGGTCATCGGAGGGCGGTCCGATCGAGGACCTCGCCGAGCCGCCGCACGACGACGTCTTCGAGCTCGTGACCCGGCCCGAGGAGGCACCCGACGAGCCAGCGGCGGTCACGGTTGAGTTTTACCGCGGCTGCCCGGTCGCGCTCGACGGCGAGCGCCTCGGCCTCGTGGACCTGCTCGAGCGCGCCGCCGAGCTCGGCGCGCGCCACGGTGTCGGGATCGTGGACCACGTGGAGGACCGCATCGTCGGCCTCAAGGTGCGCGACATCTACGAGGTGCCGGCCGCGGCGATCGTGCTCACCGCGCACCGCGAGCTCGAGAAGCTTGTGGGCACGATCCACCAGAACGGCTTCAAGCCCCAGCTCGAGAACCACTGGGCGTTCCTCGTCTACGCCGGCCTATGGCACGAGCCGCTGCTCGCCGACCTCAACGCCTTCATGGACAGCGTCAACGCGCACGTGACCGGCGTGATCACGCTCAAGCTGTACAAGGGCAGCGCCACCGTGATCGCGCGCGAGAGCCCGGCCGCCCTCTATGACGCGGCGCTGGCGGGCTTCGGCGAGTCCGGCGGCCTGTTCTCGCAGCAGGCGAGCCCGGGATTCATCGAGCTCTGGAGCCTCCAGTCGCGGATGGCGCACGCGATACGAAGCGGCTGCGCGAAAACCGACTGAGACGTCGATTCGAGACAAGGAGAAGCGATGAGCGGAAGCGGATACAAGGTGCTCGGCTGGGTCGTGTGGCAGGTCGGGTCGCGCGTGGCGAAGCGCAAGATGGCGGCGAACCGCCTGCGGATCGGCGCGGCGGGCATCGTCGCGGCGGTGCTCGTGGGCGGCGTCCTGGCCGCGCGGGCGGCGACGTCCCACTCCGAGGACGACTGAGCCCGGCGCCGGGCCCGGCCGGCCCGGCTCAGGCCTGGACGCTCGGCCCCGGGCGCGTGAAGCGCGTCGCGACCGTGATCAGCAGGTGCGCGACCCCGAGCACGATGAAGAAGACGGTCGGGTTCGTCTCGTCGGAGAACCCGAACACGAAGGGAGCGGCGACCAAGAGCGCCGCCAGCGCGTAGTCGAGCACGATGTGGACGCTGACCGGCAGTGAGTTCACGAGGCTCGTGGGGCCGTTGGTGACGGCGGCGATGAAGATGACCAGCACCCCGACGACGATCGAAACGGCGGTCGCGGCTCCGTCGTCGAAGTCGAAGATGAACGGCGCCGCGATGAAGAGCACGCCGGCGGCGTATTCGATGCCGCCGTGGATCAGCTGCGAGATCGGCCCCTGGCGGAACATGGCGGGGTTATACACCGCGCGACCGCGGAACGGCGCGAGCGCGGCCCTGATCGCCGCCCGCGCCCGGCCGCGCCGACGGCGGCCGAGGGGCGCGACCGAAGTTCGCGCACGCTGCGCGCAGGCGCCGAGCGGCCGCCTCGAACCCGTCTGTAGCCGTTCATACACTGGCCCGGCCTTGGCTCCCGCCGCCTGCCACCTCCACGTCCACTCCGAGTACTCGCTGCTCGACGGCGCCTGCAAGATCGAGGCGCTCGCCGAGCGCGCGGCCGGCTTCGGCCAGCCCGCGCTCGGGCTCACCGACCACGGGGTAATGAACGGGGCCATCGAGCTCTACAAGGCATGCACCAAGCGCGGGATCAAGCCGATCCTCGGCTTCGAGGCCTACCTCGTGGACGACGTCGCCGGCGACGCGCTCAGGTACGAGCGCAACCACCTCACGCTCCTCGCGCGCGACGACGAGGGCTTTCGCAACCTCGTCAAGCTCACCTCGGCCGGCTTCCTCGAGGGCTACAGGCGCGGCAGGGCGAACGTCGACACGGGCCTGCTCGAGCGCCACTCGGGCGGGGTCGTCGCCCTGACCGGGTGCCTCCAGTCGCGCTTCTGCCGCCGCCTGGTGGACGACAACCCCGCCGAGGCGCGGGCGCACGCCGACGACCTGGTCCAGGTCTTCGGCGCCGAGAACGTCTACTTCGAGCTCCAGCGCAACGGCCTCGCGCCGCAGGACAAGGCAAACGAGGGAATCGTGCGGATCGCGGGCGAGATGGGCGGCTCGCTGGTCGCGACGGCCGACGTCCACTACCTGCGGCGCGAGGACTACGACCACCACCGCGCGCTCCTCTGCGTCCAGACGAAGTCGACGCTGGCGGAGCCGAAGCTCACCTTCGACACCAACGAGTTCTACCTGAAGGACTCGGACGAGATGGCGGCGTCCTTCGCCGACGTGCCCGAGGCGCTCGCCTCGACCGTCGAGATCGCCGAGCGCTGCCAGGTGGAGATCGAGCTGGGCAAGATGCTCCTGCCGCGCTACCCCACCGCGGAGGGCGAGACCGAGTCGCAGGCGCTGCGCCGGCTCGCCACCGACGGCCTCGCCGCGCGCTATGGCGATCCGCCGCCGGCGGCGGCGCGCGAGCGGCTCGAGATGGAGCTCGCCGTGATCGAGCGAATGGGCTTCGCTGCGTACTTCCTGATCGTCTGGGACTTCGTCAAGTTCGCCAAGGACCAGGGGATCGCGGTCGGGCCGGGACGTGGCTCGGCGGCGGGGTCGATCGTCTCCTACGCGCTTCGGATCACCGACGTGGACCCGCTGGCCAACGGCCTGCTGTTCGAGCGTTTCCTGAACCCGGAGCGGGTCTCGATGCCGGACATCGACATCGACTTCTCGGTCAAGGGGCGCGACCGCGTGATCCGCTACGTGGCCGACAAGTACGGGCAGGACTCGGTGGCTCAGATAGTGACCTTCGGCCGGATGCTCCCGCGCGCCGCCGCCCGCGACGCCGCGCGCGTGCTCGGCTTCGACTACGGAACCGGCGACCGCCTGGCCAAGCTGATCCCCGAGCCGGTGATGGGGCGCTCGCTGAGCTTCGAGAAGTACCTCGCCGAGGAGCCGGAGCTGCGCCGCGCCTACGAGTCCGACCCCGAGGCGCGCCAGATCGTCGACGTCGCGCGCGGGCTCGAGGGCACCGTCCGCAACTCGTCGATCCACGCCGCTGCGGTCGTGATCGCCGACCGGCCGCTCACCGACCTCGTGCCGCTCCAGCTGGCGGAGGACCGGAGCGCCGCCGCCGAGGACGGCGCGCGCGGGCACAAGACCGTCACCCAGTACCCGATGGGGCCGATCGAGGAGATCGGCCTCTTGAAGATGGACTTCCTCGGGCTGCGCAACCTCGACGTGATCGAGTCGGCGCTCGACATCATCGAGCGCTCGAGCGCCGAGCGACCGGACATGGCGCGGCTCCCGCTCGACGACGAGAAGACCTACGCGATGCTCTCCCGCGGCGACTCGGTGGGCGTGTTCCAGTTCGAGTCGGACGGCATGCGCGAAGCGCTGCGCAAGGTGCGACCGACCGAGCTAGAGGACCTGGTCGCGCTCGTGGCGCTGTACCGGCCGGGCGCGATGCGCCACATCGACACCTACGCGCGCAACAAGCGCGAGCCCGACCGCATCACCTACCTCGACGAGCGGCTGCGGGCGATCACCGAGTCGACCTACTCGGTGATCCTCTACCAGGAGCAGTCGATGCAGATCGCAAAGGAGATCGCGGGCTTCTCGGGTCCCGAGGCAGATGACCTGCGCAAGGCGATCGGCAAGAAGTTGCGCGACAAGATGGCCGGCCTGCGCGAGCGCTTCTTCGAGGGCGCGCGCGCGACCGGCACCGCCGAGCCCGTGATCCGCGACCTCTGGGCGCAGAACGAGGCCGCCGCCGACTACTCGTTCAACCGCGCCCACGCCGCGTGCTACGCGTTGATCGCCTACCGGACCGCCTGGCTCAAGGCCAACCACCCGGCCGAGTACATGGCGGCGCTGATCTCCTCGGTCATGCAGACCAAGGACAAGGTCCCGTTCTTCGTATCGCGGTGCGAGGAGATGGGGATCGACGTGCTCCCGCCGGACGTCAACGAGTCCGCGCACGACTTCGTCGCCGGCGAGGGCTCCATCCGCTTCGGGCTCGACGCGGTCAAGAACGTCGGCTCGGCCGCGGTGGACGCGGTGATCGCCGCGCGCGAGGAGGGCGGGCCGTTCCGCTCGATCTGGGACTTCTGCGAGCGCGCCGACTGCCGCGCGGTCAACCGCAAGGCGACCGAGTCGCTCGTCAAGTGTGGGGCGCTCGACTCGACCGGCGCCTCGCGGCGCGGCATGCTCGAGGTCCTGGCCCAGGCGCAGGGAGCCGGCCAGCAGACGCAGCAGGACGCCCAGCTCGGCCAGGGCTCGATCTTCGACCTCGACGATGGCGCCGGCGGGGCCGGCGCGCCGGCGGGCGCGCCCGGCGGGCAGTCGGTCGTCCGCCCGGTCCCGGCGCTGCCCGACGATCGCCAGGAGCGCGGCGCGATGGAGAAGGAGACGCTCGGGCTGTTCCTCTCGAGCCATCCGCTCAAGGAGGTCCGCCCAGCTCTGCGCGCGCGGGTGGACTGCTCGATCGCCGCGCTCGAGCGAAAGCGCGACGGCGACTGGGTCACGGTCGGGGGAGTGATCGCCGAGTGCAAGCGCATCCGGACCAAGCGCGGCGACCCGATGATGTTCGCCACCCTCGACGACCTCGAGGGCCAGGTCGAGATGCTCGTCTTCAACTCCGCCTACGCCTCGAACGCCGACAAGGTCGAGCTCGACCGGGTGGTGCTGGTGCGCGGCCGCGTGGACCACAAGGAGGCCGGTGAGACGAAGCTGGTGGCGCAGGAGGTCGAGGCCTTCGAGCCGACCCCCGAGGAGCTCGAGCGGGCGCGCGAGGAGCCGCCGCCGAGCGCACGGCAGGACAGGCACTTCACGCTCCGTCTCGACGCGGACGTCGCGGACGGCTTCCTCGAGGAGCTGCGCGACGTCGTGTCCACGTTCCCCGGCGACCACGAGCTCCGGCTCGAGATCGGCGCGCGGACGCTGGCGCTCGGGCCGGACTACCACGTCGCTCCCTCGAGCGCCTGCCGGGCTGACCTGGCGGCGCTCGCGAGCGCCGCCGCCCCGCTGCCCCCGCAGGCCGTCGACGGGCACGAGCGGAGCGCTCCGCCGGACGACGCCCGAGCCGTCCGGTAGTCGCGCCCGGGCCGGCTGCCTATACTCGATTTCCGGACGGGCGGGTCGCTCCCCGCCGCCGGCGCTACTGGACGCCGTCGCCGGTGTTGCATGTCTTCGACAGGGGCCGGCACGAGCGGGAACCGCCCGTCGAGCGGGTCGCGGCCGGCGCCGCGTCCCTGGGGCAGTAGGAAACGACCATGACCATGCGTACCCACAGGAAGCGGTTCGGCGTGATCGCGGCGGCCACGGCGCTCGCCGCGGCTGGGCTGCTGGGCGGCCTCGGCCCAGCCGGCGGCGCCGACGACGCCCGCGCCCGCCCGGGGGACCGTCCGAACGTCGTCGTGATCATGACCGACGATCAGGATGCGAAGTCGGTGCGGGTGATGCGCGGCGTCAGGCGCCAGCTCGGCGGGAGCGGTGCCACCTTCCAGAACTTCTTCGCCACGTTCCCGGTCTGCTGCCCGTCCCGGGCCACCTTCCTGACCGGCCAGTACGCGCACAACCACGGGGTCCGGGGCAACACGCCGCCCAACGGCGGCGTCCAGGCGTTCAACGACTCGCGCACGCTCCCGATCGCCCTCCGGCGGGCCGGCTACCGCACCGGCTACGTCGGCAGATACCTGAACGGCTACGACTCGCGCGAGGTGCCGCCCGGCTGGAGCGACTGGCGCGTGGGCGTCGGCAAGGGCGCGTTCAAGATGTACGACTACAACCTCAACGAGAACGGCCGCTTCGTCCGCTACGGGCGCAAGCCGGCCGACTACCAGACCGATGTATACGCGCGCAAGGCCACGCGCTTCATCTCGAAGAGTGGCTCGAAGCCGTTCTTTCTCACGTTCGCGCCGATCGCTCCGCACGGCGACCCGACGCGCACGCGTCCGCCCAACCCGGAGCCGGCCCCGCGCGACCGCGGCGCGTTCGCCGACGAGCCGCTGCCCTCGCCGCCGTCGTTCAACGAGCTCGACGTCTCGGACAAGCCGCAGTTCGTGCGCAAGCAGGATCGCATCACGGCCGCCGAGCGCGGCAAGCTCGAGCGCCGCCACCAGGACCGGCTGGCGAGCCTGCTCGCCGTCGACGACGCCGTCAAACGCATCGTGGCCGAACTCCGTGACGCGGGTGAGCTGCGCGACACGCTGATCATCTTCACGTCCGACAACGGATACCTGCTCGGCGAGCACCGCCTGGTCGCGAAGGGCAATCTCTACGAGGAGAGCGTCGGGGTACCGCTGATCATGCGCGGGCCCGGCATCCCGCGCGGCGTCACGCGGCCCCAGATCGCCGGCAACATCGACCTGGCCCCGACGATCCTCGACTTCACCGGCGTCCAGCCGCTGCGGGTGATGGACGGGCGCTCGCTGCTCCCGCTCGCGCGCCGGCGCGGTGTGGCGGCAGACCGCGACATCCTGCTCGAGAACCAGCACTCGACCGCGCTCCGTACGCAGCGCTACATGTACGCCGAGCACCCGGGCGGCGAGCTCGAGCTCTACGACCTCCGCAGCGACCCCTTCCAGCTGCGATCGCGCCACGACGATCCGGCCCTCGCCGGCGTGCGCGCGACGCTTGCGCAGCGCCTCGCCGAGCTCGAGGACTGCGCCGGGCCGAGCTGCCGGTAGGCGGGCGCGAGGCGTCCGCGCCGGCGGCGCTCGCGAAGGCCTCGGGCCCGCCCGCCCCGCCGCCCGAACCCGGTTGAGCGGGCCACCCGCGGGCTACACTTTCCCGCGTGCCGAGCGCCGCTCAGACCCCGGTCCAGACCGAGTGCCGTCGCTGCTGCTCGTTCTGCGATCGCCTGGTCCATCCGTCGGGCTGCATCGAGGCGGGATGCAAGTACCTCTACCTCTACGACGACGAGCGCTCGGGCACGCGCTACATGGGCTGCCTCAACAAGGTCTTCAAGGTCGAGATCGACGTCGGACTGTTCGAGCAGGCGGAGCTCACCCGCCACGGCTTCGGCGGAGTGAGGATGACCGGCAGGCCCCTGCCCCAGTGCCGGGCCACCGTGGAGCGCGCCTACATCGGAGACGGTGAGGCGTTCGAGTGCGTGAACCCGGGCTTCTTCGATGTCGAAGCCGATGAGCTCGGCGCCAGGCCGGCCGCCGCGGCCGAGTCCGAGTTCGACCTGCGCGACTCGCTCTAGCGCGCCGCCATACCCTCGGCGCGCAGCTCCCTGGCGATCTCGATCTGACGCGCGTCGGGCCCGCGTCCCTCGGGCCCGGGCACCTCGAGCAGGGCGGGCAGGCCCTCGAAGCGCGGCTCCGACAAGAAGGCGCTGAGCCCGCCGCGGCCGAGCTCGCCCTCCGGGAGGTTCGCGTGGAGGTCGCGGTTGGCGCCGAGCCCGACCCTCGAGTCGTTGACGTGCAGGCAGCGGACGCGCTCGAGGCCGAGCTCGCGCTCGCAGTCGTCTACGACGCGCGAGAGGCCCGAGGCGTCGCGAACGTCGAACCCGCTCGCCAGCAGATGGCAGCAGTCGAGGCAGACGCCGACGCGCTCTGCACCGCCGGCGCGATCGATCAGGTCCGCGAGCTCCGCGAACGAGCGGCCGATCGTGCCCTGCATGCCCGCGGTGTTCTCGAGCAGCAGCGGGCAACGCTCGGACTCGGCGAGCGCGGCGCGGATGCAGTCGGCGATGCGCGGCAGGCACTCCTCGAGCGGCTCGCCGGCCTGCGAGCCGGGATGGAGCACCACGCCGTCGGCGCCGGCGGCATCGCCGAGGCGCAGCGCGTGGGCCAGCGAGATCGCCGACTTGCGGCTGATCTCGGGGTCGCGCGAGGCGCAGTTGATCAGGTAGACGGCGTGAATCACGAACGAGCGGATCGGTCCGTCGGCCATCAACTCGCGAAAGCCGGCGACGTCCTGCTGCTTGTGGTTTGTCGGCCGCCAGGCGCGCGGGTTCTGGTGAAAGACCTGGATCGCGTCGCAGCCGCGCTCGACGCCGCGGGCGTGCGCGTTAGGCAGCCCGCCCGCGGGCGAGACATGACCGCCGATTAGCATCGAGGCGTGACCGGGTCCATGAGGCTGCGCTTCGCCCCGTCGCCGACGGGCGCTCTACACATCGGCGGCGCGCGGACGGCACTCTACAACTGGCTCCTCGCACGAGGGTCGGGAGGGACGGTGATCCTGCGGCTCGAGGACACCGACCGTGAGCGCTCGACGCCCGAGAACGTCTCGCAGATCCTCGACGCGCTCGCGTGGCTCGAGCTCGACTGGGACGAGGGACCGCTCTCCCAGTCCGAGCGCGCGGAGCGCCACCGCGCCGAGATCGCGCGGCTCGTGGCAGAGGGACACGCCTACGAGCACGAGGGGGCGGTCCGTCTACGGGTCCCCGACGAGGGCCTGACGACCGTGCGCGACGCGATCCGCGGCGAGATCGCCTTCGACCACGCCGCGCTGGAGGACTTCGTCATCGCGCGCTCGGATGGCAGCCCGCTCTACAACCTCGCGGTGGCGGTGGATGACCGCGACATGGGCATCACCCATGTCGTCCGCGGCGACGACCACCTGTCGAACACCCCCCGCCAGCTGATGGTCCAAAACGCGCTGGGCGTCACGGAGCCGCCGCTGTACGCGCACCTGCCGCTGCTGCACGGGACCGACGGCAAGAAGCTCTCCAAGCGCCACGGCGCCGCTTCGGTGCAGGAGCTGCGCGAGAGCGGCTACCTCCCCGAGGCGGTGCGCAACTACCTGGCGCTGCTCGGCTGGGGCTACGACGCCCAGACGACGTTCTTCACAACCGACGAGCTGGCCGAGCGCTTCTCGCTCGAGCGGGTGTCGCGCTCGCCGGCGGTCTTCGACGAGCAGAAGCTCCGCTGGATGAACGGCCACTACCTGCGCGAGATGGAGCCCGGCGAGCTGGCGCGCAGGCTCGAGGACCGGCTCGCGACGAGCGGCCTCGGCCCGGCAGCGGCGGTGGCGCAGGAGAAGATGCAGACGCTGGCCGATTTCTGGCCGCTCGCCGGCTTCGCGCTCGAGCGCCCGCCGATCGAGGAGAAGGCGTGGACCAAGGTGATGCGTGACGGAGCCCCCGAGCGCCTCGAGCGCGCCCGTGCCGCCCTGGCAGGGGTCGAGCCGTTCGATGCCGACGGCGTGGAGGGAGCGCTGCGCGGGGTGGTGGACGAGCTGGGCGTCAAGCCCAAGGAGGTGTTCCAGCCGGTGCGCGTCGCGCTCACCGGGAGCACCGTCTCGGCCGGCATCTTCGAGTCGGTGGCGCTCGTCGGCCGCGACGAGGCGCTGGCGCGGATCGACGCGGCGCTCGAGCGCGCCCGGTCAGCCTGAGGCGCGCTCCCGGGCGCGGTCGGACCGTTCGGTCGCCGGGACGGAGTCCCGCGATCCGAGCCGTGACCTGATCGCCAGCACGGCGAGCGCCGCGCCGAGGGAGTCGATCCCGACGTCGATCGGCGATCCGTTGCGACCGGCGACGAACGTCTGGTGGTACTCGTCCACCGCGCCGTATGCGACGGCCAGGCCGAAGGCCACCGCGAGCGCCGCCCGGTCTGCGAGCCGCGCGCGGAGGGCGCGCCAGCACAAGAAGCACAGGAGCGCGTACTCGCCGGCGTGGATCAGCTTGCGACCCACGAGGTCGATCACGCCGAGCCCGGACGAGAGGTCCGGCTGCGAGGAGAAGAACCAGATCACCGCCACGAGGACGAGTGGCGGCGCCCACGGGTCGAGCCGCGACATCGCCGCTCTCATCTAAGTTCCGCCGCGATGCTGACGATCACGAGCAGGTCACCGTACGCGGTCCGCGCGCTGTGCGAGCTCGCCCGGCGCGGCGAGGCGGCCCCGGTCCCGATCGGCGAGATCGCCCGCCGCCGCGACATCCCGGTCCAGTTCCTCGAGGGCCTGTTCGCGACGCTCCGGCGCGGCGGCCTGCTCCAGAGCCAGCGCGGTGTGAAGGGCGGCTACTCGTTCGCCCGCCCGCCGGCGGAGGTCACCGTGCTCGAGGTCGTGCAGCTGCTAGAGGGCGACCTGCGCGCCGAGGCGGCCGCCGCCGGGCCGATCTGGATCGACGCCGTGGAGGCGGCGCGATCGGTCCTCGAAGGCACGACGATCGCGGAGGTCGCCGAGCAGGAGGCGCGCTCTGAGAGCGCGCCGATGTACTACATCTGAAAGTCGGCGCACCCTAGAGCGGGACGCCGCTCGACAAGCTGGTTTCAACCGCTGGGGCACCGCCCAGAGCCGCCCCCACAGGGGTGCCGGCTGCAGCGCAGTTGCAGCGCAGGCGCGAGCGAGCTGGGGATGAGCAGCGCGAGCCTGATGGCGGTACTGCTTGACCCGGACCTCGCCCGCCACCTGGTGCTGGCCACTTCGCCGCTACCGCGACGACCTCGCCCACCGAGGGTTCGCCCGGCCGCCCGGCCTAGCAGGCCTTGAGGCATTGGCCGAGGAAGTGGCCACAGGGAGCCAGGCGCAGCCACGGGCGGCTCGCAGCTGGATGCCGGATGACCATGGCCTCCGTGGCAAGGAATGGCTCAGCCCGAAGGAGGTGGCGATGATCACCGGCCTCAGCCGCCGCACCGTAGGCCGCTACACCGGCAACGGCGAGCTGCCCTCCAAAAAGGTGGGCCGGCGCCGGCTCGTTGCCCGGGGCTGATCCACCACGTTCGCGACCCGCGCTCGGAGCGGCGCAAGGCGCGGAACAAGGAGGAGCGCGCCCGGGCCGACGAGGAGGGCTACCTGGTCGAGGAGGTGGACGCCGGCGTCGATCCCGCCGGCAACGCCACCAGCTTTGCGCGGCGCGGCGGAGGCGCGGCGACCTACGGCGTCGGCGCCGGCGTGATCGTCGTGGCCACGCGCCGCGAGCTCCGCACGACGGTGTTCCCGCTGGCGGTGTCGAGCTCGACCTCCGCCTTCCACGTCTGCTGCCCGAGCGGGGTGCCGTCCTCGGCGACGACCATCACGTCGCAGATGAAGCGCGCCTCCTCCTCGGTCGGCTCCTCGTCGGACTGACGCTCGCGGCACTCGACCGTCGGGTCCTCCGGGTCCTTCTGCTGGAGCGCCGGGTTCGCCTGCACGTCGGCGCGCGCCTTGTTGCGGATGAACCGCTCCGCCGCCGCCGGGTCGAAGTCGCCCTCGTCCGACGTCGTGGCGCCGCAGCCGGCGAGCAGGACGCAGGCTGCCGTGCCGATTGCGATTGCTCCCCGGTGACCCCCCATGATCGCGCGGAGATTGTATGCCGTGGCGGCGGCGGTGGCGGGATACCCTGGCCGAGTGGCCGCGACGCGCTCCCCGCGACTGATCCCGGACAACCCGGCCGCGCTCGTCGGCGGCACGCCGCTCGTCCGCATGGGGCGCCTGGCGCCCGACTGCGCGGCGGACCTGCTCGGCAAGCTCGAGTCCAGCAACCCCGGGGGAAGCGTCAAGGACCGCATCGGCGTCGCGATGATCGAGGCCGCCGAGGCCGACGGCAAGATCGAGCCGGGCCGCACGACGATCGTCGAGGCGACCTCGGGCAACACCGGCATCGCGCTGGCATTCGTCTGCGCGGCGAAGGGGTACGAGCTCGTCCTCGCGATGCCCCAGGGCATGAGCAGCGAGCGCGAGAGCCTCCTGCGGCTCTACGGCGCGGAGGTCGAGGTCACCGAGTCGCTCGGCGGGATGGACGAGGCGGTGGAGGCTGCCTGCCGGATCGCCGCCGCCCGCGGTGGCGACGCCTTCCGCCCCGACCAGTTCTCGAACCCCGCGAACCCCGAGGTGCACCGGAGGACCACCGCCGAGGAGATCTGGCGCGACGCCGGCGGCGCGGTCGACGCGCTGATCGCCGGCGTCGGGACCGGCGGGACGATCACCGGCGCGGGCGAGCGCCTCAAGGAGCTCAACCCCGACCTGCACGTCGTGGCGGTGGAGCCCGCGGGGTCGTCCGTGATCTCGGGCGGCACCCCTGGCCCGCATCGGATTCAGGGCATCGGCGCCGGGTTCGTGCCCGACGTCCTCAACCGCGAGGTGATCGACGAGGTGATCACGGTCACCGACGAGGACGCGATCGAGACGGCGCGGCGCTGCGCTCGCCGTGAGGGGATCCTCGGCGGGATCTCCTGCGGTGCCGCCCTCTGTGCCGCGATCGAGCTGGGCCGTCGCGACGAGTGGCGCGGCAAGACCGTGGTCGTTGTGATGCCCGACTCCGGCGAGCGCTACGTCTCGACGCCGTTCTTCGCGCCCTGACGACGGCTCGCACGCCGCTGCTGTGACGCCGGAGGAGGACGAGCTCGGACGCTACTCGAGCCAGCTCGAGCTGGAGGGCTGGACGGACGCTGTCCAGCAGCGCCTGGCGAGCGCAAGCGCGATTGTCGTCGGGGCGGGCGCGCTCGGCTCGGCGGCCGCGACCCACCTCTCAGCGGCCGGCGTGGGACGGCTCGGGATCGTCGACGGCGACGAGGTGGCGGCCCGAGATCTGCATGGAGCGTCGCTGCACTTCACGCCTGACGTCGGGCGAAGCCGGGCGGACAGCGCCGCCGCGAAGCTCGGGCTGCTCAACCCGGACGTCCAGGCCGACGCCTACCCGGTCGCAGTCGAGGGGGCCAACGCCGAGGCGATCGTCGCGGGGGCCGACGTGGTGGTCGACTGCTCGAGCTCGGCATCCACGTCTGCGCTCGCGAATCGCGCGTGCTGCGCGACGGGCGCCGCGCTGGTCACGGGTGGGACGCGCGGGCTTCGCGGGTTCGTGATGTCCACCCGCCCGGGGAGGTCCGCCTGCCGGGCCTGCGCGTTCGAAGATCGAGATGGCCCGCTCGAGGCGGCGGGCGGCGCGCTCGGAGCGGTTGCCGCTCTCGTCGGCGCGATCCAGGCGATCGAGGCGCTGAAGCTTCTCACGGGGATCGGGACGCCGCTGCTCGATCGCGTGCTGTGGCTCGACGGCGCCGATTGGTCCCACACGATGACCCCGACCTCCCGGCGCGAGGACTGCACGGCGTGCGCCGGGCTCGGCGCTCAGCCACAATCCGGATAGATGCTCGGCCTGGGGACACTCACGCGCGTCGCGCGCGAGCTGCGACAGGATCTCTCGGCGGCCCAGGACCGCGACCCCGCGGCGCGGGGCATCGGCAGGATCGAGATCCTGCTGACCTACGGCGGCGTGCAGGCGCTGCTCGCCCACCGCGTCGCACATGCGCTGCACGACGCCGGCATGCCGGTGGTGCCGCGCTTGGTGGCCAACGCGAGCCGGGTCGCGACCGGCGTCGAGATCCATCCCGCGGCGCGGATCGGCGACTCGCTGTTCATCGATCACGGCGCCGGCGTGGTGGTTGGGGAGACCGCCGAGGTGGGCAGCAACGTCACGCTCTATCAGGGCGTCACGCTCGGTGGCACCGGCTTCCAACGCGGCAAGCGCCACCCGACGGTCGAGGACGAGGTCGTGATCGGCTCCGGGGCGAAGCTTCTCGGTCCGATCCGAGTCGGCCACTGCGCCAAGGTCGGCGCGAACACCGTCGTGATCCACGACGTGCCGCCGCACGCCACCGTCGTCGGCAATCCCGGCCACCCGGTCCGAGTCGACGGCAGGCGCCCCGAGGGGCCCGACGCCGACTGGGCGCACCTGCCCGACCCGGTGGCGGACGCGATCCGCGCCCTCTCGGCGCGTGTGGCAGAGCTCGAGGACCTCCTGGCGGACGCCACGGGACGCGAGCCTCCTCGGGCCGCCGAGGTGCGCCCGCTTCGCCCGCGCGGCGCGGACCCCGCCGGCGGCTGAGCCGCCGGGTGCGTCAGTAGTAGACCGTGCGCGTCCGGTGTCGCGGCCGCGCCTTGTACCGGGGCGCCTGACCACGGTTCCAGAGCCAGCCGTCGAGGACGCACGCGGGCACCTCGAGCCGAGCCGCGATCAGCTCGCAGGCCTGCACGGCGCACGCGCGTATCTCCGTCTCCTCCTCGCCCGGGGGGAGCGGTTCGCCCGCGTCGATCCGGTGCGCAAGCGCGGGGTCGTAGCGCAGCACGCCGTCGACGCGCAGGACGTGCGGTACGAGGTTGTCGGCGAAGATCGTCAGCCGGCCGAGATCCTGGAAGTCGGCCACGCCGCCGAGCGCCATGTCGCTTGCGGCGATCTGGGCACGCTTGTAGAAGCCGCGGTCGTCGAAGAAGCGCATCCCGCGGGCTAGCGCCTCGGCGAACCGCTCCGCCGACCCCCCGGCCGCGGTCACGACCTCCAGCGGCTCGCGCTCGCCCAGGAAGCGGCCGAGGTCGCGCAGCGCCTCCGCGTAGAGGCGCATGAGCGGGTGGCGTTCGTCCTGCCCGAACGTCCGCGCCACCGTGGGCCGGTCGAGCGCGCGCAGCTCGGCCGCCGACCACGCGCCGCCCGCTCGAAAGCGATCGCTGAGCGCCGCGGCGATCGTGAGGTACCCCGAGGACCCCGGTCGCTTGCGAAGCGTGGGGAACCAGCCCGAGCCGAAGTTGACCGCGTCCAGCGTCAGGAGGTAGGCGGCGACGCCCGCCTTCGGGCCCTCGAGGTGGTGGCGCTGGGGGTCGAGCGCCGGCTCGGGACCGGGTTCGATCGAGCCGATGCGGTCGGCCTCGATGCGGACGTATCGAGCCGAGGCGGCGACGTCGGCGCAGGCTGCCCGGACCTCGTCGCAGAGCCGCACCGCCGCACCGTACGGTACCCGTGAGGCGGCCGAGCGCCGCTCTATCCTCGGCCCGGTGAGCGCCACACTCACCCCGGACTCGCTGCTGGACGGCCTGAACGAGCCCCAGCGCGAGGCCGTCCTCGCCGGCGACGGGCCGCTCCTGATCCTGGCCGGGGCCGGGTCGGGCAAGACGGCGGTGCTCACGCGGCGGATCGCCCACCTCGTGCAGTCGGGCCGCGCGAGGCCCGGCGAGATCCTGGCGATCACCTTCACCAACAAGGCCGCGGGCGAGATGCGCGAGCGCGTGGAGCGCCTCGTGGGCCGGCGCGCAAAGGCGATGTGGGTGATGACGTTCCACTCGGCGTGCGCGCGCATGCTGCGCGCCGGCGCCGACCGGCTCGGCTACACGCGCGGCTTCACGATCTACGACGAGCAGGACTCGCTGCGGCTCGTAAGGCGCTGCCTCGACGAGCTCGACATCGACCCGAAGCGCTTCACGCCGCGCGCAATTCGCCGGCAGATCTCGGACTCGAAGAACACGCTGCTCGACGCCGCCGCCTACCGCGAGCGGATCTCGTCGTTCTTCGAGCAGACGGCCGCCGACGTCTACGAGCTCTACGAGCAGCGCATCCACGCGATGAACGCGATGGACTTCGACGACCTGCTGTTTCGCTGCGTGAACCTGCTCGAGCTCTTCCCCGAGGTCCGCGAGCGCTACCAGCACGGCTTCGCCCACGTTCTCGTGGACGAGTACCAGGACACCAACCGGGCGCAGTACCGCTGGCTCCAGATCCTGGCCGAGGAGCATCGCAATCTCGCGGTGGTCGGTGACGACGACCAGGCGATCTATGCGTTTCGCGGCGCCGACATTCGCAACATCCTCGAGTTCGAGGAAGACTTCGGCGACGCGCAGGTGGTCAAGCTCGAGCAGAACTACCGCTCGACGCAGACGATCCTGTCGGCGGCCAACGCCGTGGTGGCGAACAACCGCGGCCGCAAGGTCAAGGCGCTGTGGACTGACGGCGGCGCCGGCGACCTCGTCCACGTCGCCGAGCTCGAGGACGAGCACGCCGAGGCCCGCTTCGTGGCCGGCGAGATCGAGGGCCTCGTGGACGAGGGCCATTCGCGCGACGAGGTGGCGGTCTTCTACCGGACCAACGCCCAGAGCCGCGTGCTCGAGGACACGCTGGTTCGCTATGGCGTCGGCTATCGCGTCATCGGCGGCACGAAGTTCTACGAGCGCGCCGAGATCAAGGACGCGCTCGCCTATCTGACGCTGATCGCGAACCCCCAGGACGCCGTCTCGTTCCAGCGGGTGGTGAACGCTCCTCGGCGCGGCATCGGGCAGACCACCCAGGCGCGGATCGTGTCGCACGCGGATACGGTCGGCGCGCCGGTGTGGGAGGTGGCCGCGCGGCCCGAGAGCGTCCCCGCGCTGGGCTCCGCCGCGGTGAAGGCCGTCGGGCGCTTCATGTCCACGATGGAGCGCCTGCGCGAGCGTGCCGAGCAGCCGTCGGTCGGCGACCTCCTGCACGAGCTGCTCGGTGAGACCGGCTACACCGACGCGCTCGAGGCCGAGCGCACGATCGAGGCTCAGGGCCGGCTCGAGAACCTCGAGGAGCTCGTCGGGGTCGCGCGCGAGTACGACGCGTCAGGCGGGACCGACGAGGAGGGCCCCTCGCTCGAGGAGTTCCTCCAGCAGGTCGCGCTCTTCACCGACCAGGACGAGCTCCGTGACGACGACGGCGTTCTCACGCTGATGACGCTTCACAACGCGAAGGGGCTCGAGTACCCGGTCGTGTTCATGATCGGGTGCGAGGAGGGCGTCTTCCCGCACATGCGCGCGATCGAGGCGGGCGACCTCGAGGAGGAGCGCCGCCTCTGCTACGTCGGCATGACACGAGCGATGCGCGAGCTCCACCTGACACACGCGCGCGTGCGCAGCCTCTACGGGTCGCGCGACTGGAACGTGCCGAGCCGCTTCCTCTCGGAGATCCCGGCGGAGCTCACCGATCGCGAGCCGGAGCCGGCGGCGGACTCGTGGGACCGGGGTGGAGCGGCGCCGGGCCCGGGGACGGGAGGCGTCTCGTTCGCGCTCGGCGACGACGTCGTGCACGCCACGCTCGGCGAGGGCGTGGTCACCGCGCTCGAGCGTGGGGGAGTCGTCGTCGTGCGCTTCGCCGGCGACGGGTCGGAGCGCAAGCTGATGGTCGACTACGCGCCCTTGAAGAAGCGCTCGTGAGCGCCATCCGAGCGTCGGTGATCGACGGCAAGGCCGTGGCCGGCGGCGTCCGCGAGCGGGTGCGGTCGGAGGTCGCGGAGCTCGTTTCCGCGACCGGCATGCAGCCGGGCCTCGCCACCGTGCTGGTGGGCGACGATCCGGCATCGCACATCTACGTGCGGCGCAAGCGCGAGGCCTGCGCCGAGGCGGGGATCGCCTCCTTCCACCGCGAGCTCGACGGCGCGACAGCGCAGGACGAGCTGGCGCAGCTGCTGGTGCGCCTGAACGGCGACCCGAAGGTCCACGGGGTCCTGCTCCAGCTCCCGGTCCCCGAGCAGATCGACGCCGACGCGATGACCGCCTTGATCGACCCGGCGAAGGACGTCGACGGGCTCACCCCGGTCAACGCCGGCCGGCTGATGAAGGGCCAGCCCGGCCTCGTGCCGTGCACACCGGCGGGGGTGATCGAGCTCCTGCGCGCGGCCGGAACCGAGCTGCGCGGCGCGGAGGCGGTCGTGGTCGGGCGCTCGGACCTCGTCGGCAGGCCGCTCGCGGCCCTGCTTGTCGGCGAGGATGCCACCGTCACCACCTGTCACTCGCGCACACGCGACCTCGCAGCGGTCTGCCGCCGCGCCGACGTGCTCGTCGCCGCCGCCGGCCGCCCGGGCCTGATCGACGGCGACATGGTGCGCGAGGGCGCCACGGTGATCGACGTCGGCACCAACCGCACCGACGCCGGGCTCGTGGGCGACGTGGACTTCGAGTCGGTCGCGGCGCGGGCGCGGGCGATCACGCCGGTGCCCGGCGGCGTCGGGCCGATGACGATCGCGATGCTGCTGCGCAACACGCTGCTCGCGGCGCGCGGGCTCGCCGGCTGACGTCCGGCGGCGCGCGTCAACCCTCCCCGTTAGCCGCATCGAAGTCATCCCAGGCGGCCGTGGCGTCCTGACCTGCTTCGAGAAGTGGTCGATCAAGACCGCGGTCTCAACCAGCCATTTCGCCGAAGCGATGTGGTGCCTGTCGGCCGTCGAAGTCTGCCTGTGCGGCGGATCGTCTCTCCGAGAAATGGTCAGAAAGGATGCTCACCCGTTCTGACCATCTCGCGGAAAGGTGATCGTGCACGCCGCGCGCGTGGCGGAGGCGATCCGCGCCCTCGCGTCGGCGCGCTCGCGGAGGTGGTAGTCGCGCCGCGACCGGCTCACGCCACGCGCCGCCGCCGCTACGCTGCGCCGGATGCGTCTGAAGCCTCCCCGACTCGGCGAGATCGTCGCCGGCGCCGCCGGCGCGGTGCTCCTCGTCACCCTGTTTCTGCCCTGGTTTCGGGCGACGAGCGGTCGCAACGTGGACGAGATCGCGTTCGAGGCGTTCGCGGTGCTCGACCTCCTGCTCGTGACCCTCGCGCTCGCGGGTATCGGCCTTCTCATCGCACAGATGGCCGCGCACGCGCCGGCGATCCCGGTCGGGTGGGCGACGCTCACGGTCCTGCTCGGAATCCCGGTCACGATCTGGGTGCTGGTCAGCGTCCTCAGTCCTCCGGGTCAGAGCTTCGAGCCGCTGTTTGCGCTGCTCGGGCTGGCGGCGACGGCCGGCGTCACCATCGGCGCCCTGCTGAGCATGCGCGACGAGGGCTTCGGCGTTCGTCCGAAGCCCGGCATCGAGGCAACGCTGTCTCGGACCTCCGAGCGCAGCGGGCCCGAGCCTCTACCGGTCCCGGACGGTCCGGGCCCGGGCCCACAGGCGCGGGAGCGCTCGTGACCTTCCTTCGCCTGAGCCGCGGGCACGTGATCGCGGCGGTGGCCGCGCTCGTCCTGCTGGCCGTGATGGCCATGGACTGGTACACGACGGAGGAGGGCGAGGACGCCCGCCGCACCGAGCAGATCACCGGCGACCCCGCCTCCGGCCCTCAGGGCGACATCGACCGCGAGGTGCTCGAGAGCAGCAGCACGCTGGCCGAGCTCAACGAGGACAACGCCTGGGAGGCGAGCGAGGCGGCGGATCGGATCGTGCTCCTGATGCTCCTGGCGACGATTGCCCTGGCCATCGCGGCCGCGGCGCTGCGGGCGGCCGACCGGCGGACTCCGGGCCCGCTCGCGGCCAGCACGCTTGCGGCCGGCGTCGCCGCGGTGACCGCGCTGGCGGTCGCCATCAGGATCATCGATGTGGGCGGGTCTGAGGTGGGCGGCGAGGTCGAGGTCGGGGCGCCATTCGCGCTCCTGGCGCTGGGCATCCTCGCGTTCGGAGCAGCTCGTGCCGCGCGCACCGAGCGCGCCGAACGCGAGTCAGCGCGCACACAGCTCGCGTGATCGAGCGCGACGAGGTCCTCCACGTGGCCCGGCTCGCCCGCCTGCGGCTGAGCGGCGAGGAGATCGACCGGATGGCGCGCGAGCTGTCGTCGGTGCTCGACCACATCGAGAAGATCGGCGAGCTCGATCTGGCCGATGTGGAGCCGACCTCGCACGCCGTGCCGCTGGAGAACGTCCTGCGCTCCGACGAGCCGCGGCCGAGCCTCTCGCGCGAGCGGGCGCTCGCAGGGGCGCCGGATCCGCTCGAGGGCGGCTTTGGCGTACCCAGCCCGGGCGCGTAGGTGGCGACCCCGTCGAACGAGGTGGTGGGCCTGACCGGCGCCCGGGCGGCGGAGGAGATCCGCGCCGGAGAGCTGTCGGCGTCCGAGCTCTTCGACGTCTACCGCCGGCGCGCCGAGGCCGACGATCTCGGCGCGTTCCTCAGCGTGGCCGAACGCGGACCCGGGTCCACCGACTCCGACGCGCCGCTCGCGGGCGTCCCGCTCGCGATCAAGGACATCTTCTGCGTCGAGGGTGTCCCGAGCACCGCCGCCTCGAGGATCCTCGAGGGCTACCGCCCGCCGTACACGGCCACGGTCGTCGAGCGGCTGGTCGCCGCGGGGGCGCCGATGCTCGGCAAGACCAACATGGACGAGTTCGCGATGGGATCCTCGAACGAGAACTCGCCCTACGGCGCCGTCCGCAACCCGTGGGACCGCGAGCGCGTGCCGGGAGGGTCCTCGGGCGGCTCCGCCGCGGCGGTGGCGGCGGGGCTCGCGCCGTGGTCGATCGGCACCGACACCGGCGGCTCTGTTCGCCAGCCGGCCGCCCTCTGCGGCCTCGTCGGACTCAAGCCGACCTACGGCTCGGTGTCGCGTTACGGAATGATCGCGTTCGCCTCCTCGTTCGACCAGGCGGGCCCGATCACCCGCGACGTCACCGACGCCGCGCTGCTCTACCGCCACATGGTCGGCCGGGACCCGTGCGACTCGACCTCGCTCGATCATCCCGAGGCGATCGCGCTGCCGGGCCGCGAGCGGCTCGATGGCGTGCGCTTCGGCGTGCCGCCGCAGCTCGCGTCGGAGAGCGAGGGCATCGAGCCGGGCGTGCTCGAGGTGCTCGAGCGCGCGATCGAGCGGATCGAGGACCTGGGTGGCTCCGTGGAGGAGGTGTCGCTCCCTCACGCCGAGCACGGGCTCGCCGCCTACTACGTGCTGGCGCCGGCGGAGGCCAGCGCCAACCTCGCCCGCTACGACGGCGTTCGCTACGGCCAGCGCGACGGCGACGGCGACCTCGCCTCGCTATACGAGCGGACGCGCGAGAGCGGGTTCGGGGACGAGGTCAAGCGCCGGATCATGCTCGGCACCTACGCGCTCTCCTCCGGCTACTACGACGCCTACTACGGGCGGGCGCAGCGGGTCAGGACGAAGATCGCCGAGGACTTCGCGGCGGCCTTTGAGCGCGTGGACCTGATCGTCACGCCGACCTCCCCGAGCGTCGCGTTCCGGCTCGGGGAGCGCACGGGCGACCCGCTCTCGATGTACATGTCCGACTACTGCACGGTGCCGATGTCGCTGGCCGGCATCCCCGCGATCTCGATCCCCGCCGGCCTGTCGGGCGGCCTTCCCGTTGGCCTCCAGCTGGCCGGGCCGGCCTTCAGCGAGAACCGCCTGCTCGAGGCCGCCCGCGCGATCGAGCTGGCGATCGGCTTCGAGGGCGTACCGGTGATCGCGGACGGGCGCCACGCAGGGGAGGGACCCGGTGCCTGAGCCGGCCGCCGAGCGCCGCTACGAGCCGGTGATCGGGCTCGAGATCCACGTCCAGCTCTCGACGCGGACGAAGATGTTCTGCGGCTGCGCGCTGTCGTTCGGCGAGGAGCCCAACAGCCGGACCTGCCCGGTGTGCCTCGGCCACCCCGGCGTGCTCCCGGTCCTCAACGCGGAGGCCGTGCACTACGGCCTGATGATCGGGCTGGCGCTCGATTGCCGGATCGCGCCCCGCTCGCTCTTTCACCGCAAGAGCTACTTCTATCCCGACCAGGCCAAGAACTACCAGATCTCCCAGTACGACGTTCCGCTGGCCCGCGACGGCCGTCTCGGCGACGTGCGCGTCCACCGCGCCCACCTCGAGGAGGACGCGGCGAAGCTCGTGCACGCCGGGGCGTCGGGAAGGATCCACAGCGCGTCGGGCTCCGCGGTGGACTTCAACCGCGGCGGCACGCCGCTGGTCGAGGTCGTCACCGAGCCGGACCTGCGCTCGGCCGCCGAGGCAGCCGAGTGGCTGCGCCTGCTGCGCGCGACGCTGAAGCGGCTCGGGGTCTCCGACGTGAACATGGAGGAGGGTTCGCTGCGCTGCGACGCGAACGTGTCGATCAGGCCGGTCGGCCAGGCGACGCTCGGGGTCAAGGCCGAGCTCAAGAACATGAACTCCTTCCGGTTCCTCCAGCGCGGCATCGAGGCCGAGGTGGCCCGCCAGGAGGAGGTCGTGCGCGCAGGCGGCGAGGTGACCCCGGACACGCTCCACTTCGACCCGCGCACGGGGGCGCTCACGTCGCTGCGCTCGAAGGAGGAGGCACACGACTACCGCTACTTCCCCGAGCCCGACCTCGTCCCGCTCGCCCCCACCGAGCCGATGCTAGAGCGCGCCCGCGCCGCGCTGCCAGAGCTTCCCGCCGAGCGCGCGGAGCGGCTCGAGCGAGAGCTCGAGCTGTCGGCCGACACCGCGCGGCTGCTTGCCTACCGCGGCGAGCTCGGCGACTTCTTCGAGGCGGCGCTCGCGGCGAACGGCGGCGCCGCCGGCGATGGCGCCGCGGCCGCGGACGCGCAGACGCTCGCCAGCTGGGTGACCGTCGAGCTTGTGCCTCGACTCGGCGACCGCGAGCCGGCCGATTCGCCGGTCACGCCGGCCGCGCTCGCGAGGCTTGCCGGCATGGTCTCGTCGCGGGCCGTCTCGCAGTCGGCCGCCAAGCAGGTGCTCGACGCGATGGCCGAGCACGGCGGCGACCCGGAGCAGCTGGTCGCCGAGCGGGGACTGGCGCTCGCGGACGCCGACGAGCTCGGCGAGATCGTGGACCGGGCCGTGGCCTCGAACCGAGACGCGGTGGAGCAGGTCCGCGGCGGCAACGGCAAGGCGATCGGCGCGATCGTCGGCGCGGTCATGCGCGAGACGAAGGGGCGCGCCGACGGCGGGGAGGTCCAGCGCATGATCCGCGAGCGGATCGGCTCCTGAACGCGACTGGCGCGCGTATCATCGGGGCAAGCTTTTCCAAGGAGGCTCACAATGGCGCGACTGATCCGGATGGACTCGACAGGGCACTCCACGCTGGCCGAGTGGACGGTGGAGGACGAGGTGGCTTTCCAGCGCGCGGCCGAAGCGTTTCGCACTGAGACGGGCGCCGGCTACATCGGGATGGTCGACGAGGGGCCGGGCCGCGCGACGCACGTTCGCGAGCTGCCGCGCGAGGCCGACCTCGTCCTGATGCGCCGCCCGATCGCCGGCGGATAGGTGCCGGCTCCCGCGACGACCGCGCCGGCGGCCGCCCCGGGGCTGCCCGAGCTTGCGACGGTGCCATGGCGCCGCCGCGCGAGCGCCGGGGCGCTGCACGGGATCGGCCGGCTGTGGACGGCCTGGACGGTCGCCCTCACGGTCCCGTTCGCCGCCGTCGCCGCGTTCCTGATCTACCTCGAGCCGCTGACCGCGCCCGTCGCCGCGGCGAGCATCGCCCACGCCTGGATCATCCCCGAGCTCTACGCCTTCCGCGGCGCGAACGTGGCGCGACCGAAGGGGGCGCGTCATCCGCGCTCAGAGCCGGTGGCGCTCGGGCTTCTCGGTGACCTGCTCGCCCACCGCGAGCGCGACCTCCAGGGGGCGACCGGGCTCGCGCTCGAGCGCGGGCGGCTCGGGGCGTGGCTCGTGGGGGAGGGGGGAGCGGTGCTGCTCGCGCCGGGCGGCCGCCGCGTGCACTGCTTCTGCGTAACCGCGACCGACTCCGAGCTGCCGCCCTCTGACCGCATTGCCCACCTATTGCTGGCCCTGAGGGCCGACGAGGAGGGCTTCGCGACCGTCGCCAACCACGCCTTCTCCGGCGCGCCGTGGAGGCTGCGCCGCCGGCTCGGGCGCGAGGTGAGGCCGGCGCTGGACGCGGCGCGGGCCGCCGCCCGCGAGGTTCCGGAGGGGCGCGCATGAGCGCCGGCTCGTCGCGACTTCTGGCGGGCGCGCTCGCCACGGCGGTCGCAGCCGCCGCGCTCGCCGTCCAGGCCGGCGGCGACGACTCGGCGTCCGCGCGCGCGGACGCCCTGGAGCGAGCGAGCGCCGCGGCGGCCCCCCAGACGCGCACCGTCGCCACGGGCCTCGTCATCCCGTGGGAGATGGCCTTCATCGACCGCCGCCGCGCGCTCGTCACCGAGCGGCCGGGGCGCGTGCGGCTGTTCAGCACCCGCGGCGGCCTGCGCGGCCGGCCGGTGGCGCGCATCGACGTCTCGGCGCGCGGGGAGGGGGGTCTCCTGGGGCTCGCGGTCGACCCGCGCTTTCGACGCAACCGCTTCGTCTACCTCTACTTCACGACGAGCAACGGGATGAAGCTGGTCCGCTATCGCTACAACTACCGTCACACTCGGCTTCGCCGCGACGCGCTCGTGCTCGACCGGATCCGGGCGGGCGTGATCCACGACTCCGGGCGGATCGCCTTTGGCCCCGACGACCATCTCTACGTGGCCACGGGCGACGCCGGCGAGCCGTCTCTGGCGCAGGACCGTAGGTCGCGCAACGGAAAGTTCCTGCGGCTCGCTCCGCGCAAGTACCGCGGTCGCGACGCGCACGTTAAGCCCTACACGCTCGGGCACCGCAACCCGCAGGGGCTCGACTGGCAGCCGGGCACCGGCCGCCTGTTCGCGACCGAGCACGGAGAGGTCGGAAACGACGAGGTCAACCTGATCCGCGAGGGGCACAACTATGGCTGGCCGCGGGCCGAGGGCCGCAACCACGGGCGCTTCACGGGTCCGGTGGTGCTCTATGAGAACGGGATCGCTCCCTCGGGCGCCACCTTCGTCTCTAAGCCCGGCTCGAAGTGGACGGGCGACTACCTGATCGGGGCGCTGAAGGGCGAGCACGTCAACCGGGTGAACTTCCGCAACGGGCGCGTCGCCGGCACGAGCCGGCTGTTCACCGGCCGCTTCGGGCGCATCCGCACCGTCGTCGAGGGGCCGGGCGGCGCGCTCTACCTCCTGACCTCGAACCGCGACGGCCGCGGCAACCCGCGGCCGGGCGACGACCGCATCATCCGCGTCACCCCGCCCGGCGCCTAGGGCGACACGATGGCCTGGAACGTGGTGATTGCCGGCGGCGGCTTCGGCGGCCTCTACGCCGCCCGTCGCCTCGAGCGGGTGCTGCCACGCGGTAGCGCCCGTGTGCAGCTGGTCACGCCGGAGAACTTCCTCCTCTACACGCCTCTGCTCCCGGGCGCCGCGGCCGGCACGCTCGAGCCGCGCCACGTCGTCGTGCCGCTGCGCGAGTCACTCGCCGCCACTCAGATCCGGCTCGGAAGGGTCGTCGGCGCCGACCCCGGTCTCTCCGAGGTCCATGTCACGACGGCCGATGGGCGCGAGGCCGCACTTCGCTACGACCACCTGATCGTGGCCGTCGGGTCCGTCTCGCGCGTCCTTCGCGTGCCGGGTCTCGCGGAACACGGTATGGGCTTCAAGACGATCTCCGAGGCGATCGCGCTGCGCAACCGTGCGCTTCAGAACCTCGAGGTCGCGGAGTCTCTGGACGACGCCGACGCCCGCCGCTCGTACCTCACCTTCGTGTTCGTCGGCGCCGGCTACGCCGGCCTCGAGGGAATAGCGGAGCTCCAGGACTACGTGGCCGACGTCGTCGAGCGCTACCCGCGTTGCCGCCTCGATGGCACGCGCTGGATCCTCGTCGAGGCGCTCGACCGGGTGATGCCGGAGATCGACGCGCGGCTGGCCGGCTTCGCGACCCGCGAGCTGCGCGCCCGCGGCATCGACGTGCGCACCGGCACGCGCCTCGCCCGGCTCGACGAGAACGAGGTTTGGCTCTCCACCGGCGAGCGCATCCCGGCGCGAACCCTCTGCTGGACCGCCGGCGTCAAGCCCCCACAGCTGCTCGAGCGGATGGCCCTCGAGCTCGACGACGACCGTCGGATCCGAGTTGACCGCATGCTGCGCGCCGCGGGTCGCGAGAACGTGTGGGCGATCGGCGACGCAGCCGCGGTGCCCGACCCGGCCGCGGACGGCGCGCGCCCGTCGCCGCCCACGGCCCAGCACGCGATCCGCCAGGGAAGGCTCGCGGCCGACAACGTCGCCGCTGCGCTCGGCGGCCGCCCGCCGAAGCCGTTTCGCTACAAGACGCGCGGCGTCTTCGTCGACATGGGCCGCCACAAGGCGGTGGCGGAGGTGGGGGGGATCCGGATGCGGGGCTTTCCGGCCTGGTTCGCCGCGCGCACCTACCACCTGATGATGGCGCCCGGTGTGGCCCGGCGACTCCGCCTCGTGGCGGACTGGACCGTCGGGCTGCTGTTCGGCCGCGACGCGGCCGAGCTCGGCCAGCTCGGGCATCCGCCATCTCTCGGGGGGTACATGGACACTCCCGGCTCTCCGCGCGCCGAGGCGTCTGACGCAGCGGACGAGACGCCGGATCCCGCCCCCTAGACTCGGCTCGGTGACCGCCAGCAGCCTCTCGTTCCGCGCGGGAACCGCGGCGGACCTGCGCGAAAGCTTCGCGATCTCCGCCCGAAGCGCCTACGACGCGGGGGTGCGTCAGGGCATCCTCCCGGCCGGGCGCGAGCCGACGGAGGAGCAGATCCGAGACGATTGGGGTCGCCACCGCGGCCTCGCCGAGCTGGTGACCGCCCAGCCTGACGCGCGCTATGAGATCTGCGAGGACGAGGGCCGCGCCGTCGGCTACGCGCGCGCCGTCCGCTTCGGGGAGATGGAGCAGCTCACCGAGCTGATGGTCGAGCCGGGCCACCAGGACCAGGGCATCGGGCGGGCGCTCCTCGAGCGCTGCTGGCCCGGCGCGCCGACGCCCGAGCTCGCCCGGATCGTGATCGCGACCGGCGCGCCGGCGGACCTGACGCTCTACACGGACTTCGGCGTGATGCCGATCGCCGGCCACTGGCACATGGAGCTTGAGGCCGAGCGCTACCTCGAGGCGCGCTCCGGCGAGCTCGAGGACCAGAGTGGGCTGGCGGTGCACATGCTCGAGCCCGACCACGCGATCGCCGAATGGAACCGGCTCGAGCCGGGCGCGATCGGCCACAGGCGGCCGGAGCTGCACGAGTTCTTCGGACGCGACCGCTCGTGCCTCGCGCGCCTGGACCACGACACCGGCTACGCCAGCGCGCTGTGCTGGGTCTCGGGTGACGGCGAGATCGGCCCGGCCGTGGGCGCGTGGCCCAAGGACCTGGCGGCGATCGTGATCTCGGCCCTGGACCGCGTGGCGCGCACTCAGGAGCCGGAGCGCCTGAGCGTGTTCACGACGTCGATCGCGTGGGGACTGCTCGGGAGGCTGCGCGGGCTCGGGTTTCGCGTCTGGTGGCCGAGCTGGATCATGTGCTCGACGCCGCTGCCGGGGCTCGACCGCTACGCGCCCACGCGGCCGCCGCAGCTGATCTGATGGAGTTCCTCGTGATCCTCTTCTTCTTCGGCCTCTCGGGCGGGGTCGTGGCGAAGATCAGGGGCAACTCGTTCCTGCTCTGGTTTCTGATCGCCTTCTGCCTGCCGCTGCTCGGCACGATCGCAGCGATGCTTCACCGCTCCGAGCGGGGCGAGCCCAGGCGACGATGCGAGGAGTGCGGCAACGTCGTCGCCCTCCACGACCAGGTCTGCATGCGCTGCGGGCGCGACCTCGAGCTCCCGGAGTCCCTCGAGACGGTGCAAACCCGCTGGTAGACTGCGAAAGATCGGCGCGCGGGCGCCCTCGATCGCATTGCCGCGCCGTCCTCATCCGGACCTTTACGACGTAGGAGACGGCGCTGATGCGAGCGGTTGACGCGATCATGGAGAGCCTCACGGCGGAGGGCGTCGACGTTGTCTTCGGCATCCCCGGCGGCGCCAACCTGCCGACCTACGACGCGCTGTATGACGCGGGCGTGCGCCACGTGCTCTGCCGCCACGAGCAGGGCGCCGGGCACGCGGCCGAGGGCTACGCCAAGGCCACCGGCAGGGTCGGCGTCGCGCTCGCCACCTCGGGACCGGGTGCGACGAACCTCGTGACGCCGATCGCCGACGCGATCATGGACTCGGTGCCCACGGTCTTCCTCACCGGGCAGGTTCGCACCGAGCTGCTCGGCACCGACGGCTTTCAGGAGGCGGACACGACCGGCATCACGATGCCGATCGTCAAGCACTCGATCATGATCCAGGACCCGCGCGAGATCCCGCAGGCGATCCACGACGCCTTCCACATCGCCCGCACCGGACGTCCGGGGCCGGTGCTGGTGGACATACCCCAGGACCTGTCGCGCGCCGACATCCCCTACGCGCCGGTCGAGGACGTGTCGCTACCCGGCTACCGGCCCACGACCGAGGGCAACGTCAAGCAGATCCGCCTGGCGGCGAAGGCGCTCGTCGGGGCACGCCGCCCGGTCATCTACGCGGGGGGCGGCGTCGTGAATGCCGACGCGGCGAAGGAGCTGCGCGAGCTCTGCGCGTCCGATCGCTTCCCGGTGACCTGCACCGTCATGGGCCTCGGCGCCTTCCCGGCACCCCACGAGCAATGGCTCGGGATGCTCGGGATGCACGGGACGCGCAGCGCCAACTATGCGATCGACGAGGCGGACCTGATCTGCGCGATCGGCGCCCGCTTCGACGACCGGATCACCGGCAAGCTGTCCGAGTTCGCGCCGCGTGCCAAGTTCATCCACATCGACGTGGACCCGGCCGAGATCTCGAAAAACGTGCCTGCGCACATCCCGATCGTCGGCGACGCGAAGCGCGTGCTGCCAAAGCTCACGCGCGAGTACCGCGCGCTCGAGGCCGACTCTTCGCGCCTCGATGGCTGGTGGGAGCGCATCCGCGGCTGGCAGGAGAAGCACCCGCTCGGTTACGCCGACTCGGAGGACTCCGAGATCAAGCCGCAGTACATGTGCGAAGCGCTCTACGAGGCGACCGGCGGGGACGCCGTGATCACGTCCGACGTCGGCCAGCACCAGATGTGGTGTGCCCAGTACTACCACTTCTCCGAGCCGCGTCAGTGGATCAACTCGGGCGGTCTGGGCACGATGGGCTTCGGGTTGCCATCGGCGCTCGGGGCGCAGGTCGGACGCCCCGACGACACCGTCGTCTGCCTCGCCGGCGACGGCTCGCTCCAGATGACCTCGCAGGAGCTCGCCACCGCCGTTTGCGAGCGGATCCCGGTCAAGGTCTTCATCATGAACAACGGCTACCTCGGCATGGTCCGCCAGTGGCAGGAGCTGTTCTGGGACCGCCGCTACTCGGGGGTGGACATGGGAACGACTCCCGACTGGGTGAAGCTCGCCGAGGCCTACGGCGCCGCCGGAATGCGCTGCGATCGCAAGGAGGACCTCGTCGAGACGATGCGCGCGGCGATCGCGACCGACGGGCCCGTGGTGCTCGACGTGCGCGTCACGAGGGAGGAGAACTGCTACCCGATGATCCCGGCGGGACAGGCTGCAAGGGACATGGTGGGATGATGGGCGAACCAGGGACGAAGGAGGTGATCGACCTCCAGGATCTGCAGGTCGCTGGCGGCATCCACACCGGCCGCCGCCACATCCTCTCGATCCTGGTCGAGAACAAGCCGGGCGTGCTGGCGCGGATCGCCGGGCTGTTCGCGCGCCGCGGCTTCAACATCCAGACGCTGGCCGTCGGTCCCACCGACAACCCGTCGATCTCGCGCATCACGCTCACGGTCGACGGCGCGCTGCACCCGATCGACCAGGTCACCAAGCAGCTCCACAAGCTGGTCAACGTGATCAAGATCCGCGACCTCGAGCCCGCTGAGACGGTCGCCCGCGAGCTCGCGCTGTTCAAGATCTCCGCCGACAGCGAGGCGCGCGCCGAGGTGATGCAGTTCACCGACATCTTCCGCGGCAAGGTGATCGACGTCTCGAAGCGGTCGATGACCGTCGAGATCACCGGGACCGACGACAAGATCGAGGCGTTCGAGCGGATGGTCCGCCCGTTCGGCCTCGTGGAGATGGTGCGGACGGGCGAGATCGCGGTGGCGCGCGGTCGCTCCGCAACGTAGGCCCGAAAACCGAGCGAACCCGTGCGCTTTGGTCCCGGGGGCCGGAACCAACCGACAGCAGTTCGATCAAGCTAGCGTTGAGTCGTGGCCGAGCAACGCGAGCTGGCCTCCGCCGTAGACCGCCTGACGCTCGGGGCCGACGCCGAGCGACGCTTCGCCCGCCGCGTCGAGGAGGCGATCAGGCGCGCGCGGCGCAGCGGCCGGCGCACCCTCGCGAGCGTCACGACGCCGGTACCGGCAGAGATCGACGTATCGGCCTGCGTGCTGCGGGCGTGCGCCGCCGGCGACCGTTCCTTCTGCCTCGAGCAGCCGGAGCGGGACGGTTTCGCCCTGGCGGGCCTAGGGGCCGCCGCCGTCGTCGAGGCGACCGGAGAGGAGCGGTTCGATCAGGCGGCCGCGGCCTGCAGGCGGCTGGCCGAAGGGGCGCTCTGCGACGACGAGGCCTCGGACCCGGAGCGTCCGGCGGCGGCCGGGCCGGTCTGGCTCGGCGGCTTCGCGTTCGCTGACCGCGGCGGGACGTCGCCGGAGTGGTCCTCGCTCGCGCCGCTGGCGCTCGTGATGCCCGAGGTTGCGCTCGCGCGCCAGGGCGGGCAGGCACGGCTCACGGTGACGGCGGTCCTGGACGGGGATGAGGCCGCCGCGGCGGTGATCGAGCGCCTCGAGCGCCGCCTGGCGGACCTCGACCCGCGCGCCGCGATGCCGCTCGCGGACCCGCACCCGGTGGCCAGCCCACGGGTGGCCGGCGCGATGCCGCCGTCCCACTACGAGGGGGCGGTCGCCCGAGCGATCGAACGGATCCGCGACGGCGAGCTCGAGAAGGTCGTGCTGGCGCGGGAGGTCCGCGTGCACGCCCCCGAGCCCATCGAACCCGGCCCGGTGCTCGGCAGCCTGCGCGCGGCGTTCCCCGCCTGCTACTGCTACGCGGTCTCGACGCCCGAGCTCTCCTTCGTCGGGGCGAGCCCGGAGCTGCTCGTTCGGCGCGAGGGCGCCCGCGCCCAGACCGTCGCACTCGCCGGCACGGCGCGCCGCAGCGCCGACCCCGCGGTGGACGACCACCTCGGCGAGCAGCTGCTGGCGAGCCGCAAGGACCGCGAGGAGCAGGAGATCGTCGCGCGCCGGATCGAGCTGACGCTGAGCGGAGTGTCGCTCTGGGTGGCGGCGGCCGACGAGCCCGCGCTCGTCAAGGTCCACAACGTCCAGCACCTGGCGACGCCGATCCGCGCCCAGCTCGCCGAGCCGGTCGGCACGCTCGACCTGGCGGCCCTGCTGCATCCCACGCCGGCGGTCGGCGGCGAGCCGCGCGACCGCGCGGCGGCGGCGATCCCGCAGCTCGAGGGTCTCGATCGCGGCTGGTACGCCGGCGCTGTCGGTTGGACGAACGTCGCCGAGGACGGCGAGCTGTGCGTGGCGCTGCGCTGCGCGCTGCTGCGGGGCCGCGTCGCGCACCTCTACGCCGGCGACGGCATCGTGCGCGACTCCGTCCCCGCCGAGGAACTGGCGGAGACCGAGGTCAAGCTCCAGGCGCTGCTGCCGCTGCTGACCTGAGCGAGCCGCGACAAACCCGGGAAAGCCGACCCGGGTTCATTAGACTCGGCCGCCAAATGCAATCGCGACCGACAGGGGGAACATGAGCACCACCGACGAGCTGCTCCAGAACGCCGAGCGCTACGCGCGGGGCTTCGACAAGGGCGACCTACCGCTGCCGCCGGCCAAGGGCGTCGCGGTCGTCGCCTGCATGGACGCGCGCGTGAACCCCTACGGCATCCTCGGTCTCAGCGAGGGCGACGCCCACGTGATCCGCAACGCCGGCGGGGTGATCACCGACGACGAGATCCGCTCGCTCGCGATCTCCCAGCACCTGCTCGGCACGACCGAGGTCATCCTGATCCACCACACCGGCTGCGGAATGCTCACCTTTAGCGACGAGGACTTCGCGCAGAAGCTCGAGCAGGAGGCCGGCGAGCGGCCGCCGTGGGACGCGAACGCGTTTCCCGAGCTCGAAGGCGACGTCCGCGAGTCGATCCGCAGGATCACCGACAGCCCCTTCATCCCGAACAAGGACAGCGTGCGCGGGTTCGTCTACGAGGTCGAGACCGGCAAGCTGCGCGAGGTCACCTAGGAGGCACCTAGCCGCGAGAGGAGCTCCCGGTGCCACTTCACGCTCTGCGCTCGGTCGGTTCGGAACTCGACTAAGCAGGGCTCGTCGACCGCCTTCCGGACCTCGTCCGGTGTGCGCGCGACCGCATGCGGTAGTCCGGCGAGCGCGGCGACGGTCGCCAGGTCCACGTCGCGCGGAGTGGCGATGAGCCGTTCGTACTCGGCCGCCGGCGCGTGCTCGGACACCGGAAGGAAGTCGAAGATCCCCCCGCCGCCGTTGTTGGTGCAGACGATCGTCAGCGGCACGCCCAGGTCGCGCGCCGCCACGAGCCCGCCGAGGTCGTGGAGCAGCGCGAGCTCGCCGGTCAGCAGGTAGCAGCGCGTCTCGCTCGCGAGCGCCGTCCCGACGGCCGAGGACACGACGCCGTCGATCCCGTTCGCGCCCCGGTTGGCGAGGAATCGGATCTCGGTGGACACGGACGGGAAGTACGTCTCGACGTGCCGGATCGGCATCGACGAGCTCACGAAGACGGTCGCGCCGTCCTCGACGACCTCGGCGAGCGCGGCGTAGGCCTTCGGCTCGAAGGGATCGGGAGCGGCTCGAAGCGCCGGCAAGACCCGAGCGTCCGCCGCGAGCCAGGCGGCCAACCAGGGTGAGTCGGTCGCGCCCGCGTCGGCCAGGGCGGAGGTGAGCGCGTCGCAGGTGTGTACCGCGCTCGCGGCCACGACGGTCTCGGCCGCCTTAGTCGGGTCGTGCCAGGCGGCCTCGGGATCCACGGCGATCTGGCGCGCCCGCTCGAGCCAGGCCCGCAGCGGCTTCGACGTGGGGGTGTCGCCGATCCGGATCACGAGGTCGGCGCCGTGCGCGTGAGCAAAGCCCTCGTCCGCCAGCAGCGCGTCGTAGTGGGCGACGACGTGGCCGCGGTCGTGGGAGCCGCAGCGGACGCCCGAGGTCGGCTCGGCGAGCAGCGGCCAGCCCGCCGCGGCGGCTAGGCGGGTGGCGGACGCGGCCACGTCCTCGCGCGTGGCGCCGGCGACGATCGCGCCGCGCGGGTTGGCAGCGACCTCGTGGGCGAGGTCCTCGGCGAGCTGCCGGTGCACGACGAGCGGCGGGTCGTGCCGCTCGACCCATGGGCGGTCGCCCGGTCGCCCGGCCCAGGTCTCGGCGTCGAGCCCGGCCTCGCCGGAGTCGGCAGGCACAGGCGAAAGCGGCTCGCGCAGCGCGAAGTTGAGGTGCACCGCGCCGGGGCGCGGGTCGCCGGCCGCGGTCAGGTAGGCGCGGCAGGCGAGTTGGCGGTGGTGGACGGCGCTCGCGCGCCCCGGCTCGTGGTTGCCGACCTCCACGAACCACTTGACCGCGTCGCCGTAGAGCTTGACCTGGTCGATCGATTGGCCGGCACCGACGTCGCGCAGCTCCGGCGGCCGATCGGCGGTCAGCACGATCAGGGGCACGCGCGCCTCGCGCGCCTCGGCGACCGCGGGGTGCAGGTTCGCGGCCGCCGTGCCCGAGGTGCACGCCACCGCGACCGGACGGCCGCTCGCCTTCGCGAGCCCGAGCGCGACGAAGCCGGCCGAGCGCTCGTCGAGCACCGAGTGCGTCCGGACGCGCCCCTCGCCGGCCAGCGGGAGGAGCAGGGGCGCGTTGCGCGACCCCGGGCAGCAGACGGCGTGGCGCATCCCGCACCGCGCCAGCTCGTCCGCGACCGCCTGGAGCGGAGCGAAGGTGCGGTTGATTGGGATCATGCGAGCGTGGACCGCGCGCCCGCGCCAGCCGTGCTGTTCGTGCCCGGCTTCATGCAGAGGGGCGACGCGTGGCGGGCGACCGCCGAGCGCATCGGGACACGCTATCGGAGCACTCGCCTCGATCACCGGTCCGCGACGTTCTCCGGCAGGGTCGACGAGATTCTCGAGCGCGCTGACGGGGGGACCGCCCTGGTGGGTTACTCGATGGGCGGCCGGCTGGCGCTGCACGCCGCGCTTCGCCGGCCGCGAGCCCTGGCGGCGCTGGTGTTAGTGGGTGCGTCGGCGGGCATCGAGGACGACGCGCTGAGGGCCGAGCGGCGCGACGCCGACGAGCGGCTCGCCGGATGGATGGAGGGCCGCTCGATCGAGGCGATCGTCGAAGCGTGGGAGCGGCTGCCCGTCTTCGCGACCCAGTCGCCGGAGCTCCGCGAGGCGCTGCGCCCCGGTCGCCTGAGCCACGATCCCGTCGAGCTGGCGGCGTTGCTTCGGACCGCCGGGCAGGGTGCCCTCCCGCCGCTGTGGGATCGGCTCGGGGAGATCGCCTGCCCCACGCTGCTCGTGGCCGGGGAGTCCGACGGCGTCTACGTCGAGGCCGCGTACCGGATGGCGGGGCTGCTGCCGCGCGGCACAGCGAGGATCGTGCCCGGCGCCGGCCACGCGCCCCAGCTCGAGGCGCCGGACGCGTTCGCGAGCGCGCTGAGTGAGTTCCTCGGAGAGCACATCGCCTAGCCGATCTCCTCCACCACCACCTCGTCGAGCGCCTGCGCGTCCACCGCCACGCCGAGCCCGGGGCCCTGCGGCACCGCCTGTAGCCCCGCGTTCGGCGGCGGCAGCGCCCGCGCCAGGCGCGTGTCGAACAGCTCCAGCGTCGCGAGCCCGCAGGCGAGCGAGATGCGCTCGGCCGCCGCGAGCTGG
>Ga0136615_10000089_pt1 | contig 34618 bp, 25 predicted proteins | sample AntDrymUQ2882206_2_FD_106647 | JGI IMG/M metagenome (GOLD analysis project Ga0136615, IMG submission 106647) | Polar desert sand microbial communities from Dry Valleys, Antarctica - metaG UQ288 (22.06) | ecosystem: Environmental > Terrestrial > Soil > Desert | place: Antarctica: Dry Valley... | reverse complement strand
GCCGAGGACAACCAGCCGTCGGTCGAGATCCACGTCCTGCAGGGCGAGCGCGAGATGGCGCAGTACAACAAGTCGCTGGGCAAGTTCCAGCTGACCGGCATCCCGCCGGCACCGCGCGGCATCCCGCAGATCGAGGTCGCGTTCGACATCGACGCCAACGGCATCCTCAACGTGTCGGCGAAGGATCTCGGCACGGGCAAGGAGCAGAAGATCGAGATCAAGTCCGGCTCGGGCCTGTCCGACGACGAGATCAAGCGAATGGTGTCCGACGCCGAGACGCACGCCGACGACGACAAGCGCCTGCGCGAGCTCGCCGAGGCGCGCAACGGCGCCGAGAACGCCGCCTACCAGGCCGAGCGCCAGCTCAAGGACCTCGAGGAGAACATCGACGAGTCCTCCAAGACCGAGATCGAGGGCCTGATCAAGGACCTGCGCGAGTCGCTGGAGTCCGAGGACGCCGTCGCGCTGCAGGCCAAGACCGAGGCGCTGCAGACGGCGTTCCACAAGGTCTCCGAGGCGATGTACGAGAAGGCCCGCGCGCAGCAGGGCGACGGCGCGACGGCCAACGGCGACGGGCCCGAGGCCTCCGCGCAGGACGACGAGGACGTCGTCGACGCCGAGGTCGTCGAGGAAGGCCGCTAGCCCGTGCACGCGCACGAGCACGAGACCCAGCAGGAGGCGGCGCCGGGGACCCCGGCGCCGCCCGGGCGGGGGCGGATCGAGGACCCGCCCGTGCCGGCGACCGAGGCCGAGACCCAGCCCGAGCCCGGCGCCGCGGGGCGGACGTCCGAGGCCCAGGGCGAGGCCGAGGCTGAGGCGGACACCGGGGACGCGGCCGCTGACAGCGACCCCGAGGCGCTGCGCGAGCGCGCGGCGAAGGCCGACGAGTACCTCGCGCTGGCGCAGCGCACGCAGGCGGACTTCGAGAACTTCCGCAAGCGGATGGCACGCGAGGTGCGCTCCGCGGAGGCGCGCGGCATGGGCCGGCTCGCACGGGAGCTGCTGCCGGCGCTCGACAACCTCGACCGCGCGATCGCTGCCGTCGAGGCGTCCGACGACGAGGACGAGCACCACCTCACGAAGGGGATCCGGCTCGTGCAGTCCGAGCTGTCCTCGGCGCTGGCGCGCACCGGCATCGAGGCCTATGCCGCCAAGGGCGAGCGCTTCGATCCCGTCCATCACGAGGCCGTCGCCCAGGCCCCCGTCGAGGGAGCGGAGCCCGGCTCGATCGTCGAGGTCCTGCAGTCGGGCTACCGGCTCAACGAGCTGGTCCTACGTCCCGCTCGGGTGATCGTCGCCGGCTGAGGAGGAGAAGATGGCCGCGCAGGATCACTACAAGGTGCTCGGCGTCGAGCGCAAGGCCTCGCAGGAGGAGATCAAGAAGGCCTACCGCAAGCTCGCGCGCAAGTACCACCCCGACAAGAACCCCGGCGACGCCAAGGCCGAGGCGCGCTTCAAGCAGATCTCGACCGCGCACGACGTCCTCGGCGACGCGGACAAGCGCAAGGCCTACGACCGCGCGCTGGCCAACCCGTTCTCGCAGGCCGGGCGCGGCGGCACGGGTCAGCCCGGCTTCGACACGGGCGGCTTCGGCGACATCCTCTCCGACCTCTTCGGCCAGACCCGCGGCCGCGCGGGCGGCAGCGCCGGCGCGCCGCGCGCGCGCGCCGAGCGCGGTCGCGACCTCGAGGCCGAGGTCTCGATCGGCTTCGAGCAGGCGATCGCCGGCGCGCAGGTCCCGATCTCCGTCCCGACGTACGAGCGCTGCCCGACATGCGCCGGAACCGGCGCCCGGCCCGGCACCTCGCCGATCGTCTGCCCGCGCTGCAACGGGCGCGGCATCGAGTCCGAGGGCCAGGGCCTGTTCTCGATCTCCCAGCCCTGCTCGCGCTGCCACGGCGCCGGCACGGTCATCGAGGACCCCTGCCCCACGTGCAAGGGCGAGGGCCGCAAGCGGACCGTCAAGCGCTATCGGGTCAACGTCCCGGCGGGCGTGCGCGAGGGCAGCCGGATCCGCCTCGCCGGCAAGGGCGAGCCAGGCCGCAACGGCGGCCAGGACGGCGACCTGTACGTCGTCACGCATGTGCAGGAGTCGCCCGTCTTCACCCGCAAGGGCGACAACGTCGAGGTCGAGGTCCCGCTCACGCTGCCCGAGGCGCTGCGCGGCGCCGAGATCGAGGTGCCGACCCTGGATGGCCGCAAGACGCTGCGGGTCCCGTCGGGCACCCGCCCTGGCAGCGTGCAACGCCTACGCGGCGAGGGGCCCAAGCGGCTGGGCAAGGCTGGCCGCGGCGACATCCATTATCGCTTTACGCTGGACCTGCCCGACAAGCTGACGGCCGAACAGGAGGCTGCGGTGGACGACCTCGCGAAGGTCCTCAACGGCAATCCGCGAGCGCGGCTCTTCATCCGATGAGCACGCGCCGGCGCACCACGACGACCACCCGCATCGAGGTCTCCTCCGATCGCGGCGTCTTCATGATCTCGGTCGCCGCCGAACTCGCCGACATGCACCCGCAGACGCTGCGCATGTACGAGCAGCGCGGCCTGATCGAGCCCAAGCGCTCGCCGAAGGGCACGCGCCTGTACTCCCACGCCGACGTCCAGCGCCTGCGCCGCATCCAGCAGATGACGGCCGAGCTCGGCCTCAACCTCGCCGGCGTCGAGAAGGTGCTCGAGCTCGAGGAGCAGCTCGAGCGCATGCGCCGCCGCGTGGCCGCGCTGGAGCATCGCCGCGACGAGTTGCAGGCGGAGATCGCCGAGCTCGAAGGGCGCCGCGAGCAGGTCCGCGCGGACCTCGTGCGCTACGAGGCCGGCACCGGCTCGGCGCTCGTGCGGGCGAAGGACATCAAGCCCTTCACGATCCCGATCGAGCACCGCTGATCGCGATGTCGCAGGCGCGCGTATCCGGCGGCGCTTGCCGTGGGGCGCCGCTGCACTTACTCTGACAGGGAGCGGTGTCCGGTCCAACACGCCAGCGATGGTGAGGTGGGACTTGCCACCATCGCAGATGAAGCCAGACGAGACGGAACTACGGCGGCTCAAAATCCTCGCGGTGGACGACGAGGAGTCAAACCTGCTGCTCTTGACGCGGATTCTCGAGTCCGAGGGCTACACCGACATTCACGTCTGCTCGGACGCCACACTGGTTCCGGAAATGTTCGTCACCATTGCACCGGATCTCGTGCTGCTGGACCTGCATATGCCAAAAATAGACGGATTTGAACTCATGGAGCGGCTGGCACCGCTCAGCGGCGGTGCAAGCGACGTGCCGTTTCTCGTGCTCACCGCCGATGCGACCGACGAGACCAAGCGCCGCGCGCTGGCGCTCGGCGCGCGGGACTTCCTCACGAAGCCGCTGGACCGGGTCGAGCTGCTGCTGCGCGTGCGCAACATGCTGCAGGTCAAGCACCTGCAGGATCAGTTGCGCGAGCAAAACAGGTTCCTCGAGGACAGGGTCATCGACCGTACGCGCGATCTCGACAGGGCTCGCATGGAGATCCTCGACCGGCTCGCGCTCGCCGCCGAGTACCGCGACGACCAGACGCAGGAGCACGCCTGGCGGATCGGGCGCACCTGCTCGCTGGTCGGGCACGGCCTGGGCCTGCCCGAGCCCGAGGTCGACCTGATCGCACGCGCTGCCACGCTGCACGACCTCGGCAAGATCGGCATCTCGGACAGCATCCTGCTCAAGCCCGGCAGGCTCACCGACGACGAGTTCGACGTGATCAAGACGCACACGACGATCGGCGCCGGCATCCTCGCGGGCAGCACGAGCCCGCTGATGCGCCTCGCCGAGCGGATCGCGCTGACCCATCACGAGCGCTGGGACGGCACCGGTTATCCGCTCGGGCTGGAGGGCGACGCGATCCCCCTGGCGGGACGCATCACCGCCGTGTCGGACACGTTCGACGCGCTGACCCACGCGCGTCCCTACAAGGGCGCGTGGTCGGTGGACGCGGCGCTGCACGAGATCGTCGGGCAGTCCGGGCGTCAGTTCGACCCCGCCGTCGTCGCGGCGTTCTGCGCGCTGGATCATCCGATGCTCCTGAGCAGCGCGCGCGGCGAGCTGTCGTGATCGGGCGTGCACTGCCGGTGCTTCGTCCCGAACGGCGGACGTGGCTCGGCCTTGCCGCGCTCCTGTTCGCCGCCATCTTCGCGTTGCGCGCGGGACACCAGAGTCCAAACGCCGTCGTCACCCTTCTCTACGTGATCCCCATCGCGCTCGTCGCCGTGGAGCGCGGGATGCGATGGGGCCTCGCCGCGGCGACGCTGGCGTTGTGCCTGTTCGGCGCATGGGACCTGGCCTGGAACCAGCAGCACGACTTCTGGGACTACCCGCCCCGCGCGGCGGCCTTCTTCCTGTTCGGCGGGCTCGTCGGCGCCCTCGCCGATCGCGTGCGACGCATCTGGAACGAGAGCACGCGGTTCTGGGATCTGTCGACCGAGATGCTCTGCACCGCCGGGTTCGACGGACGCTTCACGAGCCTCAACGCCTCCTGGGAGCGCGTGCTGGGATGGAGCGCCGACGAGCTGTGCGCGCGGCCCTACGTGGACTTCGTCCATCCCGACGACGTCGAGCGAACGGCGCGCGAGACGGCCAGCCTGACCAGCGGGAAGTACGAGACGATCACGTTCGAGAACCGCTACCGCTGCAAGGCCGGCGGCTACCGCACGCTGCTGTGGAGCGCGCGGACGATCCCGACCGAGACGACGATCTACGCGACCGCGCGCGACGTGACCGAGAGCAAGCGCGCGCAGGAGGAGCTGCGCCACTCCGAGCGGTTCCTGGACTCCGTGCTGGAGAACATCCCCAACATGGTGTTCGTCAAGGACGCGCAGGACCTCCGGTTCATCCGCCTCAACCGGGCGGGCGAGGAGTTGCTGGGCGTCCCGCGGATGGAGCTGCTCGGGACGGCCGGCTACGAGATGTTCTCGGGGTACTCGGGCGCCTCGGTCGTGCAGGACGATCGCGACGTGCTGGCCGGCGGCGAGGTCGCGGACTTCCCCGAGGAGTCGATCGAGACCGCGAACGGAACGCGCATCGTCCACACCCGCAAGATCGCGATCCGCGACGACGACGGCGAGCCGCTGTACCTCGTCGGCATCTCCGAGGACGTCACCGACCAGCGCCTCGCCGAGCGCGCCGCGCTGGCCGCAAGCGCGGAGGCCGAGCGCGCCAACCAGGCCAAGAGCGAGTTTCTCTCGCGCATGAGCCATGAGCTGCGCACGCCGCTGAACGCCGTCATCGGCTTCGGGCAGCTGCTGCAGCTCGACCGGCTCGACGCCGGCCAGGCCGAGGCGGCCGATCAGATCGTCATGGCCGGGCGCCACCTCCTGCAGCTCATCGACGAGGTGCTCGACATCTCGCGCATCGAGTCGGGCACGATGTCGCTGTCGCTGGAGGCCGTCGACCTCGAAGCCGTCGTCGACGAGGCGCTGGCGCTGATCCAGCCGATGGCCGAGGAGGCCGGCGTGATGCTCGTCGGCCGGACCACCGGGTTTGCGGGCCTGCATGTGCTCGCCGACAACCACCGGCTCAAACAGGTGCTCATCAACCTGCTCTCCAACGCGGTCAAGTACAACAACATCGGCGGCGACGTGAGCGTGCACTGCGCCGAGCGCGAGCAGTACCGCATCGAGGTCGCCGTGGTGGACAACGGTCGAGGCATCGACACCGAGCGGCTGCAACGGCTCCTCTCCCCGTTTGATCGGCTGGGCGCCGAGGGCAGCGGCGTCCAGGGCACCGGCCTCGGGCTCTCGCTCAGCAAGAGCCTGGTGGAAGCGATGGGCGGCACGATCACCGGCGAGTCGCAGCCGCAGGTAGGGACGACGATGCGCGTGTTGCTCTATGCCGCGCAGGACCCGGCCGCACCGTCGTCCGATCTCGATGGCGCGCACGATGGGCAGCAGGCCGCTCGGACACGGCGCACGATCATCTACGTCGAGGACAACCTCTCCAACCTGCGGCTCGTCGAGCGGCTGGTCGCCCGCCTTCCCCATGTGCTGCTGATCCCCGCCATGCGGGGCAGGTTCGCGATGGAGCTCGCCCGCCGCCACCAGCCCGACCTGATCCTGCTCGACCTGCACCTGCCCGATCTGCCCGGCCGCGACGTCCTCGCGCAGCTCAAGTGCGACCCGGCCACCGCTCAGGTTCCGGTCGTCGTCCTGAGCGCGGACGTCGACGCGGCGGACTTCGCGCAGCTGCGCGAGACCGGGGCCGCCGGCTACCTCACCAAGCCCATCGACATCGAGTCGCTGCTCGACGTGATCCGGGACGGCGTCGCCGGGTTGCCGGCGGCGGGTGAAGGCGAGCGCGCGTGACAGCGTGACAGTGACGACGTCCGAGCCGCATCCCGAGCTTCGCGCCGCTCGGGCTTGATGAACGAAATCTTAGTGGGGTACACTGAGATCTATGCAGATCGACCGCTTTACGATCAAGTCTCAGGAGGCCCTGAAGTCCGCGCTCGCGCTGGCGCCCGAACACCGTCACTCGCAGGTCTCCCCCGTCCACCTGCTCGCCGCGCTGCTCGATCAGGAGGGTGGCCTCGTCGCGCCCGTCCTCGCCAAGATCGGCGTCTCCGCCGACGCGCTGCGCGCCGACGTCAGAAACGCTCTCGGCGAGCTGCCCACGCTCGCGTCGGAGGCCGAGCCCACGACCTCGCCGGAGCTGCTGGCGATCCTGCGCGGCGCCGAGCGCGAGATGCGCGACCTCAAGGACGAGTTCGTCTCCGTCGAGCACCTGCTGCTCGCCCTCGCCACGGACGACGGCCTCGCCGGGCGCGCGCTCAGGGCGCACGGCGCGACGCACGATCGCCTGCTGCAGGCGATCGCCGACGTGCGCGGCGCGCACCGCGTCACCGACCAGTCGCCCGAGGAGAAGGTCCAGGCGCTCGAGCGCTACGGGCGCGACCTGACCGAGGAGGCGCGCGACGGCGACCTGGACCCGGTGATCGGCCGCGACGACGAGATCCGCCGCGTCATCCAGGTGCTCAGCCGCCGCACGAAGAACAACCCGGTGCTGATCGGCGAGCCCGGTGTCGGCAAGACCGCGATCGTCGAGGGGCTCGCCCAGCGAATCGTCAACGGCGACGTGCCCGAGTCGCTCAAAGACCGGCGCGTCATCGCGCTCGACATGGGCTCGCTGCTGGCCGGCTCCAAGTACCGCGGTGAGTTCGAGGAGCGCCTGAAGGCCGTCCTCAAGGAGGTCTCCGACGCGCGGGGCCAGGTCGTGCTGTTCCTCGACGAACTGCACACGATCGTCGGCGCCGGCGCCGCCGAGGGCGCCGTCGATGCCGCCAACCTGCTCAAGCCGATGCTCGCGCGCGGCCAGCTGCGCGCGGTCGGCGCCACGACGCTCGACGAGTACCGCAAGCACATCGAGAAGGACGCGGCGCTCGAGCGGCGCTTCCAGCCGGTGCTCGTCGGCGAGCCCTCCGTCGAGGACACGATCGCGATCCTGCGCGGCCTGAAGGAGCGCTACGAGGTCCACCACGGCGTGCGCATCCAGGACTCCGCGACGATCGCCGCCGCGACGCTCAGCCACCGCTACATCGCCGACCGCTTCCTCCCCGACAAGGCGATCGACCTCATCGACGAGTCCGCATCCCGGCTGCGCATCGAGATCGACTCGATGCCCGAGGAGATCGACGAGCTCAAGCGCCGCGCGATGCAGCTCGAGATCGAGCTCACGTCGCTGAAGAAGGAGAAGGACGACGCGTCCAGGGCGCGCAAGGAGGCGCTCGAGCACGAGCTCGCCGAGCTGCAGGAGCAGAGCGTCGGCCTGACGGCGCAGTGGCAGGCCGAGAAGGCCAAGCTCACCGCGATCCAGGACCTCAAGGAGAAGCTCGAGGTCGCCCACCGCGACGCCGAGCGCGCCGAGCGCGAGGCCGACCTGCAGCGCGCCGCCGAGCTGCGCTACGGCGCGATCCCGGAGCTCGAGCGCGAGCTCGCCGAGGCCGAGGCGCGCTCGGACGCCAACGAGGGCTTCCTCAAGGAGGAGGTCACCGCCGAGGACGTCGCCGAGATCGTCGCGCGCTGGACGGGGATCCCGGTCAGCCGGATGCTCGAGGGCGAGGTCGAGAAGCTCGTCCACATGGAGGAGCGCCTGCACCAGCGCGTCGTCGGCCAGGACGAGGCGGTCGAGGCGGTCGCCAGCGCCCTGCGCCGCTCGCGCGCCGGGCTGTCGGATCCCGATCGGCCGATCGGCACGTTCCTCTTCCTCGGGCCGACCGGCGTCGGCAAGACCGAGCTCGCGCGCGCGCTGGCGGAGTTCATGTTCGACACGCAGGAGGCGATGGTCCGCCTCGACATGTCGGAGTACATGGAGAAGCACTCCGTGGCGCGGCTCGTCGGCGCACCGCCCGGCTACGTCGGCTATGAGGAGGGCGGCCAGCTCACCGAGGCCGTACGCCGGCGCCCGTACTCGGTCGTCCTGCTCGACGAGGTCGAGAAGGCCCATCCCGACGTCTTCAACGCGCTGCTGCAGGTGATGGACGACGGGCGCCTGACCGACGGCCAGGGCCGCACGGTGAGCTTCAAGAACGTCGTGCTGATCATGACGTCGAACATCGCCGGCGGGCGCGAGGGCGCGGAGCTGCACTTCCGCCCCGAGTTCATCAACCGCCTGGACGACATCGTCGAGTTCGAGTCGCTCAGCCGCTCGCAGATCGGCGAGATCGTCACGCTGCAGCTGCGCCACGTGATCGACCGGCTGGCCGCGCGCGGGATCGCGCTGGAGCTGACGCCGGAGGCGCGCGAGCTGCTCGGCGACCTCGGCTACGACCCGGTCTACGGCGCCCGGCCGCTCAAGCGGGTCATCCAGAAGAAGCTCGTCGACCGGCTGGCGCTGGAGATGCTGCAGGGCGCGTTCGCCGACGGTGACACCGTGCACGTCGACGCGGCCGACGGCGAGCTCGTGCTGATCAGGTCGACCGCGCGGGCGGACGTCGCGGCGTAGGCCGCGACGTCCGTCCCCTGGCCCGCGTCGCAGGCCGCCGCTCAGGACTCCTGCGCCACGATCGCGCCGCCGCAGATGCCGCGGTCGCCCGCTCCCGCGCCCGGCCCGGCGTCGCTCCCGGCGGCGGGCAGGTTCGCGCCGCTCGTCGGCCCCGGTCCGTGATCCATTTCACACACGTTCTGGTTGCATGCGCAAGGATCCCCGGGGCGATCGATGAGTTTCGGACTGCATGGCGGTCTACACCGACAGACCGGCCTGCAGGCAGGACATCCGCGCGACCCGGAGGACGACATGACATCCCAGCCACCACTCGCCATCGAGGCCACGGGCCTCGTCAAGTCCTTCGGCGACACGCGCGCCGTCTGCGGCGTCGACCTGGCCGTGCGCAGCGGCACGGTCTACGGCGTGCTCGGGCCCAACGGCGCCGGCAAGACGACGACGATTCGGATGCTCGCGACGCTGCTGCGCCCGGACGCGGGCACGGCGCGCGTGTTCGGCCACGACATCGTGCGCGACGCCGAGCAGGTGCGCGAGCGCGTCAGCCTGACCGGCCAGCTCGCCTCGGTCGACGAGGACCTCACGGGCCACGAGAACCTCGTCCTGCTCGGCCTGCTGCTCGGCCTCAAGCGGGCCGCGGCGAGGGCGCGCGCGGCCGAGCTGCTGGCGGCCTTCGGGCTGACGGAGGCGTCCGGCAGGCTCGTCAAGCACTACTCGGGCGGCATGCGGCGGCGGCTGGACATCGCCGCGAGCATCGTCGTCACGCCGCAGCTGATGTTCCTCGACGAGCCGACGACCGGGCTGGACCCGCGCTCGCGCAACCAGGTCTGGGACATCATCCGCACGCTGATCGCCGGGGGCACGACGATCCTGCTGTGCACGCAGTACCTCGAGGAGGCCGACCAGCTCGCCGACCGGATCGCCGTCATCGACCGCGGGACGGTGATCGCCGAGGGCACCCCCGCCGAGCTGAAGGCGTCGGTCGGCTCCGGCGCGCTGCACGTGCGGCTGCTCGACCCCGTGCAGCGACCCGACGCGGCGCAGATCCTCGAGCGCGAGCTCGGGTCGGTACATCTCGAGCCCGACCCGGCCGCGCTGTCGGCGCCGTGCGCGGACGCTGACCGCGCCGCCGAGGCCGTCGCCGAGCTCGTCCGCGCACGGATGCGGATCGCCGGGTTCTCGCTCGGCCAGCCGAGCCTCGACGAGGTCTTCCTCGCGCTGACCGGCCATCCCGCGGAGGAGCCCGGCGAGCAGCCAGCCAGCGACCTGCCAGAGGAGCGAGCGGCATGAGCACGCAGACGACGCGCGTTCCCACGACGCCGCCCGCCGCCGAGGAGGAGGCGGCCCTGCGCAAGGCGCTCGCCTCGACGCCGCGCCCGCCGCGCGCGAGCGCCAGCCAGGCGGCTCTCGCCTTCGGCTGGCGCGGGATGCTCAAGGTCAAGCACGTCCCCGAGCAGCTGCTCGACGTGACGATCTCGCCGGTGATGTTCGTCTTGATGTTCACCTACCTGCTGGGCGGCGCGATCGAGGGCTCGACGACCGCCTACCTGGACTACATCCTGCCGGGGGTCCTCGTGATGTCGATCCTCTTCACGACGGTGTACTCCGGGGTCGCGCTGAACACGGACCTCACCAAGGGCGTCGTCGACCGCTTCCGCTCGCTGCCGATCTGGCGTCCCGCGCCGCTCGTCGGCGCGCTGCTGGGCGACACGGTGCGCTACTTCGTCGGCGGCACGGTGATCGTCGTGCTCGGCCTGGCGCTCGGGTTCCGTCCCGACGCGGGCGTCGGCGGCGTGCTGGCGGCGATGGCGCTCGTGATCGTCTTCGCCTTCGGGCTTTCCTGGGTCTTCACGACGCTCGGCCTGCTGCTGCGGTCGCCCAACGCCGTCATGAACGCAGGCTTCATGGGGATCTTCCCGCTGACGTTCCTCAGCAACGTCTTCGTCAGGCCCGAGACGCTGCCGGACGGCCTGAAGGCGTTCGTCGACGTCAACCCGGTGTCGATCCTGGCAACCGCCGCGCGCGGGCTCATGCAGGGCAACGCCGACGGGACCGACATCCTCATCGTGCTCGTGACGGCCGCCGCGCTGACGGCGATCTTCGCGCCGCTGACCACCCGCCTGTACCGCCGCGGCTGAGGATCTGCGCGCCGCCCGATGAGCTTCCACCGTCAAGCCGTCCAACGGGTGAGTGATCACCCACACCCGTCACCACCACGAGAACAGGGGACGACATCGTGAGTACTGAGAACCGACCGGGCACCAACCGCCTGGTCTCACGGGCACGCGCCCTCGCCCAGCTGCCCGGCGGGCGCCGCACGAAGTTCGCCGTGATCGGCGTCTGGCTGCTGATCGCGATGGCGATCGGCCCGCTGTCGGGCAAGTTCGAGGACGCGCAGAAGAACGATCCGATCGACTACCTGCCCGGCAGCGCCGAGTCGGTGCAGGCGCTCCGGGCGCTCGAGGACTTCCCGTCGGGCGACGAGGTCGACGCGATCACGGTCTTCGCCCGCAACGGTGGTCTGACCGCCGCCGACCGCGCCACGATCGAACGCACGCGCCAGGCGATCAACGCCAAGCAGCGCAAGGACGTCGGCACGACGCCGCCGGCCGTCATCGCCAAGGACGGCGGCACCGCGCTGCTGGTCACGCCGATCACGGTCGAGAACGCCACGAACGAGGCGGCCGAGGTGATGCTCGACACGACCGACGACATCAAGGCGCAGTTCGACACGCTGCCAGGCGGCCTGCAGGCCGAGGTCACCGGGCCGGCCGGGTTCTCCGCCGACGCGATCGACGTCTTCGGCAACATCAACGGCACGCTGCTGCTCGCGACGGCCGGGCTCGTCCTGATCCTGCTGATCGCGATCTACCGCAGCCCGATCTTCTGGGCGATCCCGTTCTTCTCGGTGCTGCTCGCCGAGACGAGCGCGCGCGGCTTCGGCTACCTGCTCGCCGAGGCGGGCGTGACGATCAACGGGCAGTCAGGCGGGATCCTGCCGGTCCTCGTCTTCGGCGCCGGCACGGACTACGCGCTGCTGATGGTCTCGCGCTACCGCGAGGAGCTGCGCCGCCACGAGAACAAGCACGACGCGATCCGCGTCACGTTGCAGCGCACGAGCCCCGTGATCCTGGCCTCCGGTGCGACCGTGATGGCGGCGCTGCTGACGCTCTCCCTGGCCGAGGTCAACGGCACCGCCGGCCTCGGGCCGATCGGGGCGATGGGCATCGGTCTCGCGATGCTCGCGATGTTGACGATTCTGCCGGCGCTGCTGACGCTCTGCGGCCGGCGCGCGTTCTGGCCCTTCATCCCGCGCTACGGCAGCGCTGGTCCGGACGAGACCCACGGCGTCTGGCGGCGAATCGCCGAGTGGGTCGGGCGCGGCCCGCGCCGCGTCTGGGTCGGCACGACCGTGCTGCTCGCCGTGCTCGCGATCGGCCTTGTGCAGCTCAACGGCGACCTGACGAGCGGCAACATGTTCCGCGGCGAGGTCGGCTCGGTGCAGGGCCAGAAGCTCGTCGAGGCGGCCTTCCCCGCGGGGACGAACGCCCCGACGCAGGTCGTCGTCACCAACGAAGCCAAGGTCGACGAGGTACGTGCCGCGCTCGCCAACGCGCCGGGCGTCGCCGAGGTCAGCCCGACCGTCGAGCGCGGCCCGACGGGCGCGCTCGTCGAGGCGACGCTCGACCGTGATCCGCTCAGCACCGCGGCGTTCGACCTCGTTCCCGGCATCCGTGAGGCGGTGCATCGCGTCGCGGGCGACTACGTGCTGGTGGGCGGCTCGTCGGCGGCGGAGTACGACCTGCGCGAGTCGACGGCGCGCGACAACGTCGTGATCGTGCCGATCGCGCTCCTCGTCGTCTTCCTGATCCTCATGGCGCTGCTGCGCGCGATCGTGGCGCCGCTGGTCCTGATCGGGACGGTGATCCTGTCCTACGCGGCCGCGCTCGGGATCGGGACGTTCTTCTTCGAGAACGTCTTCGACTTCCCGGGGATCGATCCGGGCCTGCCGCTGTTCACGTTCATCTTCCTGGTGGCGCTGGGCATCGACTACAACATCTTCCTGATGGCGCGCGTGCGTGAGGAGGCGCTCACGCACGGCACGCGCGACGGGACGATCCGCGGCCTCGCCGTGACCGGGGCGGTGATCACCTCGGCCGGACTGGTGCTCGCCGGCACGTTCTCGGTGCTCGGCGTGCTGCCGCTCGTGTTCCTCACGGAGATCGGGTTCACGATCGCCGTCGGCGTGCTGATCGACACGCTGATCGTGCGGTCGCTGCTCGTGCCGGCGCTGACGCTCGAGATCGGCGACCGCGTGTGGTGGCCGTCGGCGCTGGCGAACAGGGCGGGACGCGGGGCGTCAGGCCCGGCGTCGCGCGAGCCGGTGGTCACGCAGCCGGCGTACGAGACGGAGTGAACGGGGCGGCGCGCCCGGGGCTCCGGCTGCGGGCGCGCCGCGCGGGTTCGGCGACACGACGGCACTCGCCGCCGCAACTCACGGTCGTGACGCGCCAAGGGGCGCAATCCGCACCCCGCGCGACACGACCACCGCGACGGCCCGCAACCCTCACGGTCGTGACGCGCCAAGGGCGCAATCCGCACCCCGCGCGACACGACCACCGCGACGGCCCGCAACCCTCACACTCGTGTGCCTCGGTGGCGGAGTTGTTCACGAACTGCATCGATGAGGACGGTGTCGTGTCGACGTTGCCTGCCGATCGGGCGGCACCCCGGACGACGATCGGCACCCCGGACGACGATCGGCGCCCCGTCGGGCGCGGCCGGGGAGAGGAATCGCGCCGTGCGGGTGGCCCCCGCCCGGCGTGCGCGCCGTGACTCGCGCGGGCGGGCTGGCGCGATCCGTCATCCACCCGCCACACCGGGCTGATCCTCGCCGAGGATGGTCGACATGTCGTATCCAACATCTGCGCGACCCGCTCCGCCAGATGGGCCTCGCCGAACGCCGGGGTCGACCTATTCATCCCACGCGTGAACAGATCGCCCCAGCTGCGCCCGCCCCAAACGGTGCGACGAATCCCGACGCACCCCGGCGGCCTATTCGACACACCCCATCGCAACACCCTGCATCACGGCCGCCGGCCCGCATCCGTTATCGATGCCGTTCGCACGCGCCGCTGGCCGCCGCAACCGTGGCGCCTCACCCCTCCCCACCGCGGTCGACTGGTTCATCCCCCGCCAAAAGCTGCAACCCTCAAGGTCCTGACGCGCCGAGGGGCGCAATCCGCACCCCGCGCGACAGACCACCGCGGCGGTCCGCGATCCTCACAGTCGGGCACGCCAAGGGGCAATCCGCACCCCGCGCGACACGACCACCGCCCGCTACGCGGGGCCGACCCGACCAACCACGCCGCCGCGACCGCGCCGCCTCAGGCCGGACCCTCCAGATCCCACACCGGTTGCTCGCCCGGAGGCGGCTCGTACACGCAGAACGTGCCCGTCCGGATGTCCGCCCCCAGCCGCCGGCCGAGCACCGGATCGTGATCCGACACGCGCTTCAGCGCGGTGCGGATCGCGCGGGTGACGTTCACCCGCGCCCGCTCGGCGTCGGAGCCCGTCTTGCGGTCGCGGCCGCGCAGGCCGACGGCAGCGGCCAGCTCGCGCGCGACGAAGGCGAGCTCCTCGCGCGCCCGGGCGGCGCGCTCGGGGTCGTTGAAGCCCTCGGCCTCGTCGATCTCCTCCTGCAGCTCGGCGACCCGCACGCGGTAGGCCGCCTTGGCCTGGTTGTCGAGCACCGGCCCGGCGTCGCTGTCGCCGCGCGCGCGGATCTCGATGCCCGTGCCGCTCACGGCCGCCGCCGCGGCGGCGCCGCCACGGCGGTCGCCCGAGGACGCGCCGCCGACGAGATCGAGCGCGTGGAACTCGACGTGCGGCGCGGCCAGTAGCCGCGCGATGTGCGTCAGGCCCTTGGCGTCGCGCAGCTGGATCTGGTGGCCCGGCGGGCCGATCGTCCAGATGTCGCCGCGGCGGTAGAACGCCCGAAGCCCGAAGCCCGGCGCCGCGGCTGCCGCGACGACGCCCGTCGCCGCCGGCACCACGCCGGGCTCGGGCGCGACGACGTCCGCGGCCGCGGCCTGCGCCGCGGACCCCCAGCGCTTTTCGAGCCCGACGAGCTGCAGCCGGCGTGCGGCCTCCAGCCCCGCGGCCCGCAGCTCACGAACGCGCACGCGCTGCGTGTCGTCCCCCGCGCCCGCGCCGGAGCGATCGAGCACGTCAGCGAGCTCCAGGCGCATCGTCGCGACCAGCGGCTCGGCGCCCCAGCGGCGCGCCATCGTGAGCGCGTCCTCGAGGTAGGAGATTGCGTCCGCGGTACGGCCCGCGGTGGCCGCAGCGAGACCGGCGAAGCGAGAGACTGGTCCCAGGCAGATCGCACCGCGACCGGCGATCACGGCACGGTCGGCGTAGGGCGCGAGCAGCTCGCCGAGCTCACCGGTGCGGCGCGTGTCGCCGATCCGCGCGCCGGTGCGCACGAGCAGCGCGACCGTGGACAGCCATTCGCCGTCACGCGGCACCTCCGCGACATGGCCGCCCGTCATCGCCTCGAAGGCCCGCCGCGCATCATCCGTGCGCCCGAGCACCGCGAGCGAGAAGGCCGCCGCCGCGCGCCAGACCGGCGCCGCCGGATAGCGGCGGCCGAACTCCTCCAGCGACTGCTGGACCTCCGACACGCGACCCTGCTCGGCGCGCAGCGCGAAGAGCTGGGTGGCATACAGCTGAGCGGCGTTCTGCGCCTGCGTGCGCCGGCCGACCGCGAAGGCATCCGCCGCGAAGCGCTCGGCCTCCGCCAGGTGGCCCTCCAGCATCGCGCGCGTGGCCTTGAAGAGCGGCACGTACCAGAGGTGCAGCGGGTCGCGCAGCTCCTCGGCGAGGCGCGCGTGGACGGCCAGCTCGATGCCCGCGCCGACCCAGTCGCCAAGCTCCATCAGCGACACGATCCGCCAGACGTGACCGCGCAGAACGAGCTCGCGGTCGCGCACGTCCTCCCCCAGCGCGACGACGTCGGAGGCGATCTGCAGGCGCTGGACGGAGTTCTCCGGCCCCCAGAGGGTGAGAAAGCGCGCGCTCAGCGTCGACGCGAGCGCCGCGCGGTCGCCGACCCGCCGCGCCATCGCGACCGCCTCTTCGCCGAGCGCGACGCGCTCCTCGGTGCGATCGGAGTAGTACAGCTCGGTTGCCAGCCGTCCGAGCACGCGCGCCAGCAGCCGGTCGTCGTCCTCGCCGAGCCCCTCGCGCGCCTCGGTCAGCAGCGCCACGAGGCCCTCGTCGACGCGCCCGAACTCAAAGCCGCCCATCCCGGCGCCGTAGCCGAGCGCCGCCTTTGCCAGGCGCTCGGGCGAGCCGAGCTTGCGCGCCAGGCCGGCCGCGCGCAGGAACGTCTCGCGCGCGGCGCGCGAATCGCCGGCGCGCGACTGCGCGATCCCGAGCGCGAGCAGCAGGTCGCAGCGGCGCGGCACGTCGGCACGCTCCTGCAGCCCGTAGGCGTGCAACGCGCGCTCGAAGTGGTCGGCGGCCTCCTCGTAGGCGACGAGCTTCAGCGCCCGCTCGCCCGCACGCACGGAGTAGTCGATCGCCTTGGCCAGCTCGCCCGCCGTGACGGCGACGAAGAAGTGGTGCGCGAGCTCGGCGATGTGCGGCTCGGGATCGCCGGCGTAGTGCTCCTCGAGCACGAGGCCGACCTCGCGGTGCAGCCGGCCGCGCCGCTGCGGCCCGAGATCGTCGTAGAGCGTCTCGCGGATCAGGCCGTGCGAGAAGGCGTAGGCGCCCAGTACGGAGGGTCGTTCGGCGATCACGCCGCAGTCGACGGCCTGGCCCAGCGCCCGGTCCAGCTCGGCCGGATCGGCCGCGCTGACGCGCTGCAGGGTGTCGATCCCGAACTCGCGGCCGATCACGGAGGCCGTGCAGAGCAGCTGCAGCGTGCGGTCGGGCAGCGGCTCGAGGCGGTGGCGGATCGTCTCGCGCACGCCGTCGGGGATCCGCACGCCGGTGACCTGCGTTGCGTCGTCGAGCCGGCCCTCGGCGTTCAGCAGCCGCACGACCTCGTCGACGAAGAACGGGTTTCCCTCCGTCGCCTGGTGGATCGCGCGCACGACGCGGTCGGGCGGGCGGTGGCCGGCGACGCGCTCGATCACCTCGGCCACGTCGCGCTCGCGCAGCCCGCGCAGCGGCAGCCGCTGGCCGTGGCGGATGATGTCGCCGAGCGTGGCGGCGAGCTGCGCGTCCAGCCGCGCCTCGGCCTCGCGGTAGGTGCCGATGACGAGGATCGGCGAGTCGCGCACGTGCACGGCGAGGAAGGCGAGCAGCAGCAGCGACGGATGATCGGCGCCGTGCAGGTCGTCGAGGATGAGCACGATCGGACCCTGCGTGGCGGCCGCGCGCAGCAGCGACGTGATCGCGTCGAAGAGCTGAAAGCGGGCCGCGTCGGCCTCCGCCGGGTCGGCGGCGGGCGCGGGCGCGCCGACGTCCTGCCCGCCCGCCAGGTGCTCGGGCGCGCGCGCGAGGGCCGGGATGAGCCGCGTCAGCCGGCCGGTCGCCTCGGGACCGAGGGCGGCGAGCGCCTCGCCGATGTCGCGCTCGACGGCCAGCCGGCGCAGGATCCGCAGCCAGGGCCAGTAGGAGGGGGCGCCGCCGCCCTCCCAGGCGCGGCCCCACAGCACGGTCGCGCCGGACGCCACCGCCTCGGCGCCGATCGCGTCGGCGAGTGCCGTCTTGCCGACGCCCGGGTCGCCGGCGACCATGAACAGGCGCCCGCGGCCGGCGAGCGCGTTGTCGAGGCCCTGACGCAATTCGGTCAGCTCGCGATCACGACCGACCAGGCTCCCCGCGCCAACGTTCACGAGTTGAGTGTAAGTCCGGACTCAGCTGACCTCGACGGGCTTGCGGACCCACGGCGTGCGGCGCTTGCTCGTCGCACGCTCGTACTGCTTACGCGTATCGAACTGCAGGATCCACGTGCCTCGCTGGGCGCGGAACGGAAACAGGCGGCGCTCGCGGCTGCGTTCGATCCTGCCGCACACGCCCGCCGCGGTGCCGAGCTGGATCGTGCGCCGCTCACGGCCCTTCGGATCGACGTAGTGCAGGTAGACAGGCGAGCGACGCCGGACGAGGCCGAAGCCGTGGATCGTGAAGCGGACCTGGAGCGTCGCGGGGTTGCCGCTGGCGGGCTTGAAGTTCGCGAAGATCTTCGTCGAGCGGTACGTCGTCACCGCGGTGTTGACCATGTCGGTGGCGCTGAGCTGGTAGAGCCGCTCGCGCACCTCGTCGGGCGTGACGGGCGTCGCGAACTTGCCGACGAACGCGCCGTTGGCGTCCGCCTGGGCGCTGGCGAAGACCTTGCCGTTGCGCGCGACGTTGACCGTCGACAGCGGCGCGAAGCCACTGCCGCGGACGACGACCTCCTGCTGCTCCTGGTAGCAGCGCGTGTCGGTCTGGATCGTCGCGGCGCCGGCCGCGGGCGCGCTCGCGGCGCTTGCCGCCAGCGTCACGAGCGCAAGAATCGAATGTCGGTGCATCGGGCAGCGAAGGTAGCGGATCGGGGGCCGGTTCGCGCACCTCGCGGCGATGGGATACAACGAGGCCACCAGCCCCGCCCGGAACCGATGGAGGCGCCATGCCGACGTACCTCATGCTCGCGACCTTGACGCCCGATGGCGTAGCCACGGTCAAGAACAACCCGCAGCGCATCAAGGAGGTCAACCGCGAGGTCGAGCAGCTGGGTGCGACCGTCAAGGCGCAGTGGAGCACGTTGGGGCGCTTTGACTTCGTGAGCATCGTCGAGGCACCCGACGAGCTGACGATGGCGCGGGTCTCGCTCGAGCTGGGCTCGCGCGGAACGTCGCGTTACGAGACGCTGCCGGCGATCCCGATCGACGACTTCATCGCGTCGATCTAGGGGTGCGTGAGCGTCCGTCTGGCGCGCGCGACGTGCGGCACTTGCGCCTGATGGACCGCGCGCTCAGCGATCTCACGGTGGTGTTCGTCTAGATGCCCCGGGTCCTCGTCGTCGGTGCCGGCGGGCGCGAGCACGCGCTCGTGCGCGCGCTGAAGCGCTCCGCGGCGGCGCCCGAGCTGCTGTGCGCGCCCGGCAACCCCGGCATCGCGGCCGACGCGCGGCTCGTGCCGGTCGCCGTCGACCACATCGCCGGGCTTGCCGACGCCGCCGCGAGCGAGGGCGTCGACCTTGTGGTGGTCGGCCCCGAGGTCCCGCTCGTCGCCGGGCTCGCCGACGAGCTGACCGCGCGCGGGATCACCGTGTTCGGGCCCAGCCGGGCGGCCGCACAGCTGGAGGGCTCCAAGCAGTACGCCAAGGAGGTCATGCAGGCCGCGGGCGTGCCGACCGCGGCCTGGAGCGCCGTCGACGACGTGGAGGCGGGCATGGCGGCGATCGAGGCCTACCCCGTGGTGCTGAAGTTCGACGGGCTGGCGGCGGGCAAGGGGGTCGTGATCGCGCCGGACGAGGCCGCGGCGCGCGCGGCGCTGGAGAGCTTCCTCGTCGAGCGCCGCTTCGGCCCCGGCCGCGTCGTCGTCGAGGAGTGCCTGGCCGGCGAGGAGCTGTCGCTGCTGGCGGTGTGCGACGGCGTGCGCGCGCTGCCGCTTGCACCGGCGCAGGACTACAAGCGGATCTTCGACGGCGACGCTGGGCCGAACACCGGCGGCATGGGCTCCTACTCCCCCGTGCCCGGGGTCGACCCCGAGCGCGTGGCGCAGATCGCGGCGCTCGTCCACCAGCCGGTCGTCGACCTCATGCGCGCGCGCGGGACGCCGTTTCACGGCGTCCTGTACGCCGGGATCATGCTCACACCCGACGGGCCGAAGGTGCTCGAGTACAACGTGCGCTTCGGCGACCCCGAGACGCAGGCGGTGCTGCCGCGGCTGCGCTCGGATGCCCTCGAGCTGCTGCTGGCGGCGACCCGCACCGGCGGGCTGGAGGGCGTCGAGCTCGAGTTCGCCGAAGACTGGGCGGTGACGCTCGTGCTGGCGAGCGCCGGCTACCCCGCGACGCCGCGCAGCGGCGACGTGATCAGCGGGCTCGACGACGTCGCCGCCGGGATCGAGGTGACGCACGCGGGCACGAGGCGGCGCGACGACGGCGCGATCGTCACGGCGGGCGGGCGCGTGCTGAACGTCACCGCAGTGGGCGCCACGCCGGCGTCCGCCCGCGACGACGCCTATGCTGCCGCGCAGCGAATCGACTTCGCAGGGCGCCAGCTTCGCGGCGACATCGCCCTGCGCGCTGTGGAGAGGACAGGCGAATGACCGAGCAAGCCGAGCCCGTGACGCAGACCGACGTCGTGGTCCAGCTGGAGGAGATCGAGGTCGAGGCACCGCGCGTCGGGATCATCATGGGCTCCAAGAGCGACATGGACGTGATGGAGGGCGCGAGCAAGGTGCTGCGCGACGCCGGCATCGCGTGCGAGATCCGCGTGATGTCCGCCCACCGCGAACCGGAGGTCGTGGCCGACTACTGCAGGAACGCACGGATGCGCGGGCTGCGGGTGCTGATCGCGGGCGCGGGGCTCTCGGCGGCGCTGCCGGGCGTGGCGGCGGCGCACACCGACCTGCCGGTGATCGGCGTGCCGCTGAGCAGCCGCCTGTCGGCGATGGGCGGCCTTGACGCGATCCTCAGCGTGCTGCAGATGCCGCCGGGCGTGCCGGTCGCCGGGGTCGGGCTCGACAACGCCAAGAACGCGGGGCATCTGGCCGTGCGGATCCTCAGGAGCTGAAGCGCGCCGCGCTGACGCGGCCGTCCTGGAACACGATGCGCAGGTGGCGCCGGTTCGCCTCGCGGTCGGCGGCGTTGAAGTAGACCCAGGAGCTGGGGTCGCGGCGGTCCGGCGCGCCGAGGCGCCGCCGGACCGTGCCGGCGGCCCGGCCGCGCAGCGTCTCGCAGCGCGCGATCGCCTCGGCCGAGCGCCAGCGCGCGCTGTCGGTCGCACGCCAGTCCGCGCGCCGCACGGTGAACGTGTCGCACTCGGCGCGCAGCCGCGGCGAGTCGACGATCCAGCCGACGGGGAGGGCAAGGAGGTACAGCGCGAGCGCGACACGCGGAGCGCGCGCGAGCGTCGTGCGCGAGAGGCCCGCGCCCAAGACGACCTTCAGCGCCAGGGAGAACACCAGCACACAGAGCAACGCGGCGAGCACGATCACCGCGGCGGCAAACACCGCCAGCACCACCGTCTGACCCCACGAGTCTGGCGTGTCGCAGCACAGCTGCACCCGCCTGTCGAACGCGTCGGGCGCCTGCACCGCGTACCAGGCGAATGCGGCGGCGGTGCCCGCACAGCCGAGCGCGAACGGGAGCAGGAGGCAGGCGGCGAGTCCCGCGCCCACGCGCCGCGCGATGTCGCGTTGCGCCATGCCGCAACCCTACGGGCACTCAGCCCGGCAGGGCCGGGCCGCCCCACGCCGAGCGAGGCTCGATACTGACGCCGTGATCGCGCGCTACACCCGCCCCGAGATCGGCGCCCTCTGGACCGACGCAGCCCGCATGGAGGCGTGGCGGCGCGTCGAGGTCGCTGCCTGCGAGGTGATGGAAGGGCCGGCCGACGCCGAACTGGCGGCGATCCGCGCGGCGACCTTCACGGTGGAGGCCGTGCAGGAGCGCGAGGCGATCACCGACCACGACGTCGCCGCGTTCGTCGACGTCCTCAGCGCGTCGGCCGGCGACGCCGGCCGCTGGATCCACTTCGGCCTGACCTCCAGCGACGTGCTCGACACGGCGCTCGCCCTCCAGATCCAGGCGGCCGGCGAGATCATCCTGCGCGGCGCCCGCGAACTGGAGCAGGCGCTCACCGAGCGCGCGCGCGAGCACGTGGACACCGTCTGCGTCGGGCGCACGCACGGCGTCCACGCCGAGCCGACGACGTTCGGCGTCAAGCTCGCGGGCTTCGCGATGGAGGCGCGGCGCAACGCCGAGCGGCTGGAGCGCGCCTTCGCGCAGGCGTCGGTGGGCGCGGTCAGCGGCGCCGTCGGCACCTATGCCTCGACGTCGCCGCAGTTCGAGCTGCGGGTGCTGGAACGGCTCGGCCTGCAGCGCGAGCCCGTCTCGACGCAGGTCGTCGCGCGCGACCGCCACGCCGAGCTACTGCAGGCGATCGCGCTCGCGGGCGCGGGCCTGGAGCGCCTGGCGACCGAGATCAGGCACCTGCAGCGCACCGAGGTGCGCGAGGTCGAGGAGCCGTTTCGCTCGGGCCGGCAGAAGGGCTCCAGTGCGATGCCGCACAAGCGAAACCCGATCACGACCGAGCGCATCACGGGGCTGGCGCGGGTGCTGCGCGGCAACGCCAGCGCCGCGGTCGAGAACGTCGCGCTGTGGCACGAGCGCGACATCTCGCACTCGGGTGCCGAGCGCGTGATCCTGCCCGACTCGACGATCCTGCTCGACTACCTGCAGTCGCTGGCGATCCGCGTGGTGCGCGGGATGGTCGTCCACGCGGAGCGGATGCGCGAGAACGTCGAGCTGACCTACGGCGCGCTGTTCAGCCAGCGCGTGCTGCTGGCGCTCGTCGGCAGCGGGATGGCGCGCGACGAGGCCTACCGGGTCGTGCAGGAGGCGGCGCAGAAGGCGTGGGACGAGCGCACACCGCTGCGCGACCTGCTCGCGGCGCGGCCGGAGCTCGGACTGGATCTCGACGCGGTCTTCGACCTGGACGCGTACACGAGCCACGCGCAGGAGATCGTCGCGCGGCTGGAGCGCTGAGCGGCCGCGCAGCTCCCGTATCAATGGCGCCGGGCGCCCGGCCGGCCGGGGATGGCCGGCCGACCGAGCGTCCGCAGCTTCACCCGGCGGGCTACGTCGTGATGCAGCGGAAGGGCGCCGTCGCGGTCAGCGGGTTCGTCTCCACGTCGCCCGCTTCGCTGACCGTCGCGTAGCCCTGCGTCACGCCGCCGAGCCCGAGCGCGCCGACCGCGTCGGCCGTGACGTCGGCGCTCATCTCGCCACCGCCGAGCTCGATGCCCGCGACCGTGCGCGCGTTCAGCAGCACGTCGGGCGGAACGAGCCGGCGTCCCGCTCCGCCGCAGGCGGACGAGGCGGCCGCGTACGTCGCGGCGGCGCGCGGCGCATTCTCGATGCAGCCGCCGCCGACGAGCGTCGTGTTCGCCGGGCAGGCCGCGCCCGCGCCGCCCGCGGACTGGACCGCCTGCACCGCCTGGGCGATGATCTCGCTGGCGCTGAGGCTGTCGACGCGGTCGGCGTTCAGGCCGGCGGCGACACCCGTCGCGTTCGTGACGAACGGCGCCACGGTGGGCTTCGGCGTGAGCAGGTTGTTGCCGCTCTGGATGACGCCGACGAGGCGGCCGCTCTTGGCCTGGAAGTCAAACGCCTTGCCGCTCGAGAGGTTGTTGACGCGCACGCACGGCGTGCTCTTCTTCGGGTCGCCGATCGCGGCGCCGGAGCTCGTGTCGAGCGACGAGCGACAGCCGTAGATCGCCCCGCCGCCATCGCCGAGGTTGGACTGGCGCGTGCCGTACGTGTCCTTCCCCGTCTTGGCGATGACCTGCGTCTCGCGCTCGGCGTTGCCGCTGGACGGGTTGCGAACGCCCTCGCGCAGCGCGTCCCGCGTGTCGGCGCCCGCGAACGGCGCTCCGATCAAGATGCCCGCGGCGACCGCCGCCGCGAAGATCGTGCGACTGGACATGGTTCCCCCCTCTGTCGTGAGTCCGTGTGCCCTGAGCAACACGTGCCCGCGAGGCTTGATGCGGGCCCTTACCGGTCGGACTCTCGCAGCCGCGGCGGCGACAGTTCACTGCGGCTTGCCTGCGGCGCGCGGGTGATGACCCCGAACGGCTCGAAGTCGTAGACAACATTGGCTCCTTCCAACCAGTAACCGGCCGGCCCGAGGCCGAGCGATGGGATCGCCGAGCGCTCACGATGCCGGCTAATGCGCCGTTGACGTTGGATCATCGATGCGTTCGACATAGGCCCGTGCGTCTTGCAGCGTGGCGTGGTCGCCGTCGTGCATGCACCAGCCCGATCCACTTGCGCGGCGCCGGGCAACGAGCCAGCGATGACGTAGTTCGGTCGTCAGCTTGTAGGGATTGGCGATGCGCCACTGGCCATCAACGGACTCCCATAGTCCGCGCTCGATCGTGCGCCAGTCGTCAGGCATCAATGTTCGCCTTCGGCGTCGGGAACGCGTAGCTCGCATCCGTCGACGAGTGCCTTGTCCTCGAGGGTGCGCACGGCACGTACCAGCGTGGTGCGCTTCGCGCGTTGGCGGGGTTGCAGCTCGCGCTTCTGAGCCCAGCGGGCAAGCTGGCGATGCGCCGCGAACTTCAATACGGCGATCTCGTCAGCGGAGAGCTGAGGCGATGGCCGGTCGCTCATGGTGCAGGCGCGCGTAGGTCAAAGTCGATCTCGTACAGCTCACCTCGGCGTGCCTGCGGCGGCTGGACCCGGCCGACGATTCGCTGCCGGCCCCGGCGAGGATCGTCAAAGACGATCTCGACTGGTGGCATGCGCTCGGCGGCGCGTCTGGCTGGCGCGCCGCGGCGGCGCACGAGTTCGGTCAGCTCGGTGCGCAGGGCGGGATGCAGGCGCTCGAAGAAGCGTGCGCTGAAGTAGCGGCGCTCATGTGGGGCCAGCCCCAGCCGGAAGTCGGCGGTGATGGTGAGCTCGACGCGGCCGCATACCAGCTCACCGTCACGGTAGGCGCGCGCCCAGCGGTAGCGCCCCTCGGTGAGCGGGCGATGTGTTGTGATCTTGACTTGCGTTCGGCGCCGGATGCTGGTTGGGTCTGGGGGCACGCCAGTCACCCCACCGCACCGACGCCTTCTCTCTCAAACTTTGAGAAAAATGACTCAGTCTCACCGCGGCCGACCGCCCCATTCCCCGAACCCGGACGCTTCGCACGCGGCACGGCTGGGCGCCGAGATTCGCGCGCGCCGCCAGGCGAAGGGCCTGACGCTCAAGACGTTCGCGGGCCTGATCGGCTTCTCGTCTCAGCATCTCAGCCAGGTCGAGCTGGCCAAGGCCCCGGTGTCGGGGCCGTTCGTGGCGGCCTGCGACCGTGCGCTCGAGGCGCAGGGAAGTCTGCTGGAGCTGTTGCCGGCGGTGAACTGGGAGAGAGCGATGCAGCGTCACGACCGCAGTGCCGCGCGCTATCTCGCAGCAGGTGAGCCGCCTGCCGATACTGAGGCGCTTGCCCGTGCACTTGACCTGGCGCGCTACGCTGAATCGCAGTACGCCAACGAAGCGGGAGAAGACGTGGATCCCCTTAGCCGTCGGAGCCTTTTTGGCGCGGGCGTTGGGGCCGCAGTGGGCCTCAACGCCACGACCGCCCCCGCAGCAACCCGTGAGATTGACCCCAGGCTTGTCGAGCACTGGCTGAAGCTGCTGAGCCTGCTCGATCGCCACGCTGCCATGCTGGGCTCGCATGAGGTGCTCGCCACTGTCCGGCGTGAGATCGAGCGCATCGCCGAGCATCGGCAGGTCGCTCGCGGTGAGCTACGCACGCAACTGCTGCGCGTGGAGTCGCGCTGGGCGCAGTTGGCAGCATGGCTGAGCAACGACACCGGCGACGCGCGCCGCCGCGACGCCTGGACCAACCATGCCCTGTCGCTGGCCCGCGAGGCCGGCTACGACGACATGGTCGCCTATCTCCTCATGCGCCAGAGCCAGTGGGCCGCAGAGAAATTCGACGCACGGCGGGCGATCACGTTCGCTGACGCCGCCCTGAGCGTACCCCGCGCGAGCCAGTCGACCCGTGCCCTCTGCGCCTCGAAAGCGGCGCTCGGCCATGCGCTCGCCGGCGACGCAGACTCCTGCGAGCGCAGTCTTGCTGAGACTGCCCGCCTGCTTTCACATCGGAGCACCAGCGAACCTGCGACGTCCTATGAGGACCTCAGCGGCCCGCTCGTCACAGCTCCCTATGTCCGAGCCGCCGGTGCTCGCTGCTGGTTGGCACTCCAGCCGCAGAAGGCGGTCACGATGCTCGAAGACGCACTGCGCCGCTGGCCGCGGGACCGGACGCGCGACCGTGGACTGCATCAGTCGCGTCTCGCACTGGCCTGCGCGGCCACCAACGAACCCGACCGGGCAGCCGCCGAAGGCATCAAGGCGCTGAACGTCGCACGGACCACAATGTCCGACGTAACGGTACGAGAGCTCAAGCGGCTCGACCGGCAGCTGACCGGCCATGACGTCCCGGCGGTTGGGGAGTTTCGGGAGGCGTTGGCGGGGTGTGAGTTACCAAAGACGGAAGCGAACCTGTCTCCGCCGTGGGAACAGGCTATGAGCCGGCCGTGATTTGTTTATGGCGCCGAGGTCTGGCAGCAATCTAGAGGTCGTGCTATTCATCGTGCCATCGCACAAGCCGAAAAAATCGTGTGATAGCACACAAATCCGCAGGGGATCGACCCCTTCTGGATATTGCTGTCTGAGATGAGGCGGGTCGCGCCAGCCGTCGCGCCGGCGCTGATGAGCAGCACACCGCTCAGGAAAAACCAATTTCAAGTGTGAATCCTTTCGTTGAATATCGTCTGCAGCGGTCTTCAGCGACCGCCGCTTGCTCGCTACAGGTCCGTGTTGAGCAGATCGCTAGGACGTTGAGCGCCCGCATTGCCACCCAAGAGACGACGAAGGGCCCGGCCGAAGCCGGACCCTCGCCCCGTTCACTGCGGCTTGCCTACGGTGCGCGGGTGATGACCCCGAACGGCTCGAAGTCGTAGACCTCGTTGTTGTAGCGGAGGGCGTCGATCGCGCCCTGCCACTGGTGGTCCTTGCCCTTGCCGACGGCGAGGCTCAGGGAGACGGCCATGTTCTCGTAGCCGGCAGTGTTGGCGATCTTCGTCTGCAGATCGTCGAAGCTGCACGGCGTCCCCGACTGGCCGCAGCCGACAGCGCCAGCCGTGGTGCCGTTGGTGAAGTACCACCATCCGGCGGCCGCGTCGGTGGCGTCGATGTCGGTCCATGTGTTCACGTTCGCCGGCCCGTTCGGGACGAAGACGAGCGATGAGTAGGTCGGGCCGGGCTGGTCCGGGGTCGGATCGACCTCGAACTGGATGTTGGGCATGTTGTTCAGGCTGCGACCCCTGTCCTCGCCGGTCCAGAACACGCTGAAGCCAACATCGTCGATGTCGGAGATCTTGTCGCCGGCAAAGTCGACCTGGTTGCCGAACGAGACCTTCTCCGTGCTGTCCTTCACGTTGAAGCCAAGGCTTCCGACGCCCAGCGGCGGCTGCACGCCACCGACGCTGAACGGACCGCTGCGTAGCTGCGCGACCGGCGAGCCCTCGGTGTTGCGGTCGATCTGGCCCCAGTGCTCGCCTTCGTACGTGGCCGAGTCGCCCTTGTCGCCCTTGTCGCCGTTCGTGCCCGGGTCGCCCTTGGCACCGGTCGCGCCCGTGTCGCCCTTGGCACCATTGAGGCCATTGGCGCCATTCTCGCCATTGATGCCGGCCACGCCACGCGGCCCGGGGACCACCGACTGCCCGGAGACGCCCTTGATCTTGTTCTGGGTCCCCTTGCTCAGCCGGTCGAGGGGGATCGAGTTCTTCTTGATCTGGCTGCCCGAGATGAGGCTGGCGGCGCCCGCCGTGGCCCCGCCGCTGATGAGCATCACGCCGCTTACGACCACCACGACCTTCAGGTGCTTGTTCACGTTGAATCCTTTCGTTGAACTGCGGTTCAGCAGTCGTCATGACCGCCGCCCTACCGCTACCGATCAAACACTTGTCCGCGTATCGACTAACAACTAAGGCGACTGAACCGCCCTTGCATGAACATTCGTTGATCGTGCTCAAGGTCGGGGGGTCCACCATCCGTCCAGAGATGTCGTCCATGGGTGGTGGACGGCGCGCGCGCGGACGTTGCCTACCGGGTGCCGTCCCCCGCCCCAGCGCGCCACCGCAAGCAGCGCCGGTTCATCCCGCTCGCCCTGCTGTTGATCCTCGGCCTCGGCGCCGTCCCCGCCGCAGGGGCCGCGACGACGCCCGCCGGCGCGGTCCGCGGCGTGCAGGAGGCAGCGGCCGAGCCGGCGAGCACCCCACCGCAGCAGTGGGCGCTCGGCGCGATCAACGCCACGCCCGCCTGGGACGCCCCCGCCGCGGCCGCGGTCACCGTCGCCGTGCTGGACTCGGGGATCGACGTCACGCACCCCGACCTCGCCGCCAACATCTGGCACAACCCGACGCCGACGGTCGGCGACGTCAACGGCTACAACGTCTTCAAGCGCTCGGGCGACGTCCGCGACGACTGGGGCCACGGCACGGAGGTCGCGGGGATCATCGGCGCCGCACCGGCATCCGCGCTGTCGGGCATCAGCGGCGTCGCTCCGCGCGTGCGCCTGATGGCCGTCAAGGTGCTCGACCGCAACGGGCGCGGCTCGATGGCGGGCGTCGTCGCCGGGATGCGCTACGCCCTGCGCAACGGCGCGCGCGTCATCAACCTCAGCCTGGCCGGCCCGCAGCGCAGCCCGGCGCTCGAAAAGCAGATCCGCGCCGCACAGCAGGCCGGGGTCTTCGTCGTCACCGCCGCCGGCAACTACGGCAACGATCTGGTCACACAGCCCTCCTACCCGGCGTCCTACCGCAAGTCCAACCTCATCGGCGTCGCCTCGACCGACCTGGACGGCGGGGTGTCGGGCTTCTCCAACCGCGGCGGGCCGATCTCGCTCGCCGCGCCCGGCGAGGACATCCTCACGACCGCCCGCGGAGCCGGCTACTCGGGCATGTACGGCACGTCCGCCGCCGCTCCTCAGGTCACGGGCGCGCTCGCGCTGCTGACCGCCGCCCGCCCCCACACGACGATCGCGCAGATGCGCGCCGCGCTGCTCGGCGGCGCACGCAGGCTGCCGGCACTCGCGGGCAAGGTGCGAGCCGGGATGCTCGACGTCGGAGCGGCGATGGCACGACTGCTCGCGCAGCCGCGACCGGCCTAGTCCCGGCCGCCGAGGCGCGTCGCGCGGCACCCGACTCTCGCGCCGGGCCCATTGCTAGCCTGCGGCGGGTGCCAACCACGCTCGCCGACCTGCCCCTCGTCGCCTCGGGCAAGGTCAGGGAGCTGTACGACCTCGGCGACCGCCTGCTGATGGTCGCAAGCGACCGGATCTCGACGTACGACGTCATCCACCCGACGCCGATCCCCGACAAGGGCAAGGTGCTCACCGCGCTGTCGGTGTTCTGGTTCGAAGGCTCCGCCGATACCGTGCCCAACCACCTCGTCTCGACCACCGAGGACGTGCCCGACGAGGTGCGCGGGCGCGCGCTGAACGTCATGAAGCTCGACATGCTGCCCGTCGAGTGCGTCGTGCGCGGCTACCTCAGCGGGTCGGGCTGGAAGGACTACCAGGCGACGGGCGCGGTCGCCGGTATCGCGCTGCCCGCCGGGCTGAGCGAGTCCCAGCAGCTGCCCGAGCCGATCTTCACCCCGTCGACGAAGGCCGACGTCGGCCACGACGAGACGATCGACTTCGAGCGCGCCGTCGAGATCGTCGGCGACCGCGGGGTGATGGAGCAGCTGCGTGACCTGTCGCTCGCGCTGTACTCCTTCGCCGCCGAGCACGCCTTCGGGGCCGGCGTCATCCTCGCCGACACGAAGTTCGAGTTCGGCCGCGACGCCGACGGCGTCATCCGCGTCGGCGACGAGGTCCTGACGCCGGACTCGTCGCGCTTCTGGCCCGCCGACACATACAAGATCGGCCGCCCGCAGCCGAGCTTCGACAAGCAGTACGTGCGCGACTGGGCGTCCGGCACCGGCTGGGACAAGACGCCGCCGGCCCCCGCGATCCCCGACGACGTCGTCGCCGGCACCCGCGAGCGCTACATCGAGGCCTACGAGAAGATCACCGGCCAGCGCTTCGACGACTGGCTCGCGCGGGTGGCGCCGTGAGCACACGCGCGCGCGTCCTGGTGCGCCCGAAGGCCGGCATCCTCGATCCGCAGGGCGTCGCCGTCGAGCGCGCGCTGCCCGCGCTCGGCTTCGAGGGCGTCTCCAACGTGCACGTCGGCCGGCTGATCGAGCTCGACATCGAGGATCCGAGCCAGCTCGCCGCGATGTGCGAGAAGCTGCTCGCGAACCCGCTGATCGAGGATTTCGAGATCGTCTCCGAGCCGTGAAGTTCGGCGTCGTCCGCTTCCCGGGCTCATGTGACGAGGTCGACGCCGTGCTCGCGTGCGAGCGCGTGCCGGGCGGCTCGGCGCAGATCCTGTGGCATGGCGACCCGGACCTGCACGGCATCGAGGCGGTCGTCGTCCCGGGCGGCTTCTCATACGGCGACTACCTGCGCGTCGGCGCGATCGCGCGCTTCTCGCCGGTGATGGAGTCCGTCATCCGCTTCGCGCGCGAGGGCGGCCTCGTGCTCGGGATCTGCAACGGCTTTCAGGTGCTCTGCGAGGCCGGGCTGCTGCCCGGCGCGCTGCTGCCCAACATCGAGCGCCGCTTCGTCTGCCGCCAGGTCAACGTCGAGGTCGTCCGCGCCGGCAAGCCGTTCACAGGTGACTGCGCCGACGGCGAGGTGCTGTCGATCCCGGTCAAGCACACGACCGGGCGCTACTACGCACCGCCGGACGTGCTCGGGTCGCTCGAGGCACGCGGCCAGATCCTGCTGCGCTACGCGCAGGACGGCAACCCCAACGGATCGTCGAACGACATCGCGGGCGTGAGCAACGCGGACGGCAACGTCTTCGGGCTGATGCCCCACCCCGAGCACGCCGTGGACCCGCTGACGGGCTCCGTCGACGGGCTGAAGATCTTCACCTCGATGGTCCATGCCCACGGTTGAGCAGGCCGTCGCGCTCGGGCTGACCGCCGCCGAGTACGCGCTGATCGTCGAGAAGATCGGGCGCGAGCCCAACGAGGTCGAGCTGGCCGTCTTCTCGCTGATGTGGAGCGAGCACTGCGCGTACAAGCACTCCAAGAAGCTCCTGCGCGGGCTGCCGACGGAGGGCCCGCGGCTCGCGCTTGGCCCGGGTGAGAACGCGGGCGCCGTTGACGTCGGCGACGGCTGGGTCATCGCCTTCAAGGTCGAGTCGCACAACCACCCGTCGGCGGTCGAGCCGTTTCAGGGCGCGGCGACCGGCGTCGGCGGGATCCTGCGCGACATCTTCGCGATCGGCGCCCGGCCGATCGCGGTGCTGGACTCGCTGCGCTTCGGCGAGCCGTCCTCGCCGCGCTCGCGCTACCTGCTCGAGCACGCCGTCGGCGGGATCGGCCACTACGGCAACTCGATCGGCGTTCCGACGATCGGCGGCGAGGTCTACTTCGAGGGCCCGTATGAGCAGAACTGCCTCGTCAACGCGATGGCCCTGGGGCTCGCGCGCGGCGACGCGCTGATCCGCAGTGCCGCCGCGGGGGTCGGCAACGTGCTCGTGCTGTTCGGCGCGTCGACCGGGCGCGACGGGATCGGCGGCGCGTCGGTTCTCGCCTCGGCGGAGCTCGGCGAGGCCGACGCCGACAAGCGCCCGTCGGTCCAGGTCGGTGACCCGTTCGCCGAGAAGAAGGTGATGGAGTGCTCGCTGGAGCTGCTCGAGCGGGAGCTGCTCGTCGCCCTGCAGGACCTCGGCGCGGCGGGCCTGTCGTCGTCCTCGGCGGAGATGGCGTCCAAGGGCGAGGTCGGCCTGGACATCGACGTCGCGCGCGTGCCGTTGCGCGAGGCCGGCATGGAGCCGTGGGAGATCATGGTGTCCGAGTCGCAGGAGCGAATGCTCTGCGTCGTCGAGCCGTCCAAGCTCGACGAGGTGCTGGCGATCTGCGAGAAGTGGGAGGTCAACGGCGACGCGATCGGCTCGGTCACCGACACGCGCGCGCTGCGCGTCTTCGCCGGCGACGAGCTCGTCGGCGACATGCCGGTTCCCGCGCTCGTGGATGACTGCCCGCTGTACGACCTGACGGTGCAGGCGCCCGCGGCGGGCCTGTACCCCGCGCCGCCGCCGGTCCTGCTAGCCGATGCGCCGCCCCGCGACGTCCTGCTGGCGCTGCTCGCGGCGCCGAACATCGCCTCGCGCCGGCCCCTCTTCGAGCAGTACGACTGGATCGTGCAGTCGCGCACGGTCCGCCGCCCCGAGCAGGCCGACGCCGCGGTGCTCGCGCTGCCGCAATCGCCGCGCGGGATCGCGGTCTCGATCGACGGCAGCGGTCGCCGCGTCGCCTGCGACCCGTACACGGGCGCGATCGAGGCGGTCCTGGAGTGCACCGCCAACCTCGCCTGCGCGGGCGCCGCGCCGCTCGGCCTGACGAACTGCCTGAACTTCGGCAACCCCGAGAAGCCGCACATCGCCTGGCAGCTGACCGAGGCGATCCGCGGGCTCGGAGACGCCTGCCGCGTGTTCGACGTGCCGGTCGTCGGCGGCAACGTCTCGCTCTACAACGAGAGCGGCGACGGCCCGATCTACCCCACGCCGGTCGTCGGGATGGTCGGCGAGCTGCCCGACGTCGCGCGGGCCGGACGATCGGGGTTCGCCCGCGCGGGCGACGCCGTGGCGCTCGCGGGCCCGTTCCGTCCCTCGCTGCCGGGCTCCGAGCTGGCCAAGCTGCGCGGCGACGAGCTGCCCGAAGGCCTGGCGCAGATCGACGTGGCGGCGGTGCGCGCGGCGCAGGAGGCGATCCGCGACGCGGTGTCGTCCGGCGCGCTGGCGAGCGCCCACGACGTCGCCGAGGGCGGGTTGCTGGTCGCGGTCGCGGAGTCCTGCCTGGGCGGTGGGATCGGCGCGACGCTCGACCTCGGTGTCGTCGAGGACGGCGCGGACCTCGAGCGGATCCTCTTCGGGGAGTCGCCCGGCGCCGGCTTCGTCGTCTCCGGTCCGCAGGACGCGCTGCGCCGCCTCGGCGAGCGCATCGACCTCGACATCTTCGGCACCGTCGGCGGCAACGCGCTCGACGTCACGAGCGGCGCGGTCCGGATCGAGGCGACGCTCGGCGAGCTGCGGACCGCGCACGATGCGCTCGCGCCGCTCTTTCCCTGATGAAGGATGAAGCCGAGAACCGAGCGGAGGAACCGGCGCTCGTCGTCCTACGGGCTCTGCGCCGGCAAGAGCAGACAGGATCTCGGCGAGGTGGGAGGCCTACGGCGACCTGATCGCTGGCCGCCACTACCGCGCTGGGGTACCACGAACGGGGTGTTGGTTCAGGATCTCGTTGGCGGCGTCGACGAGCGCGTCGGTTGGCACGATGCGCTGTTCGTGTGCGGCGAGGTCGCGGACAACGACCGTGCCTTGTTCGTGCTCGTCGGCGCCGACGATGACGGCCACGCGGGCGCCGGCGTCGTCGGCGTGGGCCAGGTGCTTTCCGAGTCGGCGCGCCGCGAGCGGGATGCTTGTGCGGTGGCCGGCGTCGCGGAGCTCGGCGGCGAGGCGGCGGATGACGGGCTGGAGGTGGTCATCGAGAGCGATGACGACGATGTCGACCTCACTGCGCGCCGATGGCAGCAGGTCGTGGGTCTGGAGGAAGTCGACGAGCGTGACGTCGCCCATCCCGAAGCCGATGCCGGGCACTTGCTGGCGTGAGAACAGCTCGACGAGGTTGTCGTAGCGGCCGCCGCCGAACAGCGAGCGGCGGTTGAGGGGATCGCGGTCGAACACCTCGAAGACCGTCGAGGTGTAGTACTCAAACCCGCGGACGATGAGCGGGTCGAACGTGACGAGCTCGCGCGCGTCGCATTGAAGGATCGGCCACAGCCTGGAGCGCTGCTTGACGTCCTCGGGCAGTTCGTCGAGCAGTGCGTCGCCGGCAAGCAGTGCCTCGGCCAGCGCCTCGAAGGCACGGTCGTCGAGCCCGGCGGCATGCGCTTCCTCCTGGCGCTGTTGCGGGGTGCGTTTCTCCCAGCGATCGATGACGGTGGCGACGGCTTGCGCGCAGTCGGCGGGGACGCGCACGATGTGCTCGAGCATGCCATCGGTGAGCACGCGATCGTTGGCTCTGAGGACGTACATGTCCGGGGTCGCGCCTACGGCGCACATGATCGCGTGGATGACCTCGAAGATCTCGATCTCGCACTCCATGCGATCGGAGCCGAAGATGTCGACGTTGAGTTGCCAATGCTCACGGACTCGCCCGCGTTGTGGTCGTTCGTAGCGGTAGCAGCTGGGATGCGAGTACCACCGGACAGGGAGCCGCAGCTCCTTGAGGTGACCGGCGACGATGCGGGCCGCCGACGGTGTCATCTCGGGCCGCAGCGCGAGCCTGCGCTCGCCGCGGTCGGTGAGCGTGTAGAGCTGTTGGTTGGCGATCTCCTCGCCAGACTTGGCCTCGTAGATCTCGGCGGCCTCCAGCAGCGGGCCGTCGTAGCGGACGAAGCCGAAACGTTCGACCGTCTCGTACAGCAGGGAGAACACCTGTTGTCTGATCGACATCTCCGGGGGGAGGAAATCGCGGGTGCCGCGGTATGGCGCGGTGGACAGGAACTCGGTCACGGTTCTCTCAGGATCGTCGGTGAAGCTATCGAACGACTCCGCACGCGAGGTCGAGGACCTGCGCCGTGCGCGCGAGCAACGGTGCGTAGGGGATGTAACGCAGGGGGATGCCGAGCTCGGCGTACAACGCCTCGATCTCGGCGACGAGGCGCTGGTCGAACGCGCGCTCGACGCGGTCTAGCCGGAAGTTTTCGCTGATGGGACGCGAGATCCCGCTTGTTTGCGGGATGTTGGGTGCTGCGGGGGGTGGCGGGTTCTGTCTACGCGGTGAGCTTGACGCCGAGCAGTTGCAGGGTGGTG
>Ga0136615_10000088_pt1 | contig 34800 bp, 28 predicted proteins | sample AntDrymUQ2882206_2_FD_106647 | JGI IMG/M metagenome (GOLD analysis project Ga0136615, IMG submission 106647) | Polar desert sand microbial communities from Dry Valleys, Antarctica - metaG UQ288 (22.06) | ecosystem: Environmental > Terrestrial > Soil > Desert | place: Antarctica: Dry Valley... | reverse complement strand
GACACCGAGCTGCGCAAGGCGCCCATGGAGCGCGACGCGCGTGCGCGCCCCCTCCCCCACGACCTCGATGTCGCGCGGGCTCCACGCCTCCAGGCGCAGCGCCTTGGCGACCGCCTCCTTGGCGCAGAAGCGCGCCGCGAGGTGTTGCCCCGGACGCGCGCGGCGGGCGGCGTAGGCGCGCTCGCCGTCGGTGAACAGCCGCAGCGCGAGGCCCGGCCGGCGCTCGAGCGCCTGCTCCATGCGCTCAATCTCCAGCAGGTCGATCCCGACGGGCATCCGGCCATCGTAGACGCGGCCCGTCGACCGCCGCGGCTACTCCACCGTGACGGTCTTCGCCAGGTTGCGCGGCTGGTCGATGTTCAGCCCACGCTTGCGCGCGACGTAGTACGCGAACAGCTGCAGCGGGATGACCGCGAGCAGGGCCTGCAGCATCCAGTCCGTGCGCGGGACGTAGATGACCTCCTCGGCGACGGGCTCGAGACGGTCGTCGCCCTCGGTCGCGATCGCGATGACGTGCGCTCCGCGGGCCCGGACCTCCTGGATGTTGGAGATCATCTTGTCGAGGATCGGCATGTCGGTCGCCACGCAGACGACCGGCGTGGACTCGTCGAGCAGCGCGATCGGCCCGTGCTTCATCTCACCGCCCGCGTAGGCGTCGGTGGCGATGTAGGAGATCTCCTTGAGCTTCAGCGCACCCTCGAGCGCCACCGCGCGGCCGACGTGGCGGCCGAGGTACAGGTAGAAGTCCGAGTCGGCGTGGCGCTCGGCGGCGGCCTTGACCGATGCGTCGAGGCCCTCGATGAGCTCGGTGATGCGCGTCGGCAGCTGCTTGACCTCCGCGACGAGCTCGCTGAGCCGCGCGCGGTCCATCGTCCCGCGCAGCTCCGCGAGGCGCAGCGCGAGCAGGTACATCGCGGCCACCTGGCAGACGAACGTCTTCGTGGCAGCGACCGAGATCTCCATCCCCGCGCGCGTGTAGAGCACCCCGTCGGCGTCGCGCGTGGCCTGCGAGCCGACGACGTTCGTGCAGGCCAGCACGCGCGCGCCGCGATCACGCGCCAGGCGCATCGCCGCCAGCGTGTCGGCGGTCTCGCCCGATTGCGTGATGGCGATGACGAGCTCGCGCTCGGTGACGATCGGGTTGCGGTAGCGCCACTCCGACGCGATGTCCATGTCGACGGGGATCCGCGCCCACTCCTCGATCGCGTAGCGCCCGATCAGGCCGGCGTGAAACGACGTGCCGGCGGCGAGGATGAGGATCCGGTCGATGCCCTGCAGCAGCGACTCGTCGAGCTCGGCCTCGGCGAGATCGACGCCGTCGGGCCGCGTCGTGCGATCGGCGACGGTCTCCGCGACGGCGTCGGCCTGCTCGTGGATCTCCTTGAGCATGAACGTCTCGTAGCCGCCCTTCTCGGCGGTCGACTCGTCCCAGTTCACGCGCGTGATCGCGCGCTCGATCGGCGTGCCGTCGGGCGCGATGAACTCGACGCCAGCGGGCGTCAACACCACGATCTCCTCGTTCTCGATGACCTGCACGTCGCGCGTGTGGCTGAGGAAGGCGGGGATCGCCGAACCGAGGAACTGCTCGCCGTCGCCGCGACCGACGATCAGCGGGCATTCCTTGCGCGCCCCGACGAGCGTGCCGGGCTCGTCGGCGCTCATGCAGACGAACGCGTAGTGGCCCTCGAGCTCGGCGTACGCCGCGCGCACCGCCTCGACGAGGCTGCCGCGCGCCATGTGGTACGAGACGAGGTGGGCGATCACCTCGGCGTCGGTCTCCGACGTGAAGTCGGCGCCGATGTCGCCGAGCCGGCGCTTGAGGAAGAGGTAGTTCTCGACGATCCCGTTGACGACGACGTGAACGCGGTCGCTGGTGTCGAAATGCGGGTGGGCGTTTGACTCCGTCACGCGGCCGTGCGTCGCCCAGCGCGTGTGGCCGATCCCGCTCGTCACCGGCAGCTCGGCGAGCGCGACGGCCGCGCCGCCGCCGGCTGGCGCCGCGCCGCCCGAGCCGTTGTTGAAGTGCAGCACCGCCGCGCGCAGCTTGCTGAGGTTTCCGACCGCGCGAACGGACGCGATCTCGCCGTCGGCGAGAACCGACACGCCCGCCGAGTCATAGCCGCGGTACTCGAGTTTCTCCAGGCCGGCGAGCAGGATCTCCTGCACGGGACGCTGGCCGACATAGCCGACGATTCCACACATGGCAGAGAGACTAGGCGAGTCCGGGGACACCCCTCCCGGCTGGACGTCTAGGTTACGGCGCCCGCGGCCTCGGATTCGACGATCGCGACGAGCCGCTCGCAGACGGCGTCGGTCTCCTCCGCGGTCGGTGCCTCGACCATGACGCGCACGAGCTGCTCGGTCCCCGACGGCCGAACCAGCACCCGACCGCGGCCCTCGAGGGCCGCCGACTCGGCAGCCGTCGCGGTGGCCAGCGCGTCCGACGCGATCGCCGCGACGCGGTCGACGACACGCACGTTGACGAGCTTCTGGGGCAGCTTGTCCATGGCATCGCGCTCGGCGAGATCGCGCCCACCGAGCGCCTCGAGCGTCAGCAGGGCCGACGCGATGCCGTCACCCGAGGGAACGAAGCCCATGTCGATGATGTGGCCCGACTGCTCGCCGCCGAGACCCCAGCCGCGCTCGCGCAGCTCCTCGAGCACGTAGCGGTCACCGACGGCGGTCGTCGCGACCTCGACGCCGGCCGTCCGCATCGCCGTATGGAAGCCGTAGTTCGTCATGACGGTCACGACCACGCCGCCGCCCGGCAGGCGATCCTCCGCGCGCAGGTGCAGCGTCGCGAGCGCCACGAGCTCGTCGCCGTCGACGATTGCGCCGTTGCGATCGACCGCCAGCAGGCGGTCGCCGTCGCCGTCGAAGGCGAAGCCGACGTCGTGGCCGCCGTCGCGCATCGCGCTGATGACGCCCTGCAGGTGCGTCGAGCCGCAGCCGTCGTTGATGTTGCGACCGTCGGGTGTCTCGGCGAGCACGGTGACGGTCGCGCCGAGGCGGCGGAAGATCTCGGGCGCCGCGCGGTACGTCGAGCCGTTGGCGCAGTCCAGCACGACGTCGATCTCCTGCAGCGAGAGGCCGGCGAAGCGTTCGTGCAGCGCGCGCAGGTAGTCCTCGGTGGTGCCGTGCAGCTCGCTGACGGCGCCGATGCGATCGGTCCGGCCGCCGGCCGGCGGCTGGCCCAGGCGCTGCTCGATCGCCAGCTCGGTTGCATCGGAGAGCTTGAAGCCGTCGGCGCCGAAGAACTTGATTCCGTTGTCCTGAAACGGGTTGTGTGACGCCGAGATGACCGCCGCGAGGTCAAAGCCGAAGCGGCCGATCAACAGCGGAGCCGCGGGCGTCGGCAGGACGCCGCCGAGCAGCACGTCGCCGCCCGCGGAGGCGATCCCGGCGGCGAGCGCCGCCTCGAGCATCGGGCCCGACTCGCGCGTGTCGCGGATGACGAGCACGCGCGGGTGCGGCCCGCCGACCTCGCGTGTCGCCGCGGCGCCCAGGGCCAGCGCCAGCTCGGCCGTCAGCACCACACCGGCGACGCCTCGGACACCATCGGTGCCGAAGAGCTTGCGCACGGATCCGTTGCGCGTCAGCGGCTAGCGCTTGGAGAACTGCGGCTTCTTGCGGGCCTTCTTCAGGCCGGCCTTCTTGCGTTCCTTCACGCGCGGGTCGCGCGTCAGGAAGCCGCGGCGCTTGAGCTCGCCGCGCAGGTTCGGATCGGCCTCCAGCAGCGCGCGGGAGATCCCGTGGCGCAGCGCGCCGGCCTGCGCGCTGACGCCGCCGCCGTGCACGCGCACGACGACGTCCATGCGGTCCTCGTAGCCGACGGCCTCGAGCGGCTGGCGGATGTTGCGACCCAGCGACGGGCGTGGGAAGAACGTGTCCAGCGGCTTGCCGTTGACGGTGTAGGCGCCGCTGCCGGGCCTGAGGATCACGCGGGCGACGGCGGTCTTGCGCTTGCCCGTCGCCCGGTAGCGCGCGCCGGAGGCGAGATCGATGACGGCGGCGACCGGCTGCTCGTCCTGGCGATCCTCCTCGGCGGCGAGCGCCTCGGCGAGCTCGTACTCGTCCATCTCCTCGCGAGCGAGCGGGTCGGCGCCCTCGGCGACGATGTCGACCTCGAGGTCGGCGCCCGGGATGGCGGGCTTGACGCGCGGAGCAGCGGTCTCGTCGTCCTCGTCGTCGGCGCCCGCAGTGGGGGCGGGTTCGGCGGGAGCGGCGGCGGCAGGCTCCTCGGCGGGGGCGGAGGTCTCGGCCTCCGGCGTGTCGCCCGCGGGCTCTTGCGCCTCGGGCGGCTCGACGCTCTCGTCGATCACGAGTCCAGCTCCATCGGTTGCGGTTTCTGGGCCTGGTGGGGATGCTCAGGCCCGGCGTAGATCTTGAGCTTCGTGAGCTGCTTGCGGGCGAGGCGGTTGCGCGGCAGCATGCCCTTGACCGCGAGGCGCAGCACCTCCTCGGGGCGACGCTCGAGCATGTCGTTGAGCGTCCGCGTCTTCAGCCCACCGGGATAGCCCGAGTGGCGGTAGTACATCTTCGCGGCGCGCTTGTTGCCGGTCACCGAGATCTTCTCCGCGTTGACGACGACGACGAAGTCGCCGGTGTCGACGTGCGGGGTGTAGGTCGGCTTGCGCTTGCCGCGCAGGGTGTCGGCGATCTGGGTCGCCAGACGGCCGAGCGTCTGCCCGGTGGCGTCGACGACGAGCCAGTTGCGCTCGCGATCGTTGGCATTGGCTACGTAGGTCTTCATGGCGTGAAAACGCCACGCGGATCTCCGCGCGGCGAGGACAAGCATAGGACATCGCTGACGGGCGTGGAACTGGTGGGATATGTCACCACTCTCGCGCCGCCGGATCATGTACGGTCCCGCGCAGCAAGTCGCTGAATTCGCCGCGCAGAGCGGCGGAGCGGGGGAACCATCGGCACGGGCGCTCGGGCGCGTGGGCCGTGGGGCGAATCCAGGTGGATGTCACCGGTAGCGCGGACCTTGGCCGCGCGAGCCCGTCAGCTAACCCCGTAAGCAGCACACAAGGGGGGCTGGTCGAGCTGAAGCGCATCGTCGTCGCGGTGATATCGGGGCTGTGCCTCACGCTGCCCGCCGGCGCGTCCGCCACCGCGTCCGGCGGCGCCTACGCCTCCGAGCCGGCGCGGATCACCGGCGCCTCCTGCGTCGCCGCCTGCGCGCCCGCCGACGCGGCCAAGCCCGGCAGCACGCTGCGGGTGCGCGGACGGGCGATGGGCGACGTCACGAGCATCGTGTTCCTAGGCGCGAAGGGCAACAACGACAACCTCATCGCGCGCGTGCTCAAGGCCCGCCCCGCAAGCGTCGATGTCGCCGTGCCCGAGCGGGCGGCGAGCGGCCGGCTGCGGGCGGTCAGCCGGGGCGGAGCGCGTTCGAAGCCAAGCCGCGTCCTGGTCTCCTTGCAGCGCGGCTCGGGGGGTGGCGCGCTCGATGTCCGCGTGGTCGGCCGGCAGGTGTTCTATGACGCCGCGCGCCCGGCGCGCGTCGACCTGCTGGCGCGCGCGCCGATGGCGGTCACCGTCGCGCTCGTGCGCGTGATCGACGGCGCCACCGTCCAGGGCTGGCCGGTGGCGCTCGCGCCCGGCGTCGTCAGCACGGTCCTGTGGGACGGCCGGATCGAGGGAGCGCCGCAGCCGCCGGGCCGCTACGAGTTTCGCGTGTTCGCGGGCGCGCCCGCGGCCGGCCTGATCGCCGCGGCCGCCGCGCCGGCGGTGCTCGCCACCGCCCCGTTCGATCTCGTCGACCACAAGTTCCCCGTGCGCGGAAGCCACAGCTACGGCGAGGGGCAGGCGGCGTTCGGCGCCGGGCGCGACGGCCATTCGCACGAGGGCCACGATGTCTTCGCCCGCTGCGGCACGCCGCTGGTCGCCGCGCGCGGCGGCGTCGTGAAGCTCAACCGCTTCCAGAGCGCGGCCGGCAACTACCTCGTCATCGACGGCGAAGGGACCGACGTCGACTACGCCTACATGCACCTGCGCGAACCGTCGCCGCTGGCGAAGGGCGCGCGCGTGCTGACCGGCCAGGCGATCGGCCATGTCGGCGACACCGGAGACGCCAACGGCTGCCACCTGCACTTCGAGCTGTGGAGCGGGCCGGGCTGGTACACGGGCGGCGCGGCGTTTGACCCGCTCCCGTTCCTGAAGGCCTGGGACGCCTACAGCTGACAGCGCCGCTGGCGCCCGGCGAAGCCGGCCGCGAGCGCCCGGGTGTTGAAGCGCAGCGCGCCGATGTACGTCTCCCCCACGCTGCCCGCTGGGCCGAGCGTGTCGGCGTAGAGCGCTGGGCCGACCCGCGCGCCGGCGTCGCCGGCGATCGCGCGCGTGAGCTTGGGGTTGGCGGAGCCCTCGGGGAAGATCGTCGTCACCCCGGAGTCGCGGATCGTGCGCACGAGGCGGGCGACCTCGCCGGCCGACGCCTGCGCCTGTGTCGAGAGCGCCGGGATCACGGTCCCGACGACGTCGATCTCGTAGCGGTCGGCGTAGTAGCCCAGCGCGTCGTGGTCGGTGACGAGCCGGCGCCGGGCGGCCGGGATCGCGTCCATGCAGGCGGCGATCGCGCGATCGAGCGTTCGCAGCCGGTCGATGTAGCCGGTGGCGTTGGCGCTGTACGCCGGGCGGCCGGCCGGATCGGCGCGCACGAGCGCGTCGCGGATCGCGTGCACCGCGCGGATCGCGTTGCGCGCGTCCTGCCACCAGTGCGGGTCGACCCCGCCCCTGTCACGGCGCGGCGTCATGACGTCGAGCAGCGTGACGACCTTTGCGTCCGAGCCGGCGTTCTCCAGGACGCCGTCGAGCCACGCGTCGAGGTCGCCGCCGGAGCGCAGGACGACGTCGGCCGCCGCGACCGCCCGGACGTCGCTCGGGCGCGGCTCGTACTCGTGCGGGTCGGAGTTGGGCCGCAGGATCTGGCGCACGCCGGCACGGTCGCCCGCAACCGCGCGCGCGAGATCGCCGACCTGCGACGTCGTGGCGACCGCCGTCGTGCCACTCGAACCGCCGGGGTCGCCGTCATCGGTGGCACACGCGGCGAGGAACGCGGCGCAGAGGACGGCGGCGAGCACGGCGATGAGCGCGCGAGGGGTCATCTGAGGGGAACCTACCAAGAATGATTCTTGTTTTCGTTAGGGGTTCGGCGTTTCGTTTGACAGCTCGCTCGCTGCCCCCGCGATCCCGCCCTCCCTCCCGCCTCCCGCCGAGGCTGGGTCGAGTCGTTCACGTCAGGCACGAAGAACCCGACCCCTGGCCCCGGAGCAATTCAGGCGGAACGCATCATCCGCGTGAGCGGTGACGCGATCCACAGCAGCGCGGCGAGCAGCGCGACCGTTCCGAGCACCGCGGGAAGCACGCCCGCCGGGCCGAGCTCGCGGACGAGGTTGGGCTGCCAGGGCGCGAGGTAGCGGCGGTAGTCGTCCGCGCGCGCCGTGCGTTCCGTCGCGGCGTCGATCGAGCGCTCGGTCAGTCCCGGAAGCTCGCGGTACTGGCGGACGATCTGCGGCCCATCCGTGCCCGGCCGGCGGTCCACGAGCTGCGCTCCGGCGGGCGCGAGCACGGCTGAGAACGACAGCAGGAAGCCGAGCGCGAAGAGCGCCGCCGCGACCCGGTACCGCGTCGCGCTCGTGCCGATCCAGGGACCCAGCGCGACGAGCACGAGCGCGACGCCCGGAATCAGCAGCCGCGGACCCCAACTCCAGCCGCCGGTCCACGACCACCACGTCGCCGCGAGCACGAACGTCACCGCGAAGAGCGCCAGCAGCAGCGTCGTGATCGCGCGATCGCGACGCCACAGCGCGACGAGCGCGAGCGGCAGGAGGACGATCGCCGGCGCGAACAGCACGATCGACTTCTCGGGCGAGAACAGCAGGCCGCCGGCACCCTCGAGCAGCGGCGTCGTGAAGCCCGGATCGGCCGGCGGGCGGTAGCCGAACTCGAGCGCGTCGTGGAAGCGGTACAGGTTGTAGGCGAGGGTCGCCAGCGCGGCGAGCGCGAGCGGCGGCAGCGTGCGCAGGACCGCGCGGACGCCGGCGCCGCGCAGCAGCAGATAGCCGAACAGCAGCGGCGCGAACGCGGCCGACTGCGGGCGTGCGAGCACCGCGAACGCGAGCGCGGCGCCGGCCTGCAGCTCGCGGCCGGCGAGCGCGCGCTCGGCCATGACGACGACCCCGAGCGCGACGAGCGGCTCGGTGAAGAAGTCGCGCCCGTAGGGCAGTAGGAACGTGCCGAGCACGGTGCCGGCGGCGACGAGCGCGGCGGCCGCGCGCGCTGCCCCGAGCCGGCGGCCGAGCACGTACAGCGCGGCGACGAGGGCGCCGGCGATCAGCGGCATGAGCGATGCCGCCGCGGCCGCCTCGACCAGATCCACGCGGCCGATGACCGCGCCGACCGGCTGGGCGAGGGCGACCGGCACGAGCGACAGCAGCGGCAGCAGGATGCCGTACTTGGAGTAGTGCGTGACGCCGTCGTGGCCGGGCACCCCGAGCTCGGGCGGCACAGCCAGCGAGCCGTGATGGACGATCGACTGCGCGACGGCGAGCATCGAGCTGCCGTCGAGGATCGTCACCTGCGCCTGCCCGACGAGCAGGAGCAACAGCGCCACAGCGCCGCCCAGACGCACCGCGACGCCGCGGTCGTCGCGCGCAGCGTTCATCGCGGGCGAATGTACTCAAACGGGGTCGCGCGGGCGGCTCACGACCACCGCGTCCGCTTGAATGAGCCGATCGGCGTCTCGTTCCTCATTCCCGCGTACAACGAGGCGGCGACGATCGGCGAGGTTCTCGTGCGCATCGACGCGCTCGGCCTGGACGCCCAGGTCGTCGTCGTCGACGACGGCTCGACGGATGCCACGGCTTCGATCGTCGAGGCGTACGCGGCGACGCGCCCGCACGTCGAGCTGCTGCGCCAGCCCAACCGCGGCAAGGGTGCGGCCGTGCGGCTGGCGGCCACGCGGATGACGAAGGAGATCGTGGTCATCCAGGACGCCGACATGGAGTACGACCCCGCCGACGTCGTCGAGCTGATCGCGCCGATCCAGCGCGGTGTCGCCGACGTCGTCTACGGCTCGCGGCTGAGCGGCGGCGCGCCGCAGCGTGCGTACCTCTTCTGGCATCTGATCGGCAACCGCTTCCTGTCGCTGCTGACCGGCGTGCTGTTCAATACGACGCTCAGCGACATGGAGACCGGCTACAAGGCGTTTCGCTCCGACGTGCTGCGCTCGCTGCGCCTGACGCAGGACGACTTCGCGATCGAGCCGGAGATCACCGGCGAGGTCTGCCGCCGCAAGCTGCGCATCTACGAGATGCCGATCGCCTACTACGGCCGCACCTACGCGGAGGGCAAGAACATCACCTGGCGCGACGGCTTCAAGGCGATCCGCGTGCTGTTCCAGGTCCGGCTGCGGCGACGGTGACCGAGCGCCGCGGCCTGCGGCCGTTGCTCGGCGCGGCGGGGCTCGTCGTCACGGTCGCGTGCATGTACTTCGCCGTCCGCGGCGTCGCGCTGGACGATGCCGTCGACGCGCTGCGCGACAGCGACCTGCTCTGGCTGGCGCCGACCCTGCCGCTCTTCGCGCTGGCGATCGCCCTGCGCGCGCTGCGCTGGTGGTCGCTCTTCGCGCCGGCCCAGCGCCCGTCGCTGCGCGCGGTCACGTACGCGCTGCTGATCGGCTACTTCTTCAACAACATCCTGCCGGCGCGCGCCGGCGAGGCGGCGCGCGTCATCGCCCTGCACAGGCGCGCGGCGACGCCGAAGGCCGAGACGGTCGGGACCGTGGTGGTCGAGCGCCTGTTCGACGTGCTCGCGCTGCTGATCGTGCTGTTCGCGTCCTATCCGTGGCTGCCGGAGGTCTCGTGGCTGCGCGCGGCCGCGATCTTCGGCGCCGTCGTGGTGGCCGTGCTGCTGGCGCTCGTCTTCCTGATCGTGCGCTACGACGAGCGCGCCGTCCACTGGCTGCTGTCGCCGCTGCGGCGGATCAGGCGCGCGGGCGTCCCCGAGCGCCTGGAGGCGGCGGCCGTCAACGCCACGCGCGGGCTCGTGGCGCTGCGCAGCCCGCGGATCGCGCTGCGCGGGATGCTCCTGACGATCGCGTCGTGGGCGACGCTCGGCGCGTCCTACGCGATCCTCACGAACGCCTTCAGCCTCGACCTGCCGCTCGTCGCGGGGATGCTCGTGACGGTCGCGATCAACCTCTCGCTCGTGCTTCCCTCCTCACCGGCGGCGCTCGGCGTGTTCGAGGCGGCGACCGTCGTCGCGCTACGCGCGTTCGACGTGCCGCACGCCGAAGCGCTGTCCTACGCGCTCGTCCTGCACCTGCTCAACCTCGTCCCGTTTCTCGTCATCGGCGCGGTGCTGCTGGGGCCTGGCGCGCTGCGGCCGCGGAGGTAGACCTGCGGGCGAGCCTCGCACTGCGACATCATCCAGGGATGGCCGACGAACCCGAGCGCAAGTCCGCCGCCCCGCCGACGAACTTCCAGGAGGCCGTTGGAGGTCCCCTGGGAATGGCCGAGACGTCGCTGCCCGCGGTCGCGTTCGTCATCGCCTACACCGCGTCGGGGGCGGACACGAACACCGCGGCGATCGTCGCCGTCGGCCTCGCGCTCGTGCTGTCGCTCGCGCGGATCGTGAAGCGCGAGTCACCGATGTACGCGGTGTCGGGGCTGATCGGCGTCGGCTTCGCCGCGTTCGTCGCCACCCGCAGCGGACGGGCGGAGGACTTCTTCCTGCCGGGACTGCTGGCCAACGCGGCGTACGCGGCGGCGTTTCTCATCTCGCTGGCCGTGCGCCGGCCGCTCGTCGGCATCATCGTCACCAAGCTCGACGGCGAGGACGACTCCTGGCGTCGCGACCCGCTGCGGGTGCGCGCCTTCGTGCGCGCGACGTGGCTGTGGGCGGGGTTGTTCCTCGTGCGGCTGATCGTGCAGCTTCCGCTGTACCTCGCTGGTGACGTCGTCGCGCTCGGCGTCGCCAAGACCGCGATGGCGCTGCCGCTGTTCGGGGTCGGGCTGTGGCTGACCTGGCTGCTCGTGCGGCGCCACCGGATCCCGGCGCCGGTTCAGGCGTAGGCGGACGCTCGCCGCCGCGCCACGCGGTCAGGCGTCGACGTGGCGCAGGATCAGCTGCGCCACAACGTCGGGTTGGTCGAGTGCCAGCAGGTGCCCCGCAGCGGCGATGTGGCACAGCGTCGCATGCGGCAGCTCGGCCAGCAGCCGCTCGGCGACGGCCGGGAAGTCGGCGACGTCGCGGTCGCCGATCGCGATCGCCGCGGGCACCTGGATCGCGCTCAGCCGGGCCGACACCGGCGGGTCGAGCTCGTCGTCCTCGACCCCCTCGCGCAGCTGCAGCTCGAACGCGTCGCGCTGCATATCGGCCACGAGTGCGCGGACGGCGGGCGCGCTCGCGCCCGCCCACATCTCGACGTCGAGCTGCACCGCGTCGTCGATCCGGCCGTCCGCGATCGCCCGATCCTCGGCGTCGATGAACGCCTGCAGCTCAGGCGTCGGCACGATGTCCGGCAGCGCTGGGGCAAGCAGGACGAGCGAGGCGACGCGCGCGGGCTGGGTCGCCGCGAGCTCGAGCGCGACCTGGCCGCCGAAGGAGGTGCCGACGACGTGCGCCGATGCGATGTCGAGCACGTCGAGCAGGCCGGCGAGATCGCGCGCCGGGGCAAACCTGCCCGGTGCCGAGCGCGTGCGCCCGAAGCCGCGCATGTCGTAGCGCACGACGCGATGGCCAGCGGTCAGCGTGGGCAGCAGCGGCTCCCACATGCGCGCGTCGGCGACTCCTGCGTGCACCAGCACGAGCACGGGTCCGTCGCCGTCCGCCCACCAGGCGAACCGCGCCTCCTCGACCTCGGCGACGCCGGCGGCGGACATCGCGTGCCACCGTAGCGGTCGGTGCGCCAGCGAGCGGATCCGTGCAACGCCGACGGCGCGGCTGGACCGGCGGCGGTCCGCCGCTGGCGAAGGCGATGCCGGCCGCGGCGACGGGATCAACCACCTACACGTGGAAGTCCGCCAGCCGGTCGGCCTGCGCGCGCAGCTCGCGCTGGGTCGCGCGGTCGAGCGGCTCGAACGGCTCCAGCTCGATCCTGCCGTCGCGGTACTTCCACGTGCCGGCGACGGCCCCGTCGACCAGGAAGACCGAGTTGGAGTGCGGGTTGCGAACGTGGAAGATCTTCGGCCTGTGCTCCTCGGGCAGGATCCGCGCGCGGCGCGCGTGGACGAGCAGCGTCGCGTCCCACGTCGGGAGGAAGCGAACGCCGACCGGCTGCTGCGGATCGGGCAGCGGGGCGCGCGGAAGGTCGACCAGCTCGTCGCCGGCCTCACCGCGAAACGTGCGCAGCCGCAGCCGTTCGCAGGCCGGCGCGAGGTCGCGCCGCGGCAGGCCGGTGTAGGAGCCGATGTCGGCGCGCGAGGCAGGTCCGAAGCCCGCGAGGTAGCTGCGCACGAGCCGCGCCGTGGCCTCGTCGGCGGTCATGTCGGGCGGCGGTCCGACCCAGTCCTCGGCGGCCGCGAAGAGGTCGGCGCGGCGCCGCTCCCAGCCGCTCCCAGGTGCCTGCCGGCGGCACGCGCACGAGGTCGATCCACAGCCCGACGCCGATCGCGTGCGGCTTGCCGACGAGCGCGTCGAGCTCTTTGCGGCTGATCTGGCCGTGCTGCACGAGGTGCTCGCGCACGCGCGCGGAGCGCTCCTCGAGCTCAGCCGCGGTCACGCCCTTGCGCATGCTGCGAAGCCACAGCTCGCGCCGCGCCTGGCGCGTGGCGAGCGCGAACGGCGAGTAGTTCTCCTTGGCGACGAGGTGGATCGTGACGCGCATGAGCGTCGCCTGGATCACCCTGCGCTGCTCGAGCGCGCGCGTCAGCGCATCGCGCTCGAACTCGCGCATGCGTGACCACAGGCCGACGTACATCGACGGCGCGTACTGCGCCTGGATGGCGTTGATCGTCTTGAGCGTCGGCGCGATCGAGCCGGTCGACGGCTCGAGCAGGCGCTGGCGCGCGAGCACGGCCCAGTGGAGCTCGCGCGTGCTGAGGACGCGTTCGGCCACGCCCTAGATCGTTGATGCCGCGACCGTGCGATCAACCATCCAGTGCCGCGCTACTCCCACTCGATCGTGCCCGGCGGCTTGGACGTGATGTCCAGCACGACGCGGTTGACGTCGCGCAGCTCGTTGATCATGCGCGACGCGATCTGCTCGAGCAGGTCGTAGGGCAGGCGCGCCCAGTCGGCCGTCATCGCGTCGTCGGACGTGACGGCGCGGATCACGACGACGCTTCCGTACGTGCGCTCGTCGCCCTGCACGCCGACCGTGCGGATGTCGGGCAGCACGCAGAAGGACTGCCACAGGTCGCGGTACAGCCCGGCCTTGCGGATCTCGTCCTGCAGGATGTAGTCCGACTCGCGCAGCAGATCCAGGCGCTCCTTCGTCGCCTCGCCGCCGATGATCCGGATCGCCAGGCCGGGGCCGGGGAACGGCTGGCGCCAGACGAGCCGTTCGGGCAGGCCCAGCTCGGCGCCGACCGCGCGGACCTCGTCTTTGAACAGCGCCCGCAGCGGCTCGACGAGCTCGAACTGCAGGTCGTCGGGCAGGCCGCCGACGTTGTGGTGGGACTTGATCGTCGCGGCGCCCGTGCCGCCGCCGGACTCGATCACGTCGGAGTACAGCGTGCCCTGGACGAGGTATTTCGCGTCGCCGAGCTTGGCCGCCTCCTCCTCGAAGACGCGGATGAACTCGCGACCGATCGCCTTGCGCTTGGTCTCCGGGTCGCTGACGCCCTTGAGGCGATCGAGGAAGCGCGCCTCGGCGTCGACCGCGACGAGCGGGACCTTGAAGTGGTCGCGGAAGGCCGTGATCACCTGCTCGCCCTCGTTCTTTCGCATCAGCCCGTGGTCCACGAACACGCACGTCAGCTGATCGCCGATCGCGCGGTGCACGAGCAGCGCGGCGACGCTCGAATCGACGCCGCCCGACAGGCCGCAGATGACCTCGGCGGTGCCGACCTGGGCGCGGATCCGCGCGATCTGCTCGGAGACGATGCTCTCGGGCGACCAGTTTCTGTCCGCATCGCAGATCTCGGTGAGGAAGCGCTCGAGAATCGTCTGCCCGTAGGGCGTGTGGACGACCTCGGGGTGAAACTGGATGCCGTAGATGCCGCGTTCGACGGACTCCAGCGCCGCGACCGGCGACCCTGTCGAGGAGGCCAGCGCCGTGAAGCCGGGCGGTGGCGCAAAGACGGTGTCGCGATGCGACATCCAGCACGTCTGGTCGGTCGGCAGGCCGGCGAACAGATGCCCCGGCTCGCGCACGGTCAGCTCCGAGCGGCCGAACTCGCCGACCTCGGCGCCCTCGACCTTGCCGCCGAGCGCGAGCGTGAGGAGCTGCATGCCGTAACAGATGCCGAGCACCGGGATGCCGAGCTCGAGCAGCTCGCGATCCAGGTGCGGCGCGCCGGGCGCGTAGACGGACGCCGGGCCGCCGGACAGGATCAGGCCCTTGGGCTTGCGCCGCCGGACCTCCTCGGCACCGACGTGGTGGGGCAGCAGCTCGCTGAACACGCCGAGCTCGCGCACGCGGCGGGCGATGAGCTGCGAGTACTGCCCGCCGTAGTCGAGCACGACGACCTCGTCGACGGCGCGCGGCGCCGTGATCTCGCGGACGTCCTCCGCCACCAGCTCGGTGGCGGCCGTCGCGCTGGTCACGACGCCGTCGCTCATCGTCATGCGCCGGGGGTCAGCGCCGGCTCCTTCTGCGGGCCGTTGCCGTTCGTCGGCTCCGACGGCTCCGGCGTCGCCGCCGCCGCGCCGCGGGCGCCCATGCCGACGCCCTGCGCCGTCTGCAGGTGCTTGCCCTCGGTCTGCAGGGCCGGCGCGATCATCAGCTCGGCGCGGTTGAACTCCGCGATGTCCTTGTAGCCGCACGTCGCCATCGACGTGCGCAGGCCGCCCATGAGGTTGAACGTGCCGTCGTTCTCGTGCGCGGGGCCGATGAGGATCTCCTCGAGCGTGCCGTTCTGCAGCGTCTTGACGCGCGCGCCGCGCGGGAGCGTCGGGTGAAACGTCGCCATGCCCCAGTGAAAGCCGCGGCCGGGCGCCTCGAAGGCGCGCGCCAGCGGCGAGCCGATCATCACGGCGTCGGCGCCGCAGGCGATCGCCTTGGAGACGTCGCCGCCGTTGCGCATGCCGCCGTCTGCGATGACCTGGCAGTACTCGCCGGTCTCGAGCATGTTCTGCGAGCGGGCGCCCGCGACGTCGGCGATCGCCGTCGCCTGCGGAACGCCGATGCCCAGCACCCCGCGCGTCGTGCACGCCGCGCCCGGGCCGACGCCGACGAGCACGCCGGCTGCGCCGGTGCGCATGAGGTGCAGCGCCGTGTGGTAGCTGGCGCAGCCGCCGACCACGACCGGCAGCGGCACCTCGCGGATGAACTCCTTGAGATTCAGCGGCGGGCGCGACTCGTCGCTGGAGACGTGCTCGGCCGAGACGACCGTGCCCTGGATCACGAGGATGTCGAGGCCCGCCTCGAGCGCCAGCTCATAGTGCGCGCGGACGCGCTGCGGGGTCAGCGACGCGGCGACGACGACGCCTTGCGCCTTGATCTCGGCGATCCGCTGCGCGATCAGCTCGGGGATGATGGGCGACTCGTAGATCTTTTGCATCTCGCGCGTGGCCGCCTCCTTGGGCAGCTGGGCGATCCGCTCGAGCTGCTCCTCGGCGTCCTCGTAGCGCGTGAAGATGCCTTCGAGGTTCAGCACGGCGAGGCCGCCGAGCTTGCCGATCAGGCCAGCCGTCTTGGGCGAGACGACGCCGTCCATCGCCGAGGCGAGCAGCGGAAGCTCGAAGCGGTAGTCGCCCAGCTTCCACGAGATGTCGACATCGTCAGGGTCGCGCGTGCGCCTGGACGGCACGATCGCGATGTCGTCGAAGCCGTATGCACGGCGAGCCTTCTTCCCTCGGCCGATCTCAATCTCCATTTATGAATCCTAGGCGTGGGGGCGGACAAAACGACCCCGTCGAGGCGGGGTCGGGGGCGACGGTTCCGCTATTTGCGAGCGGGCGTCAGGTCGTTCGAGGTTAGCAGCGGGTTTATGTATCCCGGACGCGCGATGTCACATCTGCGGCAGCTGTCTCGTCCATCGATCAGAGCGCCTCACGAACGCAGGAAGGTGATCTTCGATGGACATCGCGGTAGCCGGAGGTACCGGCATGCTCGGCGGACAGGTGGTGGCGGAGCTGGCCCGGCGGGGCCACGATGTGCGCGTGCTCTCGCGCCGGCCACCGCAGACGCTCGTGCCCGGGACGACCCACCACGCGGTCGATCTCGTCAGCGGCGACGGGCTGCGCGACGCGCTGGCCGGGGCCGATGCGGTGATCGAGGCCGCCAACACGCCGGGTGTCGGGCGCAAGACGACGCCGGTGCTCGTCGAGGGGACGCGCCGGCTGCTGGCGGCCGAGTCGCGCGAGGCGGTCGGCCACCATGTAGCGATCTCGATCGTCGGCATCGACGCGGTGTCGTTCTCGTACTACGACGCCAAGCGCGCGCAGGAGCGGTTCGTCGAGCAGGGGCCGGTCGGCTGGAGCATCGTGCGCGCGACGCAGTTTCACGCGCTGCTGGACTGGATCTTCACGACGACCGCGCGCGCCGGGTTCGTGCCAGGCAACCGCTTTGCGCTGGCACCGGTCGATCCGCGCTTCGTGGCCCGCGTTCTGGCCGACGCGGCCGAGGCCGGACCCGGCGGGCGCCTGGCCCCGGTGGCGGGACCGCAGGCGGCGCCGCTGCGCGAGCTCGCACGCGGTTGGGCGCACGCCCGCGGACGGCGCGCGCGGGCGATCGCGCTGCCGCTGCCGCGCCGCAACCGCCGCGCGCTGCTGGCCGGCGCACTCGTGCCCGGCGACGACGCCCTCACCGGCGGCCCGAGTTTCGGCGACTGGCTGCGCGCGCCTGACCTGAAGGCCGTCGCGGCGTGAACGACCTCGCCGAGCGCTTCGAGACGCTGCGTCCGCGGCTGCTGCGCCTGGCCTACGGCCAGCTCGGCAGCCTCGCCGAGGCCGAGGACGTCGTCCAGGAGGCGTGGCTGCGCCTCCAGCGCGCCGACGCGGCGGCGATCGAGAACCTGCAGGCGTGGCTCGTCACGGTCGTCGGCCGGCTGGCGCTCGACGCGCTCGGCTCGGCGCGGCTGCGCCGCGAGCGCTACGTCGGGCCGTGGCTGCCGGACCCGCTCGTCGGCGCGGCGACCGGCGGCGGCGCCGATCCGGCCGACCGCGTGACGCTCGACGAGACCGTCAGCCACGCGCTGCTGTTCGTGCTCGAGCGCCTGACGCCGGCCGAGCGGACCGCCTTCATCCTGCACGACGTCTTCGGCTACGCCTTCGAGGAGGTCGGCGAGGTGGTCGGTCGCACGCCCGCCGCCGCGCGGCAGCTCGCCTCGCGCGCCCGGCGTCACGTCGTCGAGCAGCGCCCGCGCCAGTCCGGCTCGCCCGAGGAGCAGCGGCGGGCCGTCGAGGCGTTCGCGGTCGCCGCCAACGGCGGCGACCTCCACGCGCTGCTGGCCGTGCTCGATCCCGACGTGGTCATGCGTTCCGACGGCGGCGGCCGCGTCCGGGCCGCCCGCAAGCCGCTCGTCGGTGTCGACCGCGTGAGCCGCGCGCTCGTCGCCATGGGGCGCAAGTTCGCGGGCCAGTCGCAGATGCGACCGGCGGACGTCAACGGGCAGCCGGGGCTGGTGACCGTCAACAGCGTGGACGGGCAGATCTCGGTCCTCGCGTTCACCGTCGACGCCGGGCGAATCACGACGATCCACATCCAGCGAAACCCCGACAAGCTCGGTCACGTGGCGATGCCCTGACCACGCGCCGCGGGCGACGGCTGCCGGCACGGCCTCAGCCGACGAACTCGATCTCGACCGGCTCGCCCGCCTCGATCCCGTCGCGATCCTCGGGCACGAGCGCGAGCGCGTCCACGCCGAGCATCGACGTGAGGATGTGCGAGTCCTGTGACTTCGTCGGGCGCACGTGCCAGCCGTCGTCCTGCAGGGTCGTGCGGCAGCGGATCACGGTCGTCCGACCGACGGCACCCTCCAGCGCCTCGTCGGCGGTCGCCTTGATCGGGTGGTGCTCGCCGCTGCGGCCGAGCATCGCGTCCAGCGCGGGCACGACGAAGAGCCGAAACGCCATGAGCGCCGACACCGGGTTGCCGGGCAGCGCGAAGGCCAGCGTCCCGTCCTCGCCGACCGCGAACGTCGTCGGGCGGCCGGGCTTGAGCTTGACGCCCGCGAACGCCTCGCGGAAGCCCAGCCGCCCGAGCGCCGGCCGGACGTGGTCGTGCGGCCCGACCGAGACGCCGCCGGTGGTGATCAGCATGTCGACGTCGCGCAGCGCCGCGCCGAGCACCGAGACGGTCGCCTCGAGGTCGTCGCCGACGCGCACGCGGGCGACGAGCTCGCCGCCTGCGCGGTGCACGGCGCCGCCGAGCGCGGGCCCGTTGGAGTCGCGGATCGCACCGGGCTTGAGCGGCATGCCGGGGTCGGTCAGCTCGTCGCCGGTGCCGGCGATCGCGACGCGCGGGCGGCGCACGACGCTCGGGCGCGGGATGTTCATCGAGGCCAGGACGCCGAGCTCGGCGGGTCCGAGCAGCGACCCGGCGGGCACGACGAGCTCGCCCGCGCAGATGTCCTCGCCGGGCGGGCGCACGTGGTAGGCGATCGCGATCTGGCCGTCGACCTGGACGGTGGCGCCGTCACTCGTCGTCAGCTCCTGGGGGACGACGGCGTCGGCACCGTCGGGGACGGGCGCGCCGGTCGAGATCCGCACGGCCGTGCCGCGCTGCACGGTGACGCCGGCGCCGGTGCCGGCCTTCGCCTCGCCGATGAGCGTGAGGCTCGCGCTGCCGTCGAGCGTGTCCGCGGCGCGGATCGCGAAGCCGTCCATCGCCGAGGCCGCGAACGGCGGCACGTCGTTCGGCGCGCTTGCGTCCACCGCGAGCGCACGGCCGAGCGCGTCATCGAGGAAGACGTCCTCGGAGCCGAGCACCTTCGCGTGCTCGAGCACCGCCGCGCGCGCCTGCTCGATCGACACCGCCACGGCGCTTCAGCCGGCCTCGGCCGCGCTCGGCGCCGGCACGCCGACCCGCACGGCGAACGCCTCGAGAAACTCCTGCGCGGTCATGTGTCGGACGCTAGCAGTGGGTCGGTTCGGCGAGCCGCTGGATGGCGGCCTTCACGTCTGCGGGCGGCAGCGGGCGCGCGAAGAGATATCCCTGCGCCTGGTCGCAGCCGAGGTCGCGCAGCCGCTGCAGCTGGTCGGCCGTCTCGACGCCCTCCGCGATCGAGCGCAGGCGGAGGTTGGCGGCGAGGTCGATCACCGCGCCGACGATGCGTTCGTCCTCGTTCTCGGTGCCGAGGCCCTGCACGAACGACTGGTCGATCTTCACGAACCGCAGCGGCAGGCGGCGCAGGTGCGTGAGCGAGGCGTAGCCCGTGCCGAAGTCGTCGAGGCCGATCTGCACGCCGAGGGCGGCGATGCTGCCGAGCTGGTCGAGGAAGTCCACGTGCAGGTCCATGACCGCCGTCTCGGTGAGCTCGAGGTGCAGGCCGTCGGCGGGCATGCCGGTCGTGTCGAGCAGGTCCTCGACCTCCGCCGCCAGGTCGCCGCCCTCGAACTGGCGGGAGGAGAGGTTGACGGCGATGTTCAGCGGGGACGCCGTGCCGGCGGGCGACCAGCCGCTGGCCTCCGTGAGCGCGATCTGCAGCACCTGAGCTCCGAGCGGAACGACCAGCCCGCTCTCCTCCGCCGCCGGGATGAAGGCCGCCGGCGGCGTGATCGAGCCGTCGCACTCGACGATCCGGGCGAGCGCCTCGAAACCCGCGGCGCTCCCACTCGCGAGGTCGATGATCGGCTGGAAGTAGGCGGTGATCCGGTGGTCGTCGAGCGCCGACTGCAGCGCCTGGCGCGCAATCGAGCGCCAGCGCACCTGACGGCCGAGTGCGGCATCGAAGACCGACACGCGCTGGCCGCCGAGCGACTTGGCCTCGTACATCGCCGTGTCGGCCTCGTTGAGCAGCGACTCGGCCGTGCCGCGGCCTCCGGCCGAGACCGAGATGCCGATGCTCGCGCCGATGCACTCCTCGTCGGCCGCCGCGGCCGGCCTGCGCGTCAGCTCGGAGAGCAGTCGGCTCCCCATGTCGACGGCGTGCAGTTGGCTGCCGACTTCCGCCGTCAGCACGACGAACTCGTCGCCGCCGATGCGCGCGACGGTGTCCGTCGAGCGCAGCGCCGCCACGAGCTTGGCGGCGACCCGCCGCAGCATGACGTCGCCCGCGGCGTGGCCGTGGGTGTCGTTGACCTGCTTGAAGCGGTCGAGGTCGACGAACAGCACGGCGATGAACTGGCCGGAGCGCTGGCAGCCCGCGATGGCCTGATCGATCTGGTCGATGAGCAGCGCGCGGTTGGGGAGGCCCGTCAGCGCGTCATGCGTCGCCTGCTGGGTGAGCGCCGCCTGGGCGACCTGCAGCTCGGCCAGGCGCTTGGCCTGGGCCTGGCCGAGCCGGGCGATCTCGCGATCCTTGACCTTGTGCGCGCTGAGGTCGGTGAAGGTCAGGCACAGCATCTGCTCGCCGTCGACGAACAGCGGCGAGCTTCCGAGCTGCACCGGCACGCGGGTGCCATCGACGCCGATCAGCTCGAGCTCGAGCGCCGTGCCGAGCCCGCCCGGGCCGCGAACCTCGTCCAGACCCGCTCCCCCGGCGGGCGCCAGGAACGTCGCCAGCGGCGATCCGACGATCGTCTCCCGTGGGCGCGCCAGGAGCTCGGCGAGGCGCCGGTTGGCGTACAGGATCAATCCGCTGGACGAGAGCGTCGCCGCCCCCTCGTGCATGTTCTCGACGAACATCCGGTAGGGCCGGTCGGCCGTCGCCAGCGTGAACACCCGGTGTTCGCGGCCCTCGTCTGTGACGACGAACGCGTCTACCTCGCCGGCGCCGATGGCGCGCAGCGTGTCCTCCGCCTCCGCCATCCGTCGGAGCGCTTCGGCTCGCGACATCACGCAGGGCTCTCCGCGGTGTCCTCTGCCCGCAAGAGCAGCAGCACCGAGACCACGTGCCCGGTCTGCGACAGGTCGCCGATGACGCGCCGCACGGGCGGGGGCCGGGTTCTGACGAGCGCGGGCACGGCGTAGACCCTGCTGCTGACGGCGACCTCGGGCTCGTCGTGGATATCGACGACGGTGAGCCGGCAGCGCCCCCGCAGAGGCCCGTCGCAGAGCTGCCTGGCGTGGGCGATCGCCCGCGCCGAGAGGTCGGAGGCACCGCTGACGAAGAGCGTCAGGTGGTAGTCCTCGTCGGTCTCGGCCCCTGGTTCGGGGTGTGGCCGTGCGGTCATCGCGGGCGCGGCGGCTGCAGACGCAGCCCGACGAGCACCCGCTCGGTGTTCGACAGGTCGCCGATGATCTTGCGCAGCGGCGCCGGGAGGCGGCGCACGAGCGTCGGGATCGCGAGGATGTCGTCGCTGCGCGCCCGCTCCGGATGCTCGATCAGGTCGATGACCTCGATCTCGTAGCAGCCGACCAGATGCTCGTCGCACATCTCCTTGAGGTTGGCGAACGCGCGCAGGGACTTGGGGGACTGGCCGGCGACGTAGAGGCGCAGCTGCCAGGTCTCGCCCGCCGCCTCGGCGAGATCCTGGTCGTAGTCGCGGATCGTCTGCATCAGACACCGCTCTTTCTCGGGTCGTGAGCGGCGGCGTTCTCGGGCTCCTGCACGTCGGCGCGCCGCAGGCGACCCTGCTCGACGCGCTGGTCGGCGCGATCTTCGGCCCCGGTCGAGCCGTGGCTGAGCAGCTGGCCGACGACGTCGGCCTCGTCCTCGAACTCCCGCCACAGCGCGGCCGTCTGCGCCTGAACAGCGTCGCGACGACGCTCGAGGTTGACCCGGCGCTGCTCGAGGTCGTCCAGCCGCGCCGTGCCGTCGGAGAGCTCGAGCGCCTCCTGGGCCTGCCGCGCTGAGCCGGTCAGCACGCCCTGCGGGCCGACGTAGACGTCGGCCAGCTCGATGCCCTGACTCGTGAGCACGAACTCGCGAATCTGGTTGGAGTGCGCCGTGCCGCGGGACTTCAGCACGTACAGCAGCCGGTTGAGCTCGCCGTTGCCCTCCATCGTCTTGACGAGCAGCCACGTGTCGACGAGCGACGCGATCTGCTGGTCGGGGAGAGCCGCCTCGGCGCCGGCGTTCAGGCTCGTGAACAGCGCGGTGACGCCCTTGGCCTTGAGGAAGTCGACCTGCCGCGTGAGCATCGCCGAGACATCCGCCTCCGAGCCGATCCGCAGCAGGTCCGAGATCGGATCCATGACGACCACGGCGGGCGCGAACTCCGTCACGGCGCGCTGCATCGCGAAGAGATGCTGCTCGAGGCCGAGCACGCTGGGGCGAAAGCACTCGAAGCGCAGCAGCTCCGCGTCGACCGCGACCTGCAGGTCGATGCCGACGGAGGACATGTTGCGCACGATCTCCTCCTGGGACTCCTCGAAGGCGAAGTACAGCGCGCGCTCGCCGCGGCGGCAGGTGACCTCGCAGAACTGCGCCGCGAGCGTCGACTTGCCGGTGCCCGCGGTGCCGTTGACCAGGACGGTGCTTCCCTTGTAGTAGCCCCCGTCGCCGAGCATCGAGTCCAACCGCGGCACGCCCGTCGACATCCGCTCCGTGGACACGCGGTTGCGCAGGCCCAGCGACGTGATCGGCACGACCGATATGCCGGCTTCTCCGATCAGGAACGGGTACTCGTTCGTGCCGTGCAGCGAGCCGCGGTACTTGAGGATCCGCAGCCGCCGTGTCGACGCCTGGGCATCCACCCGGTGGTCGAGCACGATCACGCAGTCCGAGACGTACTCCTCCATGCCGTGGCGCGTGAGCGTCCCCTCACCGCGCTCACCGGTGATCACGGCCGTGACGCCGCGGTCCTTCAGCCAGCAGAAGAGCCGCCGCAGCTCGGCGCGCAGAATGGCGGTGTTCGTAAACGCCCCGAACAGCGTCTCGATCGTGTCGATCACGACCCGTTTGGCGCCGACCGCGTCGATCGCCACGCCGAGGCGCAGGAACAGCCCTTCCAGGTCCCAATCGCCGGTGTCCTCGATCTCCGGGCCGTTGACGTTGACGTGATCGATGACGAGGCGGCCGGCGCCCTCGAGCTGCGAGACATCGAAGCCCAGCGAGGCGACGTTGGCGGCGAGATCCTCAGCGGACTCCTCGAACGCGATGAAGACGCCCGGCTCGTCGAACTGCGTGGCTCCGCGCACGAGGAACTCCATGGCGAGCAGCGTCTTGCCACTGCCCGCCGGGCCGCAGATCAGCGTCGGTCGCCCGCGCGGAAGCCCGCCGCCGGTGACCTCGTCGAGGCCGTTGATCCCGGTGGGCGTCTTGGCCAGCGCTCCCAGGGGAGCGGCTGCTGGGGTGAGCGTGGTTAGCACGCCGAGGTTCGAATCGTGGCGGTCTGACTGGTGTCTGATCGGGAGCGCATACGACATCTGTCGGCATTTGCGGTCGGCGACTGTAGGGCGGGTCCGCCGGGGCCCGTCCGAAGGCGGAGCGAAGTGGCACGAGACAAGGCCTGCGTGCAGCCCGCCCTGGCCGATGCCGCCGCGCCGCGCCGGCGCCGCGGCTCACGCCGTCAGCAACGCCTCGAGCGTCGCCTGCGCCCGGCCGTCGACGACCGCCCTCGTCGCGAGCGCCGCCCCCGCCCCGACGCTCTCGCAGCACCCGCCGGCGTAGAGCCGCAGCCCCGCGTTGAGTGTCGCGGTGTGGGCGGCGATGCCGCGCTCGTCACCCGCGGCGATCGCGCGCGTGAGCTCGGCGGCGACCTGCGGGTCGGCGTCGCCGCGCAGAACGCTGCCAGGTGACTCGGGGATGTCGAGCGGCCCGCTGGCGTCCGCCGCCGACGGGCGGCCGGCGCGCAGGACGTCGGCGCCCTCCATGCCGCGCACCGCGATCCCGCGACGCGCGCCGAGCAGGGTCAGCGCGCCGAGGATCCGGTCGCGGTAGGAGCTGTGCGTGTGGCCGACGAGGAAGCGCGTCGCCCCGAGGTGGTCGACGAGCTTCTCGGCCGTGTGCAGCGGGCCGCGCAGGCCGATCTCGTCACGGATCTCAGCCAGCTGGTCCCAGCCGGGCAGCGCGGTGCCCGCGTGGACGAGCGCGACGTCGCAGCGCTCGAGCATCGCCAGCGACTCGCTGGGCTTCGGGCGGTGTGGCCCGCCGAGGGCGACGAGCACGTCGGCCGGCGTCGTGCCGTGCTTTGGCCCGATCCGCCCGCCGCAGTGCACGACGACGCGAGCGCCCGCGGCCGCCGCGAGCACGGCCGCGGCCAGCGACAGGTGCGGCGACTCGAGCATGCCGTCGTAGGCGCCGGCGCAGGCGACGATCGGCCTGCCGGGCGGGGGCGGGCCCGGGGCGACCGCGCGGGCGGCGTCACGCAGCGCCTGGGCGACCCCGGCGAGCTCGGCCGGGGTCTCCCCCTTGATCCGCATCGCGACGAGAAAGGCGCCCGCCTGCGCGGGGGTGACCTCGCCCGCGAGCAGCCCGGCCGTCGCGGCGCGCGCCTCGTCGAAGGTCAGCGCGCGGCTGCCGCGAGGGCCCGTGCCGACGGCCTTGATGACCGCGCGAAAGCCCGCGTAGTCGCTGCGCCCGCGGCGGTAGGGCAGCTCGGTGTGTCCCTGCGGTGTCACGTGCCCTCCCAGCGGTAGCCGACGCTGCGAACGGTCTTGATCCGCGCGGCGTGCTCGCTGCCGAGCTTCGCGCGGACGCGCCGCACGTGAACGTCCACCGTCCGCGCACCGCCGTAGTAGTCATAGCCCCAGACGCGGTTGAGCAGCGCCTCGCGCGAGAACACGCGCTTGGGATGGGTGACGAGGAACTTCAGCAGCTCGTACTCCATGTACGTGAAGTCCACCGGGCGCCCGCCGATCGCGACCTGGTAGGTCGCGAGGTTCATCTCCAGGCTGCCGACGCGGACGATGTCGTCGTGGTCGATGCCGTTGACGGCACGCCGCGCGCGGGCGATGCGCGCCTGCAGCTCCTCGGCGGTGAACGGCTCGACGAGCAGCTCGTGGCCCTCGGCGACGCCGATCCCCTCGAGCAGCCCCTCCGAGCCCAGCGCGACGATGACCGGGACCTCGCCGAGCTCGTCGTCGGCGGCCAGGCGAGCGCACAGCTCGGCGCACGAGGGCTGCTCGAGGCCGTTGGCGAGCACGAGCGCGAGCGCCGGCGCGCGCGACTCGCCCTCGGGCGGGCGCAACGTGCCGTTGGCCGCGACCCGATGCGGGCTGAAGCCCAGCTCGGCGAGCAGCCGCGAGGTCTCCTCACCGCCGTCGGTGCCGTAGATCCAGGCGTCGCTCATCCGTCGGTCACCGTCACAGGAGCCGTAGATAGCGGGCGCGGTCGAATTCGGTGACGGTGCGGCGCTCGTCGTCGAGCTCGCGGCGCTTGTTGGCGACGAACACGTCGCAGAGACGGTCGCCGAGCGTCTCGCGGGCAAGCTCTGACGCGTCGAAGAGGTCGGTCGCCTCGCGCAGGTCCAGCGGCAGCCGCGCGGCGCCGTCGGGCTCGTCGTCGATCGACTCCGCCTGCAGCTCATAGCCGCGCTCGATCCCGCGCAGGCCGGCGGCGAGCACGAGCGACAGCACCATGTACGGGTTACACGCGGGGTCCGGCGAGCGCAGCTCGAAGCGCGTGCGCTCGGCGCGGTTGGGGCGCCGCGAGGGAACCCGCACCAGCGCGGCGGCTCCGCGCCGCGTCCAGCTGACGTGCTCGGGCGCCTCGAACCCCGTCGCCAGGCGCCGGTAGGAGTTGATCCACTGGTTGGTGACGGCCGTCAGCTCGGTGGCATGGGCGAGCACGCCGGCGAGGAACGCGCGACCGGTCGGCGACAGCGGCTGCTCGGCCTGCGCCGCGTGAAAGGCGTTGCGGTCCCCCTCGAACAGCGAGATGTGCAGGTGCATACCGCTGCCCGGGTAGGCGGCCAGCGGCTTGGGCATGAACGTCGCGTACGCGCCGAGCTCGTGGGCCGCCTCCTTGACGGCGATCCGAAACGTCGAGATCGAGTCGGCCATCGACAGCCCGTCGGTGTGCGCGAGCTGGATCTCGTGCTGCGACGGCGCGACCTCGTGGTGTGAGGCCTTGACGGGGATCCCCATCTGCTCGAGGTACTCGATCGTGCGCCGCCGGAAGTCGCTGCCGACGTCCAGCGGTGTCAGGTCGAAGTAGGCGCCGTCGTCGAGCGTGGTGGGCACATCGCCGTTGGAGCCCAGCGGCCCGAAGATGAAGAACTCGACCTCGCAGCCGACCTGCATCGTGTAGCCCAGCGCGGCCGCCTGCTCGAGCACGCGCCGCAGCGCCGCCCGCGAGTCGCCGCCAAAGGGGCCGTCGTCGGGCTGGCGCACGTCGCAGAACATCCGCGCGACGAGCGAGTCGGGCTTCCACGGCAGGACCTGAAACGTGCGCGGGTCGGGGTGGGCGATGACGTCGTGCTCGCGCTGTCGCGCCGCGCCCTCCAGCGAGGATCCGTCGAGCCCGACGCCCTCCTCGAGCGCCGACTCGAGCTCCGACACCGGGATCGAGACGCTCTTGAGCAGGCCGAGCACGTCGACGAACCACAGGCGGATGAACCTCACGCCCCGTTCCTCGACTGTGCGCAGCACGAACTCTTCCCGACCGGTCACAGTCAGACCGTAGGTCGGATCAGCCGGTCTGTCATTGGACGCTCGGTCCTACTGCGCTGCCATCAGGTCGAGTCGTTCACACGCCGTTCACACAGCGCGCAGCGGGAAGCTGGCGCGCCGGCGCTGCAAACCGACGTTCACAGAGCGTTCATCGATACGACGCGCCTGGGAAATCGCCTGTCCGCAGGCTGCCGGAACAGTGCAGACCACCCCGACCCAGTGTCCGTACTGCGGCGTCGGCTGCGGCCTGCTGGCCGACGTCGACGACGACGGCCGCCTCAAGGCCGTGCGCGGCGATCCGCTTCATCCCGCCAACCGCGGACGCACGTGCCGCAAGCCGCTCGGCCTGCCGTTCGCCGTCCACGCGCCCGACCGCGCGACGAGCCCGCTGTGGCGCGAGGATCGCGCCGCGCGCCTGGAGCCCGCCGGCTGGGACGACGTGCTCGGCACGCTGGCCGGCCGGCTGCAGGCGATCATCGATGAGCACGGTCCGGACGCGATCGCCTTCTACATCTCCGGTCAGCTGCTGACCGAGGACTACTACGCGATCAACAAGCTCGCCAAGGGCTATCTGGGAACCAACAACGTCGATTCGAACTCGCGCCTGTGCATGTCGTCAGCGGTGGCGGGCTACAGCGGCGCGTTCGGCTTCGACGGTCCGCCGCCGGCGTACGCCGACATCGCGCAAGCCGACTGCCTGCTGCTGCTCGGGACCAACACCGCCGCCTGCCACCCGATCCTCTGGTCGCGCATCCGCGACCGTCAGGCCGAGGGCGCGTTCGTCATCTGCGCCGACCCGCGCCTCACGCCGACCGCGAAGGGCTCGGACCTGCACCTGCCGGTGCGACCCGGCACCGACCTTGCGCTCCTGAGCGCCCTGCTGCACGTCATCGACCGCGACGGGCTGACCGACCGGGCGTTCGTGGAGCGTCACACGAGTGGGTGGGAGGAGACGGTCGCCGTCGCGCGGGAATGGACGCCCGCGCGCGCCGCCGACGTCTGCCAGGTGCCCGCCGAGCTGATCGAGCAGGCCGCCCATCGCTTCGCCAGCGCGGGCGCGGCGATGGCCCTGTGGTCGATGGGCGCCAACCAGTCGACCGTGGGCACGCTGAAGAACCGCGGGCTGATCAACCTCTGCCTCGCGACGGGGCAGATCGGCCGCCCCGGTAGCGGCCCGCTGTCGCTGACCGGCCAGCCCAACGCGATGGGCGGGCGCGAGACCGGCGGCCTGTCGCACCTGCTGCCCGGCTACCGCAAGGTGACCGAGGCGGCCGACCGCCGCGCGATGGCCGAGCACTGGGACGTACCGCTGGAGCGGCTCAGCGCGCAGCCGGGCCTGCCGGCGGTCGCGCTCTTCGAGGCGCTCGAGGCCGGGACCGTGAAGGCCGTCTGGATCATGGCCACGAACCCGCTCGTCTCGCTGCCCCACGGCGAGCGTGCGCGGGCGGCGCTGGAGCGAGCCGAGCTCGTCGTCGTGCAGGATCCCCACCACCCGACGGAGACCACGTCGCTCGCGCACGCCGTCCTGCCGGCCGCCGCCTGGCCGGAGAAGGAGGGCTCGATGACGAGCTCCGAACGCCGTGTCGGGCTCGTGCGGCGCGCGGTCGCGCCGCCGGGCGAGGCCAGGGCCGACTGGGAGATCGTGGCCGGCCTCGCACGTCACCTCGGCCATGGCGAGGCGTTCGCCTGGCCCGACAGCGCCGCCGTCTTCGACGAGTTCGCCGCCTGCACCGCCGGGCGGCCGTGCGACATGACCGGCATCTCGCACGCGCGCATGCGCCAGGAGGGCGGGCTGCAGTGGCCGTGTCCCGCCCAGCCGGTCGACGCGCACGGTGGCACCGTGCGCCTCTACGAGAACCGTCGCTTCCCCACGCCGGACGGCCGAGCGCGCTTCGAGCCGACGCCGCACGCCGCGCCGGCCGAGTCACCGGACCCCGATTTTCCGATCCTGCTGACGACCGGACGCGTCGCCGACCAGTGGCACACGATGACGCGTACCGGCCACTCGCCGTCGCTGCGCGCGTCGGCGGGCGAGCCGACGGTCACCTGCCATCCGCTCGACGCGGCCAGCGCGGGCCTCGACGAGGGTGGGCTCGTGCGCGTCGCCTCGCGCCGCGGCCAGCTGCGGGTGGCGCTCGCGCTCGACGAGACGATGCCGCGCGGCGTCGCGTTTGCACCGTTTCACTGGGGCGCGATGCAGGCCGCCGCGGGCGCCGGGACGCTCAACGCGCTGACGATCGCCGCGGTCGACCCGACCTCCGCGCAGCCGGAGCTGAAGGCCGTCGCCGTGCGCTTGGAGCCGGTCGATCGGCGAGACGAGCCCGTTCGCCGGCGCGCCCCCGACACCCCGCAGCGGCTCGTCGTCGTGGGCACCGGGATGGCCGGTCTGGCCGTCGTCGAGGAGGCGCTGCGCCGCCGCCCCGCCGAGAGCTGGAAGATTCTCATGCTCGGCGAGGAGCCGGGGCCGTCCTACAACCGCGTCCTGCTCTCCAAGCTGCTGGCCCGCACCTGCGGTCCGGGCGAGCTCGAGCTGCGCCCGCTGGCCTGGTACGCGGCCCATGGCGTCGACCTGCGCGGCGGCTGCAGCGCCGCCGCCCTCGACCTCGAGGCCCGCACGGTCATCGACGAGGCCGGCATGCGCCACCCCTACGACGCGCTCGTGCTCGCCACCGGGTCGCGCGCGTTCGTCCCACCGGTGCCCGGCGCCGACCTGCCGCACGTCGACGTCTTTCGCACCTGGCGCGACGTCGACGCCCTCGCGGCGACCCCGCGCGGCACGCGCGCCGTCGTCGTCGGCGGCGGGCTGCTCGGCCTGGAGGCGGCGGCGGGACTGCGCGCCTGCGGCGTCGAGGTGACCGTCGTCGAGCTCGCCCCGCAGCTCATGGGGCAGCAGCTCGACGCGGGCGCCGCGTCGATGCTGCAGCGCACGCTCACCCAGCAGGGGATCGGCTGCCGTCTCGGGCGCAGCGCGGCGCGGATCGAGCCCGACCGGGTCGTGCTCGACGACGGCGAGGAGCTGCCGGCGACGCGTGTGGTGGTGGCCGCCGGCGTGCGCCCCGAGGCGTCGCTCGCGCGCGCGGCGGGACTGCCCGTGAAGCGCGGGATCGTCGTCGACGACGAGCTGCGCGCGGGCGCGCCGTCGGTCTGGGCGGTCGGCGAGTGCGCGGAGCATCGCGGCGTGGTCTACGGCCTCTGGTCGCCGCTCGCCGAGCAGGCGCGCGTCGCGGGGGCGGGCGTGGCCGGCGATCCTGGGGTCTTCCACGGCTCCGTCCAGGCGACGACGCTGAAGGTCTCCGGCGTCGACGTCTACGCGGGCGGCGCCTCGGCCGCGGCGGCACCCGCGGGCCACGACGAGATCGTGCTGAGCGACACGCGCAACGGGATCTACCGCCGGCTCGTGCTCGACGGCGACCGGCTGACCGGCGCGGCGCTCGTCGGTGACGTCAGCTCCGCACGGCAGCTGTCGGACCTGCTGCGCACCGGCGAAGCCGTCCCGTCGGACCTGCTGCAGGCGGGCCCCTCCGGCGCCGGCGCGGAGGCGCTCGCCGCCGATCCCAACGCGACGGTGTGCTCCTGCAACGCGGTCAGCGTCGGCGACGTCCAGGCGGCGATCCGCCGCGACGGCCTGAGCACCGTCGCGCAGGTCGGACGGCGCACCCGCGCCACGACGGGCTGTGGCGGCTGCACCGCCGACGTCGAGTCGCTGCTCGAGCTCGAAGCGGCCGCCACGCACGCCTGAGGGCGTCGGTACAGCGGACGCAACTGTCGAGACCCCGAGGTGCTGCCGGGCGCTGACGGACGTTGTCGCGGGCGATCGCGGCGATCGCGGCGTTGCGAACGCCAGCAACGACGGCTGACCGGGGTCGATCCGGGCGGCGGGCCGCGTGTCGCGCGGGGGTTTGCGCACTTACGTCCGTATAGCGGACGTAAGTGCGCAAACCCCCGCGCCGCGCGCCTGCACGCCCGGGCCGTCCTCACGCGGCGAGGATGAACGACAGGAAGAAGCCCGCGGCCGTGGCGAAGGCCGTGAACGGACGGGCCTGCGCGTAGGCCTCGGGCATCAACGTGTCGGCCAGCGACGCGAGCACGGCGCCGCCGGCGAAGCCGAGCGCGACCGCGAGGATCTCGTCGCTGAGCGGCTCGGCCAGCGCGCGGCCGGCGACGACCGCCAGCGCGAGCAGCACCGCGCACGCGATCCAGGTGCCCGTGATCGTCTTCACTTGGTGGCCCTCGCGGCGCATCGAGACCGCACCGACGAGCGATTCCGGGAGGTTCGAGAAGAAGATCGCGACGAGCAGCGCCAGCGACGCGTCGTCGACGAGCGAGACGCCGAGCGCGAGGTTCTCCGGCACGCCGTCAAGCGTGACCGCGGCCAGCAGCGCCCAGCCGACGCCGTTCTGCGCGCCCGCGGCGGCGACCTCGCGCTCGTCGGGCCCGGACTGACCGGCGACGTAGCGGTCAAGCGCCGTATCCGCCGCGACGAACGCGGCCGCGCCGGCCAGCAGCGCCAGCCCCGAGCGCGTGGCCCCGCCGAGCGCGTAGGCCTCCTCGAACAGCTCGAAGGCGAGGGCCGAGATGAGCGCGCCGCTGGCGAACGCGAGCAGCACGCCCGTGACCTCGCGCGGCGGATCCCAGCAGGATCCGATGACCGCCCCGATCACCAGCGCGCTGGAAGCCGCGACACCGAAGAGAATCGCGGTCAGCACGTGGTCGAAAACGCTACTGCAGGAAGAGCGGCGTGCCGACCTTGACCTCGCCGTAGAGCTCCGTCACGGCGGGCACGGACATCCGGATGCAGCCGTGCGACGCCGCGGTGCCCAGCGACGCGAGGTCGGCGGTGCCGTGGATGCCCTGGCCGTCGTGGAAGCCCAGCCAGCGCGCCTCGAGCGGGTTCTGCGGATCGCCTGCCGGAATCGTCCTGCCGGCGAGGTCGCCCGCCCAGTCACTGTCGGGCACGTGCCAGTCGGGGTTGACGATCTTCTCGGCGATCTCGTAGCGCCCGGCGGCGGTCTCGAGGCCGGCCTTGCCGACGGCGATCTTGTAGCGCTTGTCGAGCTTGAGGTACTTGTAGAGGCGCAGCACCTTGCTGTCGCGGTCGACGGCGATCACGGTCGGGTAGCGCTTGGCGAGATCCTCGAACGTGCGGTCGGGCCGGTCGGTGACCTTCACCGGCACCTCGACGGTGCGCTCGGGGGCGGGGTTGCCCATCACGCTCGTCAGCTTGGCGAGGAACTGCGGCCGCTGGACCTGCACGCCCGAGCGCGCGCGGGTGCGGTCGAGCTTGCCGTCGTGCCACTCGATGTCGGCGTCGCGCGCCGGGCGGTCGACGCGCTCGGCGATCCGCTGCGCGAAGGCCCTGACCGCGGAGCGCGCGTACGAGACGCGCGGGGTGACGGTGGCGCTGGCGTCGTTGCCGCCCAGCACGCGGCCGAACGGGTTGCCCTCGCGGCTGCGGTCAAGTGCCGCGTCGACGGTGGCGGCGGCATCCAGCCGCGCCTTCGCGACCTCGGGGCGCAGCACGAAGCGCTGCTTGTGGTAGGTCACCCCGACCCGCTTGTCGACGGACCGCGAGAGCTTGCGCTGCACGAGCGAGCGGGCCTCGTCACGGCCCATTCCGCCGACGTCGAGCGTGCCGACCCGCACGCCGTCGGCGATGACGTCGTTGCGCGAGCCGTCGATGATCAGGATCACGACGACGAAGACGAACAGAACCCCCGCGGTGGCGGCGGCGGCGATGATCGCTGCCCGGTTCATGGCGGTGGTGTTACCCCGCTCCGCGGTGCGCCAGCACGTTCATAGCCTGGAAACACGCCAGGCATGCCGAGGAAACCCGCCTGGCCCACGATGGGCGACATGAATCCGAGGAGGATTGTCATCGTCGGCGGGGGGATCGCCGGCCAAGCCGTCTGCGAAGCGCTGCGCGAGCGCGACCCGGGCGTCGCCGTCACGCTCGTCTGCGGCGAGCACAGCGCGCCGTACGATCGCGTCCGGCTGTCGGAGATCCTCGTCTCGGGCGAGGATTCGCAGACGCTCGGCCTGCGCCCGGCGGAGTGGTACCAGGACAACGACGTCGACGTGCTCGTCGGCCGGCAGGCCACCTGGGTCGATCCCGAGCGTCGCGTACTCGGGCTCGACGACACCGACGAGCTGAGCTTCGACCAGCTCGTCGTCGCCACCGGCTCGCAGCCGCTGATGCCGCCGATCCCCGGCATCGACCTGGCCGGTGTGCACCCCTTCCGCGACCCCGCCGACTGCGAGGCGATCCGCTGCGCCGCGACCAGCGGCATCGAGCGCGCGGCCGTCATCGGCGGCGGTCTGCTCGGCCTGGAGGCCGCGCGCGGGATCGCTGCCCAGGGCTGCGCCGTCACCGTGCTGCACCTGCTCGACCGCCTCATGGAGCGCCAGCTCGACGCCGGCGCCTCCTCGCTGCTGGCCCCAGCGCTCGCCGGGCTGGACATCGACGTCGAGTTCGACCGCAACACGCAGCAGATCATCGGACCCGAGCGCGCCCAAGGGCTGCGCTTCACCGACGGGTCAGAGCTCCCGGCCGACCTCGTCGTCGTGTCGATCGGGATCCGGCCGGAGACCGAGCTCGCCCGCTCGATGGGCATCGTCTGCGACCGCGGGATCATCGTCGACGACGCGATGCGCACGAGCCTGCCCGGCGTGCTCGCGGTCGGCGAGTGCGCCCAGCACCGCGGCATCGTCTACGGCCTCGTCGCGCCGATCTACGACCAGGCGCGCGTCGCCGCGCAGACGCTCGTCAGCGACAGGGCCGCAGGCGGTCCCAGCAGCGGTGACCTGAGCGCCCTGTACCTCGGCTCCGTCCCAAGCGCGAAGCTCAAGGTCGCGGGCATCGACCTCGTCTGCGCGGGCGAGTCCGGCGGCGACCTCGAGGCCGTCGTGACGGATGCCGCGACGGGCGTCTACCGCAAGCTGTCGGTCCGCGACGGGCGCGTGATCGGCACCGTGCTGCTCGGCGACACGCGCGGCTCCGAGGCGCTCGTCGCCGCGGTCCGCGCCGGCGAGCCGGTCGACGACCCGCTGCAGGCGCTGGCCGACGCATCGCTCGCGGGTCCCGCCGATCTGCCCGACACGGCGCAGATCTGCGACTGCAACGGCGTCTGCAAGGGCGCGCTGATCGAGGCCGTCGCGGTCGGCGGCTGCGCCACGCCGCGCGAGGTCATGGCCGTGACCCGCGCCGGCACGGGCTGCGGCTCCTGCCGGCCAGCGGTGAAGGAGATCGTCGCCGCCGCGACCGGCGGCCTCAACGACGAGCCCGCCTACCTGTGCCCGTGTCGCAAGCAGACGCGCGAGGGGCTTGCCGAGCAGATCCGCGCTGACGGGCTGCAGTCCGTCAGCGAGGTCGCGGCGGCCTGCGCCACCGGCCGCGAATGCGGGGCCTGCAAGCCGGCTCTGGCGTACCTGGTCTCCGAGGTCTGCGCCAACCAGCACCGAGAAGAACGTGACGCACGCTTCATCAACGATCGGGTCCACGCGAACATCCAGCACGACGGCACGTTCTCCGTGGTCCCGCGGATGTACGGCGGCGTCACGACGCCCGACGAGCTACGGCGGATCGCCGACGTCGCCGACAAGTACGAGGTGCCGATGGTCAAGGTCACCGGTGGCCAGCGGCTGGATCTGCTCGGCGTCAAGAAGCAGGATCTGCCGGGGATCTGGCGCGACCTCGGGATGCCGTCCGGCCACGCCTACGCCAAGGCCGTGCGCACCGTCAAGACGTGTGTCGGGACCGACTTCTGCCGGTTCGGCCTGGGCGACTCCGTCGGCCTGGGCATCGAGATGGAGAAGCTGTGGGAGGGCCTGCACACGCCGCACAAGGTCAAGTCGGGCGTCTCGGGCTGCCCGCGCAACTGCGCCGAGGCGACCGTGAAGGACATCGGCTGCGTCGCGGTCGAGGGCGGCTGGCAGGTGCGCGCCGGTGGCGCGGCGGGCGGCAACGTGCGCGAGGCCGACATCCTCGCGACCGTCGAGACGCGCGGCGAGGCGCTGCGCGTCGCGACGACGTTCCTGCAGTACTACCGCGAGAACGCCGACTACAAGGAGCGCACGTACGACTTCATCCCGCG
>Ga0136615_10000087_pt1 | contig 34836 bp, 34 predicted proteins | sample AntDrymUQ2882206_2_FD_106647 | JGI IMG/M metagenome (GOLD analysis project Ga0136615, IMG submission 106647) | Polar desert sand microbial communities from Dry Valleys, Antarctica - metaG UQ288 (22.06) | ecosystem: Environmental > Terrestrial > Soil > Desert | place: Antarctica: Dry Valley... | reverse complement strand
GCCTCAAGTGCCGTACGACATCGGCGTGTTCACGCGCCTCACCGATGAAGCCATGGACATGTTCCTAGCCCACTATCAACGCCCAGGAGGCAATCATGCAAACCCTCGACCATGACGAGCTGTCGGTAACCGTCGATGCGCGACCCGACGTTGTCTACGCACTCATCTCCGACGTCACCCGGACACCGGAGTTCAGCCCGGAGATCATCAGCTGCTCATGGCTCGACGGTGCAACCGGACCGGCCGTCGGCGCGCGGTTCAAAGCGACGAACAAGACAAACCGCAATCGGCCGTCGTGGAACAACACTCCGGTCGTGACCGTCGCCGACCCAGGACGGGAGTTCGCCTTCAGCCGTAGTGAGAAGTTCGCCGGCACGATTGTCTGGCGTTACCTCCTCGAACCCGAAGGCAACCGAACGCGCCTGACCGAGTCCTACACGGTCCTCAAGCCGGTGAGTCGGCTCGGTTGGTTCGTCATCGAGAAGGTGTTCGGCAATTCTGACCGCCGCGCCGATCTTCGCAGCGGCATGATAAAGACGTTGCGCCGGGTCAGTACCGCAGCCGAAGGCGACCAGCGCGCCCTGGATTCCCGGATCGCCGCCGAGCCTCACGCGTGACGGGGAGTAGGACACTCGAAAGGGACTGAAGACCGCGTCGGAATCGTGCGAATCTGGCTACTGCGAATCGTCGGCTAGGTCGGCGGTGGGTGGTGCATGGGGTTGATGATCGGTTGTCGATCGAGATCGATCCAAGCTGGCGGCTGGCACCAGGAGATTGACCGGTTGCAGCCTGGCCAGGCACAGCCCCGGTCCCGGACTTCGAGGGCGGTTCGGGCGGCGCCGGTGAACAGCCGCCGGGCCCGACCCAGGTCGATGACGGCTCCGGACCCGTCGAGGAAGGCGGGAATGATGTCAGCGTCGCAGCCCAGGCGGGTGGTCAGGCTCGGCGAGAGCTGAAAGCCGTCATTCAACCTGCCGGCGCCCTTCCGGTCTGCGAGAGACTGGCGGGGATGGTGATCACGATTCTCGGCTTGATCCCGCCGGTTGAGGGCAGCTCACCGGCGGCAAGTTGGCGTCGGCACAGTTCCTGCAGGGCGTCGTGGCGGCGTTGGGTGGGGCTGCGCCCACCTGGCTGTCCGGCGGCGGTGTCCGCGATTGGCGCGGACAGGCCGTCGAGGGCTGCGGCGATGATTGCGCCGGCCTCAGGGTCGAGGTAGCCGCGCAGGAACCGTCCGGCGCCGTTCTTGTCCAGGCTGATCGTCAGGCCCCGTTTGGCGTGCGCGGTTTTCTCGCGTTCGAGGAATTCCTGCTCGTCTCATGCCTGTGCCTTCAGGGTCGATGCACTCCGCGAGGCGACGGCCGATCAGGGTGAGCGTCGCCGGGTCGAAGCTCGCGCAGTGCCCGATCATCAATACCTCAGCGGCGCAGACAAGTTCCGATCCCAGGTCGCGGGGGAGGTCCTCGACCGAGCGGATGATCACCCTCGCCTGTCCGATTGGAATAGAAAGAACCAGCGCCCTGAGGGCGCTGGTTCTAACGACATGCTTCTGGTAGCGGGGGCAGGATTTGAACCTGCGACCTCTGGGTTATGAGCCCAGCGAGCTACCGAGCTGCTCCACCCCGCGTCGGTGAGCCCAGTCTATGCGCCCCCGGTGATGACGAGCAAACCGGGGTGCACGGACTGGGCCCATCCTAGGGCGTCCCCGTCGGGGTGGCGGTCGGACCCGGTGTGGTCCCCGCCCCCCCGCCTTCGGACCCCGTTCCGGCCGTCCCGCCGCAGGCTGCGTACGCCGCTTGGTACGCGGTGGTCGCCGTCGCAAGGTCGGACTGCGCCGTACCGATGCCTGCGAAGTCACCCGACTGCTGCGCTGTGGCCAGCGCCTCCAGAGCGGAGTTGATGTCATCGGCGGCCTGGGCGAGCGAGTCTTGATCGCAGTCGCCCGGCGGGCTCGTATCGGTAGGCGGCGTTGTGGGATCGGTAGGAGTCGTCGGATCAGTCGGGGTCACACCGCCCCCATCGGCGGCCCCTTCGCCCGCGCCGGCTCCGAAGACCTGGTCAAGGGCCTCGGACAAGGTGTTGGCATACCCCACCTGTCCCGCGAAGTTGACCAGCACCTTCTGCAGCAACGGGAACCCGTTCTCGCCGGTGCCCTGAACGTAGAGCGGCTCGATATAGAGCAGCCCGCCGTCACCGATCGGCAGAGTCAGCAGGTTGCCGAAGACCGCGTTGGACTCGTCGGAGTCGAACAGGGTCAGGTCGGGTCTGACCTGGTTGTTGGTGATGAAGGACTGCTGCACCTGCTGTGGTCCTCGATAGGGCGTGTTGCCCGGTAATCGGAGGACCTGTAGCTCGCCATAGGCCTCCGGATCGGAGGAGGCCGAGATGAAGGCCGAGAGGTTCTCGCGCTCGAGGGCGTTCAGCGCACTGGTCAGCTGGAAGCTTGCCTGGTTGTCGCCGGGTCGCTGGGCGAGGATGTAGTACGGCGGTTGTACCGCGGTCGAGTTCTCATCGGTCGGGTCGTCCGGAACCTGCCAGTAGTCGTCGGAGTTGAAGAACGCCACCGGGTCATCGACGTGATAGCTGGTCAGCAGTTCCCGCTGCACCTTGAACAGGTCCTCCGGATAACGAAGGTGTGCCCGCAACTCGTCGGAGATCTCGCTCTCCGGTTCCACGATTCCCGGGAAAGCCGACATCCACGTGGCCAGCACCGGATCCTCGGTGTCGAACTCATACAGCGTGACCGTGCCGTCGTGGGCATCGACGGTGGCCTTGACCGAGTTGCGGATGTAGTTGACCTGGTCGTTGGCCAGCGCAGTCGTGCCCACGCCGGTCAGCGAGTCCTGGGTGACCTCCCCGAGCTCCTGTTGCAACGAGTAGGGATAGCTGTTCAGCGTCGTGTACCCATCGACGATCCACATGATCTGTCCATCGATTACCGCCGGGTACGGATCACCGTCGACCTCCAGGAAGGGTGCGGCCTTCTCGACCCGATCACGGGGATCGCGGACATACAACACCCGGGACTCGTCGTTGAGTTCACCGGAGAGCAGGAAGTTGCGTTCCCGGTACTCGATGGCGAACACGAGCTGCCGGAAGAAGCTGCCGACCGCTACCCCACCCTCACCGTCGTAGGTGGAATTGAGCTGTTCGTCTGAAGCGCCGCCGCCTTGTGGCCGGTCGAACTCCCGTGGCTCAGACCCCTCCGGTGCGCCGACGATCGAGTAGACCTCGTCGAAGAGCTCGCCGTAGTAGATGCGGGACTGTTCGACGTCGATGTTTCCCCGGACGGGGAGGTCGGCCGTGGTGAAGTCGGGTTCCCCGCCCTCTGCGCCGGCCACAACTGTGTTCGCGGGCGCGGCGACGAATCCGTTTCCGTGGGTGAAGACCGTGTGCTGGTTGATCCAGTTGGTCTGGTTACCGGTCAGGGCACTGGTGTTCAGCTCACGGACGGCCACCACGTAGTCCTGGGTGACCCCGTCGATGGTGTACCGGTCGATGTCCAGCTTCTCCGGGAAGCCGTACACGTTCCGAATTTGTTGCCGCGCAGTGAATGTCGCCGACAGGACATTCGGGTCCAGCAGCCGGGCGTTGGGGATCGTCTCGGTGTCGTTGCGCAGTTCCTCCGGCGTGGCGGCGGTCTCCGGGTCCTGGGTGTAGTCGACGTACTCGACATCGCTGATCCCGTACGCCTCGCGGGTCGCCTCCAGTGCCCGATCGATGAAGGATGCCTCGCGCTGGTTGGCGCTGGGCTGTACGTAGAACTGCTGCATGATCGCGGGGAAGGCGACTCCGATGACCAGGCTGGAGAGCATCAGCAGGACCAGTGCGACCGCCGGGAGCAGGAAGTTCTTCACCAGGATGTTGGCCAGGATCGCGACCGCACAGATGACGGCCACGAACATCAGGATGGACTTGGCCGGCAGCAGGGCGTTGACGTCGGTGTAGGAAGCACCGGTGAACACCGCACCGCGGTCGGAGTAGACCAAGGCGTACCGGTCGAGGTAATAGGCAACTGCCTTGAGCAGGACGAAGATTCCGAGCAGCACGGACAAGTGGACGCGGGCGGCGACCGACAACTTCTGGCCAGGCGTCTGCAGCCGGATGCCACCGAAGAGGTAGTGCGTGGCCGCGGTCGCGATCAGGGACAGCAGCACGATCGCGAAGGCGAACCCGAGCAGGAACCGGTAAAAGGGATAGTCGAAAGCGAAGAAGGCGATGTCGCGGTTGAACTGCGCATCGGTGGTGCCGAACTGCTGGCCGTTGCGCCACAGCAACCAGGTCTGCCAACTGCTCTGCGCGGTGAATCCGGCAAACAGGGCGAGGACGACGCTGCCTCCGATGATGGCCAGCTTGCGGCGCGGCTCGACCGCACGGCGATATCTCTCCAGGTTCTGCTGCTCCAGTGACATGGGCCGGAAGGCCGGCTTGAACCGGTAGGCCAGGTAGAGGTTCAACGCGACGATGGAGCCCATGGCGATCGCTGCCAGCGCGAAGAGCAGTGCCCGGGTCTGGATCTCGGTCCAGAAGACGTCGGTGAACCCGGTTTCCTCGAACCACAGAAAGTCGACATAGACGCCGGTCAGCGTGCCCACGACGACGAAGAGCGCGATGAGCACCCCTACCGCAGCGAGCACGACCTTCGCACGTCGAGAGAGGGTCGGCACCGGAAGGGGGGACCGCATGGTCACGGGCAAGGACTCCTGGAGATCGTCACGAACAGGGCACGAGCGCAGACAAGGACACCGCCGAAGGCGGCTTGAGTAGAAGAACTACGGGAGAGGGTACGGGGTTCCCGGGCGACCCGATCGTGACCTGCCGAGCCCGCCAGCCGGTCGGCGGGCAAGCCGTCACCTTCGACCCTCGGGCGGTTCAGCACGAGGGCGGCGCCCGTCCAGCGCGTACGTCGTCCAGCGCGTCCAGCGCGTCGTCCAGCGTCGCGACCCTGGCCAGGGCGAGGCCCTCGGGTACCTGGAGAAGCGCTTCGGCACAGTTCGCCTCGGGTACCAGGAAAACCTCGGCGTCGAGATCGTCAGCCGCGATCATCTTCAGCCGGATCCCCCCGATCGGACCTACGACGCCTTGGTTGTCGATCGTGCCGGTTCCGAAGATCGGGTCCCCGCCGGTCAGGTCGTCGTCCCCCACTAGGTCGAGTATTCCCAGCGTCAGCATCAGGCCGGCCGAAGGACCGCCCACCTCATCGACTCGGATCTCCACATCGAAAGGCGCCGACCGGGCGTCGGAGACCACGATGCCGAGCACCGATCCTTCTCGGTCGGTTGCCTCACCCGTGGTGACCCGGACCGTGGACTCCCGACCCAGGCGAGTCCGTACGACCTCCACGCTGGTGCCGGGATCGATCGCGGTCAGCACGCTGGCCAAGGTCTCCAAGTCCGGTGTGGGCATCCCGTCGATCGACTCGATCGCGTCCGCCGGGCGCAGACGGCCTTCCGAGGGCGAGTCAGCACTCAACTCCTGTACGACCACCTTGACCGGAAATCCGAGTTCCTCGAGGGCGGCCTGTTCGGCGGACTGCTGGGAGATCAGGAAGTCCGCGCGATTGGCTTCGTCGACCTCTTCATCACTGCGATCCGGCGGATAAATCTCCTCTCGCGGCACGATCACGACCTCGTCGTCGAACCAACCCTGTAGAGCGGTGAAGAAGTCGATCTGGTCGTAGACCGCAACGGTGGTCAGGCTCAACAGACCGCTGGTGTCGTTGGTCTCGGCACCGGTGACGGTGATGATCGGGTTGCCACTGGGACCCTCACCCAGCGTGTCGTACGTCGGACCCGGTGTAAGTGCGACGTAGGGCACCGGCAGCAGGGCGCCGAGGCCGCCCAGGGTCAGCAGCAGTGCGGCACTCACCAGCAGGGTGCCAAGTCGTCGACTCACGCTGCCGAGCGTAGGCGAGACTTTCCGAAGGGCGACGCCCCGTGATCCGAGAGATCGCATTGCTTCGGAACGACTGGCCAGGACATCGCGTTGGACCGTGATATGAGCAGCGACTTACCGTTCGGTTTCGGAGCAGGCGGAAGTGAGCCCGAGCGCCGGCAACCCGGTGGCGGTGGGCCTGATGACCTGTTGGGCAAGATCCCACTGTTCGCCGAGTTGCAGAAGCTCTTCTCCTACACCGGTGGTCCGGTCAACTGGGATCTTGCCCGCCAGGGCGCGATCAGCGGCGTCAGCGGCGGCCATCGTCCGGTCGGCGACGACGAACGCCGAGCCGTACGCGCTGCCCTTGAACTGGCCGACCTCTGGCTCGGTGAGGTGACCGAGCTGCCGTCTGGAATCACTACTGCCACGGCATGGTCCCGGGTGGAGTGGATCGAGAAAACCCTGCCGGTGTGGTCCAACCTCTGTGATCCGGTGGCCGCGCAGATCGCCGCCGCCATGACCTCGGCAATTCCAGCTGAAGCTGCACAGGCCGCCGGGCAGATGGGTGGGATGCTGCAAGCGTTGGGCGGCATGATGTTCGGTGCTCAGGTCGGTCAGGCGATGGCCAGCCTGTCGGGTGAGGTCCTGACTGGAACCGACATCGGTCTTCCGCTCGCCCCTGCGGGTACGGCCGTGCTGGTTCCGCAGAACATTTCCGAGTTCGGAGCCGGCCTCGGGCTTCCCGACGATGAGATCCGGCTTTTCCTGGCGCTGCGTGAGGCCGCGTATCAGCGGCTGTTCGGGCACGTTCCCTGGCTGCGGCAGCGCCTGCTGGACACCGTCGAGGCCTATGCGCGCGGGATCACCGTGGACGTGGACGCGATGAGATCGAAGATGGAGGAGGCGATGGGCTCGATCGACCCGACCAATCCGGAAAGCCTCCAGACGGCGATGCAGTCCGGAATGTTCACCCCGGAAGAGAGTCCGGAGCAAAAACGCGCCCTGGCGCGGCTGGAGACCCTGCTGGCTCTGGCCGAAGGCTGGGTAGATGCCGTTGTGTCCCAAGCTTCTGCAGACCGGTTGCCCGGCGCAGTGGCACTGACCGAGACGATCCGGCGCCGCCGCGCCACCGGCGGGCCAGCCGAGCAGACCTTCGCCACGCTGGTCGGGCTGGAGCTACGGCCACGCCGGTTGCGAGACGCGGCGACGCTGTGGAGCGTCTTGCAGGAACAGCAGGGCATAGCGGGCCGCGACCGGCTGTGGAATCACCCGGATCTGTTGCCCAGCGCCGATGATCTCGACGATCCAGAGGCGTTCGTCCGCGCTCAGTCCGGTGCATCCACCGATTGGTCGGTCGAGGCGCTGGACGAGGCGGGCCCCGCGCCGGCTGACCCTGAGCAGGACAAAGACTCCGACGACGGCCCCGCCTAGTCGTTGCCGGCTGCCTCGAGCCCCTCGAGAAAGCCCCGCGCCCGTTCCGCTCGTGGATAGCGATTCACCAGGGCCCAGAAGCGGTCGTTGTGCGCGGGCTCGACCAGGTGCGCGATCTCGTGCAGGAGCACGTAGTCGATGACGTGTGCGGGCATGCCCTGCAACCGCGCGGACAGCCGGATCGTCGCGGTATCGGGACTGCAGGAACCCCACCGACGCAGCTGATTGCTGGCCCAGCGCACCGACAGCGGCCTCGCTTGCCCGTCCAGGTAGGAGTTGGACAGCTCCTGCGCCCGCCGGGTCAGGGCCGCATCGGTTCCGCGCCGCCGGGCCTTGGCCGCCGCCGCGGCGGCGAGCTTGGCCACCATGTCCTCGACGTGTCGCCGTTCCTCCGCCGCACTGAACGAGGCTGGGATAAGCACCACCACGGTGCCGTCGTCGACGTATGCCTGAACCGTGCGCTGTCGACGACGACTGCGCCGCACCTGGATCGGCAGATCAGCGACCTCCACCGGTGGATGGTGTCAGACCTGTCCCAGCCATCGCGCGCTGCGACTGACGCTTGGCCGCCGGCAAACTTTTTCTTGTCCACAGGACGTGGAAGACGATGCGGCCAGCGCCGGATCGCAGATGTCGAGGGTCGGCCACTTCGGCGCGCACAGCGGATCCCCTCCCCGTCCACAGCGGCACGCCCACCGGTCCCCAAGATATCCACAGCACCATCCCCAGCCGGTGGGTAACTGGCATTGACTGCGCCATCCGCCCCTTCTACCGTCGGGACCACGAAGCCCCCGGCTTCGATTCGAAGGACACGCTCGCAAGGGGAAGGCAAGCGTGTCTGGAGGGTCGAACCGGGGGATTCCTTTCCGAGCCGAAGCGATCCGGCTTTCTCGCCGGCTCTTTCAACGCCCGGTGAAAAGCGGGGTACGGCGTCCCTTTGCGGCTGCGATTCCCTCGAGCAGATCCTCGGTGGCCATCGTCAGCGGCTGGGCCACGGCCTCCCATCTCAGTGCCGCTTCAAAGCTCTGGTGCCCGCCGTCGGCCAGCGCTTGCCTGGTGAGTCTGGTCGCGATCGGGGCGCGCGTCGCGATGGTCGACGCGATGGCCAGCACCTCCGCGCGCAAGCTCTCGGCGGGAAAGACTTGATTGACCAAACCGACAGCCAACGCCTGCGGCCCGCGTAGCACCCGGCCGGTCAAGAGCATCTCCCGTGCGACCGCAAGGCCGACGACTTCGGGGAGCAAGAACGTCGAGGCCATGCCCGGGTGAATTCCCAGGGCGGTGAACGGCATGGACAGCCCGGCCTCCGGTGTGGCATAACGCAGGTCGCAGGCCAGTGCGATCGCCAGACCAGCCCCGACCGCCGCCCCGTTGAGCGCCGCGATGGTGGGTACGTCCAACGTGCGGATCCCCAGCCAGGCCCGGTAGAAGCTCAGCATGCGGGTGCGTAGTTGATCGGGGGTCATCGTGCCGGACTCCTCCAGCCAGGCCAGCTCCCCGCCCGCGCAGAACGCCTTGCCTTCGCCGGTCACGACGACCGCCCTCAGGTCCCGCTCGGTGTGCAACTCTGCGATTGCCGCCTGCCAGGCTTCGGTGAGCTCCCCGCTCATGGCGTTGCGACGGTCGGGAAGGTTGAGGCGCAACAGCACCACACCGTTGTCGAGCCGGTCGACCAGCAAGGCCTGGGGGGTGGGAGGGACTGTGGCCGGGGCATCGATCTGAGGGTCGGACATGGGACCTCCGGAATCAGCGATCTGGCAACCTGCGCGTCCCGGCAGGCTAACCCTCGATCCGGCACGCGGCGTGGCTGAGCGCGCGCCGCGGCGAGCGCGCGCGCTGCGGCGAGTACCGTGTCTCGCGACAGCGTGCCCACGTTGCGCAATTTCGCAGCGGGGTACGGGACTGCCAACAGCAGGGAGGAACCGTGGCCGAGACCTATAACGGCTACTGCGTGAAGTGCAAGGAGAAGCGTGACTTCGATGGTGAGGTCAGTGTGAGCGAGTCGGGTCGGCGGATGGCCAAGGGCATCTGTCCGGTCTGCGGCACGAAGATGAACCGGATTCTCGGCAAGGCCTGAGCACCACCCCGGCCAACCGAAGCCGTCGGCGGCGGCGACATCTCCCAGTTCAAGGGAAGGTCGCCGTCGCCTGTTTTTGAGGACGGCGATTCCTCCGGATCATCTCGGCCGCCTGTGGATGAACGACACGCGGCGTCTGCCGGCTTTGTCAGGCTTGCCTGCGTGACCTTCGGTTCCCGACCCACCATCAAGCCCTGGCTGCCGCGAGTGTGGCGCGACGCGGAGACGCTTCAGATCGGCGTGCACCCGGCCGAAGGTGTGCTCGTCTCCGGGGTGGATAGAGCCACCGCCGCTTGGCTGACCGGCCTGATCGGCGACCGGACCGAGGCTGAAATTCTTGCCGATGCCGCCGCTGCTGGAGTCGATGTCGCGATCGCGGTCCGCATCCTTTCCGGGTTACGCCGCAGCGGCGTGCTGCTGTCTGCCCCGATGGACAGCCAGCATCTCGGGGACACCGGACTGTTGCTGCCGGAGTTGGTCGACCTGACGGCGGCCAAGGGCTCGCCGCTGGAGGGCGGTCAGGTTCTAACCGCCCGCAGCCGAGTGCACGTCGTCATCGACGGGGCCAATCGAATCGGCGTTCCGCTGGGCGCGTTGCTCGCGGCCAGTGGAGTCGGGCACATCAGCTTTCTCGACGCGGAGTACGTCCGGCGTTGTGATGCCGGCGTGGGTGGCTTGAGTCTGGACGACGAAGGCCAACTGCGGGTCAGTGCAGCTCAGTCCGCCATACGAAGGATCTCTGCGCTGCCGGACGCCCAAGAGGTGCCCGCCCGGCAGGATGCCGACCTGCTCATCTTGTGCCAGCCCTGGACCGCACACGACCCGTTGCAGGCGCACGCGGCCGGCGATCAAACCGCTCACCTGGTCGTGGCCGTGCGCCACGGCACGGTCGTCATCGGCCCCCTGGTCATACCCGGTCGGACCAGCTGCCTGCAGTGTGCGGAGCTGCATCGCACCGATCGTGATCCACGCTGGCCGGCAGTGGCGACACAGCTGGTGGCCGCAGCCAACCGCGCGATGCACGAGCCGACCAGCGTCCTGGGCACCCTGGCCGCAGCGCTCGCCGCCGGGCAGGTCCTCGCGCACCTCGATGGCATGCGGGTACCCGACGTTCTCGAGGCCACCCTGGAGTTGTGCCCCCCGGACTGGCAGCTGCATCAGCGGGCATGGCCGCCACATGCCGACTGTGGATGCGCGAACGGCTCGGCCCAGCGGGCCCGGGCCGTCGGCTGACGGCCGGGTTGGCGGCCCCTGCACTCTGCCGCCTGCTGCGCAGTCCAGTCCCGGCCCAGCATGGCTGCCGGCCCAGAGTGGACAATGGCACGGTGAGCCCCGAGTCAGGACCGATTCCGCGTAGGAGCGCGTCGCGTACGGCTCGGCTCGCGTCACTGCCGATCAACGCTGCCGGCCGCGCCACGCTCGGACTGGGCAAGCGCTTGTCGGGTCGATCCGCCGAAGAGGTGACTCTGGAACTGCAACAGCAGACCGCCGAACAGATCTTCGCAGTCCTTGGCCAGCTCAAGGGCGGCGCGATGAAGTTCGGGCAGGCTATGTCGGTCTTCGAGGCCGCCTTTCCCGAGGAGGTGGCCGCGCCGTACCGGGCTGCATTGACCAAGCTGCAGGAGGCGGCGCCCCCGATGCCGGTCAGGACCGTGCATGCGGTCCTGAACCAGCAACTCGGCAGTCGCTGGCGAGAGCGTTTCCTGGACTTCGACGACCGGGCCGCGGCGGCTGCCAGCATCGGTCAGGTGCACCGGGGCACCTGGCGCGACGGCCGTCCGGTGGCGATCAAGGTGCAGTATCCAGGTGCCGGACCGGCGTTGATGGCCGACCTCAACCAGCTCGCCCGCTTCGCGCGACTTTTCGGGATGTTGGCACCCGGGATGGACGTCAAGCCGCTGATCGCCGAGATCAAGGAGCGGGTCTCCGAGGAACTGGACTACGCCCTGGAGGCCAACAGCCAGCGCGCCTTCGCTGCCGCCTACGCCGGAGACGCTGAGATCCACGTCCCCCGGGTGGTGGCCAGCGCTCCCAAGGTGATCATCTCGGAGTGGATAGATGGCGTTCCGCTGTCCGCGATCATCGAACGCGGTACGCAGGAACAACGCAACCGCGCCGGGCTGCTCCTGGCCACGCTGCACTTCTCCGGCCCCGAGCGCGCCCGCCTGCTGCACGCAGACCCGCATCCGGGCAACTTCCGGCTGATGGCCGATGGCCGGCTCGGCGTCATCGACTTCGGCGCAGTCGCCCGACTGCCCGACGGCCATCCCGAACCGATCGGGCGGATGGCCAGGTTGGCTCTGGACGGTCAGGCCACGGCGGTCCTGGCCGAGCTCCGCAAGGAGGGCTTCGTCCGGCCGAACATCGTCGTGGATGCCCGGGCCACCCTGGACTACCTACGCCCGATCCTGGCGCCGATCGCGAGCGACCACTTCGTCTTCAGTCGGGACTGGATGCGCCGCGAAGCGGCCAGAATCGGTGACCCGAGATCGGAGGCCAACAAGCTGGCGCGACAACTCAACCTTCCGCCTGCCTATCTGATGATCCACCGGGTCACGATCGGCTCCATCGGCGTGCTGTCGCAACTCGGCGCCGAGGGCAACTTCCGGCACATATTGCAGCGCTGGATGCCCGGCTTCGCCGGCTGAATCAGCGGCGGTGTCGGACGACGACGACCGTGCACGGCGCGTGACGTACGACATTCTCGGCGACCGACCCGATGATTGCACCGGCGAAGCCACCGCGTCCCCGGTTGCCCAGGACCACCATGTCCGCGGTGGCCGCAGCGGCGAGAATGACATCGGTCGATGCCTCGTGGATCACGTGGGTGTGCACCTCGACGCCTTGAGGTTCACAGGTCGCCAGACTCTCGTGCAGTTGCTGCTCGACCCAGGTCCCGGCCTCGTCGAAGCTGGGTACACCGGCCGAGATCCCACCCATGTCGCGGATCACCCCGGACAGCACCCAGGCGCGGACCACGTGGACGGCCTGGCTACGTACCCGACCCTCCTCGACCGCCCAGCGCATTGCCTCGTGTGCCGCCGATGAGCCGTCGTGTCCGACCACGATTCCACCCGCGATCGGTGGGTCGAAGCTGATCTCCTCAGTACGGGCCACGCCTTACCACCACCTCTGGTCCAGGCGCCCCTCGATCGATCGCACATGGGCGCGCGCGCAAGCCTCACACATCCAGCGGACCATGCCCCGATCGACCTCGTACGTCCACGTCAGTGGTGGATCGGCTGTGCCGTCGTGCTCCATTTCGGATGCCACCTGATCGGCCGGGGCGGGCGCGATGACGGCACACAGAGAGCACCGCACAGGGCCGTTCACCGCCACATCATGTCGTGCGGGCATTGACTAGCTGGCTGCCGAGTGGGTACGCGACTTCCATGTCGCCAGAGTGGGTAGCAATCCTTGCGCTGGTTGCACTGTTCGTCGTCGGCACCGTCCTGCCATCTACGAGACGATCACCAACGCGGTCATGCGAGACAACGATCTACCGGTGGGCGCGATCACCGTCTTCCTCACCAGCCTGTTCGTCAACCTGGCGATCGCCGTCGTCCTGTTCGTCCTCCTCGGCGGTCGTGACCTGATGTCGCGTCGCATCGATCCCGACGACATGGACCGGCCGAACTGGTCGCAACAGTCCGACCAGGCGAAGCAAGCATCAGGCAGACCGGCGTCGGTCACCGGGGCTACCCCGTCTTCGGGACCCGAGGTCAGCCCCGCGACGGCGGAGCGCTGATGGTCGCCAACCGCCCGGACACGATCACCGAGGAGGTCGGCTGGCTCTGAATCGACACCTGCTGGAGTGTCGAGAACGCCTGATCGGCTCCGACGTCCCCAACGAAGGCGCCGCAGGGGCGCCCGGTCGAAGCAGAAGGAGACGCTCTGATGAAGTACGTGATCTTGATCCACTCCAACCCCGAGCCTTGGGGACACCCGACGCAGATCTACACCGCGGAAGGGCGAGCACTACCGCCGGAGCGCCACGATGAGATGGACCGGCAGTTCGACGCGTTGATGACCGAGATCTCCGCTTCGGGGGAGTTGGTGACCGCCGAGGCGCTGGCAGATCCAGCCGCGGCCACGCTGTACAGGTGGAGCCCAGAAGGCCACCTGGCCACCGAGGGTCCCTACGCAGAGGCAAAGGAACACCTGGCCGGGTTCTTCCTCATCGACTGTGACTCCCGAGAGCGGGCTGAGGGAATCGCTGCAGTGTTCGCTCAGCCCGGGGGTGTGGTCGAGCTCCGTCCGGCGATGTGGTCCGGCGGAGACGATCAGTGACCCGATGACCACCGGCGGTCTCGAGCACGTCTGGCGCGGCTGCGCGCCGGACGTGCTGGCCGCTCTCGTCCGGGGCTACGGCGACTTCGAGGCAGCCGAGGACGCCCTCCAGGAGGCGCTGCTGGCCGCGGCGCGGCAATGGCCGACCGACGGATTGCCGGACAATCCGAAAGGGTGGCTGATCAGGGTGGCCTCGCGACGCCTGATGGATCAGTGGCGCGCCGATCGGGCCCGAGCCGGGCGGGAACAGCTCGTCGCGGGGCGCTCCCCCACTGAGAATCTGGCGCCCGCGGCAGACGTTGCAGGCGAGCGCGATGACTCACTCACGCTGCTGCTGCTGTGTTGTCACCCGGTGCTGACCAGGCCCTCGCAGGTGGCCCTGACGCTGCGGGCAGTCGGCGGCTTGAGCACTGGGCAGATCGCCCGGGCGTTCCTCGTGCCAGAGGCCACGATGGCTCAACGGATCAGCCGGGCCAAGAGCCGGCTGCGCCAGGTCGAGGCCCGGTTCAGCGTTCCACCGGTCGAGCAGTTGCCCGATCGGGTCGCCGCCGCTGCCCATGTGCTGTACCTGGTCTTCACCGAAGGTCACACCAGCACCACCGGGGCCGGGCTCCACGACGTGCCGCTGGCCGACGAGGCGATCCGGCTCACCCGACGGCTGCACGAGTGCTTGCCCCGAAGCGGTGAGGTGGCCGGGCTGCTGGGCCTGATGCTGCTCACCGATGCTCGACGTGCCGCCCGCGCCAATGGCGACGGCTCGCTGGTGCCGCTGGCCGAGCAGGACCGGACGCTGTGGGACCGCACGCGTATCCGTGAGGGCATCGGCCTGGTCGAGGCCGCGCTGCCGTCTGGGCCGGTGGGGCCCTTCCAGCTGCAAGCGGCGATCGCGGCCGTCCATGCTGAAGCCGCGCGCGCCGAGGACACCGACTGGCCCCAGATCGAGACCTTGTACGGCATGCTCCGCGACCTCGCACCCAGCCCGGTGGTCACGCTCAACCATGCCGTCGCCGTCGCCATGGTCGACGGCCCGACTGCCGGGCTGGACATGCTCGGCCCGCTGCTGCAGGACGAGCAGATGCGCCGACACCACCGGCTGCACGCAGTGCGCGCACATCTGCTGGAGAGGGACGGCCGGGTCGAGGAGGCCCGGGTCGCCTATGCCATCGCGGCTAGCCTGGCCACCAGCATTCCGGAGCAGCGTTACCTCAACACCAAGGCTGCACTGCAGAAAGGACGTCATGTCTGACTCGATCAGGCTCAGTTCGGTCCTGTCCATCTGGGACGAACTGCGGCCCTGACCGGCCAGTAAGCAAGCGCACGCGGGAAAAGCCACCGAGCCCCCGCCGTACATCTGCGCTGAGATGTATGGCGAGGGCTCGGATTCGGTGATCGGTGAGCGCGCTGACTGCCGCTCGAACCGTCCGGTCACCAGATGGCGCTGCGCGCCATCTGCGCGCGTCGTGCGGCGCGCTCGGCGCGACGCTGCCAGCGTTGGGCGGCGATGAGCCGTCGGGCGCGGGATCCGGCCAGCGCGTCGGCGCGCAGGTCACGGATGCGGGCTCGGGCCACATCGTTGGCGATGGAGTTCATCGCGACACTTCCTTCCTGATCTCGGGACTGAGTTGTGCTCGGATGGTTCTGGACACTCATGCGGCAATCTCCTTGCGGGGACGGCCTCGTGGGCGTTTACGGGCGATGACGACACCTCGCTCGAAGATCTCGCCACCCCACACCCCCCATGGCTCGGAGCGCGCCATCGCTCCGCGCAGGCATGCCTGGCGAACCGGGCAGGTGGCGCAGAAGTCCTTGGCGATCTCGAGTTCGGCAGGCGTGTCGGCGAACCACAGGTCGGGGTTCTGGACCCGGCACGGCAGTTCATCGTCGGCCAGAGCTAGGTCGGCGACATCCAGGGTGATCGACCAGACAGCGGTGTCGGTCGTGGTGGCCCCGTTCAAGGGGTTCACCTCCTTGTTCGGTAACGGGTGGGCTTCTCGGAGGGGTTGGGGGACGGGTTGGGAGGTCGATAAACAGAAAGGCCGCGAATCCCGGGTGGGATTCGCGGCCTCGAGGGGGACCTGCGTTGATCGTCGGATCAATGCGGTTCTCTTCGAGGCGGAATACCGCCCTGGACCTGGGCAACCATGCTGTGGACAGACTTGTCCCCATCGGCAACGAAATCGGGCGCGGTGATAGGCGCCCCCAGGAACCGGAGCCGGCCGGAGGTAGCCCACGTCATGCCGTCAGCGATACCGCTGGCGTTGGTCTTGATGATCACGGGGCTCCTCCTTTCAGACGGACCGAACACGCGCCAGATGTACGCGCAGGACGCAGAGTATGCCTGACCCTGTGGGGGCCGCAATCCCATTACCGAGAACTTTCGACGGCTGTCTGAAAATCGGCGGACTCGCCGCTCACCACCTCGAGCACGGCGGGCCCGTACCGCTCCCACTTGGCCGGCCCGACCCCGCTGACCATCCGGAGCTGAGCCTGCGTTCGCGGCCGGCTCTCGGCGATCGCCACCAGCGTCGCGTCGGAGAAGACCACGTAGGCAGGGACCGATCCGGCCTTGGCCTGCTCTGCCCGCCAGGTCCGTAGCCGATCGAAGAGCTCCTCATCGCCGGGCTCGAGTTCGGCTCGTCGCTGCTTGCTGGCGGACTTGCGCCGCCGACCCCCAGGGTCGTGCTCTCCGTCAAGGGTGGTCAGGAAGCGGCTGCGGCGGCGGTTGCCCGAGCCTCCGACCTGCCTGGATCGGTGCCAGCTCAGGCCGAGTTGCTGTCGGGCCCGGGTCACCGCGACATAGAGGAGTCGACGTTCCTCTTCGATCTCCTCGTTCCGCTTGGCATGCGCGATCGGCAGTACTCCGTCGACGAGGCCGACGCAGAAGACCGCGTCCCACTCCAGACCCTTGGCGGAGTGCATCGATGCCAAGGTGACCCCGGGCACGGCCGGAGCGTGTTGGGCGGCGACCCGGCCCTCGAGTTCGTTGACCAGATCGTCAAGTCCCACTCCCGGTGTGTCAGCGACCATCTGCACGGCTAGATCGACGAGCGCGGCCAACGAACCCCACTTTTCCAATGCCGCACCGGAGCTTGGCGCATGGTCGGCAACCCAGCCCATCGAGGTCAGCACGTCACGGACCGACTCCGGCAGATCTCTCGGCCCCGGCCCCTCAGTCGGGACGTGCGGCTGCTCCGAACGTGCGGCTGCGCGCAGCAGGACCAGCGCCTGGCGAACTTCTGGCCGGTCGAAGTACCGCTGTCCCCCGTGCAGGACGTACGGGACCCCGGCTTGGGCCAGCGCTGCCTCGTAGGCCGCCGAGGCGGCATTGATCCGGAACAACACCGCTATCTCAGCGGGCGGGACGCCCTTGGCGATCAGCGTCAGGCACTGCGCGGCAACCGAGGCTGCCTCGGCCGGTTCGTCGGCCAGCTCGGTGATCGTGGGGACCGGGCCGTCGGGTCGCTGTCCGACCAGAGCCAGTCCAGCGATCTCCCGCTCGGCGGTGGCGCTCATCAGTCGGTTGGCCAATCCGACGATCTGCGGGGTCGAGCGGTAGTCGCGGTGCAGCCGGATCACTTCCGCGCTCGGAAAGCGGCTGGTGAACTGCAGCAGGTAGTCGGGGCTGGCGCCGGTGAAGGAGTAGATCGTCTGCCTCGGGTCTCCGACCACACAGACGTCATCCCGCTCGCCCAGCCAGACGTCGAGCAGCCGCTGCTGGAGCGGATTGACGTCCTGATACTCGTCGACCACGAAGTAGCGATACCGAGCGCGTACCTCCTCGCACACGTCCCGATGGGACTCCAGGGAGTACGCCGTTACCAGAAGTAGATCTTCGAAATCCAGGGCGCCCTGCTCAGACTTGGCCTGCTCGTAGCGGGCATAGGCAGTCGCGACCTTGCCGAATTCCAACGGCGTGTGCCGATCGGCGGAAGCGGCCCGCTCGCGGTAGTCCTCCGGTGAGATCAAGCTGGTCTTCGCCCACTCGATCTCGCCGGCCAGATCACGCACCAGAGCCCGATCGGGATGTGCCCCCACCGCGGACGCGGCCGCTGCCACGATCCTAGCCTTGTTCTCGAGCAGCTGCGGAATCGGCCCGCCGAGCACGCGTGGAGCGAAGTACTTCAGCTGGGCCAGCGCGGCCGCGTGAAACGTCCGGGCGCTGACCCCGTCGGCGCCGAGCCGGCGCAGCCGGGAGCGGAGTTCACCTGCGGCTCGGGCGGTGAAGGTGACAGCCAGCACTTGCCCGGCCGCTACCTGACCGGTGGCAACGGCGTGCGCGATGCGATGCGTGATCGTCCGGGTCTTGCCCGTACCGGCTCCGGCCAGGATGCAGACCGGTCCGCGGACGGCCAGGGCGGCTCGCTGCTGCTCGGGGTCAAGGCCGGCGATCACGTCCACCCCCGGATCCTCCCAGTCAGCACAGACGCAGTCCGGTCCCGGGCAAGGACGGGGAATAGCGCCGAGGCGCGCTGTGGACAGGGAAGAGATGAATGGGACGCAGCGTTGTGCGCAGTACCGATCCCACGATGGAAGGACGTCGATGAGTTCCCCGCAGGTGACCATGTACACGACGAGCTGGTGCGGCTACTGCGTGCGCCTCAAGCGTCACCTGAACAGCGAGGGCATCGACTTCGCCGAGGTCAACATCGAGACCGACTCCGCCGCGGCCGATCTGGTCGAGAGGGCAAACGGTGGCAACCAGACGGTGCCGACGCTGATCTTTCCCGACGGCACCGCGTTGACCAACCCCACGATCGAGCAGGTCAAGTCCCAGCTGGCCGCCTGATCGCGTCCTGACCGGCGGGAAGTCGGCCTCAGGTCCAGGCCGGGGCCGCCGGCTTCTCGCCGAGCCAGTCGGTGATCAGCTGGAAGGCGATCGAGACCGGCGAAGGAAGCCGTGGCCGCGTCCGGCCCGCATCCATGAGCTCGGCACGGCTGAACCACGCCGCCTCGACGATTTCGTCCTGGTCCACGACCAGCGTCTGATCGCCGTCCACCCGCGCGGTGAAGCCCAGCATCAGCGACTGCGGCAGCGGCCAGGGTTGGCTGGTGACATAGCGGATGTCGGTCACCATGAGCCGTACCTCTTCGAAGACCTCCCGGGCCACGGCCTGTTCCGCGGACTCCCCCGGCTCGACGAATCCGGCGAGCACCGAGAACCGGTCGGTCGGCCACACCGACTGACGGCCCAGCACGCACCGGTCGGCTCCGTCGTGCACCAGCACGATCATCGCCGGATCGGTGCGCGGGAAGATGTCGGTCCGGTCGACCGGGCAATGTCGAACCCAGCCCGAGTCCCGCAACTCGGTCATCGTCCCGCACTGTGGGCAGTGCGCCGAGCGATCGTGCCACTGGGCAAGGCCCACCGCTTGGACAAGCAGCCCTGCGTCGAGATCACCGACCTCTGCGCCGATGTCGCGCAGGCCCAGCCATCGATCGGCCCGCATGTCACGCGCACCCCTGGCCATCGCATAGTTGGCGCCGCCGTACGTCCCTAGGTAGGCCCAGCCGGCAGGTTCGGAGTCCAACGCATCGGCGCCCCGGAATTGCAGGGCCGGCCCGCCTTCGGCCTCATGGACCGGAACGAGGTAATCCCCGGTCACAAGCAGCACATGGGTGTCCGGGTCTCGCCCGAGGGTCGCGTGCATCTCTCGCCGACGGAGGCCGTCCCTGTCGTGGAGGGCGCGGGACAATACCGGTCGTACGGGCCCGGGGTGACCCTGTGCGGCTGGAAGTCCTCGGCTCATCCCGGTTTCCGCAACGCTGCCAGCGATCCCAGTGAATTCTCGACCAGCGCCGCATCCCCGACAACCACGGTGGCCAACGAGCTCACCGAAAGATAGCGATGTGAGACCGCCTGAACGTCGGCGATCGTCACACCAGCCACCGCCTTTTGATAATCGGTCAGCCAGGATGCCGACAGTCCTTGCCCGGCAAGGCTAGTCAGCGTGGATGCCAGGCCGGCCTGAGTGGCAGTTGACAACGCCAAGGTGCCCAACGCATACCGTCGCGCCGAGTCCAGTTCGTCCTGCGTGACCGGCGCCAACGCCATCCGGCCGAGTTCGTACCAGGTCTCGTGTACGGCACGTGCGGTCACCGCACTGGCAACATCGGCGTCGATGAGGATCGTCGAACCGGCAGCTGAGTTGTCGATTCCGCTGTGCGGGCTGTAGGTGAACCCGTTGCGCTCGCGAAGATTCTCGGTCAGCCGCGAGGAGAAGTAGCCGCCGAAGATCAGATTGGCCAACTGCAGCGCGGCGTAGACCGGATCCCGCCGACCCACCGCGCCGCCGCCAATCCGCACATTGGACTGCACGGCGCCGGGGCGGTCCACGAGGGTGATCCCGACCGGATCGAAGTCCGGCAGCGGCATCACCCTGGACTTGCGCGCCGGGCCGACCCAGTCCGCGAAAGCCGATGTGGCCTGCCTGACCACCGTCGCCGGCTGCACGTCGCCGACGACGACGAGGGTGGCGCCGTAGGGCCGCACCCGGTCGCGGTGTGTCCGTCGGAGGGTTGCCGCTTCGAGTCCGGCGACCACTGACAGGTCCGGCATTGTCTGCGCATACGGATGATCACCGAACAGCCGCCGGGAGCGCGCCATCCGGGCCACCACGGCGGGCTGGGTCAGTGCCATCGCGATCCGCTGGCCGAGTCGGTCGCGTTCAGCGGCAACCTCGGCCGACGGATACGACGCAGAGGTCACTACCTCGGCCAGCAGACCGAGCACAGTGGACAGTCCGGTGCGCAGGACCGCAGTCGAGAAGAGCAGCCGATCGGCGTCGGCCGAGACCGACAGATCCGCGCCGACCGCTGCCAGGTCGTTGGCCAGTCGCTCCTGGTTGCGTTGGGCAGTACCGAACAGCATCGAGGCCGACATCAGCGAGCCCCGCGCGGTGGTGGCTGCTGCGGTGGCGCTGTTCGCAGCGGGCAAGGGGATCCGCAGCCGAACCTCGACCATCGGAACGGTCGGGCGTCGTATGACCAAGGTGTCCAGGCCGTTCGGCAAGGTCGCGCTGACCGCCCGAGGTGCTCGGCCGGCACGCGCCTCGATCAACGGCGGAAGAGCCATGTCCGCCGACTCTGAAGTGTCTCCGTTGGTCAGCTCACTGCTTGTCTCGGTGGTCATGCGCCGGCTCCCGGCTTGAGTTCGAGCACGGCTTTGTGTTGAGCGCGTAGTTCGGCCGCAGCGGCAGCCACCGACTCGGCAGCCACCCCGGCGAGTCGAGCCGGCAGCTCGAGAGCGAACTCCGCCCGACCGTGGATCAATTCGCCGGCCGCGAAGCTCTGGGTACGTCCCAGCACAGGGTCGGCCTGGCGCAGCAGTTGGGCGGCGATCCGGGCTTGGACCCGAGCCAGTTCGGCGTCGCCGACGCCACCGGAGGCCACTGATGCCAACTCGTCCTCGACGGCGGTGATCAGCTGTGCGGCGCTGGTCTGCGAAGCGTGATGGGCCTGGAACATCAATCCGGTGGCATTCCGCGCGTCGAACGGGTCCCCGAACAGGCCCAGGTACATCGCCTGGGAGATGGCGAGGTGGTCTCGGTGGATCAGACGTTGTTCGAGACGTGACGCGTCGGAGTCCGACATCAGTTCGCTCAGGACGACGTAGGGAAGGTAGGCGTCGAGGTCGTCCACGGGGTCGGGCACCCGCCAGCCGATCGCCAGTGCTGGCGTCGTGGCGAGCGGGTCGATGACCTCGGCGTGCCTGTCCTCGGTCAGAGCCGGCTCGCCGAAGGGCGGCCGGACCGGGGTGCTACGGGCAATCACTCGTCCGAAATACCGCGAAACCCACTCTGTGGCCCGCTCGACTCCGAAGTCTCCGCCAACGGCAAGCACCGCATTCCCCGGCGCGTAGTAGGAGTCGAAGAACTGCGCAGCGTCATCAGCCGTGGCGCTTTCCAGGTCGACGAAGTCGCCATACCCGTTGTGCGTGTTGGCGAAGGTGTCGTAGAGCACCTCGGGCAACTGCAGCCAGGGGAAGGCACCGTACGGGCGGTTGAGGACGTTGACCCGGATCTCCTCCTTGACCACGTCGATCTGGTTGTCGATGGTTTCCTGGGTCAGCAGCGGCGCCGCCATCCGGTCGGCCTCGCAGAACAGCGCCCGCTCCAGCGCCCCGGCCGGCAACACCTCGAAGTAGTTCGTGTAGTCCAGATGTGTGCTGCCGTTGAAGACGCCGCCGCTGCCCTGCACCTGGCGGGCGTGTTCGAGCTTGGGCAGGTGCGCCGAGCCCTGGAACATGACGTGCTCGAAGAGATGGGCAAAGCCGGTGCGGCCCATCGGTTCGCTGCGCATCCCGACGTCGTAGTAGACGGCCACGGCGACCACCGGAGCAGTGGAGTCCGGAGCCAGTACGACTCGCAGTCCGTTGTCCAGAGTCAAACGGTGCAGCGGATGGGCCGGCAAAGTCGGGGCGCGGACGGGCACCCGCGCGACGATAGCCGTTGCCTCGACCACCGGCATATCGGTGCACTGCGGCGGCTCAGTTCAGGACGTCGATCTCCGCGATCACCCGGTCGACGATGCCGTAGAGCTCTGCGTGGGTGTTCGGAATCGAGATGTACACCAAGGCTGGAGCCGGCCGTCCGGTCTCGATCAGGATCAGGGCCGCCCGCTCCCCCGTCGAGTCGTAGCCGGCCACGTCCCAGGACAGGTTGAACTCGAGCAGATATGCCTCAGCGCCGTCAACGGTGACCGCCTCGTCGCGCAGGGTCTCGATCTGATTGGGGGCGGGGTAGTAGTTGGTACGGACACTGCCCTGCACGGCCGCGATGGTGCCGGCGAACGAACTCGGCCCGGCGTACCCGAACAGTGCTTGCAACGGACCAGAAGTCACCTGTGCGATGAATTGACCCTCGGGGGTCTGCTCCTGGGTCACGATGTACTGCCCCGCCGTCGACGTGGTCTCCTCCACCTCGTTGACGAACTCCAGCCAATAGGCGCCGAGATAGGGATAGGCCACACCGGCTTCCTCGTCGACGATCCGCGTCTGCCCCGGCGGCCGGGTCGGGCTTTCCGGCACCCCGCCGGTGGCGATCGGAGGGCCCGGCCGGTCGGAGCCACCGACGAACACGACCACGGCCAGCACAAGAGCCAACGCGACAGCACCGGCCAGCCAGCCCCACGCCGCCGGACTGCTCCGGACCCGCCCTTGCCTGGCCGGGTCAGCAGGCTCCGGTTGCGCAGGAGCGCCCTGCCAGGGCGCTTGCGACGGTGCCGGTTGTTCCCAGTAGTTCGCCCCCACTCCCATGGCCGTGTCGTAGCTCGTCCCGTACTTCGTGATCACGCTGTCGCGGCCTTGTGCGGTCAGGATCGTCCCGGAACTCGAGGTGGGCCGGATGGACTCGCTCCAGCCCACGCCGTTCCACCAGCGCTCGAGGCCTGGGCGGCTCTCCGGGTCGGGATACCACCCCGCCGTGGACGTGTCCGTCACGCCATGAAGGGTACGGCGAGTGAGTGCTGCGGTCCCCGGCTGGATCGTGGTCGAGCACTATCGTGACCAGCACCATGACCGACGCTGGGCCCTCCGTTGTGCCTACCGGGGACCTGACCCAGGCGCTCGTGGACACCGACATCTGGTCAGAACAACACCTCTTCGATGCCGGGATCCCGATCGCCGACGCACCGATGATCTCCGTCGGCGGCGGGATCGGCTCCTTCGCACTCGTCGACCACCTGCGGATCTGCGGGGTCGGAACCGAGTCGCTGCGGGTGCTGACACCGCTCAGCACTCCGTGGGAGAGTTTCGCCTACCTCACCCGGGTGTCCCAGGTGCCGATCGGAGCACGCCTGCGCTCGGACTCCTCGGCCTGTCCGGACAACATCTGGGGCTTCCCTTCCTACGCGATACGCGAGGCTGTCGGGGCCGAGTCCGTGCGTGGACTCCTGGCTCCGCTATGGCAGGTGCTGACCGAACCGCTGCTCGGCGAGCACTACACACCGCGGGTGGGTCAGGTGCTCGACGCGATGGCCCGAGAATCCCGCCGCATCCGTTACCCCGAGATGGTGGCCACCGGACAGGTCCGGATGGTCCGCCGCCGCGAGGCCGGTGGCTACTTCACGATCCTGACCACCCCGGAATGGACGCCGACGGCCAAACGGATCGCGTTCAGGTCGGCCTACGTTCATCTGGCCGTGGGATACGCCGGTCTGAAGTTCCTTCCCGAGCTGCAGGCCTATCGCGAATCGACCCGGAACTCCAGTCGGGTGGTCAACGCCTACGAACCGCACGAACACGTCTACGACCAACTGCGCCGACGGCCGGGAACGGTGATGGTCCGAGGTTCGGGAATCGTTGCCTCGCGGGTGCTGCAGCGGCTGATCGACGAACGCAACACCCATGGGCTGCAGACCCGCGTGGTGCACATCTTCGGGACCTACGTCTCCGGATCGCAAGGCCCCAGGTTTCTGCGGCGGCGCGGTGGAGATGGCTTCGCCTACCAAGCCTTCGACGATCCGAAGTCGGTGTGGGGCGGTCAGTTACGTGATCAGGCGCGCAACACCGAAGGCGCCGAGCGTACCCTCTTCTACGACTCGCTCGGGGGGACCTCGACGCCCTACCGGCAGCACTGGCAGACCCTGCTGGGCACAGCACGGGCGCAAGGCTGGTACTCCACCGTCGTCGGCGAGGTGGAAGCACTCGACGCAGGTGCTGACGATCTGATCACAGCCCGGATCCAGAGCCGGGACAGCGTGCTGATGGCCGAGGCGTCCTTTGTCATCGACTGCACCGGTCTGGAGTCCGACATCGGCGAGCAGCGGATCCTGGCCGACCTCCTGCAACACACGGGTGCACGGCGTAACCCGTTGGGCCGCCTGGATGTCGAACCATCCTTCGAGGTACGAGGAACCCGTAGCGGCAGAGGGCGGCTCTATGCCTCAGGTGCGGCGACCCACGGCGGCTACCTTCCCGGAGTGGACACCTTCCTCGGCTTGCAGATCGCCGCGCAGGAGATCGGCGACGATCTTGCCGCTGAGGGCTTATGCCGACGGTTGAACCTCGTACGGTCGGCGCGGGAGTGGTTTCGCTGGGCCACCAACACGGTCATCTGAGGTCTAGGTGACCTCTTCGCTGGCCGGCCGGATGCAGACCCGGGTCCTGCTGTTCGCGGTGATCGGCGGGATCTGGACAGCCCTGGTCACGCCGATCCTGCCGACCCGGCTGCCTCTTGGCAGGTCCTACGAGCTGTCGTTCACGGTCCTGGCCCTGATCATCGTCTTGGGCCTGTTGTGGGAGTTGCTCTATCACCTGCTTCAGCAGTACCGGTGGGACAAGGACTGGCCGACCGCGTTGTCGCTGCTGGCCGGGGTACCAGAGGGCACGTTGATCTGGCTGCTGCTCGGCACCGGCACCTGGCTCTGGGACCTACCGGTGACCGCCCGCGGATACTGGTTGTTGTTCGGCTCCGTCTGGTTTGTGGTCTGGGTCGTACTGTCCGGGCCGATCCGGGTCCTGCTGGTCCGGCGACGCTGGCGTGGGGGGAGGCTGTTCGGGTGAGCGAGCTGTCCGGGTGAGCGAGGGCACTGCACCAGGCAGCAGACCACGGGTGGCGGCTGCGATCGTGCCCGCCTTTGACCAGATGACGGTCACCGTGCGGCCGGGCTCGGACGTCGTGGCCCGGATGCCAGGTGTCCTGCTCGTGACCAGGCCGGCCGAGACGGAGGAGGGGGACCGAGCTCTGCGCGTGGTGCTGGACTTGTTGGCGACCAGCGCCCAGGGCGGCATCCGGGCACCGGGGTATCGGTTGGGTCGAGCACTGCGCACGCTGATCGAGCACGGCGCCGCTCCGGCTGATCTGGCGCTGGTGGCCGCCACCGACGACGGCTTGGCCGTCGTGCTGGCCGGTGCCGGGGCGATAGCGGTATCCGAGCGCGGCTGGCGGCTGGCCTGCGTGAGCGGACGCGTCCAGGTCCGGGAGATCGACTGGCCCCCCGCTCCGCTGCTGCTGGATCTGGCCCGTCCCGCCGCGGAGTCTGGCCAGGGGACGCCGGAGCCGCGTCCGGCCAGACCTTTCGATCTACGCGAAGGGGTGGTCCCGGGCAACGGTGCCATCCTGGCTTCTCCGCCATCCCCGACCGCGACCCCTGAGCTGGGAGCCGGCCTGCCGCCCTCCGCTCCGCGGGAGACGGTCGACATGTTGCTGGCAAGCCCAACCCCGCCGAGCCGCTGCGACCAGATCCTGGGGGTCGATCCGCTGGGCGGGCCACGCCCAGCGCTGCCGTTGCCCGTTACCGGCCAGGACTGCGCGGAGTCTGGCTCCGGGACCCGGGTACGTGGCTACCGTTGCAGGGACGCCCACCTCAATGACCCGAGGGCGTTGTTCTGCGCGATCTGTGGGATCCGAATGGCCGAGAGCACCGGCGTCTTCGTCGAAGGACCGCGTCCACCGCTGGGTCTGCTGGTCTTCGACAACGGGGCCAGTTTCTCCCTCGACGACAACTACCTCCTCGGCCGCGAGCCAGACATCGACGAACGGGTACGCACCGGCCGGCTCCGACCGCTGGTCCTGTTCGACACCAGCGGGGTGATCTCGCGTCGACACGCGGAGATCCGGCTCGAGGACTGGGACGTCCTGCTGGTCGACTGCGGATCGGCGAACGGCACTCTGGTCGCCGAGCGCGGGGCCACCGTCTGGTCAGCCCTGGTACCGGGTCAGCCGGTCCGGATGCTGCCCAGCATGCAGGTACGCATCGGCGAGCGAAGTTTCGTGTTCGAGTCCTTGCACGGTGCGCCATGACCGAGACCGAGGGCCAGCTGATCGGTCGCAGCCCGCCGACGGGGCAAGGGGTTCCGGCGAGCGTCGCCGACTACGAGGTGCAGCAAGTTCTGGGCCACGGCGACAGCGGCCGCGTCTACCTCGCCTGCCCTCCGAATCGGCTGGAGCGGGCCGAGCAGTTCGTAGCAGTCAAGCAGTTCAACGGTCCCTGCCTGGATTCTGCCTACGATCGTGCGGTCGAGGAGCTGCGTGCCGTCTCGGCCCTCCGCTCGCCTTATTTGCCAAGGGTTTTCGAGGCTGGCCTGGCTGGGGGCTCTTTCTTCTACTCGATGGATCACATCGTGCTCGGTTCATTGGCCGCGCCTGGGCGGCGGTTGAGTCAGACCGAGGTATTGCTCGCGGTTTCGCATGCGGCCAGCGCCGCGCACGCACTGCACGAGGCCGGAATCGCTCATGCCGCCATCAAGCCGCAGAACGTTCTGATCGGCACTCGGTGCGCGCTGCTGTCCGATATCGGGCTTGGTCGGTACCTGCGCCCCGGACTCACCCTGACCGGCGCGGCCACCCCTGGTGCAGTGGAATACGTGGATCCATCGGTGCTCCGCGGGGCCTCGCCATCGCGGTCGAGCGAGGTCTGGGCACTGGCTGCGACCCTGCACCGGGCGGTAGCGGGTGTGGGGATCTACGGCGAGCTGTCCGACGACGAACCTCTAGCGGCGATCCGCAAGATGATGTCGACCAAGCCCACGGTGGCGCCACATTTACCCCCGGACATCGCGGCAATCTTGCAAGCCTGCCTGGACCCGGCCGATCAACGGATCTTCACGGCGGCTGAGCTCGCCCATCGCCTGACCGAGCTGGCTCGGGCAAGGGAAGGGATCAGCGGCGGATGATCTGCCCGCGCGCCACCCACCAGTCATAGAGCGCGCGCAACCCGGCCGCGTCCCCGGTGGCCGCCGAGGTGATCGCGAAAACCCTCAGGTCGGTGTTGGTCCAGACCAGGTGGGCGGTGTCCTCCGAGTCGATGAAACAGGCAAGTGCACCAAGTGCTGGCCCGCCCTGGGCGTATTCGCCGAAGCCCTCTTCCTCGGCACACTGCGCTGCGTCACTGGACGGGAATTCGGAAAGGGAGCGATCCTGTGCGTACGCCTCGAAGGCCGCAGCCAAGTCGTCTTCGGACTCGTAGAGGAAGAAGTCGCTCGCGTTGGCGCCGGGTGTGGTGATGCTTGCTCCACAGCTCAAGGCGGCCAGTGAACCGTCGTCGGCAGGCCGTCCAGTGGCAGTGCAGCTGCTGGCACTGAAATCAAGCGGGATGAGGTTGCGCAGCGCCGCCTCGTCAGCGGCCGCCGCAGGTCCGGCCTGATCTTGGGATCCGGAGCCGCCGGCACCGTCCAGGATGCCGCCAGCCGGTAGTTCCTCGGTCGTGGCCGGGCTGCCCAGGGTCGTCGTGGTCGGGTCAGCCGACGAAGACCGATCGCCGCTGGTGTTGAGTACCACGACCAAAGTGACGGCCATGACCATGACCAGCGCCGCGACGGCGGCAGCAACCAGCCAAAGGTTGCGCCGGGACGGCGGCTCTGGCGGAACTCCGGGCGCCGATCTCGGGTCTGGTCCGGTGCGATGTGGCAAGCCAGGAGGACCCGGATGCGAGGGACTTCCCCGCTCCGGGACGCCCGGAGGCCCAGGATGTGACGGACGCACCGAGCCGGGCATGCCGGAAAGTCCCGGGTAGGAAGGTGGACCACCGGGGGCCGAGCCGGGACGGGGGGCGACGTAACCGGAGGGTCCGGGTGGTGCGAGCGAGTTGGGTGCGGACTGGGAGGCACTGCGTGGTGATATCGGCGCTGCCCATCCCGCGGCCGAGCCGGGTCCGCCTGCTGGGAAGGAATGCGAACGGGGACCGGCGAGAGCAGCACGTGCAGCCGCCCCGAGGGCGCCGGCTCGCGCGAAGCGTTGATCGGGGTTCTTCGCCATCCCGGTTGCGATCACCTCGTCCAAGGCGTACGGAATTCCCGAGCGCTTCGCCGAAGGCCGCGGCGGCGGCAGGTTGAGGTGGGCATACATCAGGGTCGGCAGACCGTCGCCGTTGAACGGTCGGCTCCCGATCAGGCACTCATAGAGCAGGCAGGCCAACGAATACACGTCGGTCCGCCGATCGACCGCGGTGTCCAGGAAACGCTCGGGAGCCATGTAGTCGAAGCTGCCCAGGGCTGCGCCGGTGTGAGTGAGCGCAGCCGCTGCGCCGGAGCCGACCGTTCGAGCGATACCGAAGTCGACGAGATAGATGAAGTCCTCGTCGCTGCCCGGATCGCTGATCAGCACGTTGGAGGGCTTGACGTCGCGGTGGATCAGCCCGTCGTCGTGCGCCGCGTCCAGCGCCCGGGCGATCTGACCGATGATGCTGACAGCCCGCTCGGATGACATCGGACCATCGCGGTCGAGTGCCTCACCGAGGTCCTCCCCCTCGACCAGGCGCATGTCGAGGAACAGCCGACCGTCGATCTCGCCGTAGGAGTGGATCGGGATGACATGCGGATCGCGCAGCCGAGCAGCCAGTTGGGACTCGCGCCGGAACCGCTCCCGATAGCCGGCATCGTCGGCCAGGCTTTCGGTGAGCAGCTTGAGGGCAACTACCCGGTCATGGGTCTCGTCATAGGCCCGATAGACCGCGCCCATGCCGCCACGGCCGAGCACGCCCTCGATCCGGTACGGACCGAACTGCTGCACAGGACTCCGATCCACGACCACACTCCATTCGCGCGGTCACCGGCCAGGGACCCGCCCAGGCTAGTCGGGCTCGCGTGAGCCCGTGTTTCGCGGCGCCGCCGGATCCTGAGGCGGTCGCCCAGTGGGCGGGGTCGCCGTAGAGCCGCGTCTGGCAGTCTCGGGGACATGCAGATATCGGTAGCCGAACTGGTCTTCGACGTCACCGTGGACGGGCCAGAGGACGGTCGACCCGTGCTGTTGCTACACGGGTTCCCGGAAACCGGGCGCAGCTGGGATGCCGTACGCGAGAATCTGGTGCGGGCCGGGCATCGGGTGATCGTGCCCGATCAGCGTGGATATTCTCCCGGTGCTCGGCCCGACGGGGTTGCTGCGTACGGCATGCGCCCCATCGTCGCGGACGCCATCGGCATCCTCGATGCCCTGGACATCTCCACTGTGGACATCGTGGGGCACGACTGGGGCGCGAACGCGGCCTGGTGCCTCGCGACCTGGCATCCGGATCGGGTCCGCTCGCTGACCGCAGTCTCCGTACCGCATCCGCTGGCCTTTGCCTGGGCTTTTCGCAACGACAGCGACCAACAGGAGCGTTCCTCCTACATTGTGCTGTTCTGGCAGGAGGGCAAGGCCGAGCAGGTGCTGCTCGAGGACGGCGCCCGAAGGCTGCGCAGGATGCTGACCGGCCTGCCCGCCGATGCGATCGAGCATTACGTGGCGGTGCAGTCCGAGCCCGGCGCTCTGACCGCGACGCTGAACTGGTACCGCGCGATGAGACGCCAGGAGGTCGCCGACCTGCCGCCGGTCGCGGTGCCGACGACGTATGTGTGGAGTACCGCGGATCTCGCAGTGGGTCAGGCGGCTGCACAGAAGTGTGGCGAATTCGTCGATGCCACATACCGTTTCGTCATTCTCGATGGGGTCTCGCATTGGATTCCAGAGCACGCGCCGGACCAACTGACCGCCGCCATCCTCGATCAGATAGCGGCTGCATGACCGCGCCGTCGGCGAAGTGCGCTACCGCAGAGCCGTCCACCTCAGTCAGGCAGTTGACAGCGCTTTCCAGTCCACATGTCATTTGATGGGAGATTCTTGATGGCGCAACGCACCGACGAGTTCATCGCGATCACCGGGGGGTACGTCGTACCGGTATCCGCAGACCCGATCCAGAACGCGACGGTGCTGTTGCGGGGCGGCAAGATCGAAGCCGTCGGAGCGAAGGTGAAGATTCCCCGCCGGACCCGGGTCTTGGACGCCACCGGGAGATGGGTCCTGCCAGGTTTCGTCGAAGCGCACGCCCATCTCGGCGTACACGAGGAGGCCGAGGGCTGGGCCGGCCAGGACACCAACGAGATGACCGACCCGAACGGTGCCCGCCTGCGCGCCCTCGATGCGATCAACCCGGATGACGAGGGCTTCCGCGATGCGTTGTCCGGCGGGGTGACCACCGCGGTCATCAAACCGGGGTCGGGCAATCCGATCGGCGGGCAGACGGTGGCGCTGAAGTGCTGGGGCCGGATCGTGGACGAGATGTTGCTCAAGGAACCGGTCAGCGTGAAGAGCGCGCTCGGTGAAAACCCCAAGCGGGTGTACGGCGAGCAGAAGAAGCTGCCTTCGACCAGGCTTGGCGTCGCTGCGGTGATCCGGGACGCTTTCACCAAGGCGGAGGACTATCGGGCGAAACGAGCGACCGCACAGCAGAAGAAGGAGCCCTTCGACCGCGACCCCACGTGCGAGATCCTGGTCCGGGTGCTGGACGGCGAGTTGCCGTGGTGCCAGCACGTGCACCGCGCTGACGACGTCGCCACCGCAATCCGGCTGGCCGACGAGTTCGGGTACCGGCTGGTGATCAACCACGGGACCGAGGGATACCTGATCGCCGATCTCATCGCGGCCAAGAACATCCCGGTCATCATCGGCCCGCTGTTCACCAGCCGCAGCAAGGTTGAACTCCGGCAGCGATCGCTGCGCAACCCGGGCCTGCTCGCTCGGGCCGGCGTGCAGATCGCCATCACCACCGACCATCCCGTGGTTCCGATTCACTTCCTGGTGCACCAGGCGACGCTGGCCGTCAAGGAAGGGCTCGACCGAGAGGAGGCGCTGCGCTCGCTGACCATCAATCCCGCGCGGATGCTCGGACTCGACGACCGGGTCGGCTCCCTGACCGCGGGGCTTGACGCCGACGTCGTGATCTGGTCCGGCGATCCCCTGGAGGTGATGTCCCGGGCGCTGACGGTCTACATCGGCGGCCACGAGGTCTACGCATGGGACGAGAGCGCCGGAGCCGGTCGGACCGCAGATCCGTACGCCTCGCGCTGACGCCGGGTTATCCACCCCGAGGGATCGCTCGACGCAGCGGTCCGCGGAGATCACTACCCTCGACCAGTGCCCGGACGATCCCGCTTTCCGGCGATTCCGCCGGTAGCCGATCTGCTGGCGGTCGCCGTGAGAGCGATCGACGGGACTCCCCGCGCGGGCCAGCAGCAGATGGCAGCCGCGGTCGACACGGCGATCCACACCGACGAGCACCTGCTCGTCCAAGCCGGCACCGGAACCGGGAAGTCGTTGGCCTACCTGGTGCCGGCGCTACGGCACGCGGTCGAGAACGGCGAGCCGGTCGTCGTATCGACGGCAACGCTGGCTCTGCAGGCTCAGATCGTGGACCACGATCTGCCGGTGCTCGTCGATGCCCTGGAACGGCTGCTCGGTCGGAGACCGGAGATAGCACTGGTCAAGGGCCGTGCGCACTACGCCTGCCGGCACAAGCTGGCCGGAGGCTATCCCGCGGAGGAGCCGACCCTCTTCGACCCAGCCGCGGCCAGCGGCCCGACCTCATCGTGGGGGGCGGCGGTCGTACGGCTTCGCGACTGGGTCGAGTCCTCGAAGACCGGCGATCGGTCGGAGTTGGTGCCGGGCGTTCCCGACCGGGCGTGGCGGCAAGTCTCGGTCACCGCTCATGAATGCCTTGGCGGACAACGCTGCCCACAGGCCGCAAGCTGCTTCAGTGAACTGTCCCGGGCCAAGGCCCGAGAGTCCGACATCGTCGTGACCAACCACGCCTTCCTCGCCATCGATGCCTTCGAGGGCCGCGCGATGCTGCCCGAGCACCAGGTGGTGATCATCGACGAAGCCCACGAACTGGCCGATCGGGTCACCGGCGTCATCTCCGATCAGCTCAGCGCGGTCTCGGTCTCGGCCGCGGCCGGTGCCGCCGCCCGGCATGCGGAGGTGGACTCCGATCGGCTGACAGATGCAGCAGCCGAGCTGTCGGCAGCACTCGATGAACTGGAGAGTGGACGCTTTCCCGACGTGCTGCCTGAGGCATTGCACCGCGCTGTGGCCGCGGTGCGGGATGCCGCCCGCGGCGCTTTGACCTCGCTTCCGGCCGCCGTTGCGCTCCTGGAGACCGCCGGCACCCAGGGAGCCCAGCAGCTCGCGCGGGGTGCCCTGTCGGAGATCTTCGACGTCGCCGAAAGGCTGACCAAGGAATCCGATCAGGACGTCTCCTGGCTGTCGGTGTCCGACTACGGGCCGGGAGCGCCCCGACGCGTGCTGCAGGTCGCCCCGCTCTCGGTCGCAGAGCTGCTCCGCGAGCAGCTGTTCGCCGAGCGGACGGTGATCCTCACCTCGGCCACGCTCACCGTCGGCGGCAGCTTCGATGCAACGGCCGAAGCACTCGGGCTGACCGGCAACGACGCACCCACCTGGCGGGGGCAGGACGTCGGCAGTCCCTTCGATTACCCGAAGCAGGGCATCCTGTACGTCGCCAAGCACTTGCCGCCGCCCGGCCGGGACGGTCTCGGCGCCGCCGGGATGGACGAGATCGCGGCCCTGGTCCAGGCGGCGGGTGGACGTACCCTCGGCCTGTTCTCCTCGCGCCGAGCCGCCGAAGCCGCAGCGCAGGAGATGCGCGAGCGCCTCGACGTACCGGTGCTCTGTCAGGGCGACGACGCCACCCCGACGTTGATGGCCGCCTTCGCCGCGGACCCGCGAACGTGCCTGTTCGGGACGCTGTCCCTATGGCAGGGGGTGGACGTGCCGGGGCCCACCTGTCAGCTCGTCCTCATCGACCGGATCCCGTTCCCGCGCCCGGATGACCCGCTGATGTCGGCTCGCGCAACGGCGGTGACCCGCGCCGGCGGAAACGGGTTCATGTCGGTCTCGGCCAGTCATGCCGGCCTCCTGCTGGCGCAGGGATCCGGACGCCTGATCCGCACCGCCACCGACCGCGGCGTGGTCGCGGTCCTCGACTCCCGGCTGGCCAGTGCTCGCTACGCCAGCTTCCTGCGCGCCTCGATGCCCGCGTTCTGGTCGACCACCGAGCGGGACGTGGTGTTCTCGGCCCTACGACGACTCGACACCGCGGCCGATGGCGACGGGAACCCGTCGCCCGCCGACCATCCTTGGTCTAGGTGCCCAAGAGTGGACGAAAGGACTGTCCCGTCATGACACCTGAGCGTTTCCTGGTCGCCGCAGCGGCGGCTTTTGCTGGCGCAGGTGCATTCGGCAGCGCCGTGTCGGTGCGGCACGAGATACCCGGGGAGCCCTTCGGCGTGTCGATCCCTCTCTCGGTACCGACTGGGCTGCTGGTCGGCTGGGGGGCGGGTGTCGCCGCGCCGTGGCCGATGCCGGTGACCGGGCTGGTCGTCGCCCTCTCGGCAGGCAAGGAGAAGCGGCGCGGCCTCCCCGGAGTCATCTGCCAGAGTCTTGGACTGGGCTGCATAGCCGGAACGCTCATAGAGCCGGTGACCTACCGACCGAGGTCGTGGACGCCCGCCGTGGCAGGCGCGATCGCGGGAAACCTGATGGCCTCGGTGATACTTGTCGCGGCTGGACGCCGAGCCCGGCGCCGTTACCTGGGAAGCGGTTAACCGTTGCTATCGGAGCAGGAAACACAGAATCGCGGCCATGGCTAGCTCCCCGCGGAGTTGGCGGCGTGCTTAGCATTGACCGAAGCGTACGGACCGGCCGTACGCGAGCGCAGTGGAGGCAACACATGGTCAGCAAGGCACTCGTGGTCAAGATTGTCGCCAAGGACGACACCCAGGACGAGGTGGCTCAGTTCCTGACCGGGGCCCTCGACTTGGCCAACCAGGAGGCCGGCACGGTGATCTGGATGGCGCTGCGTACCGACGACTCGACCTTCTGGATCGTCGACGCCTTCCCGGGCGACACGGAGCGTCAGGCCCATCTCGACGGTCCGATCGCCGCTGCGCTCATGGAGAACGCTGAGCGGCTGCTGGCGAGTCCGCCGGAGATCCTGAAAGCCGACGTACTCGCCGCGAAATAGCCCGACCACCGCGGGCCTTCCGCAGGCGGCCGTAGGCTCGTCCGGTGCCGCTGCGCGTGGGGATCCAGCTTCCTGAGGTCGAACGGGACGTGCGCTGGCCCGAGTACCTCGCTATGGCTCGGGTCGCCGAGGAAGTGGGCTTCGACTCGATCTGGCTCGGTGACCATCTGCTCTTTCGCGGCGACGGGCGGCCCGAGCGCGGGCCCTGGGAGGCCTGGACGCTGCTCGCTGCGCTGGCTGCGGCGACCGAGCGCATCACGCTCGGCCCGTTGGTGGCCTGTGCCGGCTTCCACCCGCCCGGGCTGCTCGCCAAGATGGCTGCGACGCTCGACGAGGTCAGCTGCGGCCGCTTCGTGCTCGGCCTCGGCGCGGGCTGGAACGCGACCGAGTTCCGCGCGTTCGGCATCGCCTACGACCACCGCGTGGAGCGTTTC
>Ga0136615_10000086_pt1 | contig 35116 bp, 33 predicted proteins | sample AntDrymUQ2882206_2_FD_106647 | JGI IMG/M metagenome (GOLD analysis project Ga0136615, IMG submission 106647) | Polar desert sand microbial communities from Dry Valleys, Antarctica - metaG UQ288 (22.06) | ecosystem: Environmental > Terrestrial > Soil > Desert | place: Antarctica: Dry Valley... | reverse complement strand
TCGAGCAGCGCCTCAACGCCGCGATGCAACGGCGTCACCGCGACTCGCCGTAGCGCGGGCGGCGGAACGACGCGGATCGCCGTCCTATGCGACCCAGCGTGCGTCGGCGAGCTCGTCCTTGTACGTGCCGGTCGCCAGGAATGTCCGAAGGCGTCGTCCTTCGGCCAGCGGGCGGACCTTGGCGGTCGCCTCGCCTGGGGTCTTCGCCTCGGTCGCGAAGACCTTGCGGTATCCGGGCTCGTCGGGGGCACTGTCGGGGTCGGTCGCGAAGACGAGATAGCCACGGCGTGCTGCTCGACGCTCGTTGGCCTTCTCCAAGCGGTCGCGCTCCTCGTCGAGCTCCTTAGCCCAGGCGGCGAGGTCGATCTGCGTGCCTTGCTCAGATGTCGTCGCGCGTGTCATTGGGAGATCCATCTTGACAGTAGGGGCAGACGCTCGACGCGTCGCTCCTTTGCGCTAGTTCGTTGCAGTTCCGCTGGCGTCCAGGAACCTTCGCAGGCCCTCGATGCTGTCGCCGTCGAACGTGTCGAAGACCTTCTGCGGCACCTTCTCGTAGGCCCATTCTCGGCCGGCGAGGCGCGTGGAGTCTTGGCACCAGCGTCGCGCGCGGCGGTCCTTGAGCGCGACGTCCAGGTCCTCTTGGCCTTTGGTCTCGACGATCAGACACGTGTCGTCGCTCAGCCTCATGACGAAGTCGGGGTAGTAGTAGCGCAGGGCGCCGGCCTTGGAGATGTACTCCAGCGCAAAGCGCGTGTTCATCGTCAGCTTCGCCCACGCGGTGACGTCGCTGGCGCAGTCAAGGAACCGCGCGAATCGCGCCTCAAGTGAGCTGTCGACGGGCGTCAGGTTGAACACGGTCCGCTCGCCGGGGACCGTCTCCCGCGACCATGGGAACGGCGGCGTATCGAACACACGGAGCGCGCTGTCTTGGATGGTCGGCTCACGCTCGGTGATCGACAGCGCGCGGATCGCGTCGCGAAACGCGCCGATGACCAGGGCCTGGGCGTCGTTCTCGGCCAGACGGCGCAGGATGACCTTGTCCTCAAGCTCGACGGCATGCTCGAACACGCGCTGCTTGAGGTAGTCGCGGACCATCGGGGCGAGCGTCGCGAACGCTCCCGACAGCCGATCGACGCCGGCCTCCTTCGCGACGCTTCGCGTGTAGTACGTGATGACGCCGTTCGGATCCTCCGCGTATGGGACGTAGAACTCGTATTCCTCTATGACGCCCTTGTCGATGAGGTGCAGACCGCGGTACTTGACGTACTCGTCGGGTTGAACGTCAGGCACCACGAGACGCGTCTTGGGATCCGGGACGTCGCCCGGATGAAGCTGGCTGAGCGCGCTGTCAGATCGAGCCAGTGCCCGGGTGAGCTGGGGGATGACGATGTCGAAGCGGCGCTTGGCCTCGTCGGGGAAAATCGTGACCGCACCCGGTTGGATGTTGTCGGCGTCCTCCTTCTCAACGACCAGGCCGCCGTCAAGCTCGGTGTTCCAGAGGTTTCGGAAGGCCTCATGCTCGATCACCACGACGCGCTCGTCGAATCCCGAGCCGGGCGGCGTCATGCGGCGTAGGCCGCGGCCAAGCGCCTGCTCGGGGAGGATCCGGTTCGCGGCGCTCAGCGGCCGCAGCGTGACGATCACGCAGACGTTGCGCACGTCCCAGCCCTCGCGGAGCATGAGGACGCTGACGATGCAGCGGATCCGACTCTCTGGAGCGTCGACGTCCCGAGCGGCGCGTCGGGCCAGGTCGAGATCGTCCTTCCTGATCTCGCCGGAGGTATTGGTGTGGATGACGAGCAGCTGGTCGCCGGCGAAGTCCGTGAGCTGGCGCAGGTAGTCGCCGGCCTCGTCGGCAGCCTGCGTGTTCTCGCACATCACGAAGAGCACCGGCCGTTTGCCAGATGGCGACAGGGCGTCGTTGAACGCGCGCCAGCGACCGACCGCGACGTCGAGCCACTGCCTGTTGCGTTGAAAGGATGTCGCGCCGAGCTCGACCTTCGCGCCCGAGACCTCGCCGATGACCGGCGTCTTGACGATGCCGTCGGCGACCGCCTGAGCGAGCGGATAGTCGACGACGACGTGGCGAAAGACGCCGCCCTTCTCGTACTTCGGGGTCGCCGAGTAGTCCAGCTGCGACACGACGCCGGCGCCGCGGTCATCCGGCGTACGGGCACGCAGCGCGTCGTGGAGTCGCTCGATCGTCTGATTCCACTTCAGCTTCTCGTCATGGACGTGGTGCGCCTCGTCGTTGAGCACCATCACCCGTTGGCGGTCGGCGATGCGATCGAAGAGCTCCTCGGCGGACGACGCATCGACGTCGCGATTGACGCGAGGCCCGAGCATCGCCTCGACCGGGTTCGGTGCGGCCTTGTTCTTGCCGCGCCCGCCGGACGGCTCGTACAGCCTCTGGACGTTCGTGAGGTACAGGACGCCGCGTGCGGTGACCGGCGCCGGGTCGTCCTGCAGCAGCACGGCGAGGTCGAAGTCGTGCGCCCATTCCGGTGGGACCAGCGGATCGCGCCGGAAGGTGGCCGCGTCGCCGAAGTCGGACTTCAAGCGCTCGAAGACGATCAGGTTCGGGGCGATGACGAGAAACGACGTGGTCATCGGCGAGTCATCCTCGTAGAACGCATGAAAGTAGGACCAGACGATGCACAAGCTCATCGCCATCGTCTTGCCTGAACCCGTCGCCATCTTGATCGCGAGCCGCTGGCGCTTGGGCTCGCCGGGCTGGATCGTCATGCCGTGCTCGGCGTACTCGAGCAGGTCCTTCAGACCGCGAACCGGCTCGATCTCCGTGAGAAAGATGAACGTCTCGACGGCTTCGCGCTGGCAGAAGTAGAAGCGAAACGGCCGGCCGTCGTCGGAGCGATGCTCGTCTCCGAACCAGAAGGCGAGCAGCCGCCGCGAGGTCGCGGATGCGCCGTGGTAGTTCTGGGCTCGCCACGCATCGACGCGAGCACGCGCCCCATTTACGGCGTAGGTGCCCTCGCTCGCCTTGCGGCGCTCCGGCACCCCGTACGGATCGCCTTGCGGTCGTACGGGGTCCTCGGTGCTCACTTGATGCGGACCTCGGCGAGCTTGGTCGTGTCGTTGCCGAAAATGTCGATGATCTTCACGACGATCGCGTAGCGGCCCGACTCCGGGTACTCATGCCAATCGCTCTGCGTCGCGAGCACGGGGATCTCCCGGGTCCGGTATGCCTGCCACTGGTTGTGGAAGACCTCGTCGCTGAAGTCGAAGTCGACCGACCAGTAGTCGATGAGATCCGACCACGAGCTGATGCTCGCCCGTACCTTCGGCGGAATCAGGTCCTCGCTCGGGATCGCGAAGTCCTTGAGCACCACCCGTGCCTCATGGCCCTGGCGGCGTACGTCAAGATCGACGTGAGCGAGCTCGAAGAACCGCACGGCATCAGCGGCGGTGACCTGGCGCTCCATGACCTCCCGCGGGATCTGGCGCGGCCGCAGATCCAAGCCACGCCGGCGCGCGCGCTCGGTGATCGTGTCGTGGAGTCCCATCTCCCATTCCCAGCCGAGCAGGTCACAGGCCTCGATGCCGTTGTCGGCCATCTCGTCCATCACGTCCTCGGTCTCGTCGATCGTGACCGGAGCGTCGGTGGCGCCGACGTGGACCATCCGATCTGCCTTGCGACCGTGGAGATGGACGAACCCGGTGACCGACTCGGCGCGATAGAACGCGAGGATCGTGTCGAGGTACGCGCGAAGGGCTCCGTTGCCGCTGTCCTGCTGCCACCGCTGGCGCTCGTAGGCACCCAGGTTCTTGATCTCAAATGGCCGGCAGTCGGGGATGTTGAGCAGCCGCTTGCGCGTCGTATGAATCGCGAAACGACCAAGATCACACGCGATCCAGCGGCGCCCGAGCTTCTCCGCGACCGCTGCGGTCGTCCCCGATCCGCAGAAGAGGTCGGCGACGAGGTCGCCGGGTTCGGTCGAGAGCCGGATCACGCGCTCGAGTAGCGCCTCCGGTTTCTGCGTGTCGTAGCCCAGTCGCTCGTGCGCCTGAGCCTGAACCGGGGGCGCGTCCATCCAGATGTCCTGCAGCGGCACGCCCGACATCTCATCGAGGTAACGCTTCTGACGGGGAACCGTCCCAGGCTTCGTCTGCACGATCCGGCCTTCGGCGTAGAGCTCCGCCATGCGCTCCTCGCTGAAGCGCCAGTAACGCGTGACGCCGAGGAACTCGTAGTGCGGGTTGCCCTTCGCAGCGCCACCCGGGCCGGTGGTGTCGCTCAGTTGATACCGACGTCCGGTCTCAGGTTCCACGTGCTTGTAGAAGGCGGTCGCGTAGCTGTCGTCATACGGCGTGAACTGCATGTTCCACGGACCGCCGTCGCCCTTGCGATAGAAGAGGATCGTGTCGTGCAGACGTCCGAGATGCCGTGCGCCTTGCCCGATGTCGCTGTGGGCGGTCTGTCGCTTCCAGATGATCTCGTTGACGTAGGCCTCCGGCCCGAAGATCTCATCGCAGAGGATCTTGCCGAAATGGCTCACGTTCGACCCCAGATGAAGGAACAGCGACCCATCGGATGTCAGCAGCTCATGTATCAGGACGAGTCGTTCGTAGAGCATGTGGAGATACGACGAGCGGCCGCGACCCCACGTGTCGCGGTATGCGCTCTCCTCGAGGATCGACGGCGCCTTCGTGACATCCGAGTCGCCCACCTTGACCCGGAAAGAGAAGTCCGTGCCGGTATCAAACGGCGGATCGATGTAGATCAGGCGTACCTTGCCTGCATAGCGGGCGAGCAGGCTGCTCATCACGAGCTTGTTGTCGCCCCAGATCAGCTGATTGCGTCCGGCCCCGGCGTTGGCGGCGCCGGTCTGCAGGAGCGACCCTGAGTCGCGCTCCCGCGTGGCCCGCGACTCGTTGATCGTTTCCACCGTCTGGAAGGGCAGCGAGATGCGCTCGACATGCTCGGGCTTGCCCTCCCATTCCAGACGAACTGCCAAGTCCCTTGCTCCTCGATCGAATGGTTGCCCGCCCATCCAGAGGCTAACGACGGATCCGGCGACGGGCGTCGCGGCCGGCGATGAGCCCACGCGCCGAGAACAAAGTTGCAAGAGCTGATGGCTTCCCCACGCCACCAGCGTCCGCGCTGTCGATAAACGGTCGTTTGTCGACGTCGCTTCGCCGAACTAGCGATCCCGCCGCCCGAGCAGCCAACGCGTCGCGAACACGGCCACCGCGCCTAGAGCTAGCAAGGAGAGAACGACGAGCAGTCGGTTCGACGCCAGGTAGTTCTCCCCAAGGACTTGGAGCACCGCGGCCGCGGCGCTCACGACCGCGAAGCTCGCGCCGTAGACCTGGAGTCCTCGCAGCGCTACGCGCTCGGAGTCCGCCGATTGGTGCCGCCGCGCTTCGACGTATGTCGCGAAAGCGCGCTCCAGTTCTTGGAAAAGCCGGGGCGTGTTGAGTTCGTGGTGGACGCGCTCGACGATTCGGCCAGGGACGTCGGTTGTGTACGAGAGTTCTCGCCACCAAAGGACGTTTCTGAAGGCCAGCCACTGGACGAAGAGTTCGTCGACCGGTTGCGCAAGCGGTTCGCCGCCTAACCGGCCGAGTTGCTCCGCGTAGATCTCGAGGTAGCTCTGCTGGATCAGAGCGAACAAGGTTGCCTCTGACCAATATGAGCGAACGTTGTACAGCCATGGATCCGGCTTTTCTCGGTGTGTCACGGAGATGGATCGGCCGAAGAACGTGACCGTGGCCGCGCCGATCTGCTGGGTTCGGGCAGCGTCGCGCTCTGGCTTCTCGAGCAACGCCTCCCTGGCGTCGTCCATCGAGCTCCCGCGGCCCACCGCACGGCGGAAGATCGCCTCGTCGTCCTCGGCTATCTCGTCGGGCAGTCGGGCCGCAACCACGATGTGCAGCCTGTGTATGAGCTCCGGGTGCGCGGCGCCGAATAGCTCGACTACGAGCGAGCGCACTGGCTCGTTTCCGCTTAGCTGAGCGCGCTCGCCACCCCGCATGAGCGTGAACGAAGAGATTTCCTGTTCGCGGCGGTACCGCGTCGCCATCAGTGCCGTGGCGAGAAGCACCTCATCGAGTTCGTCTGCCTTGACCGCCGAGAGGTGCACGATGCCGAAGGTCACCCCCGGCCTGAGGGCCACTCGGACGACCTCCAGCAAGTCAATGGCCAGGATGCTCCTTCCGGCTCCTTCCAACTCAAGCCCGAGGGATTCCGCGATCGGCTGCCGAACCCAGCGGCCCCGGTCCTCACTGGCCGCAGGGGCAGGCGGAAAGAGCACTCGTTCGACCTGCGGGGCGAAATAGCGCCGCGTACCCGGGTACCGCTTGAGCACCGGCGAACTGTCCCTACCAACGGCGAGCAACGGTGACGAGGTGTCCCAACGCTGCCACGGGTGGTCGGGGGCGGGAGAGCCATCGGGCAGCCGGGCGAGGAGCGTGAAGGCGAGCCCTGACATTGCCTCATCCTGTCGCGCCAAGCGGACAATGTCCCAATCACGCGCAGGACGTTCGTCACCGCGCGGCAAGTGTGGCCGGCTCGGCCGGCCACCCGCCCCCTTGTGTCCCGAGAGCCGTTCGCGTGACCCCATCGACGATGGCGTCAGCTCCGACAGCGCGATATCGACCGTGCCAGTTCCTAGGAAGTGGGACGTTGATCCGCCGGTCTCGCAACGAGCACCTGTATGCGTCCATGACCGTCCCAGAGGTTGTTCCCGAAATGTAGTCTCGCTTTGAGCGTACGACCGCAACCTCCGGTACGTTCACACCGTGGACCTCGGCTACGCGCGCGTCTCGACTGCCAAGCAGGACCTCGAACGACAGATCGACGCGCTCGTAGCGGTGGGGATCGCATGCGAGCGCATCTACATCGACAAGAAGTCTGGGTCGACCGTCGATCGACCCGGACTGCGAGAGGTCACGGCCTACGCCCGCCAGGGGGACGTCATCGTCGTGCACACGCTCGATCGCCTCGGTCGAACGGTGCGGGACACCCTGAACCTGATCCACGAGCTCTCCGAGCGCAAGATCGGCGTCCGTAACCTCGCTGACCCCATCAAGGTGGACTCCAGCGACCCTGACGACCCCATGGCGCAACTCGCCGTCGTGCTGCTCGCGCTATTCGGACAGATGGAGCGCACCTACGCAATCGAGCGCGCCGCGCATGCCCGCGCCGTGGCCACCGCTAAGGGTCGGCGCGTTGGTCGGCCGATCGTCGTCGACCGGGCCAAGCTCGAGTACGCCGCGCACCTACGGGATCGCGGCCACACCATTGCCGCGATCGTCGAGAAGACCGGCATCCCGCGCACCAGCCTCTACCGTCACCTGCCGCCACGCTCCGCTCCGGCGGTGACCGCCGATGACGGACCGGCCGGCGACAGGACGCCGGATCCGTGATCGCGGTCGCCGGCGGGGAACCGCCCCATGGACCGCAGCCCACCGACGCCGTCGCCGGACCTCATCAGCGCGCGCCTTCTTGTCGGCCCACCACTGGTTCCGAGTCACGTCGCTGAATCTCGCGGCAGGCGCGGACCACGTCCATGATGCGACGACAGTCCCCGCGCGCACGCGTGGGCACGGACACGCGCGCCCACGGACGCGCGGCTACGGACGCGCCCGCACGCGCGTCTGTCATCGGCAACCTGTAGAAATACGGGCGCTGGTCCTTACCTAACGCCCTTCGGCGGCCCGCCTAGTCCCGGTCTAACCATCCGGGTGGCGGGCCGTTGTGCGTCCCGGTCGATCCGTCCGCCCCGTCTGCTTGCTTTAACGGCAGCCGGGATGGTCCCCCGGCGGCGTTAGAGATCAATCAAGGAACAGCTCATGAAGACATATCGAAACCCGCCGCTTGTGCGGGGTCCTGGCGACGAGGTCGTCGAGTCCATCCTCCGCGAGATCATGGTCCGTGGTGACGTGCTTGCTGAGGCGAAGCGGCGTCGCAACCTGGTCTGCGAGCTCGCGATGAAACACGAGGCAGCCCGCGCCGCCTGGTACTCCGGCTCGGTCGCGCACGGCACAGCGAACTCTCCGCTTGGCGATGCGGACTGCGGAGTGATGGTCGACCGCCGCTTCGACGAGTTCCGCGCGTTCGGCCCGGACGCCCCCGGCGGCGGCAAGGGTCCAGAGGCGTTCATCCAGAGCTTTGCCAACTGGGTTCTCCCGCTTCTGGTTGAGGCCGACTGTCCGAACGCGACCGTCGACCTGACGGGCAACCGGGCGATCAAGTTCATGTTCAACGAGCCCATTGAGCTAGACGCCCTCGGGATCGTCGACCCGTACGTTGACCTGATCATCGGCCTCGACCGACGCGACGCTCCAGGCGTGTGGATCCCGAACCGCCGCCGGCGCGGATGGGACCCGGCGCATCCCCAGCGACACACCGAGCTGATGACGACGGGCGCACCCGACAAGCTCATCGTCCACCGCGCGCACTTGCTGCGTCTGTCCAAGCGGGCAGTCAAGCGCGACGGCCTGCAAACGGATCTGCCGGCTGTGTGCCCCTGGAACCTCAGTGCTCTTGGCCTGGCGTTCATCGTGGAACGCGCGCGGATCGCCGCGGCGCTCGCGCAGTTCCTGGGTGCCGCCGCGGCAAGCATCCGCCGCGAGCTCACCGACGACCCTGCCGGCGTCGCCGGCAAGATCAAGCTGCCCAACGGGGTGACCCGCGAGTACGCCGCCGAGCGCCTGGAGATGATGAGCGACGTGGTGGGACAGGCCGCAGCGGCGACGTCGGTCAGCGAGGCCCGCCGGCTGCTCTCCCAGTTGTTCGGCGTGGAGATCGACAGCATCCGGACCCGGGAGAAGGCCGCGCTCACACATCCGGTTGGCGACGCGATCAAGCGCCGTGACCACGCCGCGATCGCCACCGCCGTCGCAGCGGTTGCGCCGATGAAGCGCACGCGCGACCACGGGGAGTGACCGGATGCCCACGCTCGCGCTTGGATCCGAGGTCGTGCGGTACTCCGTGCGAAGCCGCGCCGGCAGGATCACCTACCGGATGACGATCGCCGCGCCCGGCTTGTTGGAGCGGGTGCCGATGCGAATCGAGATGAACACCGGTCGACGCCCTTGGCGGCCACGCGTCTTCGTGCAGTCGCCCGAGTGCCTGCGCCATCGATTCCACGATCGGTCCCTCTGTATGTGGTTCGAGTCGGACCCGAATTCCATGCGCTGGGTGATGTCGGACGGACTGCCGGCGCTGCTCCACTACGTACAGGTCCACCTCTACAAGGAGGCGCATTGCAGGGCCGGTGAACCGTGGCTGGGCGAGGAGACTCCAGGTGAGCACCGACGCAAGCCGGAGTGCCGCACATGCGGCGGCGAGGGTCTTTGATGCCGACGATCCCTGAGGCTCAGCTTGCCAACTGGACGAAGCCGGCATTCGACAACGAGGACCAGCGGCGCGTGTCCACAGAGAAGATGATCCGTGAGGCGGTACGCGGACATCCCCTCCTGCGGACGCTGCCGATCGATGTGTACGCGAAGGGCTCCTACAAGAACAACACGAACGTCCGCCGCGACAGCGACGTCGATGTCGCCGTCGAGTACACGGGCATCCAGTTCTCGGACTATGGATCGAACACATCGCGCGAAGAGGTCTGGCGGGCGCGCGGCCTGGAGCCGTACTCCGGCGCCTTCGACTCCGGGCAGGGACACATGGACATCGCCGCGTTCAAGGGGGCGATCGGGCAAGCGATGAGTTCGGCGTTCGGTCCCGCCGCCGTCACTCGGCACAACAAGGTCTTTACGGTTCGCGAGTCGAGCCGCTTGTTGGCGGCGGACGTTGTGCCGTGCACGACGTATCGCAACTACTTCGGGCCCTCGAGCTACCAACAGGGCATCCGCCTGCTGCCCGACCGCGACCCAGGACACTGGATCACGAACTACCCGCAGCAGCACTACGAAAACGGCGTCGGCAAGAACGAGCGCACCTCTCGCCGGTTCAAGTGCGTCGTGCGAATCATGAAGAACCTGGAGAACCGGATGGTCGCCGATGGCGCCCATCCCGAGGTCGCCAGCTACCTGGTGGAGAGCGTTGTCTACGGGTGTCCCGATCACTGCTTCGCTGGATCGACTTGGGCCTCACGGGTGCGCGCGGTGATCTCGCACGCATGGTCGGACACGGAGAACGTGGGCTGCGAGAAGCAGTGGTTTGAGGTCAACGACATCAAGTACCTCTTCCACACGTGGCAAAAGTGGGACCGGGCCGACGCCCGCAGCTTCGTCCACGCCGCATGGCAGTACGTCGCGGAGAGCTGATGCCCTCCTCCGCGTGGATCCGCGTGATCATCCTGCTGGCTGCAGGCAGCATGTTCGGGCTCTCGACGCTGACGGGCGACTCCATCGACCAGCAGGGCTTGCGCTGGATCGGTGGCGTCACCGGTGGCGTCACCCTGTTGTTGCTCGCCTTTGACCGCTGGATCTGGCGCTGGCCGCTCATACGGAAGCTGTCCGAGCTCGGTGGAGCTCGCGTCATACACGGCACTTGGCGCGGAACCCTGCACTACACGCGCGATGCCGACGGCAATCCTGGAGCGCAGCCGATCTTCATGGCGGTCTGCCAGACGTATTCGTCCGTCAAGGTCCGCTGTTACTTCCCGACGACCGGCTCGGAGTCGATATCGCTGATGGCGGCGATCGACCGCGATGATCACCGGCATGTCCTGCGTTACGTCTACCGGTCCGATAGTGACGCCCCAGACCGCGATACGCGCCGAGCAACAGAAGGCGCGACCGAGCTGCGGCTGGTCGGCCGTCCGGTCGAGGAGATCCAGGGCGCCTACTACGTCGAACGGAACGGCGGCAAGGGGAAGATCGCCTTCGACGGGTACAGCCCAAAAATCGCGGGATCCGCGCAGCAGGCCGCGAGGCTGAGCTACCGCGACCTACCCCAGCCCTCCGCCGAATGAGTCTCTCGATTCGGCGCGATCGCCCGCTGGCCGCGATCAAGCCTGATAGGAAGGACGGATGCCGAGGATCACGCAGCGCGCAACCCGTCCGTATTCACGCGATGAGGCCGCGGATGCACTGATGGAGGAGCTGCAACGTTGGCGTGAGCAGCTCGGGTACTTCCTCGACGACCAGGGCGGCAACCGGTACTCCCCCGGACGTTCGTGGACGAGCCTGCGCGTCGCGCACCGCGAGGGCCGGCTCTTCGAGGCGATGACCGACTGGCTGGCGGCCTACAAGGGCCTATCGCACGACAGCTCGGCCACATCGATGGTCGAGATCGTCGAGGCCGGCCAGCGGACGTGGGAGCACATTCTGATTGAGCCTCACAAGCCGTGGACGCCGTACGTCACGACGGCTCATCGTGCGAAGCTGTTGGAGGCTCTGCGCGACTGCTACGCGCGAGCAGCGTCAGAAGTCGGCCACCGAGCCAAGCTCGCGGCGCAGACGCAATCCCGGGCACCGTAGCCACGACCCACGGCGACTGCGGGCGCGGACCCTTGCTCCGATCACCGGCTTGGACGGCGCGCCCGAGATCAGCCTCCACGGTTCCGTTAGCGTCCGCGCGATGGAGGCACGTGAAACCACCTTCGAAACGCTGCTCAACGGCCGCGTGCAGTACCGCGTCCCGCTCTTCCAGCGCCAGTACGCGTGGCAGAGAGAGCAGCGTCAGCAGCTGTGGTCGGACATCGTCGATCTATACGACGAGCGTATGGCGGGAACCGGTGGTCAGCACTTCATGGGCTCGATCGTCACCGCGCCCGAGCAGCTAGGCCCGAACCGGCCCTCGACGCACACGTTGATCGACGGTCAGCAGCGGATGACCACACTCACGGTACTTCTCGCTGCGCTCCGGGACCACGTGGCCGAGACCGATGAGGCAAACGCGCAGCGACTCGACGGGCTGTACCTGCGCAACCAATATCCGCAGGAGCCTTCTGACGAGTTCAAGGTGCTCCCGACGCAACGGGATCGGGACGAGCTCGCCGCGCTCATCCATGGCCAGCCCGACACCCAGAGCTCAGAGGGGCTTCGTCAGACCTACCGCTACTTCCGCGACCGGCTGCGACGTGAAGAGGACGCAGAGGGCAACGCTCTGGACGTCACGACCCTCGAAGACACGCTGCTTCAGGGGCTGACCGTGGTTTCCATCACGCTCGGGCCCAACGACAACGCGTATCGCGTCTTTGAGAGCCTGAACGCTACGGGCCTGCGCCTTCGCCAGATAGACCTCATTCGCAACCTCTTCATGATGAAGCTCGGCGTCGAGCAGGCGGAAGACGCCTACACAACGCTGTGGCTCCCCATGCAGGAGCTGCTTGGGGAGGACTTCGAGGCGTTCGCCCACGACTATTTCGTCAAGGACGGGGAGTTCATCCGAACCGACGCGACCTACACGGAGGCGAAGGCGCGGCTTGACGGCGCTGATGCCGAGCAGGTCGTTGCCGCGCTGGCGGACATGGCGTGGTTCGCCGGTCGGTGGGAGCGCGTCCGCCGGCCCACCCGCGAAGAGGATCCCGCGCTTCGAGCTGCGTTGCTCTCGATGAACCAGTTCGGCACCGACACGCCGTACCCGTTCCTACTCAACCTCTACGAGGCCCGCGATCGGCACGAGACGATGACCTCGCAGCAGATGAGCGCGGTCGTGCAGATGATCGAGAGCTTCCTTGTCCGCCGCATGTTCGCGAACGTCCCGACCAATCAGCTCAACCGCCTCTTCATCCGGCTCTGGGATCAGCTACCGCATCAAGGTGATCCCGCACACGAGATCCGCTCGGCTCTGGCTGAGCCGAGCAAGCGCTGGCCCCGCGACGACGAGTTCAGCGATGTCTTCCTGCGGTATCCGCTCTACACGGACTCGCGCGGCCCTCAGCGCCGGCTGGTCTTGGATCGCTTGGAGGGGTCCTACGGGCACCACGAGATTGTCGCGCTGGACGAACTTCAGATCGAACACGTCATGCCCCAGACGTTGACCGACGACTGGCGAGGCGCGCTGGGAGAACAGGCGGACGAGATCCACAGCAGGTGGCTCCACACTGCGGGCAACTTGACTCTCACCGGCTACAACCCCGAGATCTCAAATAGCCCTTGGGCCCACAAGCGAGCCTTCTACGCAGCCAGCAATGTCTCGATGACCCGGGAGCTGAGCGAGCTCGAGGCATTCGATGAGCAGGCGCTGGATGCTCGCGGACGCGCGCTGGCGACGCGAGCGATCAGCATCTGGCCGGGACCGGCCGACGGTCAAGCCTGAAGGCCAGGCACACGACGACCGGTCTCCGAGCCGCTGAACCTTTCGTGTCGCATCCGCTGAAACTTCCGTGACACTTCACAGGTGATTGAGAACGCTCGCGATTCTGTCAGCGGATTGCTCATCCGTTGGCAGCGATCGCTCGCTGAATGGCATTCCGTGCTCATCCGATGTCAGTCGTTGCTCACAGTCTGTCAATGGAATCGCTCGCGGATCTGGCAGTCCCGCGCGTGACGGCAGGTCGTTGGATGCTCCCGCGAGCTGGGGGTGGTTGAGGTCGGCGGGCGGACGGTTGGGCGACCGTCCGCCCGCGACGCTTGATCGACGGGGGTAGTTCGCGCCGCGAGGCTGCGTGTCATCAGACCGAGGCGTCCTGGGCGTCGAGTAGGTCCATGCACGCCTTCTGCGTGTTGGCGTGCGCGAAGCCGACGAGAGCGCCGTGCGGGTCGATGACGACGGAGGTCCAGGTGCCGTCTGGGTTGTGCGTGTGGATGCGTCGCAGTCCGGCGCGATGGCCGTTGACCTTGACGTTGGCGCTGATCGAGATTGAGCCCTCGTCCGTGTCGGCGACGAGGCGTCCGGCGTGTTCGCCGCTGTGGTTGGGGTCGGCGATCGCGCGGTTCCAGCCGAACGTGGGGACGGTGCTCATGCCGCCAAGCCTGCCCGCGCTACAAGTAAGCGGCCGTGGTGTCGGGTGTGCCTGGCAGTAGTCTCCGGCCCGTGCGCCGCTCGGTCGTCAGCGGTCGAACGGGTCGCCAGCGGGAACGTGGCCGGTGATGTCGGTGTACAGCCTCCAGGCGCGATAGCCGTCGGCTTCGGTGAGCGGCGCGTGCGGCCTCGGGTGGTGCGCTCGTTGACGAGCCCCGACAGCTGCCTGGCCTTCGTGGCCGCGTCTTCGGAGATGAGCTGCAGTCCGGCGGGGTCGTAGGCGAGGCAGTTCAGAACGGCCCGCGGCTCCAGGAACTCGTAGGGCCGCGGTGGGCTCTTACCGTCGCGCGCCATCGAGACATGGCGGCGCTGGTTGAGCGCGTCGAGCCAGGCGGGGCCGTCGCGCTGCTCGAGCACGTTCTGCAGCCGGTCGTGGTAGGTGTCGGCGATCACTTCGACGGCGTCCAGGATGACGTCGCGCGGCTTCGCGCGACGTCGGGGGCGTTCGGTCTGCGCCGGGGCCGGGTGGCGCGTCGCCGCAGCCCGCGGGACGGACCGCGGCGGCAGGCTCGCGGGGACGGCGTCCGGCAGCGCCGGGGGTGCGGGAGGCGGCGCCGCAGAGCGCCGGCGCAGCCGGCGCGCTATCGCGGCACGGCGAGCCGCACGCGCCGCCGGGGTGTCGTCGAGCTACCATCTGCCGACCCTCATCAGCGCGACGATGAGCCCGATGACGAAGACCACGGCCATGACCCCGCCGAGGACCCGCGCAAGCCAGACGGGTTCTTCAGAGCTCTCCTGCTGGACGGCGCCGGTCAACGTCGTCGAAGCGCGGACGACTGTGACCGGCCGGACCCCCGACGGGGTGTGGCGCATCGCGGTCAGGTAGCCGCACAGGCGCAGCTTGCGCGCCACCTCGAACGCGCTGGCGATGGCGAGCGTCTCGGTGTAGCGCCCCTCGCGGATGTCGTCGGAGTCGCTGTGCGGCGGGTCGGGGCTGGGAGCGCTGCGGGGGCAGCCTCGGGTGCGGGGTAGCGCCGTTAGGATGACTCGTCCGACGTACGGGTAGATGGAAAGCTCGGTGACGTCGGCACTCGACCGATGGTGCCGGTGGCGGTCACGACCGCCCCGTACTCCAGGGAGAGCTGATCGCGTTCCGCCGTGATCCGCAGCCGGTCGACCCCGGACCGGGTGCTTTGCGCGTGCGCGGGCACGCAGCTCAGCACCAACGTGACCGCCGTAAGCAGCAGCAGCGCCATGACAGGGCCACGTGAGCGGGAGGTTGCGGTGATGGTGACACCCACACCCGTAGATATACACAGCTGTGGATAGCGCGGGCGGGTCGGGGGTCGCAGGGTCTCGCGCATGCCCGAGCCCTCCGATGCCCTGCTCGCGTTCGGAGCCGTTGTCCGCCGGCTGCGCCTGGACCGTGAGATGAGTCAGTGGGAGCTCAGCGAGCGCGCCGGGGTGCACAAGAACACCCCTGGGTTGATCGAACGAGCCGAGCGCTCACCTGCGTTGGAGACGATCAACGCGATCGCGGGCGCGCTCGGCCTGCAGGGCTCGGAGCTGATGCGCCTCGCCGAGGAACACCAACAGGACAGGTAGTGGCTGCGCGAGGGCACGGCCCGGAGGGCTGACAGTGAGCCAATGGGCCGTCACGTTGCGCTGACGGTGTGTGGCACTGTGACGGGAGGGCCGTACGATCCGGCGCGATGACCACGCCGGTGACAGGTTGTGTGCGGTGGCTGGTTGACGCGTCGGCGTCAGAGCTCGAGGGCTACGAGCAGCTGCAGTGGGCGTGGTTGCGCGAGTTATGGGTCGCCAGGCTCCATGAGGCGGGCATGCAGCGCCCCTCGCTTGCCAGTCCCGCGCAACCGTGGTTTGAGCGCCTCGCCACGGCAGACCGGCTCGCGGTCACCGACGTGGTCGTGGACGGGCCCGGGGTGCTGGCGGATTTGCTCGGGTTCGTCGTCGAGCCGGCCGTACGACTGCAGCGCGATGTGGTCGTCGTCGCCGATGTCGCGCTGGATGACCTCGACGACGAGGCGTTCGTTGAGCCCGGGTTTGGCTACGCGTACACGCTGCAGCGGCTGCGGTCGCTTCTGGGCGCGCGACGGCCGCGACGAGTCGCACCGGCGGCGTTGCCGGACACCGGGTTTGCCGGAGACGACAAGCAATGTGAGGCCGTGAACGCCGGCGGGGGCGTGGTTCAGGTGATCGCGCCGGCTGGGAGCGGCAAGACGACGGTGTTGATCGAGCGTGTCCGCGAGCTGTGCCGGCGAGGCGTCCCGGCCGAGACGATCGTGTGCCTGACGTTCAACCGCAAAGCCAAGCTGGAGCTCTTGGAGCGGTTGAAGCGCCAGGGCGTCGGCGGCGCGTCGGCGCTGACGTTCAACGGCCTGGGCTACCGGATCCTGCGGGAGGCGGGTGATCGCCGCAAGATCGGCGACCCCACGTTGAGTCAGTGGCGGCGGCTGGCGGCGCTCGCGAAGAACGCGGCCGGCGAGGATGGCGTGTTCCTTCAGCCCAGCGAGGCGCAGAAGCATCTCAGCGACATCAAGCTGCGGTCGCTGCTGTCGCCCGAGGAGTACGCGGCGACGATCACCGCGGACAGCGACGGGCTGTCGCGGACGCTCGCGGCGTTGTATGAGGGGTACGAGCTCCAGCAGCGCGAGGACGGCAGGATGGACCTCGACGACCAGATCCTGCTGTCGCTGCGGCTGCTCGGAGCCGATCCGCAGGCCCGTAGGCAGTGGCAGCAGCGGTGGGAGTGCCTGCTCGTCGATGAGTACCAGGACATCGAGCCCGCGCAGGAGCTGCTGGTGCGGATCCTCGCCGCTCCGGACGATCAGTTGTTCTGCGTCGGTGACGAGGACCAGACGCTGTATGCGTTTCGGCGCGCGAGCGTGCAGCGGATCATCTGCCTCGACGAGCACTACCCGGGCCTTGAGCGCATCGCGCTGGGCGTCAACTACCGCTGTCCTGAGGCGGTCGTCGCGGCGTCCGCGCGCCTGGTCGCGGTCAACGAGATCCGGTTCCCCAAGCCGATTACGGCATTCGCCGGCGAGCAGCCCGCGACGATCGCGCTGCACCCAGTCACGCGCAGAAACGACGCGGCAGCCGCGATCGCGCAGACGCTCGCGTCGCGCCATCGCGGCGAGATCGTCGTGCTGGCACGCACGACGAACGCGCTGCGGCCGGTCGCGCTGGCGTGCGCCGACCAGGGCGTCAAGATCGACGGGCCCCCCAGGCTGTTCACGCCCCAGGGTGCCCGGCTGGCACTGCGCTGTCACCTGGAGCTCGTCGTCGAGCGTGCGAGCGCGTCACCAAAGACCGTCAAGGCGGTGTGCCAGACGCCGGGGCGAAGCATCGGCGGCGTCGATCCGTCGGTGATCGCGGCACACCTGCGCGCGGGCGCATCGTTTCACGACGCCTTCGCGGACGTGAAGGCGCCGGGCCGCGGCGGCGGCAAGCTGCTGGCACCCGGTGAGCTGTTCACGCGGCTGTCGGACTGCGAGCGCGCGCAGGACGCCGTCGGCTTGCTGCGCACAGAGGGCGGCCTTGACGACTGGTTCGCTGAGAGTGACCGCATGGGCGGCACGGACCGCTTTGAATGCGAGACCCTCGAGGAGGCTCAGGACGAGGCGGCGGGCCTGACCTTGAGCGCGTACCTTCAGCGGTTGCGTCACCAGGCCGAGCAGCTGACGTTGGTGCGCGATGAGACCGACGGCATCGAACTGACGACGATCCACGGCTCCAAGGGCCGCCAGTGGCCACACGTCATCGTCGTCTCCTGCGACGACGGGATCCTGCCGCACGCACGTTCGTTGAAGGTCAGCGACGAGGACGCCGCCCGCGGGGAAGGCATCGAAGCCGAACGTCGCCTCGCGTACGTCGCGTTCACCCGCGCGCGCGAGCACCTCGAGCTGCACTACAACACGAGCAAGCCCAGCCAGTTTCTCGCCGAGGCCGGACTTCTGGCCGCCCCGGCGCCACCGCGCTCGAGGCCGCCACGCCAGCCGCGACCAGCCCCTCGTCGCACGGGTGCAAGACGGGGTCGGCAGTCGGTTTACGTCGACGCGGTCGCGCTCACCCAAGCCGCGGACGCGGTCCCGGCGGCCCCCGATCGCGTCCCGGCACAGCCGCCGGCGCGTGCGGCGTCACCAGCTCGCGATCGCGTCCCGGTCCGCGCCCGTCATGCGGACACGGCCGACCTGGTCGCGCAACGGCGGATGTCTCGAAGGATGACGATCGAGCGGCTCGCACGAGAGCTCTCGCTGAGCCTCGATGACACAGCGTGGCTGCTGCGTGCCGTCCCCAAGGCCGGCGGCCGCACGAAGCTCCGCAAGCTCGACGTCGCGCAGACCAACGCGCTCGCCCGCGCGCTGCGCGACCTGCGCTGACGCACCCGCGCACACCCGGCCGCAGATGACGGCGTCAGCCGGCGCCCGCCCGCAGCCGCCTGAACGACTTCAGCCGCGCGTGCCCGTGTCGACGGTGTGCGCGTCGGCGCTCGCTGTCAGGGGGGCCTGAACGACGGGCGTCCGCGCCTAAGCCATGTACGCGCCGGGCCGCCACGACTCCGCGGACACGCGGGCGCCCATGACCCATGGGGCCGGGCGCAGGCCGGCCTGAACACCGATCTCAACAACCAAGGAGAAGACCACCATGTCTGACGAGCACCACACCACGACGGCAACGATCCCCGACCGTGCTGCCGCGAGGACCAGCGAGGTTCACGCAGCCGCCGAACGCCTGCGGGCGACACTCGACACGATTTCGCGCAGAGCGACCGGCGACGCTTCCGATACGGGTGCGCCGACGCCCGACACGCAGGATGAGGCGCTGATCGACATCTACGACTGGGCGCTCGATGGCTGGTTCGAAGCACCCCAGAGCACGCTGACCGCGTACTGGCTGCAGCGCCTCGTCGACAACACGCGGTTGCCGATCGCCACCACAAGGGCGGCGGCGGTCGTGATCGCCGCCCGCGAGGCCCACGACGCCGCGCTGGCCGCAGCGGTCGACGACAGCAACAGCGCGCAGGATGCCGCGTTGCGGCGCATGGTCCTCAAGGCGCTACATGTGTTGGGGCCAGACGCGCTGCGCGACCTGTGCGCCACCGTGCCGTCGGGCCATCACGTGCAACGCTTGCTGGAGATCAGCTGCGAGGCGATGCGCGCGGGCGACCTGGAGCGCGTGATCGCTGCGCTTGCGATCCCGATGGCGGGGATGCTGTCAGACGCCGTCGCACGCGGGACCGGCCGCGCGGGGGTCTGGCGCCGCGACCCCGACGAGCTGATCGCCATGCAGCGTTGCTCACGCCACAACGTGTTCTGCTGCCTGCAGTGCCCCGACGCGCTGTAGCCACGAGATCGCATTTGACCTGCAAACTCGCCCAGCAAGACGCCCCGCGTCCCGCCGTTCTGACCGCGTCCTGGGCGCCGCCCCGACGGCCCGGCTGACGCCGTGCGTTGGTCCGGCTCTGTCGTCCACCGGTCGTAGGATTCTGGCGGTGTTGAACACGGAGCGGTGATATGGGACGTGCCTCGCGACGCAAGCAGCAACGACGCAACGGGATCGTCGACGCGCGGGCGGTAAAAGGCCCGAGCACCGTTGCGAAGATCCCTGCGATCTGCTGGGGAAACGACGGACCACTCACACCGGCCCGGGACCTGGACGCTCTTGCCGCCCCGCTCGAGAACTGTGCCGGCGAGATGATCCCCATGTGGGCAGCCATATCGGTCCTATCGCGGGTCGGCATGGGGAAGCCCTCGCGGTCGTGCGTGCCCGCCAGCTACCAGCTCGCGGGCGCTCTCAGGCACCTGGGCTACGAGGCGGAGCACGTCGCCGCGTGCGTCAACGTGCTCGGCCCCAGCGGCCGATCGACCGATATTGGTGTGTGGAAGCACCCGCCACGGATCCAGCGCCCCGGCACCACCGACGGTCATCTCATCGTGTGGACGCCCTCGTTCGGGCGCCTGATCGACCTGACCGTCTGCCAGGACCCGCAGCTTCACAGCGCAGCGCAAGAGAACCCGACCCTGGCGGCGCCCGTCGTCGCTGCACTGCCGGAGTTCGCCGTCTTCGGCGAGGGCCCACCGCCAATGATCCCCCGGCCGCCGTTCGTGCTCTCCTACATGCTGTTGCCCCAGTACACGCCGTTCATCGCCCCACTGTGGGAGGACTCCGATCTGACCGACCAGCTGAAGACGGGCGCGCTGGCCGTCGCCTACGACACGCTCGAGATCGTTCGAGCGGTCGAGAAGATCGACTCGGGCGCGCGAAAGGCCTCGGGCGCCACGATGAGGGCCCTCCTCGACGGCGAGGATCACCTTCCGCCGATGCCGACGCCCGCATGAGGAGAATGCGAGGTGCTGGCCCTTGACGAGCTCCACGGCGAGCGTAGGCCTGCTTGTCCCACCGCGCGAGCGGTACGCCTGCTCGGCGCTCTTACGCTGTCTCGGTCGAAGGTCGATTCGCTGCTCATCCGGCGGGCGCCGGCGATTCTCCTCGTACCGCTGCGTAGCCTCGCAAGGCGTGAGCGTCGCTGACCTTGGCCCCATTGACCCAGCCGTTGCGCCTCTCATGCAGGTTGTTGGGCGGGCAGTGCTCGGAGCGGCCGCCTTGGAGAAGGTGCTTCTCGTTGACGTTGCTCAGCGTCACGTCGGCCGCGAAGGGTTCTCACAACGCCTTGGACAAGAGCTCTCCGACCTTGAGCATCGACCAGCCGGCGTTCTGCTCCGCAGCCTCAAGGCGTTGGGTATCGCGCCCGATCTCGCCGATCGCATCCAAGACGTGATCGATCGACGCAACCACCTCGTCCACCATCTCATGGAGGACGCTGACGTCCTGATGGCGATGACCGGAGGGAACGTAGAGCCAGTCATCGAGCGCATCGACCAACTCGCGGCGGACTGCCAGGCGCTGATCAACGACATCGCGCCGTGCGCGTTCTCCGGCGTCGAAGGAGCCTTCGGAGCAACCCTCCCCGACCTGCTGCGCGCAGTCGGAGCGTTGAACCTCGAGGCACCCGAGGACGAGACGTTGCCTGAAGGCGTGCGCCAGCAATTACGCGCGCTGCGTCAGGCGATCGACGTTGAGGACCTCGTGTCGCTACTTCGTCCGCCGGCCGAGTAGCTCGTCCGCGAAACTCGCTCAAGGCCGGCCCGACTTCGGACGCGGGACGCAGGGAGGCAGTAAGCTTGGCGGGCTGTGGCATCGAGGTGATGGCGGCGGATCGCCGCTACAGGCGCGGCTATCAGCCATTGATGAGCGTCCACTGGGAGCGCTCCCGCCAGACCTGGTTGGCTCTCAAGGCCAGTTCCAAGCGGTCCGCGGCGAGAAGCTCCTCGAGCCGGTCAAGGACGGCATCGATGTCGGCGACGAGCTCTTCGAACGTCATGTCGAGCAGATCTGACCATCCGTGTTCGCTGGTGAAGCGCGCCGGGTCTTCCAGGATGGCAACGCCTCGCTCGTCCCCTCGAGCGAGCAGCCAGGCGTCGTCGAGCGTCACCGCCAGCATGCGGCCGAGGAGGCGATACGACGAACTCTTCAGGATGAGACGGGCCTCTCGGACGGCGCGCTGCTCGAGGCCCTCGGTGAGCTTCTCCAGGCTCTTGAGCGTGTAGTCGAAGCTGAAGCTCCGGTCGACCCAGCGTTGCGACGCGTCGCTCATGGCGCCGATGGCCGGATCCTGGAACGAGGCGGATCGCCGGCCCATCGATCGGTCGGCTTCTCCGGCCAGGCCGGCTGCCTCCAAGAGCGCGAGGTACGGCGAGCCGATGAGCGCCTCCATTGACACGAGCATGTAGGAGACGGACGCGTGAAACGGCGTCCCGGTCTGTGATCGTGCGACGAAGTCGGGCTTCTGCAGCGCGTTGTAGAGCTCCTCCGGCGAGAGGTCGGGCGTGGGGTTCAGCATCAGGTCCTCGCGGCCGAGGAATCGGTAGGTCTCGACGAGCTCGTCGATCGTCATCAGCTGATCGAAGGTGATGTACGTGCAGCGGATGGGGACGCCCAGCATTGTCAGCGTCCGGATCGCCTTCGCGTTCTGATCGCCGGTCGAGTGCTTGTTGAACCGTCGCAGGACGGAGTCCACGCCGGACTCGACCCCGAACAGGCAGCGGCTTAGGCCGTGGTCGCGCAGATGCGCCCAGAACCCGATCCGCTCGAGGTGCCACGCGCGGTCCCTGTCGGGTCGGGCGACCTGATCGACGCGCGTACTCGTCTCCCAGCGGAAGCCCGCCTGGTCAAGGAGGTCACAGACGCCAAGGGCGCGCTCCACGCCGTCGCCGTGCTTGTCGCTGCCCACGAACTCCTCGTCGACGAGGAAGATCTTGCGGCTCGTACCCGGGCGCTTCTCATAGATCGCGTCGAGCTCGCCGACGATGCTCGAGAAGCTGCGGTGGGGGTAGCCGCTCCACCGGCCCTTGTGCGTCCGGGGGCAGAATGAGCACGCGTGCGTGCAGCCGCGGCTGGACTCGAGCTGCATCACGCCGTTGCAGTCGAGCGTCTTCTCCAGGAGGTCGAGCTCCGGCAGCACGTCGTCGTAGTCGCGGTTCAGTGGCGTGCGGCGTTTCGCCGGCCGTGTCGTGCCTTTCAGCGAGATGGAGCGAATCTGGTCTTCGCTCAACAAGCCATGCCAATGCGCGACGATGTCCTGCATCGTCGGTTCGCCGGGGCCGTCGCAGACGTAGGCTGATGGGAAGCGGTCGAGGAGAGCTTCTCTGTTCAACGCGCTCAGGCTCCCGCCGAAGAGGACGTGCGGTTCGCTCGCGAGGTGCGGCACGACCTCCATCATCTGCTCTAGGACGTCGTGCTGGCCGAAGGTCGCCGAGACGCCGATGATATCGGGCGATCGGTGCAGAAGCTCTTGCTGTACGTCGTGCATGCTCAGCCCCAGCTGCATGTCCAGGAGCGAGATCTGCCCCATCATCGTCGAGCGGACGGCGCGGGCTAGGTCGGAGATCCCGAGCGGGAACCGCGGGAGCGGGAAGACCTCAGGGTGGTAGAGCCCGACGACCACGATCTCCGGCCGCCGAAGCTTGTAGAGGACGCGATCACTCACCGAGACGCGTGAGACCGGCGACAGGGGCCGTTCGAGCACGACGTCGTCGTGCTGCTCGATCGGCCATGTCAGCGAACCGAGCGCCAAGCCGTTGAGCGAGCATCCCACCCAGCTGGCGTAGCCGCCGAGCAGGATGACCCGGCGGTCAAACGTCCCGGACACGACCACGTCGGAGAGCGTTCCCTCGTACGCCGTGCACAGGATCGTGCGCATGGCATCCGGTTGGAGACGCACGGCCAAGGCCATCTCTGCGACGCCCGAAACGGTCGAGCGTGAGCACTCAGCCAGCGAGAGCGCCGCGACAAGGTGCTCGATCGGCTCAGCGTTCAACGGTGCTCAGCCCAAGGTGCACGCGTCACCTTACGCGATCCAGTGGAGAATAATCAATCACTTCTCGTGCGCTCGGCGGTGTGATGTTCGACGTAGAGGCGGGCGTCGTGAAGCGTTGCGTGGTCGCCGTCGTGCATGCACCAGCCCGATCCGCTGGCGCGGCGCTCGGCGACGAGCCAGCGGTGACGTAACTCTGTCGTCAGCTTGTACGGGTTTGCGATGCGCCATCGGCCATCAGGGGACTCGAAGAGTCCGCGTTCGATCATGCGCCAGGCCTCAGGCATCGGCGTGCTGCTCATCCTCAGGCACATGCAGTTCGCATCCGCGGGCAAAGGCGTCCTCTTGAAGGATGCGCAGGGCGCGCGTCAGCGCCTTGCGCTGGGCGTGCTGGTTCGGGCTCAGCTTGGGTTTGTTGGACCAGCGCGCGAGCTGGCGGCGTCCGGCGAACTTCAGCGCGGCGATCTCCGCGCCCGACAGGCGCCGGCTTGGCTCGTTGGTCATCAGGCCGGCTCGCGCAGGCCGAACCAGATGTCCTGCAGGTCGGCGTTGCGTCGCTGCGGCGGCTGGACCCGTCCGGTGATCCGTTGAAGGCCTCGCACGGGGTCGTCGAAGACGATCTCGATCGGCTCCATGCCTCGGCAGCGCGTCGCGCGACGGCACCGCGACGGCGGACGAGCTCGGTGAGCTCCGCGCGCAGGCGGGATTCCAGGCCGTCGAGGAACCGTACGGTGAAGAAGCGGCGTTCGCGTGCCGTGAGGCCCAGCCGCGTATCCGACCCGACGGTGAGCTCGACGCGACCGCAGACCACTTCGCTATCGCGGCAGGCGTGCGCCCAGCAGGGACGCCGTCCGATCAGCGGGTGGTCCGTTCTGGCGACCCCGGCGTGTGTTCCCAGTCCGATGAAGGCTGTCATGCGTACCGCCGGCGCTGCTCTGCCGCGGTGCACGACTTCGCTCTGCCCCGAGCCCTGCTGCCTACCCGCCTGCGCGTGACTGCCTTGGTAGCTCTCCTCGCTCACGATCCGAGGACGTTGACCTACGACATCGGACAAGCGCCAGGGGCGCGCCTGGACATCTCTTGGACACGGCGGACATAATCCGGACCGTGGCTCCCTCGCCCGATATCGCCGCTGCGCCGACCTGGGAGCAGCTGCGCAGCCGCCTGATACCCAACGGGCCGCAGGATCGCTGGGATGACGGCGAGCTGCCCCACGCGATCCTGCATCTCGACGACCACGCCGCCCTTGACGGTTGTGAGCTGCTGTTGCGGCTCGTCTGCGTCCGGCGGCGCCGCCTCGAGGAAGCCAGGCCGTCACGGGCGGTGGCGCTGCGCGAGGTGCTGCTCGAACTCCTTCCCGAGACGCTGGATCATCCCTGCTGCTCGGTGTTGCGCGTGCTCGCCGGCCTGGAGCCGGGAAGCGCCGGCCGCAGACGAGAGGAGCGCCAGCGACTCGCCGGCGACCACTTGGGACCTCCGCGGCACCCGGCAACCCCGCGAACCGTGCGCCGCCGCGTCAAAGCGGACTGCTGGCCGTGGCTGCTCGATCGCCTGATCGAACTCGAAACCACGCACAGACAAGCACTGGATGCCAGCGCCTCCAATCCGCGATCGGCGACGACAGCTCAGCTCTCCGCGGTCGGCGTGGACGTCGCGTCGGGGCTATGGGCGGACGCTGCGCCGGAGGCGGACATCGTGGTGTTCTGGCTTCCGGTCGCGATGCACGGGGGGCTAGTCTTAATGCCGGTGCAGATCCCCAGGCGAACCCTTCTGAAGGCGGGCGGTGCGGCCCTGCTGGCGCCGATCGCCGGTCTGCTCGACCACAGCGATCACGAACGCGTCGCGTCGGTCGTCAGCGGCCACAGCCGCCCGGACATGGACTCGGTCGAGCACTTCGAGGCGCTGCTCGCGCACTTCCGCAAGCTCGATGACCTCATGGGCCCGCGTTGCGTCCATGGAGCCGTGCAGTCCACGGTGGGCGTGCTCGACGGCCTCTGCGACGCGGCTGAGCCGCGAGTCAGGCAAGTCCTTCTGTCGGTGTGCGCCCAGTACGACCAGCTCGACGCGTGGATGTGGCTGGACCGCGGCGAGAGCGCAATGGCTCGCCGCGGCTACGATCGAGCGCTCGCCCGCGCTACCGAGAGCGGAAACCAACCGTTGGCGGGCTACGTGCTGGCATGCAAGGCCAAGCAGGCGATCGAAGAAGGAAACCCGGGCACCGCCGTCGCCCTTGCCTCGGAGGCCCAGAGCGGCAAGTGGGCGTTGACGCCGGCCGTCGACGGGTGTGCCGCCGAGCTTGAGGCGCGCGCCTGGGCGATGAGCGGTGAGGGCGACGACTGCGAGCGCAAGCTCGACGACGCCGCCCGCCTGCTCGCCAAGAGCAGCGAACGGCGCGGGGCGGACGAGCCGCCGTGGATCTACTACTTCGGCGAGGAGCGCCTCCCGGTACACCGAGGAATCTGCTACGCCCGACTCGGACGAGCGGACGCCGCGATCTCGCTATTCGACGAGGCGATCGCCAACCTGCCGGCCGAGTACGTCCGAGATCGAGCGTTCTACCTGTTCTGGTCCGCACAAGCGTACGCCCACAACAATGACCCTGAGCGGGCAGCGACCGTAGCCCGCGACGCGGTGCAGATCCTCATCGATGCCGGCTCTGACAGCGTCCTCAGCGAGGCTCGCAAGCTCCACGCCCGTCTCGACCACGCAAAGAGCGTGCCGGAGGTCCGGGAGTTCGGCGAGCTCCTACAGACAGCGAGCAATCAAGTCCGCACGTGACGGTGAGTACCGGCTCAGGCGGCGGTTCGTGTGGGCCACGGGAAGACGTCTAACCCAGGCCACTCGAGGCGCCAGCGGGCGACCTTGGCCTCGTAGACCGTCTGCGGTGCGAGGACCGGGTTGGGTCGGGTGCGCAGTGCGAACAAATCGCCGAAGCCGTTTGGCGCGAAGATCTCCAGCCCTGCTTGGCCGGGCCGGATGCCGAGGCAGGCGCTCATGCTGGGGAACGACAAGATCGCGGCCTCGGTGCTGCGGTATGGCGGGCAGGGAACCCCGAACTTCGCCTCGTACCAGAGATGGACACGTGCCTCGTTTCGGACCTCGATCGTTCCGTTCAGATCGGCGAACAGGGCGTCGGCTCGGCGGATGATCGCGTCTTCGGCGTCCCAGCTGAGATCGGTGTCGTCGAAGTAGTTCAGGTCGTAGTCCCGGATCCCGGCACCGGGATCACGACCCGACAGGCAGTTCCACACCGTCTGAAACAGGGCGCCCGCGGTCAGGTAGCAGCCGGGAAGAGCGAGCAGGGGCATCCGCTCGACGATGGCGGCGATCATCGGATTGCTCATGACCATGCGCTCGAAGGCTGCGGTCTGTGCGTGCACGGGCGCGCTGACAAGATCCATGCGCGGCATCCTTACAACCCGTCCCGACGTCAAAGTCTTCGCGATCACCGCGAGGTTGGCGGCGTCTGCCGACCGCTGTACCGTCCGCGCGACCGTTCGGCCTCGATGAGGAGCCTCGTAGTCTTGAGCAGCGGAGTATTCATCGCCTTCGAAGGTCCCGACGGAGTCGGGAAGACGACCCTCGCGGCAACGATCGCCGAGCAGCGTTACGACGACGTGGTCGTAGCAGGACACATCAGTGCGGCCAGCGACGACGCGATCGTGTTTGTGTCGAGGCGGCAGCCCTCGCTGACCTCACCGTTCGCCAAGCGCCTCATGGACCATCTGTCCATGATGCTCTGGCACTGCGGTGACGAGCGCGACCTGTCGGACTCCTTCTGGCTCGCGGCGCAGGTTGCGTGGTTCACCGCGCACACGGAGACGGTCATCGGTCCGCTTCTTGCAGAAGGTCACACGGTGCTGGTCGATGGATGGATCTACAAGTTCCAGGCGAAGCTGCTGCTCCAGGGGCACTCCCAGAGCACCCTGGACACGATGTTCCGATCGGTGCGCGAGCCGGACGCGGTGATCCTGCTTGAGGGGGACGCGGGCCATCTATACGATCGCAAGGCCGAGTTCAGGGACCGCGAGCTCGGCATGCACGCCGGCTACGCGCAGCTCAATAGAGAGACCTTTGTGGAGTACCAGACAAAGGCGGCCTCGAACCTCCGACGGTACGCCGATCGTCCGTCGTGGCACGTCTTCGAGGTGGGAATCGATGAGGGCCCCGCCGCGACTGCAGCCCGCCTCGCGCCGCTGGTCGCGGACTGCGCCCGCGCTTCGGCCAGCGACGCGCTTGCGTGATGTCGCAGCTCGGCGCCCAGGGTGAGAGCCCGCTGCTCGACATCGTCGGACCTCATTACGTTTGGCCCTACGTCGACGAAACCTTGGATCGTGCCCTCAGCACTCAGTTGCGGCGTTCGTTGTCAGACCGCGACGCCCAGGGGGTCATCGGTGAGTACGAGCGCGCGTTCGCAGACTTTGCTCAAGCGAAGCACGCCATCTCGTTCTCCTCGGGCACGTCTGCCCTGCACGCCATGTGCCGGGCTGCTGGCCTCGGCCCCGGCGACGCGGTCATCGCTCCGGCCTACACGTTCTTCGCGACCGCGACGCCGTTCGCGTACGAGGGCGTTCGCGTCGCCTTCGCCGACTGCGACGCAACGGGGAACGTAACCGCCGGCACGCTCGCCGCGGCCCTCGACGACGATGTCCGCGCGGTCATCGTCACCCACATGTGGGGGCGCGCGTGCGCGATGGCGCCGATCGTGCGGTTCTGCAAGCAGCACGACTTGCTCCTCTTCGAGGACTGCTCCCACGCCCACTTCGCGTCGTCCGACCACCAGCGCGTGGGCACGTTCGGCGACATGGCGGCCTTCTCGACGAACCAGAAGGCGATCACGACCGGGGAGGGCGGCGTGCTCACGACCGAGCGCGACGATTTCAAGGATCTCGCGCTCCTCCACGGCCACTACAACAAGCGCTGCTATCAGGAGATCGATCCGGCAGCCGAGTACTACAGCTTCGCGTTCACCGGCATGGGGCTGAAGTCGAGGATGACGACGCTGGGGGCCGCCATCGGGCTGCATCAACTCGCGGCGGCGCCACAGATCGAGGCGCGTCGGCGCGCGATCCACGACCGCTATCGCGACGGGCTGGCCGACAACCCGGTCGTCAGCGTCGCCGACGACGGCGTCAACGGCCTCTACGTCCTCGGTCTCGTCTTCCACGCCGACGCCTGCAGCGTCTCGCGGGACGAGTTCGTGGACCGCTGCGTGGCCGAGGGCGCCGTCGCGCTCGACGTTCCCGGCTCAACCCGGGACATCAGCAAGGAGCCACTGTTCGCACGGCACGATCGGCATGCGTCGTGGAAGCCGTCGGCGCCGAGCGACGAGGAGTTCCCCGGCGTCGCTCAGTTTTGCGACGCGTTCTTCAAGGGGCCAATCTGGGGCTACCCTGGCGACGAGCGGCTCGTCGGCGGCTACCTGTCCGTCCTGCAGAAGGTCTCCGCAGACACATGCTCGTGACGCCCGGCTCGCGCGCGGGCAACGTCCGCCACCCGGTCAGCGAATGGATGGACGGCGACTTCGACCTCGTCGACCCTGATCCGGTATGGGCTCCGCCGGAGAGCTGGCCCGAGACGGGATCCTCTGCGGACGACAACGCTCAACGGTGCGCGGCCGTGACCGCCGCGGTCACCACGTACGAACGGCAGCGCGCCGACGTCGCGCTCCGCGTCGTGGAGACGAGCCGGGTGTTCGAGCCGCCGGTCGCGCCACGGGTCCAACGCTTGAGCGCAGGGAACGCGGCGCGCTGGCTACGCCTGTCGAGCCGGCTCACCGAGCAATCACGCGCCGACGGCGACCTGCGGCTCTTCAACACCGCGTGCAAGCTCTTCGGCGCCGCCCGGCTCGCGCCCTCGACGGACATCGAGATGCAGCGCCGGCTCGAGGAGGCGGCCGAGCTGATCGCGGTCGCCACCGCGGCGCTCGATGACCGGCTAGCGAGCCAGGGCGACCAAGTCCTGAATGAGGGCATGGCGCACGCAACCGCTGCGCCGGACGTCACGCGGCCAGTCGCGGGACGCGAGTCCTTGCGCGTCTGCGTGCTCGCCGGTGAGGGATCCGCCGGCGCCCGTCAGTTGCTGGCGCGCGCGGAGGACTTGGGCGTCGCGATCGACGCGGTGTGCTGGTACCGAGCGATCGAGCACCGTGAGCCTCCGGTGGAGAGCCGCTACGCCGGCGCCTGGTATCCGCCGTCCAGCGCGCCGGTCACTTGCGCCGAAGCTACGACGACGGCGGTGCCCGAGCACGTGGCCATAGGTTGGCCCGACGTGCTGGCGGCGCTCGGCGACGACGTCGACATCGTGCTGCTGTCGGGGATGCCCATCGTCCCGTCCGCCGTGCTGGATTCCGTCAGACTCGGGGTCGTCAACGCCCATAACGGCGCGCTCCCCGGCTACCGCGGGATGGACGCCGTCGGGTGGGCGTTGCTCAACGACGATCCGGTCGTGGTCACCGCGCACGCTGCGGTAACCGACGTCGACGCAGGCCCGATCCTCGCGTCGCGCGAGCTTGCACTGCGCCCGCTGGACACCCTCAAGGCGCGGGTGAAGTCGACGCAGAAGGATGTGCTCCTCGCGACGGCTATCGCCGCGCGTCGCGACGAGCGCCTTCCCGCCGCCACCGCACAGCATGGCACCGCGCGGACCTACTACCGCCTACACCCACACCTCAAGCGCCTGCTCGACGCTTCCCCCTACGGCAGATGACCCCGCGAGGAGACTCAGCAATGGCCACCGATCGGTTCGACCGGCTCGCGCACATCGACTGGGAACAGCCCCCCTCCGTCCTCGCCGAGTGCACGGCACTCTTCGATGAGCTCAGCAAGGACCTCGACGGCCTGGTCGAGCTCCTGCGCGCGATCCCCGCCGACGAGCACCTCGCTGAGATGTGCGAGGGCTATGACTTCCTGCACAAGCTCGTCCTGCACGACCACCAGGCCACGGGAGCGAGGGTCCGCCTACACCTGTACCGCCCCGGCTACTTCGAGCGACCGCACAACCATCGCTGGACGTTCGCCAGTCGCATCCTGCGCGGCAGCTACGAGCATCGGGTGTTCGGCACGGAGGAGGTGCTCGACGAGGACACGGACCCCGATACGTTGACGCCGATCCACTTTCGCGAAGAGCGGGCTGGAGCAACGTACGTTCTGCACCACACAAGCGTCCACTCCGTTCAGGCGCAGGCGGACTCCATCTCGCTGATCGTCCGCGGTCCCGCCGCGAAGCGCAGCTTTCTGATCCTCGATCGCGCGACAGGTGCCCCGATATGGGTCAGCGGCGCCGCCGATGAGAGCCCGCAGACGCGCGCGTCCAAGCAGCTCAGCGAGGAGCAGCTCGCGAACACCATCGACCACGCGGCGGGCCTGCTCCTCGCCATGAAGACCACTTGATGGCGGGAGGCCACACGATGGACGAAGGAATCCAGGGACTGCTGTTCGGCGGCGAGCCCGCAACGGCGCCGCCGTCGGCGGACCCGTCCAGAGCGCAGATCAACCTCTGCGCGCTCAACGTCAACAGCCCGAACCAGCAGCGCGCGGAGGCACAGGTATCCTGGCTGCTGGGCACCGGCGCTGAGATCCTCGTGCTCACAGAGCTGCAGCCGACGAGCAGCGCGCGCCGGACGATCGCGCTTCTCGACGCCGAGGGCTTCGACGTGCACCTCGGCGCCGGATGGCAGGACGCCAAGTACTTCACCGCCGTCGCAGCGCGGCGCGAGCTCGACACCACACCCGGGCCGCGCGCGTACGACCCGCGCGTCGTGGCGATGCGCCTGGGAAACGCCCCCGGAGGAGGGCACGTCGTGGGCGTCTACGGCATGACCAACGGCATGACGGCCGAGAGCAGCACGCGGCGCCAGACGTTCCAGCGCTCGCTGCTGGACTACCTGCGAACGTTCGACGCCACGCGACTCTGCGTCGCCGGGGACCTGAACATCATCGAACCCGACCATGAACCGCCGCTGGCAGCCTTTGAGCGCCACGACCACGACTGCTACACCGCCATTGTCGGCCTCGGCATGCGCGACGCCTACCGGGCGCAGCGAATAGGGAGGCGCGAGCACAGCTGGCACAGCGACTTCCACGGCAGCCAGCGTCTCGACCACGCGTTCGCCGGCGACGCGTTGGGACGGCTCGCCGATTGCCGCTACGACCACGTGACCCGTGAACTCGGGCTCAGCGACCACTCGGCGCTATTCCTGCGGCTCGAGCGGCCGACCGGCGCCTGAGACGAATCGGCCGAACCGCGACCCGCCCGTGCTCGGTGAGCTCACCCCGCGGCGACTGGGGTCCACATCGCTGGTCGTCCCCCCGATCGGTATCGGCGGGTGGCCGATCGGAGGCCCCGACCACAACCTCGGGATGCCGACGGGTTGGTCGACCGGCGCCGATGCCGCGGCCAGCCTCGCCGGCCTCGAGACCGCATGGGAGCTCGGCGCACGCCTGTTCGACACCGCAGACGTCTACGGCCATGGGAGGTCCGAGCGGCTGATCGGCTCACTCGTCTCTCAGGTCCCGCGCGGGGAGATCGTCCTGTCTTCCAAGGTCGGGTACTTCGCCGGCACGGCGCCGCACGGGTTCGCTCCGGCCCACATGCGGCGGCAGCTTGAGCAGACGCTCGAGAACCTCGGCACCGACAGGCTGGACATCTACTCCCTGCACCATCCGGACTTCGGCCCGCAGGAGCGCTACCTCGAACCCGCCGTGGAAGTGATGCACGCGTTGAAGCGGGAGGGCCTCATCACCGCCATCGGCATGCGCGGCCCACATCGCTTCGCCCTGGAGCGCGTCCGCCGCACGGAAGAGCAGGTGCCGGACAAGGTGGAGCGCTTCCGACGTCTCTTCGGCCTGGTCCAGCCCGACGTCCTGTCCGTGCGCGACAACCTCCTCAGCCCCCCGGAGCGGTCAGAGGGCGTCTTCGCGTACGCGCGCGAGCACGGGGTCGGGGTACTCGTCACCAAACCCCTCGGCCAGGGGTTGCTCACCGGCAAATACACCGCTCTGGTGCCCACCGCCTTCGGCCAAGGCGATCATCGCGCGTCGAAGCCTTGGTTTAAGCCGACCGCGATCGCGGAGCTCGAGAAGGGGCTCGCGGAGCTTCGAAGACTGGTCGGCGACACCGACGACGACCTCATCCGCCTGGCGCTCTGGTCGTGCCTGGACCGCTCAGAGCACGCCGTCCCCTTAGTGGGCTTCACATCCGCCGAGCAGATTCGACAAAACATCCTCTGCCTTTCCGGGCCCCGTCCCTCAGCACACGTCATCGCCCAGGCTCGGACAATCATGAGCGCGGCGCAAGCACGCGCCACCAACGCGATGGACTGAGTCGCGTCAGGTCATTCGCTCCTCCGGTGTGCTGGCCGGGCAGGTCTTGGTCGATCGAGGCGAATGTCCGCTGACACGGCCGACCACGCGGAACGTCGTCGGCGCTCGTTGCGGCGATCTCGTTGATCGAGTTCGGGCGCGGCTGTCCGACAATCATGGGAACCTTTGTTCGTATGCCCAGTCACGTTGCGACGCGCACGGCCGCGACCCGATTGCTTCAGGCGCGGCCGTCGGTTCCAGGAGGCTCGCGATGACCTGAGACGCGCCAGCGTCGGCCGAACGCCGGTGCGCCGGTGCGCGCGTCGCCCCTGGGAAACAATGACCCCGCTGTGCTGGAACACGGCGGGGTCTGGACCAACGAGAGGCTTGTTATGAGGAACGTAGCACAGAAAGCGGGCGCCGAGGCGCCCGCTGAAGAGACCGGCGGGCACTGGGATGAGGATCGCGTCGCGGCTGGTCATGTGGACAAGAAACGCGTCGGTGCGCTCGCGCACGCGCTGATCGCGGGCCTGCTGGCCGATGGTGAGCGCGCCCCGTCCCCGGCGCTGATCAGCGCTTGGGCGGCTCGGCTCCCCGGGCTTGCGGAGGTCGGCTCCTACAGGCTGGCCGTCCGCCAGCGCGTGCTGACGTCGGCGGCTGTGTACTTCCGGTTGTTCATGCCGACCGGCGAGTGGGCGTTTGAGGGCGCGGAGCTACGGGGACCGAGCGCCAGGTTCGATCTTGTGTGGCGTTCGGCGGATGGCGTGATCGTCGACGAGCTGAAGACCGGCCGGGCCGCGACACGACGCGACATCGCCGCGATGCGCGAGCAGGTCGCGAGAGAGTCCTTGGCCGGAGCCGCGGTGTTCGGCGAGGACTTCCTCGGGGTGCGCGTGGTGAGTCTTGGCGCGCCGCGGACATCGTTCTTCGCTGATCGCGCCGGGCAATCGTCGCCCCTTGAGTGGAGGTCGTCATGAGCGTGGAGATCGACTCTGAGGCGCGTCGGTTCCTGCTTGAGCGGCTGCGTGAGTACCGCAGGCGCGGCGAGAGCGTCCCCAACGCGCTCGTCACGCAGGTCGCGGGATGGGTTGGCAAGAGCGAGCGGACGGTGTTGCGGTGGATCAACCAGGCGCCGCGTGTCGACGCCGTCGAGCCGCGCACGTACCGGCTGACCGATCGCGACGTCGAACTGTTCTACGCGCTGCGAGGCAACGTCACGGCGATCTGGCGTGAGGCGCATCGCGGTGCGGACGGCGTGTCGCGCCAGACGCTGCAGCGAGCGTTCAAGGACCAGCTGAGCTTTCAGGAGCGCGCGTACGCGGTGTCAGGATCGAACGGTCAGCGGCGCTACACGCTGTCGCTGCGCTGGGAGCCCGCGCATCGCAACGCGCTGTGGGAGGCCGATCACAAGGAGATCCCGGTGCAAGTCATGCCGCCGCGAGGAACGAAGCTGATCCGGCCGTGGGTCACGGTGTTCCTGGACGGCAAGACACGCGCGGTGATGGGCTACGCCGTCAACGAGATCCAGACCGCCGCCGATGTCCACGCGGCACTGCGTCAGGCGATCGAAGTCGTGCCCGAGCGCGGGCCGTTCGGCGGCAAGCCGGACGCGATCTGCTGGGACAACGGCAAGGAGTTTCTCGCGAACTCGGTCACGGACGTCGCGGCGAGGCTGGGGATCATGCCGTTGCCAGCCGATCCCTATCAGCCCCAGCAGAAGGGCAAGATCGAGCGGTTCAACCGCACGCTGGATGAAAGCTTCCTCGCGCATCTGCCGGGCTATCAGAAGGGTGCTCGGCGCGCCGACAAGAGCTTGTACGGCACGTCGGAGCGGTTGAGCATGGAGAGCTTCGTGGAACTGCTTGAGGAGTTCATCCGCGAGTACAACTGCGAGCGCGTGCACAGCAGCCTGGACGGGCGCCCACCCGAGCAGGCATGGCTTGAGGACGACACCGAGCTTCACCTGATCGCGCCGGAGCGGTTGCGGTGGCTGACGTTGGCGCGCGCGACATGCATCGTGCAGAAGGACGGTGTCCATCACGCAAGGCAGTGCTTCCTCGCGCCAGAGCTGACGTCGATGGTCGGCGAGGAGGTCGAGATCTACTTCATGCCCCACGACGGACGGCTCGTCGAGGTGTTCGATGCTGGCAAGCATCTGTGCACCGCGCTTCCGCAGGATCAGCTCAGCGAGGACCAGCTCAACGATCTGCTTGACCGCCGCGAGGCCGAACGCCGGCGAGCCGCGGGCACGCGGCGGCGGGTGACGCGTAACACGCGAGTGCGGTATGCGCCCGCGACCGGACCCGGGCCGGTGGAGGTCTCCAACGCCGTGAGCGCCGAGCAGGCCCGCCGCGAAGGGCTGACGCGCAGCGACCTGCGGCTTGTCGGCCCTCCCGGTGACGAGCTCATCGGCGGCGACGATCTCAACGACGTGCTGCCCGACATCGACGAGGAGGTTGGCTCGTGAGACGTCCTGTGTCAACCCCGTGTGTGGGTGGCGGTTGTCGGCTTGCCGTCAAGCGCTTCGCGCTCGGGCCTGCGGCCCGCCCTGCGGGTGACTGCTGCGCCGGCCATCCGCTG
>Ga0136615_10000085_pt1 | contig 35728 bp, 40 predicted proteins | sample AntDrymUQ2882206_2_FD_106647 | JGI IMG/M metagenome (GOLD analysis project Ga0136615, IMG submission 106647) | Polar desert sand microbial communities from Dry Valleys, Antarctica - metaG UQ288 (22.06) | ecosystem: Environmental > Terrestrial > Soil > Desert | place: Antarctica: Dry Valley... | reverse complement strand
GATGGGATAACCGCTGAAGGCATCTAAGCGGGAAGCCCACCTCGAGATGAGCTCTCCCATCCCCTTGAGGGAGTAAGAGCGCTGGAAGACCACCAGCTTGATAGGCCGGATGTGCAAGCGCAGCAATGCGCTAAGCAGACCGGTACTAATGCTTCGAGGGCTTGACGGATATTCGATGCCCGATGATGGGCGGCCACTGTGCGGTTCTCAAGCTCCGGCGAGTGGCGCCGGGTCTCGCCACGTTTCGGTGGCCATAGCGAGGGGGAGACACCTCTTCCCATTCCGAACAGAGCAGTTAAGCCCCTCAGCGCCGATGGTACTTGGCCCTCGCGGGCCTGGGAGAGTAGGTCGCCGCCGATTTAGCTTCGTCCCGCCCCGGGCGCCCGCTGGGCGCCGACCGCACGGGCCCCGGGACAGCCGCCTATGACGCCAACTCCTACACTCCGGCCCGCATGAGCACGCTCGCGATCGTCCTGATCGTCATCGCGGTGATCGTGCTGGCCGCGCTCGTCGGCGGCTTCCTCGCCACGCGCAAGCGGGCGGAGGCCGGGGCGGCCGACTACGAACGTCACGTCGCGGCCGCCGACCAGGCGCTCGAGCAGGCGCGCGCGACCGACCGAGGCTGGGACCGAGCGCTGCTCGAGGACGCCGCGCGCGCTGCGCTGTCAGAGCAGCACCCGGACTTCGCCTACGAGGCGCTGTATCTCGTCCTGGTGGACGATCGCCCCGGGATCGACGAGGACCGGGCGCACTTCGCGGCCGCCGGATCGGACGGCGAGCGCCGGGTCGTGCTCGTGCGCGGCGCGGCCGGCTGGTCCGCCGAGCACGCTCGCTGAGACGTCGGTCGGAGGGCGCGGATGCGGCCTGAGCCGGCGGGCCGGCCGGATCACGCCGTGAGCACCGCGCCGGGACGGCCTCTGGCGCTCGCTCCCGGGACGGGGTAGCGTCACTGGCGGCATCGACGTGAAGGAGGAGGGAGCATGGCGCTCGACCTCGATACGTATCGAGAGCAGAGCCTCGCGAACTGGGGCCGGATCGCCTCAGGGTGGGAGGACCGGCGCGAGTGGATGATGGCCGCCACGGGTCGCGTGAACGACTGGCTCGCCGAGAAGGCGGACCCGCAGCCCGGCCAGACCGTCCTCGAGGTCGCGGCGGGTCCGGGCGACCTGGGCTTGCAGATCGCGGAGCGCGTGGGGCGGGATGGCCGCGTCATCTCCACCGACTTCGCTCCGGAGATGGTCGACGTCGCCCGCCGGCAGGGCGAGGCCCGCGGTCTCACCAACGTCGAGCACCGCGTGCTGGACGCCGAGAGCATGGATCTCGAAGACGACAGCGTCGACGGCGCGGTTTGCCGCTGGGGCTACATGCTGATGGCCGACCCGGCCGCTGCGCTGAGGGAGACGCGGCGCGTGCTGCGCAGCGGAGGCCCGCTGGCGTTCGCCGTGTGGAGGACTCCCGATCGCAACCCCTGGGCGGCGGTGCCCGGGATGACGCTCGTCCAGCGCGGCCACATGCCTCCGCCCGAGCCGGGAGCGCCGGGGATCTTCGCCATGGGGGAGCCCGACCGGATCCGCGAGCTGGTGGCCGCGGGCGGCTTCGGCGAGCCCGAGCTGGAGGAGATCGCGTTCGAGTTCCGCTACCTGGACTCCGACGACCTGTGGGACGCGCTGATCCGCCTCGCGGGCCCGCTCGCGCAGGCGCTCGGCGAGCTGCCCGATGATGAGCGGCAGGCGACGCGCGCGGCGATCATGGAGAACGTCGCGCCCTACCGCAACGAGGACGGTTCCTACGCGGTCCCCGCGGCGACGTGGGGCGTGCTCGTGCGCTGATCGTCCGGGCTACGCGCTCGGGCGGCGCGATGAGCAGAGCGCCCGCCGGCAGTCGACGGCCTTTGGACCGACCGAACCGCCGGTGCCGGCGGATCGCTCGCCCGCGAACGCTCGATGCGCCTGCGCGCTCGCCCCTGCGCCACGTGGGCGCCCCCCGATCCGCTGCCGGTTGGCGGATCGCCGGGCTCGCCCGGCGGGTGGGACCTCGAGCTCTCGCTCCCCGGCGCCCGCTGGCGCCGGCAGCCGATACTCGCCGAGCGTGGCGAACTCGACCGCGAGGTCGACGCCGCTCCAGAGGAGCCCGGCGAGACGGGTTGAGGATGTGGCGAACACGCGTTCCCACAGGGTAATGGGGCGTCGGACGGAACGCCTGCCGGTGACCGAGAGGCGGGAGGGCGGCGACACCGACCCGCACGAATCCGGCCGCCCGCCCCGACTGTACGCTCCGCCCCGAGGATGTCCGCGCCCTTCACGCACGTGCTTCGCGTCCGCTACGGCGAGTGCGACCCGCAGGGCGTCGTCTTCAACGCGAACTACTTCGCCTACTTCGACGTCGCCCTCACCGAGCTCTGGCGCGACGCCGTCGGCCCGTACACCGAGATGATGGAGGCGGGCGTGGACATGGTCGTGGCCGAGGCGCGCGCCCGCTACCTGGGCCCCGCCTGGTTCGACGACGAGCTGGCGATCGACGTCCTCGTCACGCGGCTCGGCACAACTTCGATGATCACGAAGATGAGCGTGCGCCGCGCCGAGACGGTGGTCGTGGAGGGCGAGATGCGCCACGTCTTCATCGACGCCGCAGCGAAGCGCAAGACCGAGATCCCGGCCTACATCCGCCGCGCGCTGGAGCGTTACCTGGCGGCGGAGGAGTCAGCGGAAGAGGCGGCGTGGTCCACCTCCGCATAGTCGCGCCCGAGCGCTGCGCCCAGGACGTGCTCGAGCTCCTGGAGGGCTCGGAGAGTGTCTTGAACGTCGTCTACCTTGAGGGAGCCGCGCGCAAGCCCGTGGGCGACGTCATCCTCTGCGACGTCGCGCGCGAGGACGCGAGCGTGATCCTGAGCGACCTCCGGGAGCTCGACGTCCCCAAGCACGGCTCGATCGCGCTCGAGGTGATCGACACGTCCATCTCGGACGTCGCGCGCGCAGCGGAGAAGGCGGCAGCCGGGCTGCCGTCGGACGCCGTCGTGTGGGAGGAGGTCGAAGCGCGGACCTCCGAGCAGACCGAGCTGTCGTTCAGCTTCCTGGCGTTCATGGTGCTCGCGACGCTGATCGCCTCGGTCGGGCTGCTGCTCGACCAGCCGATCCTGATCATCGGGGCGATGATCGTGGGCCCGGAGTTCGGCCCGATCGCCGGCGCCTGCGTGGCGGCGGTCGAGCTGCGACGCGACCTCGCACGGCGGTCGGCAGCAGCCCTCGCGGCGGGATTCCCGATCGGGATAGTCGCCGCCCTCCTCGGGACGCTGCTGTTTCGGGCGGCCGGCGTGGCGCCGGACGACTTCGGCAGCCTGGCGCGCCCGCTCACGGACTTCGTGTCGAATCCCGACCTGTTCTCGATCGTCGTCGCGTACCTGGCGGGCACGGCGGGAGTGCTGTCACTCACCTCGGCCAAGTCCGGCGCGCTGATCGGAGTCCTCGTCTCGGTGACCACGATCCCCGCCGCCGCCGGCGTCGGGGTCGGCGCCGCCTACGCCGACTGGGGCGAGTTCGGCGGGGCGCTCGCGCAACTCCTGCTGAACCTGGCGATCATCTTCGTGGCGGGCACAGTGACGCTCTACCTACAGCGTCGCCTCTACATCTCCAGGCGCCGCAAGCACCTCGGCGATCCGGCTCGCAAGGCCGCCGGCCTGCCGGGGGAGTGGACGCGGCGCCGACGGGAGCCGGCTAGAACCGACCGCCGGTAACGCGGCGCGTCGCCGGGTCGCCGCCTACGAGGAGCCGATCGCCGACCATGTGTCGAGCTTGCTGCGTACCCGCTCGCGCACCGCGTCGGTGAACTCCGTGGTCGAGGCGTGCCCGCCGAGGTCCGCTGTGCGCGTGCCGCCGCCGGTCGCCTCGAAGACCGACTCGTAGATGGCGCGCGAGGCGTGCTCGACGCGCCTCGCGACAGGATCGGCTTCGCCGCCTCCGTTCGATCGCCGCTCCGACGCGTAGTGGAGGAGCGCGCCCGCGGCGAGGATCATCGCCATCGGGTTCGCGACGTCCTTTCCCTGGAGGCCGGGCGCCGTCCCGTGGGGCGCTTCACACATCACCGCGTCGATCTCGTAGTCCGCGTCGAAGGCCAGCAGCACCGACTCCGCCCCGGCGATCGACCCGTAGAGGGGCATGACGAGGTCGGACAGGCAGTCGCCGTCGCGGTTGAGCGCCGGAATCACGAGCGGGGCGTCGGGGCCGCCGGCCACGAGGCCGGCGTAGGTCGCGTCGATCAGGACCGGCTCGTAGGGCACGTTCGGATGCCGCTCCGCCGCCGCGTCGAGCTCCTCTTTGAGCATGCCCTCGTACACCGGGCTCACCGTCCACTTCGGGCCGCCGTAGACGCGCCCGCCGAACCGCTCCGCCGTGCGGAAGCTGTACTCCGCCACGGCGCGGCAGACCGACCGCGAGATGCGCTCGGTCCGGTAGGCGATCTCATCGTCCCCCGTCTGCTCCCGCCACTGCTCGGCGCCGTAGGCATCGCCGACGGCCATGCGGCAGACCGCGATCGGGTGGTGGACCCCCGCCACCGGAGTGACGCCGGGAATCCGGCGGCCGGTGCGGATGATCACCCGCCCGCCGATCTCCTCGCGGAGGATCCGGTTGGGGCTGCCGACGTCGTCGGCGCCCTCGGGGGTGATCGTCGCCGCCTTGATCGCGAGGCCGGCGTCTCGGACGGCGGCCGCCGCCTCGGTCACGACGTCGTTCTTCGTGGCGCGCCGGTTGTCGAGGGAGAGGTCGAAGCGCTCGAGCGCCGCCTCGACCCCGATGACGGAGGGGTCGAGCACCCGCAGCGCCTGCTCGAGCAGCTCCTGCCCGGTCTCGTCGCCCTCGAGGACGATAATGCGGAAGTCCGCCACGTCTGGCTGACTGTATTCCTCCGCTCCCCGAATCCGCCCTTGTCACCGAACGAGCCATCCGGACCGCACGAGCGCTGCGCCTGGTGCGGCGAGGGCGTCGAGCGTGACGACGGCTATCGGCTCGCGGAGCCGCCGGGAGAACGGCGCGCCGCGTTCTGTCGCCTCGAGCACGTCGTGCCCTGGGCGATCCAGGGTCCGCACTGGGAGCCGAGCGAGATCGAGGAGCCGTCGGGGGTCGACGAGTCGCTCGAGCGCTGCGCCCACTGTGGCGAGACGCTTACCGATGCGCGCGTCGTGCTGATCCGCCACCGCGGCGAGCACCGCATCCCGGACGCCTTCTGCTCGGTGGGCCACCTGCGCGCGTGGGCGAGCGCGGGTGGGCGGTTTGGGGGCGCGTAAGCCGGGTCAGCGAGCGGTTGGTCGCTGTGGTTTGAGGCTGCTTTCGCTTCCGCAAAGCACAACTCGTCTTCGTGCTCACCCACCATGGGCGCGACCCGCTCACGCTCTCGGACACGACGTTCACCTTCGTCACCGATGGTGTCGAGTCGGCCCTGGAGCAGGCGAGGGCGGCGGCCGCCGGTAAGGACGTCACGGTCGGCGGCGGTGCCGATGTCATCAACCAGTACCTGTCGGCCGGACTCGTCGACGAGCTCGAGCTGAACATCGTCCCGCTGGTGCTCGGCGGCGCGGCCCGGCTGTTCGAGGGCGTCGGCTCCGACCTGACGCTGGAGCAGGTCCGGGCGGTCGAGGCGCCTGGATTGACTCACCTGAAGTACCGCGTAGCGCCTCCTACCCGGCGCTGAAATCAACCAGCCGCCGGGCGTCGGGCTCACGCGGTATTCGACCCTCTCAGCCGGGCGCGCCGTCCTCGCGCGGTTCCAGCCCCAACTCGTCCGCCCGCTCCTCCATCGCCGCGATCACGAACGCAACGTGCCCGTCGAACTCGACGCCCAGGTCCTCCGCTCCCCGGCGCACGTCGTCGCGATCGACCCCCGCCGCGAAGCTCGGTTGCTTGAGCTTCTTCTTCACTGACTTCGGCGTCATGCCCACGATCCCGGTGGGCCGCACCATGGCGCAGGCCGCGATGAAGCCGGAGAGCTCGTCGACGGCGTAGAGGGTCTTCGCCATCGGCGAAACGCGTGGAACGCGCAGGAAGTCGGCGTGCCCCGCCACCGCGTCCACGACCTCCGGTGGGTAGTCGAGCCGCTCGAGCTCCTCGATCGCCATGCGCGGGTGGCCGGTCTCGAGGTCCGGGTAGCGCTCGTAGTCGAGGTCGTGCACGATCCCGGTGACCGCCCACAGCTCCTCGTCCTCGTCCCACTCGCGCGCGTAGGCGCGCATCGCGGCCTCCACGCCCAGGACGTGCTTGCGCAGCGAGTCGGACTCGGTCCACTCGCAGAAGAGCTGCCAGGCCTCATCGCGCGCGGGTCGCACAGGATGGAAGTTAGCGGGGTGCAACCACCGCAGAACGACGCGGCCGTCGCCGGGTGCTTCGATACCCTTGCCAGGCTCGTCAGGCCGGGCCTCGACCCCTTTCACGCATGGAGAAATTCGTCATCGAAGGCGGCTACCCGCTGTCCGGCACGCTCGTGCCGTCCGGGAACAAGAACGCCGCGCTGCCGGTCCTCGCCGCCTCGCTGCTGACCGAGGAGGACGTCGTCTTGCGCAACGTCCCGCGGATCACCGACGTCGAGGCCATGCTCGAGCTGCTGACGGGGCTCGGCGTCAGGGTCGAGTGGCGCGAGGAGAGCGTGGTCGCACTCAACGCCGGCAACCTCCAGCGCACCGACGTCGACGCCGACGTGGCGAGCAGGATCAGGGCATCGTTCCTCACCGCGGGGCCGCTGCTCGCGCGCTGCGGCGAGGTCCACATGCCGCCGCCGGGCGGCGACGTGATCGGGCGGCGGCGCCTCGATCCCCACCTCGACGCGTTCAAAGCGCTCGGCGCCAGCGTCGAGGCCGACCGCTCCTACCGCCTGTCGGCCCCGGGCGGCCTCAGGGCATGCGACTTCTTCATGGACGAGCCCTCGGTCATGGCCACCGAGAACGCCCTCATGGCCGCCGCGCTCACACCTGGCTCGACCGTGATCCACAACGCGGCGTCCGAGCCGCACGTCCAGGACCTCGCCCGTCTGCTGCTCCAGATGGGGGCCGGGATCGAGGGGATCGGCTCCAACGTGCTGATCGTCCACGGGCGCGAGTCGCTCGGCGGCGCCGACTACACGATCGGGCCGGACTACATCGAGATCGGCAGCTTCATCGCGCTGGCTGCCGTGACCGGCGGCGAGCTGCGGATCACGGACGCCGCGGAGGCGGATCTCCGCATGACCAAGCTCGTGTTCGAGCGCGTCGGCTGTCGCATCGAGCGCGACGGCGACGACGTCGTGGTCCCGCCGGAGCAGCGCCTGCGCGTCCGCGACGATGCCGGCGAGGCGATCTCCAAGATCGAGGACGGCCCCTGGCCCGCCTTCCCCGCGGACCTGACCAGCATCGCGCTCGCGCTAGCCACGCAGGCCGAGGGGATGGTGCTGATCTTCGAGAAGATGTTCGAGAACCGCCTGTTCTTCGTGGACAAGCTCGTCACCATGGGCGCTCGGGTGATCCTGTGCGATCCGCATCGCGCGGTCGTGTCGGGCCCGAGCCGGCTTCACGGCGAGCGCATGGAGAGCCCCGACATCCGCGCCGGGATGGCGATGCTCATCGCCGCGCTGTGCGCGGACGGCGTGTCGGAGATCGGCAACGTCGGCCAGATCGACCGCGGGTACGAGCGCATCGACGAGCGTCTGCGTGCGCTCGGGGCGCGCATCGAGCGCGTCGGCGCCGGGCTGGAGGCCCGCTAGCGCGCCGCCGGCCGCGCGTCCGGCGACGCCGCCGGACCAGGGAGTCCTGAGATGATCGGAGCCACGCCGCCGGGGACGCGCGACGTCCTGCCGGATGAGATGCGCGAGATCCGCGCGATCTCCGACCGCCTGCGGGCGGCGTTCGAGCGCGCCGGCTACGGAGAGATCTGGACCCCCGCGCTCGAGTACGAGGACGTGCTCTCGCGCGGCGACGAGCGGGCAGCCGGCGCCGGCTACCGCCTCTTCGACGAGCGCGGGCGCGTGCTCGTCCTGCGCTCCGACATGACGATCCCGATCGCGCGCGTCGTGGCCTCGCGCCTGAACGACGTAGAGCCCCCGATCCGCCTCTCATACCTGGCTCACGCCTACCGGGCGGGAGAGGATGCGCCGGCCCAGTCGCGCGAGTTCCTCCAGGCCGGCGTCGAGCTCGTGGGCACGCCGGCGCCCGACGGCGACGCCGAGGTGATCGCGCTCGTCATCGGCGCGCTCTCCGACGCCGGGCTCGGCCGCCACCGGATCGGCGTCGGCGACGGGTCGCTGTACCGCGGCGTGCTCGAGAGCCTCGAGGTGCCCGAGGCGGAGCGCCACGCCCTGATGGAGGCGCTGTCCCGGCGCGACCTGGTCGCTCTCGAGCGGCGCGTCGCGGGCCTCGGGGTGTCGCGGGCCGCGCGCGAGCTGCTCACGTCGCTGCCCGCCCTCCGCGGCGGGCCGGAGGTGCTCGACCGCGCCGACGGGCCGGTGGCGCGCGCCGCGGAGAACCTCCGCGCCTGCCACGAGCTGCTCGCGGAGCGGGGCATGGCCGAGCGCGTGATCTTCGATCTCGGCCTGGTTCGCGAGCTCGGCTACTACACCGGCGCGGTGTTCGAGCTCTACGACCCGGCGGTTGGCTTCGCAATCGGCGGCGGCGGCCGCTACGACGAGCTGGTCGGGCGCTTCGGCAGGCCGATGCCGGCGTGCGGCGTCGCGCTCGACCTCGAGCGCGTCCACATGGCGGCCACCGCCGAGGAGCGGCTCGACCGCGAGGCCGGCCGCGTGCGGGAGGGCGTCTCGTGACGGCGGGAGGGAGGCCGACGATGGCCGATGCCGCCACCGGGCCGCGGGACGACCTGACGATCGCGGTGCCGCGCGGCGCCCTGTTCGCCGAGACGCTCGACCTCCTGGAGCGCCTCGGGATCGACGTCGCGGAGGTGCGCGGCAACGAGCGGCGGCTGCTGTTCGCCGACGCGGGCATCGTGACGGTGCGCCCGAGCGACGTGCCCACCTACGTCGAGCACGGCGCTGCCGACATCGGGATCACCGGCAAGGACGTGCTGCTCGAACAGCCCGAGCGCGCCGTCTACGAGCTGCTCGACCTCGGCTACGGCCGCTGCCGCATGGTGGTCGCGGCCAGGGCCGGGGACGACGCGATGGCCGAGTCGTTGCGGCGCCTCGGCTCGGTGAGGGTCGCGACCAAGTACCCGCGCATCGCCTCTCGGCACTTCGCCGCGACCGGGCGCCAGGCTGAGATCGTCGAGGTCAAGGGCTCCGTGGAGCTCGCGCCGCTGACCGGGCTCGTGGACGCGATCGTGGACCTGACGGCCACCGGCAGGACGCTCGCCGAGAACCGGCTCGAGGAGCGCGAGCAGGTCGAGGTCTGCACGGCGCGGCTGGTGGCGAACCCGGTGGCGCACAAGCTCAAGGCCGAAGCGATCGACGTGCTGGTGGCGCGCATCAAGGAGTGCAACGGATGCGCGTGAGGCGGCTTCCCGCCGGCGCCGCGGCCGGGTCCGTGCGCGCGCTGGTCCCCTCTCCGCGCGCGGTGGAGGCGGATGTGCGCGCGATCGTGGACGAGGTCCGCGCCGGCGGCGACGAGGCGGTCAGGCGCCTCACCGAGCGCTTCGACCGCGCCGAGGTCGCGCCCGAGCGCCTGGCGGTTCCGCCGGCCGAGATCGAGGCCGCGCTCGGGACGCTCGAGCCCGCGCTGCTCGCCGCCCTGCGGGCGGCCGTCGCCAACGTCCGCGCGGTGGCGAGGGCGCAGCTTTCCGGCGGCATCGAGGTCGAGCTCGACGACGGCCAGCGCGTGGAGGTCGCCGAGCTTCCCGTGCGGCGCGCCGGCGCGTACGTTCCAGGCGGCCGCGCGGCGTACCCGTCCACGCTCGTGATGTGCGCGGTGACCGCTCGCGTGGCCGGCGTCGACGAGCTCGCCGTCTGCGCCCCGCCGGGGCCGGGCGGCCGGGCGCACCCGGTCGTGCTCGCCGCCTGTTGCCTCTGTGGCGTGACCGAGGTCTACCGGATGGGCGGCGCACAGGCGATCGCGGCGCTGGCGCTCGGCACCGAGTCGGTCCCGGCGGTCGACGTGATCGTGGGACCCGGCAACGCGTACGTCCAGGAGGCCAAGCGCCAGCTCGTCGGGCTGGTCGGGATCGACGGCCTGGCGGGGCCGAGCGAGCTCGTCGTCGTCGCCTCGCGGGGAGCCGATCCCGAGCTCGTCGCGCTCGACCTGCTGGCGCAGGCGGAGCACGGCGACGACGCGCTGCTTGCGCTGATCTCACCCGACCCGCGACTGCTGGACGAGGTAGCCGCCGCTGCGACGGACCTCGCGGCGGAGCGACCCTCCGTCGCGGACGCGGCGCTCGCGCTCGTGCCGGTCGAGGACCACCGCGCCGGCGTGCGGCTGGCCGACGCGATCGCCCCCGAGCACCTGGAGCTCGTGGGGGCCGAGGCGGAGGAGCTGGCCGGGCGCGTGCGCGCCGCCGGGTGTCTGTTCGTGGGCGCGCAGGCGGGCACCGCATTCGGCGACTACGTCGCCGGCTCCAACCACGTGCTGCCGACGGGCGGCAGCGCACGCTTTCAGAGCGCCCTGTCGGTGGCCACGTTCCGTCGCAGGATGGCGCGCGTATCGTTAACCGGCGCCTCCGCCTGGCCGCTCGCGGCTGCGGGAGGCGCGATCGCGCGCGCCGAGGGGTTCCCGGTCCACGCCGAGTCGATGGAGCGACGCGCGGGAGCCCGAGCATGAGCCGGACCGCCGACATCACGCGCTCCACCGCCGAGACGGAGGTCCGGCTGACGCTCGCGCTCGACGGCGCGGGGGAGGGGATGCGCCGGACCGGGGTCGGGTTCTTCGACCACCTGCTGGACGCGCTCGCGCGCCACGGCGGCTTCGATCTGGACGTCGAGACGCGCGGGGACGTCGAGACGGGCCCGCATCACACCGTCGAGGACACGGGGATCGCCCTGGGCCAGGCGCTCGACACCGCGCTCGGCGACCGGGCCGGGGTCGTCCGGTTCGGGCAGGCGCTCGTGCCGATGGACGAGGCGCTCGCGAGCTGCGCGATCGACCTCTCCGGGCGTCCGTTCGCCGCCTTCTCGGCTGACCTGCCGCCGGTGGCGATCGGCGACTTCGACGCCGACCTCGCCGAGGAGTTCGTCCGCGCGGTCGCAAGCGCGGCGCGGCTCACCGCGCACGTCCGCATCGAGGCCGGCGCCAACGCGCACCACATGGTCGAGGCCGCCTTCAAGGCCTTCGCGCGGGCGCTGCGCGCCGCCGTGGCGATCGACCCGCGCGAGCGCGGCGTCCCCTCGACCAAGGGCGTCCTGTGACCGGCGGGCAGATGCCGAGGATCGCGGTGCTCGACTACGGCATGGGCAATCTGCGCTCGGTCGAGAAGGCGCTCGCGCGCGTCGGTGCCGCGCCGGAGATCACGAGCGACCACGAGCGCGTGCGAGGCGCCGACGGCGTGGTCCTGCCCGGCGTCGGGGCGTTCCCGGAGGCGATGGCGGCCGTGCGCGAGCGCGGCCTCGACGACCTGGTCCGCGAGCGCGTGTCGGCCGGCGTGCCCACGCTCGGGATCTGCCTCGGCATGCAGCTCCTGTTCGAGTCGAGCTCCGAGCACGAGGGCGCGCGCGGGATCGGCCTGCTCGAGGGGCGGGTCGCGGCGCTCGGCTCCAACGGGCTCAAGCTGCCCCAGATCGGGTGGAACCCGGTCGACTGGCGGCGCGATTCGCTTCTGCTCGACGGACTGCCCCAGCCGTGCGCCTTCTACCACGTGCACTCCTTCGCGCCGGTGCCCGAGCGCGCCGGGGACGTGCTGGGTACGGCGACCTACGGCGCCGATTTCGTCTCCGCCGTGGAGCGCGGCCGCCTGTGGGGCGTGCAGTTTCACCCCGAGAAGTCCGGCGAGCACGGCCTGCGCCTGCTGGCCGCCTTCGCCGCCGCGTGCAGCGCGTGAACCTGCTGCCGGCGATCGACATCCGCGACGGCCGCGCGGTGCGGCTGCGCCAGGGCGACTTCGAGCGCGAGACCGTCTACGCCGACGACCCGCTCGAGGCCGCTCGCGCGTGGGTCGAGGCAGGAGCGCGCTCCCTGCACGTGGTCGACCTCGACGGCGCGAGGCGCGGGGAGCCGGCGAGCATCGCCCACCTGGGCCGGATCGCCGCCGAGGTCGACGTGCCGGTCCAGTACGGCGGTGGGCTGCGGACCGTCGCCGCGGTGGAGGCCGCGCTCGCCGCGGGGGCGGACCGCGTCGTGCTCGGCACCGCCGCGCTCTCCGACGACGCGTTCCTCGACGCCGTGCTCGAGCGCTTCTCCGACCGTGCCGCCGTCGCGGTGGATGCCCGCGCGGGGGAGGTGGCGGTGGCGGGTTGGACGCGCGCAAGGGGCGAGCGCGCGGAGGCGGTCGTCAGGCGGCTCTCGCAGCGGGGGGTCGCCAGGCTCGTGTACACGGCCGTGGACCGCGACGGCATGCTGGACGGACCCGACCTCGACGCGCTGCGCGCGGTCGCGACGGTCGCCGGCGAGGGCACCGCGCTCGTCTACTCGGGCGGCATCGGGTCGCTCGATGACCTGCGCTCCGTCGCGGCGCTTCGCATCGATCGCCTCGAGGGCGTGATCTCCGGAAAGGCTCTGTACGAGCGGCGCTTCAGCGTGGCCGCGGGACAGGCGGCCCTCGACGGCGCGGGCGCCGCGGCGCGCTGAGGCGCGTCGCACCCGCCGACCGTGCTGCTCAAGCGCGTCATCCCGTGCCTCGACGTGGACCGCGGCCGCGTGGTCAAGGGGACCCGCTTCGTGGGCATCCGCGACGCGGGGGACCCGGTGGAGCTGGCCGCCCGCTACGAGGCCGAGGGCGCCGACGAGCTCGTCTTCCTTGACATCACCGCGTCGCACGAGAAGCGGGCGACGATGGTCGACCTCGCGCGCCGTACGGCGGACGACCTCTTCATCCCGTTCACGCTCGGCGGCGGGATCCGCTCCGCCCAGGACGCCCAGGCGGTGCTCGACGCGGGCGCCGACAAGGTCTCGGTGAACTCGGCTGCGGTGGTGGCGCCCGAGCTGCTCGACGACCTGGCGCGGGTCTTCGGCGCCCAGTGCGTGGTGCTCGCGATCGACGCCCGCCGGGGCGCGAAGGGGGGCTACGAGGTGTTCGTGAACGGGGGCCGGCGCGCCACCGGTCGCGACGCCGTGGAGTGGGCGCGCGAGGGCACGGCGCGTGGTGCCGGCGAGATCCTCCTGACCTCGATGGACCGCGACGGGACCGAGGACGGCTACGAGCTCGAGCTGACGCGCGCCGTGGCCGACGCCGTGGACGTGCCGGTCATCGCCTCCGGCGGCGCCGGCCGGCCCGAGCATCTGGTGGAGGCGATCGAGGCCGGCCGCGCCGACGCCGCCCTGTGCGCGTCGATCTTCCACTACGGCGCCTACACGGTCGCGGAGGCCAAGCGGGCGATGGCGGCCGCGGGGATCGCGGTCCGATGAGCGCCGTCGACCCCGAGCTCGCGCGACGGATCGCCGAGCTCCCGGGGATGGAGAGGCTGCTGCCGGCTCTCGCGGGCCTGCCGCCGGCGTTCCTGGTCGGCGGCGCCGTGCGCGACCTCCTGCGCGGCGCCGAGAGCGTGGACGTGGACGTGGCGATCGAGGGCGACGCCCTGGCCGCCGCCGCGGTGCTGGCCGATCGGCTCGAGGGCGAGGTCACGACGCACGAGCGCTTCGGGACGGCGACGGTTCGCGCCGGGGAGCTGGCGCTGGACCTGGCCGCGACGCGCAACGAGCGCTACGCGCGGCCAGGCGCCCTGCCGGACGTCGAGCCGGCCTCGCTGGCCGAGGACCTCGCGCGACGGGACTTCACGGTCAACGCGATGGCGGCGTCGCTCGCGCCGGACGAGCTCGGGCGCCTGCACGACCCGCATTCGGGGCTCGCGGACCTGCGCGCCGGGGCGATCCGCGTGCTCCACTACCGCAGCTTCGCCGAGGATCCGACGCGGCTGCTCCGCGCCGTCCGTTACGAGGTGCGCCTGGGCTTCACGATGGACTCCGCCACCGAGGGGTGGGCGCGCGAGGCGGTGGTCGAGCGGGCGCCGGCGACGGTCTCCGGGTCGCGCGTCCGCGATGAGCTGCTCGACCTCCTGGGCGAGGATGAGGTGGCGGCCGGCATCGCCCGCGTGCGCGGCCTCGGGCTCGATCGCGCTCTGCACCCGGCGCTCACGGCCGACCCGGAGCTGGTGGCCGGCGCGGCGCTCGGAGCGGTCGAGACGGGCGCCGACCGGGTGCTCGCCGCGCTGGCGGCGCTCGTTGCGGGCGCTCCTGACGAGCTCGCCGGCTGGCTGGACGGCCTGGGGCTGGGGCGCGCCGAGCGCGACCGGGTGGCGCGCGCGGCGCGCCGCGCCCCGGCGCTGGCGGAGGCCCTGTCAGGCGAGCTGCGCGCCTCCGAGCTCCACGCGCTACTCGCGCCAGAGCCGCTCGAGGCCCTCGCGGTCGCGCTCGGAAGCGGGGCGCCGGGCGAGCCGCTGCTGCGCTACCTGGCTGACCTGCGGACGGTGCGACTGGAGATCGCCGGCGCCGACCTGCTCGCCGCCGGCGTGCCGCAGTCGCCCGCGGTGGGCCGCGCCCTGGACGAGACGCTCCGGCGTAAGCTCGACGGCGAAGTGTCGGGGCACGACGACGAGCTCGAGATGGCGCTCGCGCTGGCGCGCGGGGCGCGATGACCAGGCGGAGCGCCGCCGGGACGCAGCCGCTGGAACGCCCCGCGACGATCGACCTCGAGCTGCCGGGCGGCCGGGTCGCCTTCTCCACCCGGCGCGGCGGGGTCAGCGAGGGCCCGTACGAGTCGCTCAACCTGGGCATCCTCACCGACGACGAGCCCGAGCGGGTGACCCGCAACCGCACCCTGCTCGCCGACCACGTCGGCCTCGATCCCGACGGAATCGCGATGGGATGGCAGGTCCACGGCGCGGAGCTGCGGGAGTGGGACGGGCGGGCGCCCCGAGGGCCGGGCTTCGCCGCCCGCGCGTCCGCCGGGCAGCCCGAGCTCGACCGCGTGGACGCGCACGGGACGGCGGCCGAGGGGCTCGGCCTGCTCGTGCTCGTGGCCGATTGCCTGCCGGTCGCGCTGGTCGCTCCCGGCCGCGTGGCGATGCTGCACTGCGGTTGGCGAGGGCTGGCGGAGGGGATCGTCGAGCGCGCGCTCGCGACCTTCCGCGAGCCCCCGGCCGCCGCGATCGGCCCCGGGATCGGCGCCTGCTGCTACGAGGTCGGCGACGAGGTGCTGGCCGAGTTTCGAGACCTCGACGGCGTGACGAGCGGGCGCAGGCTCGACCTCAAGGCGGTGGCGAGCCTAAAGCTGCGGGCCGGCGGCGCGGATCGGATCGAGGACGTCGGGCTGTGCACGAGCTGCCGGCCCGATCTCCTCTTCTCGCATCGGCGCGACGGGGCCGTGACGGGTCGCCAGTGCGGACTGGTGTGGCGAGTGTGACCGACCGACGATTCAGCGGGCTGCGCGCGGATCGGGTGACGGAGAATCTCGACCGCGTCCGCGAGCGGATCGCCGCCGCCGGCGGCGACCCCGTGGGCGTCGAGGTCTGCGCCGCGGTCAAGTACGTCGCGCTCGAGGAGCTGCCGGTGCTGGCGGAGGCCGGGATAACGGTGGTGGGGGAGAACCGTGCCCAGGACCTCGTCGCCGCTCAGGAGCGCCACGGGCGCGAGCTGTTCACCTGGGACTTCATCGGGGCGCTCCAGAGCCGCAAGGTGCGCGACGTCGCTCCCCGCGTCCGGCTGATCCACTCGGTCGCCTCGGAATCCGCCCTGCGCCGGCTCGAGAGCGACCCGGCGCCGGAGGTGCTGGTCGAGGTCAACGTCGCCGCCGAGGAGGGCAAGGCCGGCGTCGCGGTGGACGAGCTCGGCGACTTCATCGAGCGCTGCCCGAGCCCGGTCACCGGGCTGATGACGATGCCGCCGCTCGCGCGGGAGGCGGAGGACAGCCGCCCGCACTTCGCTCGGCTGGCCGAGCTCGCCGGCGCTCACGGCCTCGAGCGGCTGTCGATGGGCACCACCCAGGACTTCGAGGTCGCCGTGCAGGAGGGTGCGACGATCGTCCGGCTCGGGACCGTCCTCTACGAGTGACGCGGGCCGGCGGCCACCGTGCTGCACTGCCCTCGCATACCGATGGCAATGCAGCACAGCGCGGCCGTTTCCGCCGTCGTGTGGGGCCTCAGCCTCTCTCGCGCTGACCCGCGAAGTCCGGCGCTCTGCGCTCGAGGAAGTCGGCGATCGCCCGCGAGAGCTGCGCGCCGCGCCAGGCCAGCGGGGCGCGGCCCGGCTCCTCCACCGCCAGCTCGGCGTCGGGTAGCCGCTCGACGTAGGCCTCGGCGACCGCGAGCGGGTGGCCGGGGTCGGCCTCGTCGCGGCTGGCGACCACCAGCGTGGGGGCCTGAATCCGCTCGAGCGCTTCGAGGCCCTCGAACGGGACCGACCACGGAACCACGCGCAGCGCGGCGGCGACGGCGGCCGGGTCGCTGTGGCGCTCGAGGCGCTGGCGCGTGAGCCGGAGCACCGAATCGCGCCAGCGACCGTCGGCTCCCGGCTCGAAGGCCTCCATGAAGCCGTCGACCCCCGAGCGCTCGAGGCCGTCGGCGAGGGCCCTCCACTCGGCGCCCTTCTGAGCGTCTTCGTCGGGCGCGCCGGCGTAGGCGGGCGTGGACTGAACGAGCGCGGCCACCCGCTCCGGCGTCTCGAGCGCGAAGGCCAGCGCCGTCGCGGCGCCCATCGAGCTGCCGACGAGCACGGCCCGCTCGATCTCGAGCCGATCGAGGACGGCTCGCAGGTCCGTCACGAGGTCCGCGTACTCGTACGCTTCCGCGGCCGGCGCCGCGGTGGACTCGCCGTGGCCGCGGGCGTCGTAGGCGACCAGGCGGCAGCCGCGCCGTTCGAGCAGGCGCGAGCCCATCACCACGTAGCGGCGGGTGGCGGTCAGGCCGTGCAGGAGCACGACCGGAGGCCCGGCGCCGGCGTCGTCGCCCGCGAGCGACGGGCCGCCGGGCCCGGCCTCGATCTGGAACGCGCTCAGCGCAGGAACGTCTGGTGGCTCAACGCCGTGCGCCGTAAGCCGAACGACCGGTCACCGCATCGGCGTAGCGCGCAACCCGCGCCGTCGCGGCCCCGAGCAGCAGCAGCCCGAGCCCGATCGCGGCGATCGGCGCCACCTCGACGCCGGTCACCGGAAGGCCGGTGGACGTCGTCGGCTGCGAGGAGGTCGTGGTGGGCGTTGGCGTGGTCGTACCCGTGTCGGTGGATGCGGTCGGCGCCGCGGGCGTGCCCGTCGAGGTGCTGGTCGGGGGCGCCGGCTCCGTGGGAGCCTGCGGCTCGGGCGGTGCGACCGGCTCCGAGGGCTCGTACCCGCCCTGCGTCGCCTGGAAGTCGCCACCCCGCTTCTTCTTCTTGCCGTCGGAGGCCGCCGCGGCCGCGGTCGCCTCCTCGGCCACGCCGGAGGAATCCTCCTCCGCGGGCGCCGGATCCTCGGTCGGGGCCGGGATCTCAGACTCGTCCCCGGTGCTCGCGTCGTCTTCCTCCTCGGCGGGCGGGACCTCCTCCTCCGGCGGCGGCGGCTGCTCTGCGACCGGGTTTGGCGCCGGGGCCTCCTGAGCCATCGCCGGCGCGGCCACGGTCAGCAGCACGACGACGACGGCGACGAGCATCGTCAGCGTCTTGGGCGCCTCAGGGGCGAGGCGGTGAAAGAGGTCCTTCATGTGCATGGCTTCGGTCTCCTAGGCGTCGATGCCGTCGTAGCTGTGGTGGGACAACCGCCCCCTCCCGCTGCTTCAACACGGCTGAGCACGCAATTGTTGCGCACTCGGCGGACGATTGTGGCGCACCAGTCAAGCATGTAACGTGTAAACGAGAGGATTTTCAGGGCGCCCCCCGAAAACGACGCACGATGGCGCTACGCGACACCTGGCACCGGGCGCTCCTCTACTTCGGCTTGGCCGAGGAGGAGGACGAGCGCTATCGCGACGAGCAGGCCCAGCCTGAGCCTCAGCCTGAGGCTGAGCTAGCGGACCACTACCGCGAGCGGCCGAACGTCCGCCGGCTCCAGAGCCGCCGCAGGCGCGACGAGATCGACGACATCTTCGCCGACCCCGAGCCGCGGTCGTCCGGGCGCGAGACGCGCATGCTGAGGCCGGTCGAGAACGGTCAGGCCGGCGTCCAGGTGCACCTGGTCATCCCGAAGAGCTTCAACGACGCGCAGCAGGTTGCCGACCGCTTCAAGGACTCCGTGCCGGTGATCCTGAACCTTCAGGCCAGCGACACCGACCTCTCGAAGCGGCTGATCGACTTCGCCTCCGGCCTCACCTACGCGATGGACGGCGGGATGCAGCGGATCGCCGACAAGGTGTTCCTGCTCACCCCGCGCAACGTCGAGGTCTCCGCCGAAGAGCGCGCCCGCCTCGTCGAGAAGGGCTTCTTCAACCAGCTGTAGCGCAGCCCGCCCGGCCCGGCGGCGGCGAATTCAAGGCGCCGGGCCCGTGCGCCAATATCCTGGCTCCTCATGCGAATCGGTCTGATCGGGGCGGGGAACATGGCCGCGGCGCTCGCGCGCGGATGGGGCGAGCCCGTGCTCGTGCACGACCCCGACGAGGCGCGAGCGGCAGAGCTCGCCGCCGAGGTCAGCGGGGAGGCCGTGGCCTCGAACGCCCAGGTCGCCGAGCGGGCCGACGCCGTCGTCCTGTGCCACAAGCCGGCGCAGCTCGCCGCGGTGGCCGCGGACATGCGGGGCCAGGCGAAGGCGGTCGTATCGATCCTCGGCGGCACGCCGCTCGCCGAGGTCGAGCGCGCCTACCCGGACAGGCCCGCCTACCGCCTGATGCCGAACGTCGCCGCCGAGGTTGGCCGCGGCGTGTTCTGCTACGCCCCGGGAGGCCGCGCTGCGGACGGGCCGGAGGCGGAGGTGCTTGAGCTGTTCGGCCGGCTCGGGACGGTGATCCCGCTGGACGAGCCGCTGATCGAGGCAGCCACCGCGCTGATGGGCTGCGGGCCCGCGTTCTTCGCGCTCGTCGTCGAGGCGCTTGTCGACGCCGGGGTGCGACAGGGGCTCCAGCCGGCCGAGGCTGCCCGCATGACCGTCGAGACCATGGCCGGCACCGCGGCCCTGCTGGCCGAGCGCGGGCTCGACCCCGCGGCGCTGCGGCGGCGGGTGACCTCGCCCGGTGGCTCCACGGCGCGCGGGCTCGCGGCGCTCGAGCGAGCCGGCGTCCGGTCGGCGCTCGACGACGCCGTCAGCGCGGTCGTGGGCCCGCCGGCGCGGTGAGGCGGAGGATGAGGTGAGCGACCTGCTCCCCCTCGCGATCTCGCGCACGGACGTGGCTCAGTACCTCGTCACGCTGATCTACGTCTACATCGCCCTGATCTTCATCCGCGTGATCGCGTCCTACTTCCGCAACATCCCCTACAACCGCTTTCTGGCCGCCTCCCTCGGCTTCGTCGACGACGTGACCAACCCCTACCTCAACGTCTTCAGGCGCCTGATCCCGCCGATCAGGCTCGGTCCCGCCGCCCTGGACCTCACGCCGATCATCGCGACCTTCGTGCTGATCATCGTCGGCCTCAACATCATCGTCCCGCTCGTCGCGGGCTAGATGACGGATCCGGCGGTGGCCTGGGCGCGCCTCGGCGCGGTGCTGGCCGCGGTCGTGGCCCTCGACCAGATCGCAAAGGCGGTCGCGGTGTCGGCGCTCGCGCGGGGCGAGAGCGTCAACGTATTCCTCGGGCTAGACCTGACCCACGTCCGCAACACCGGCGTCGCGTTCGGGGCCCTCTCGGGCGCCGGGGTGCTCGTCCCGATCCTGATCGGGGTGGCGCTGGCCGCCCTCCTCGCCTACTTCGCTCGCCACGCGGGCATCGCCTGGATGTGGCTTCCCGTCGGCTGGATCCTCGGGGGGGCGCTCGGCAACCTTGCCGACCGCGCGCGCGAGGGCACCGTGGTCGACTTCATCGACCCGATCGCCTGGCCGGCCTTCAACCTTGCCGACGTGTTCGTGGTGCTCGGCGTGCTGGGGCTCTTCTACGTGTCCGAGGGCCGTGACCGGCGGCGGGAGCGGCGGAGCGAGGCGTCGCCGTCGCCCTCGTGACGGCCGCCGCCGTCCACATCGAGATCACGCCGGACGAGGAGGGGAGACGCCTGGACGCCGCGCTCGGCGCGCGGCCGGAGGTGGGGTCGCGGGCGGCGGCGCAGCGGATGATCGACGCCGGCCGCGTGACGGTGGACGGCCGTCGACGTTCCAAGGGGCATCGGGTGCACGCGGGGAATCGGGTCGTCGTCGAAGCCGCGCCCCCGGCCTCACCGGTCGACGAAGGCGCTTCTCTCGCCCCGTTCGCCGTCGCGTATGAGGACCGGCACCTGATCGTCGTCGACAAGCCGGCGGGCGTCGTCGTCCACCCTGCGCGAGGGCATGCGAGCGGGACGCTCGTCCAGGCGCTCGCCGGCCGCGCGGCGGGTGGAGATGATCCCTGGCGTCCTGGCGTGGTCCATCGTCTCGACCGCGACACCTCGGGCCTGCTGGTGGTGGCCAAGTCCGACGCGGTGCACCGCGATCTCCAGGCGCTGCTGCGCGCGCGCGGCATCAGGCGCGAGTACAGGGCGCTGGTCGAGGGGCGCCCCGAGTCGCGCAGCGGCACGATCGACGCGCCGCTGGGGCGCGACCGCGAGCGACGCACGGTCGTCTCGACGCGCACCGACAGGCCGCGCTCGGCCCGGACCCACTTCCTCCAACTCGAGCCGCTGGTGCGCACGACGCTGCTCGAGGTCTGGTTGGAGACCGGCCGCACCCACCAGATCCGCGCGCACCTGGCCGCGATCGGGCATCCGGTGGTGGGCGATCCCGTTTACGGGAGCGCGCGGCCCTCGCTCGGGCTTGCGCGGCAGTTCCTCCATGCGGCGCGACTCGCGTTTCACCACCCGGCGACCGGGGAGGCGGTGGACGTGGGCTCGGAGCTCCCGGCGGACCTCGCCGAGGCGCTGGCGTGGGCGCGCGAGGAGCGTTAGGCCAGGGCACTCGTGGCAACGCCACGGGGGTAGGACGGCGTACGGCCGCCCGGCCTCTTCTATCCTCCAGCGCTCGAGGCAAGCTACCTCCGTCCGCGGCGACGCGGCCCTGCCCGGCAAGTCCGGGTCCGCGCAGACGCCCGAGCGGAGCGAAACCGAACAAGGGAGCATGACGTGGCTCATGAGGTGAGCATCAAGGAGCTGCTGGAGGCCGGGGTTCACTTCGGCCATCAGACGGGGCGCTGGAACCCGCGGATGCGGCGCTACATCTTCGGCGAGCGCGGCGGCATCCACATCATCGACCTCCAGAAGACCGCCGCGCTGCTCGTGCAGGCGCAGGAGTACGCCGCCGAGCTGGCCGGACGCGGGGGCACCCTCCTGTTCGTCGGCACCAAGAAGCAGGCTCGCGATGCGGTCAAGGAGGCCGCCGAGCGCGCGGGCATGCCGTACGTCAACCAGCGCTGGCTCGGCGGGCTGCTGACGAACTACCAGACGATCTCGAAGCGCATCAGGCGGCTGCACGAGCTCACCGAGTGGACGATCAGCGGCACGCTCGAGCTCCTTCCCACGCGCGAGCGGATCGCGGCCGAGAGCGAGCGCGACAAGCTCGAGATGAACCTTGGCGGCGTCCGCGACATGGACCGTGTGCCCGACGCGGTGTTCATCGTGGACTTAAAGACCGAGACCATCGCGCTTCGCGAGGCCGAGCGCCTCGGCATCCCGATCATGGGGCTGGTGGACTCGAACTGCGACCCCGGGCCGCTTTCCTACGCGATCCCGGGCAACGACGACGCGATCCGCTCGTGCAAGATCATCGTCGACGCGATCGGGGACGTCGCCGCCGAGCGAGCGACGCAGTTCCGGCTCGAGGAAGAGCAGGCGCGGCGCGAGGCAGAGGAGCAGGCGCGCAGGGAGGCGGAAGAGCAGGCGCGCAGGGAGGCGGAAGAGCAGGCGCGGCGCGAGGCAGAGGAGCAGGCGCGCAGGGAGGCAGAGGAGCAGGCGCGGCGCGAGGCGGCCGAGGCGCAGCCCGAAGGCGCGGGCGGGGAAGCGCCCCAGAGCGAGGCTTCCGGAGCGAGCCAGCAGGCCGGCCAATGAGCACGACGGTCACGGCCGGCGAGGTCAAGGCCCTCCGCGAGCGCACCGGCGCCGGGATGATGGACTGCAAGGCGGCGCTCCAGGAGGCCGGAGGCGACTTCGACAGGGCCGTCGAGATCCTGCGCGTCAAGGGCCAGGCGCAGGCGGCCAAGCGGGGCGAGCGCGCCGTCTCCGAGGGGGTCGTGGAGAGCTACATCCACGCAACGTCGAGGATCGGCGTGCTGGTGGAGATCGACTGCGAGACCGACTTCGTGGCGCGCAACGACGACTTCCGCGCCTTCGCGCGCGACGTCGCGCTGCACGTCGCCGCGGCGGCGCCGCGCTACGTGGCCGAGACCGACGTCCCCGAGGCCGAGCGCGAGGCCGAGCTGCGCGTCTACGAGGAGCAGGCCGCCGACAAGCCCGAGCATGTGCGCCCGCGGGTCGCGGCGGGGCTCTTTGGGAAGTGGCTCGAGGGGGTGGTTCTGCTGAAGCAGGTGCACGTCAACGCGGATCGCCACGAGGGCAAGACGATCGAGGAGTTGCGCGCCCAGACGGCCGCGAAGACGGGCGAGAACGTCGTGATCCGGCGCTTCGCGCGCTTCGCGGTCGGGGAGGAGTAGCGCTGGGATGGACGCTGCCCGCCGCGAGCCGGAGGTCGTGCCCGCGGCCGGGCGGGCGCCGGTCTTCCGTCGCATCCTGTTGAAGCTGTCCGGCGAGGCGCTGCTCGGCGAGCGCGAGCACGGCGCCGACCCCGAGCGGATCACGGCGATCGCGACGCAGCTCCAGGCGCTCTCGGAGCGCGGCGTCGAGGCCGCGATCGTGGTCGGCGGCGGGAACATCTACCGCGGTCTCGCTGGCGCCGCCGGCGGCATGGACCGCGCGACCGGCGACTACATGGGGATGCTCGCGACCGTGCTAAACGCCCTGGCGCTCCAGGACGCCCTCGAGAAGCTGGGCGCGGACACGCGCGTGCAGTCCGCGATCACGATCTCCGAGGTCGCCGAGCCCTACATCCGCCGCCGCGCCATCCGCCACCTCGAGAAGGGCCGCGTCGTGATCTTCGCCGCCGGCACCGGAAACCCGTTCTTCACGACCGATACGGCCGCCGCCCTGCGCGCGCTCGAGATCCACGCCGAGGTGATCCTGATGGCCAAGAACGGGGTGGAGGGGGTCTTCGACGCCGACCCCGCCGAGACGCCCGACGCTCGCTTTCTGCCCGAGGTCACCCATCGGGAGGCGATCGAGCGGAGGCTTGCAGTAATGGACTCCACCGCGCTCTCGCTCTGCATGGACAACGAGGTGCCGATCCACGTGTTCAACATGGATGACGAGCGCAACATCGAGCGGATAGTCTGCGGCGAGCGCGTCGGGACCGTTGTCTCCACCTGACGGCGCCGGGGGGAGAGGCGTTGATCGACGAGCTCTTGCAGGACGCGGCCGAGCGCATGGCGAGGACGGTCGCGGCCACGCGCAGCGAGTTCGCCAGCGTGCGCACGGGACGCGCCTCGCCGCACCTGCTGGACCGCGTTGAGGTCGATTACTACGGCGCCAGGACGCCGCTTCGCCAGCTCGCGAACATCTCCGCCTCGGAGGCGCGCCTCTTGACGATCACGCCGTATGACAAATCGTCGATCAAGGCGGTCGAGCGCGCGATCCTCGAGTCCGACGTCGGGCTCACCCCGTCGAACGACGGGAACGTGATTCGCATCCAGATACCGGAGCTGACCGAGGAGCGCCGCCGCGAGCTAGTCAAGGTCGTCCGCGGCGTGGCCGAGAACGGCCGCGTCTCGGTGCGCAACATCCGCCGCGAGTGCATGCACGACCTCAAGGAGCTCAAGCAGGAGGGCGAGGCGGGATCGGACGAGGAGCACCGGGCGGAGTCCGAGCTGCAGAAGCTCACCGACGCGCGCGTCAAGGAGATCGAGGACTTCCTCGCCGGCAAGGAGGAAGAGATCCTCGAGGTCTGATGGCCGCCCCCGCGCCTCCAATCCGGTCGGGGGAAGGTCCGCTGAGCCGGCGCGCGGTGCCCGACCGTGCCCGCTGATCGCGTGGCGATCATCATGGACGGGAACGCTCGCTGGGCGCGCGAGCGCGGCGTGCCGGTGCTGGCCGGGCATCGCCGCGGAGCTGACGCGCTCAAGCGGACCGTCCGTGCCGCGGTGGCGCTCGGCGTCGGCGAGCTGACCGTGTACGCGTTCTCGACCGAGAACTGGACGCGCCCGCGCGCCGAGGTCGACGGCCTGATGAGCATGTTCGCCGACCTGATCGCCTCGGAGACGCCGGAGCTCGACGAGGAGGGGGTGCGGATGCGCTTCGTCGGCAGGCGCGAGCAGGTCTCCGAGGAGCTCCAGGAACGGATGCGGTGGGCGGAGCGCGAGACCGCCGGCAACGAGCGCATGATGCTGTTCATCGCGTTCAACTACGGCGGGCGCGCGGAGATCCTCGACGCGGCGCGGAGGTTCGAGGGCGGCGACGAGGCGGACTTCCGCAACCTGCTGTACGCGCCGGAGATGGGCGACCCGGACCTGCTGATCCGCACCAGCGGCGAGCGCCGGCTCTCTAACTTTCTCCTCTGGCAGAGCGCCTACGCGGAGCTCGTCTTCTCCGAGGCGCTCTGGCCGGACTTCGACCGCGAGCACCTGGCGTCCGCGCTCGAGGAGTTCGACGCCCGCCAGCGGCGGTTCGGGGCGCGGTAGTGCCTTCCGTGCGAAGCGGACGCCGGCGGTCGGGCCGTGGACGTCGCGGCGGCGGATCGGGCGATGGGCGCTCTCCGCGGCTTGTCGGCGAGGGATACGCGCGCGAGCGAGCGGAGGAGGCGCGCGCCGAGCGCGAGCGCCGTCGCGAGGACCGTTACGGCTCGCGTCGCGAGCGGTCGGAGACAGGCCCCCGCGTGATCGCGGCTGTCCCGGCGATCGCCTTTGCGATCGTGATCGTCGTGCTCGGCGGCCCGTGGTTCGTGGCCGGTCTGTTCGCGCTCGGCGTGCTGGCGATGCACGAGCTCTACGAGCTCATGCGGCGTGCCCGGCCGATCGACCTGGCCGGGTTCATCGTGCTCGGCGCCCTGCTGGTGGCGGCGCTCACCGGCGGCCGCGAGGCGATGCTCGCGTGCCTTGCCGCGGCGTTTCCGGTGACCTTCGCGCTCGCGCTCGCCCGCCGCGGGCGCGAGAACGTGGCCTGGGGGATCGCGGCGACGCTGTTCGGAATCCTCTGGATCGGGGTCGCGCTGGCGCACGGAGTGCTGCTACGCGAGCTTCCGCACGGCGGCGCGCTGGTGGCCGACGTCATGATCGGCACCTTCATCGGCGACACCTGCGCCTACTTCGGCGGCCGCGCGTGGGGCCGCCGGCTGCTCGCGCCGAGCATCTCGCCGAACAAGACCGTCGAGGGCCTGCTGGCGGGGATCGTCGGCGGGACGCTTGCCTTCTGGGGCTTCGCCGTGGCCTACCAGGACTTCTTCCCGGGAGGCGACGCACTCCTGATCGGCCTCTGCGTGGCGCTCGCGAGTCCGCTCGGCGACCTGTTTGAGTCGCTCGTCAAGCGCGACCTCGAGGCCAAGGACACCGGTCGCTTCTTCGGCGCGCACGGCGGGGTGCTCGACCGCCTGGACGGAGTGCTGTTCAGCGCCGTCGTGGGCTTCTACGCGAGCGTGGCGGTGCTCTGAGGCACTCGCGCGGCCGGGGCCCCGGGCCTTAAACGCCCTGCGTGAACTCGACGACGCCCCCAGACGCCTCCTGCACGCAGCTCAGGCGGCCCTGGGCCTCGGGGACCGGCTCGCAGGAGAAGCCGGGCGGGCCTGTGCCCGGGAAGCCCGAGGCGCCCCACGCCTCGAGCGCGACCGTCGCGTCCTCGCAGGTGAGGCCGTTCGCCTCGACGTCGAAGAGCCCGTTCCCGCTGTCCGGGGTGATCACGACGTCCGGGCACGGCAGGGGGCCGGTCTCGGCGTCCTCGGCGAGCGCCTCCTCCTGCGCCTCCTCGGATGAGCCGTCGCCGGGATCGCCGCCGCCGTTGTCCGGCGCCGTCTCCGGGGGCGGCTGCGCGGTCGAGCGCTCGCCAGGTGGGGCGGGCGGCGGCGCCTGGTCGGCTTCGGTGCCCGCGGCGGGTCCCTCGCCGCCGCCGCCACAGCCGGCCAGCGCGAGCGCGGCGGCTACGGCAAGTGCGACGAGCGGGGCGGCGAGCCGTGCCCGCGAGGCCGCGCGAGCTTCCGATCTCGGCATCGGCTCACCTTAGCCAAGCCCGGCGGTATCCAGGATCGGCGCTGGCTACTTGTGGGACCCGGAGAGGGTTCTGCTCGTAACGTCAGGCGGTCGCCTGAACGCCTGGCGCGGGGGTGTGGTCGAACCGCACATCTGAGTGCATCGGGCCGAGCTTTCGCAACGTCCTCGTCACACGACGCATGACCTGGGCCGTCTTGAACACGACATGCGGGCACAAAACGACCCAGGTCGGAGGGTTCGCGACCGTATCGACACCTGTGTAACCGAACGCACGCAAACAACGCATGGAATTCAACGCGGCAGCCGGGCCGGCGCTCGAACGCCGGCCCCCGGTATGCCAAGGGCGAAGTTCGCACGGGCCGCCCCGCGCGGGACCCGCGAGGGGCGAGCGAGCGCCCTCCTAGACTTAGCCGCGCATGCGAAGGGTGCTGATCCTCGGCTCAACCGGCTCGATCGGGACGCAGGCGCTCGAGGTCGTGGCCGCGAGCGCGGACCTCGAGGTGGCCGGGCTCGCCGCGAGCCGCAGCGTCGAGCCGCTGCTCGACCAGGCGTCGCGGCACGGCGTGAGCCGCGTGGCGCTGGCCGATCCCGACGCCGCCTCGCGCGCGGTGCAGCTGTGCGACGGAGGCGAGGTGCTCGGCGGCGCCGAGGGCCTCGTCGAGCTGATCACCGATACCGACTGCGACCTCGTGCTGAACGCGCTGGTGGGCTCGGCCGGGCTCGGGCCCACGATCGCCGCGCTCGGGGAGGGAATCGACCTTGCGCTCGCCAACAAGGAGAGCCTCGTGGTGGGAGGCGAGCTCGTGACGGCGCTCGCCGAGGCCACCGGCGCCCAGGTGATCCCGGTTGACTCCGAGCACTCGGCCCTCTACCAGCTGATCGCCTCCGAACGCCCGGGCACGGTCGATCGCCTCGTCCTGACGGCTTCGGGCGGGCCGTTTCGCGGCCGCACGCGGAGCGAGCTCGCCGACGTCACGCCTGACGACGCGCTCGCGCACCCGACCTGGAACATGGGCGCGAAGAACACGATCGACTCGGCGACGCTGATGAACAAGGGGCTCGAGCTGATCGAGGCGCACCATCTGTTCGGCGTGCCCTACGACAGCATCGACGTGCTCGTTCACCCGCAGTCGATCGTCCACGCCCTCGTGCACCTAAACGACGGCGCGTCGCTCGCGCACCTCGGGCTCCCCGACATGCGCGTGCCGATCTCCTACGCGCTCCACCATCCCGAGCGAGCGGACGTCCCGCTCGAGACCCTCGACCTCGCCTCGGTCGGGCAGCTCACCTTCGAGCCGCCGGATGAGGAGACCTTCGCGTGCCTGCGCCTGGCTCGCGAGGCCGCCCGCGCCGGCGGCACCGCTCCCTGCGCGCTGAACGCCGCGAACGAGGTCGCGGTCGCGGCCTTCCTCGCGGGGCAGCTCTCGTTCACCGGCATCGCCGAGCTGATCGAGCGCGTGCTCGAGGAGACCCCGGTCGCGGCGGTCGGGCACTTCGCGGACCTCTACCGGGCCGACGCGGCCGCCCGCGAGCGAGCGGCCGAGCTGGTCGAGGTGGTGACCGTATGAGCCGGGCCGTGACCGTATGAGCGCCGTGCTCGCCGCGCTCGGGTTCATGGCGCTGATCGTGTTGCACGAGCTCGGCCACTTCGCCGCCGCGAAGGCCGTCGGCATGCGCGTGGAGCGCTTCGCGCTCTTCTTCCCGCCGCTGCTGCTGCGCAAGAAGGTTGGCGAGACCGAGTACGCGCTCGGCGCGATCCCGCTCGGGGGCTACGTGAAGATCAGCGGCATGAATCCGGACGAGAAGCTCCCGGACGACGTGCGCACGCGCGCGTACTACTCGCAGCCGGTATGGAAGCGCATCGTGGTGATCGCCGCGGGACCGGCCGTGAACCTGGTGCTGGCGCTGGTGCTACTGGTCGTCTTCCTGTGGCTGATCGGCCCGCGCGAGGCGACCGACCGCGTCGGGGCGCTCGAGCCGGCCCTGCCCGCGGCCGGCGTCCTCGAGCCCGGCGACCGCCTGCTGGCCGTGGACGGCGAGCGCGGCGACCCGATCGACCTGTCGGAGGCGATCGCCGACCACACCTGCTCCCAGCGACCGCCGGAGGGGGGCTGCGAGGCGGCCACACCGGCGATGCTCACGGTGGAGCGCGACGCCGAGCCGCTCGCCGTCTGGATCACGCCGGTGTACGACCCGATCGAGGAGCGGACTCGCGTGGGCTTTCGCTACGCGGAGGGCCCGCGCAGCCCGTTCTCGTTCGGCGAGTCGCTGGATCTCGCGCTCGAGCAGTTCTGGATCGTGACCCGCGAGACCGTGAAGCTGCCGCTCTACCTGCTCGACGCGGAGCGACGGGACGAGATCTCGGGCGTCGTCGGCTCGTACGAGATCACACGTCTCGAGATCTCCGACGACCTCGAGAACGGCGTGCGGATCCTCGCGTTCATCTCGCTGGCGCTCGCGATCATCAACCTGTTCCCGTTTCTGCCGCTCGACGGCGGGCACATCTTCTGGGCGGTGGTCGAGAAGATTCGCCGCAAGCCGGTCTCCTACGCGACCATGGAGCGGGCCGGGGTGGTCGGGTTCATGCTCGTGATGGTGCTGTTTTTGATCGGCTTCACCAACGACATCGGCCGCCTCACGGGCGAGGGCTTCGACAACATCCGCTGACGCGCGACCCGTTCTCCGGCGTGTCGAGAAGTGCGATAGTGCGCGCAGCGCGGCCGGACCGGCCGTCTGGGAGCGAGCGATCGAGGGGGAGCTAGCGATGGAGTCGAGCACCGCCACGCAGGACGAGCGGCGCGAGGAGCGCGCGCTCGGACAGGACACCGTCTGTGGCGCGTTCCAGGCCACCGCGGAGGACCACGCGGACCGCGTGGCGATCCGGACCAAGGGCGACGAGGTCAGCATCACCTGGGGCGAGTACGCGCAGCGCGTGCGCGCCGCCGCCGGCGGGCTCGCCGGGCTCGGGCTGGCGCGCGGCGAGGCGATGGCGATCATGCTCACCAACCGCCCCGAGTTCCACGTCGTGGACGCGGCGGCGATGCACCTCGGCGCCACGCCCTTCTCTGTCTACAACACCTACTCGTCCGAGCAGATCGAGTACCTCGTCGAGGACTCGAAGAGTCGAGTGCTCGTGACCGAGAAGGCGTTCCTCGACCGCATCCAGGCGGTCAACGAGCGCTGCGGCGTCGTGGACCACATCGTCGTCGTGGACGGCGATGGCGGCGGCGCGGAGGGCAAGGGAACGCTGTCGCTCGCAGAGCTTCCCGAGCAGGCCGAGAGCGGCTTCGACTTCGATGCCGCGTGGAGGGCGGTCGAGCCCGACGACGTTCTCACGCTGATCTACACGTCGGGAACCACCGGGCCGCCGAAGGGCGTCGAGGTCATGCACCGCAACTTCATGACGGCCGCGCGATCGTTCGACCAGATCATCAAGTTTCCGGCCGGCTCGCGTGTGGTCTCCTACCTGCCGATGGCGCACATCGCCGAGCGCGCCTGCAGCCACTACCTGCCGGAGGCGTTCGGCTTCACTGTGACGTGCTGCCCCGACCCGCGGCAGGTCGTCGCGTACCTGCCGGAGGTTCGGCCGAACTGGTTCTTCGCGGTCCCGCGGATCTGGGAGAAGGCCAAGGCCGCGCTCGAGGCAGGCATGGCGGCCGAGGAGGACGAGCAGCGAAAGCAGGCCACGAGCTGGGCGCTCGATGTGGGCATGCGCCGGGTCCGCGCCGAGCAGGCCGGCGAGGAGCTGTCCGAGGAGCTGCGCGCCGAGCACGAGAAGGCCGACTCGCTGGTGCTCTCGAAGATCCGCGAGCGGCTCGGATTGCATGAGGCCCAGTCGGTGAACGTCGGCGCCGCGCCCACGCCGCCCGAGGTGATCGAGTTCTTTCACGCGATCGGGATCCCGCTCGGCGAGCTGTGGGGGATGTCGGAGACATGCGGCGCCGGCACCTGCAACCGCCCCGACCACGTCAAGATCGGGACCGTCGGGCCGCCCGCGCCCGAGGTGGAGATCAAGCTCGCCGAGGACGGGGAGGTGCTGGTCAAGAGCGGCGTCGTGATGCGCGGCTACCGCAACCAGCCCGACAAGACGGCCGAGGCGATCGACTCGGACGGATGGCTGCACACCGGCGACATCGGTGAGTTCGACGACGACGGCTTCCTGCGCATCGTCGACCGCAAGAAGGAGCTGATCATCAACGCGGCGGGCAAGAACATGTCGCCCGCGAACATCGAGGCGAAGGCGAAGGCGTCGAGCCCGCTGATCGGCCAGGTCGCGGCGATCGGCGACCGAAGGTCCTACATCGCCGCGCTGATCACGCTCGACCCCGACGCCGCGCCGGGGTTCGCCAAGCAGCACGGGATCGAGGACGACTCGTTCGCCGCGCTCGCGGAGGAGGACGCGGTGCTCGCGGAGGTCCAGCGCGGGATCGACGCCGCCAACGAGGACCTGGCGCGCGTGGAGCAGATCAAGCGGTTCAGGGTCCTGCCGACCGACTGGGAGCCCGGCGGCGAGGAGCTGACCCCGACGATGAAGCTCAAGCGCAAGCCAGTCGCCGAGAAGTACGCGGAGGAGATCGAGGCGCTCTACACGGAGTAGGCGCGGCGCGGCGCGGCGCGGCTGGCCGCCGGGGCCGCCACAGTGAGGCTGCGGAGCCGACGGGTCGGCTACGCCGACGGGTCGGCTTACGCGGCGCTGCGGCGCACGACGCCGCAGGGGCGCTTGCGGTGCCCGCCCATGTGACGGAACGGGCCGCCCCTGCGACCGGAGCCGCAGCCGACGATCCCAATGCCCCAGCCGAGCAGCGGCCAGATCGGCCAGAAGTAGCCGGCGCCGGACGCCGCCCAGATCGCCACCAGCAGGATGTTCACGAGGACGAACGCGCCGAGCTCGCCGCGCAGGACGGTCCGCAGCGGCCGCCGCTCGCGCTCCGGTGTCGGCTCGACGACGGGGAGATCCTTCGTGAGCGCCGTGAGCTCGGAGCGCGTGGCCGCCGAGTAGGCGCGCCCGACCCGCTCGGCGAGCTCGTCCGCGTCGAGGCGGCCATCCGCCGCGTGGTCGCGCAGGAGGGTGATCGTGCGCTCGCGTTCGGCGTCGGAGGCGCGGACATCGTGGGGGAGGGGTCCGGTGACTTCGCTCATGGCGGGCTCCAAGCGTGGCTGGCGGGCAAGCTTAGGTTCACACCATACCATCCATCCCGGACTGTCGCGAAAGGGGGCCGACGTTGCGATCAGCCCGCGCGCCGCCTCGTGTCGCCCCTCGGGAATGGTCATCAGGGAAGTCTTTCTGTGAGACCACTTCGCAAAGGGAAGGTCCCGCCGCCCGTCCCCCGCCGCCGCGACCGCCGTCGCGGCCGGCGCGGCGCCGCACCCCCGCTACGCTCTGAGCGATGGCTTCACGGCGCCAGATCTGGGTTGGAGGCGTCCCGATCGGTGGCGGCGCGCCGGTCGCGGTCCAGTCGATGACGAAGACCGAGACGGCCGACTACGAGGCCACGATGAGCCAGATCCGCGCCGTCGCGGACGCCGGCGGCGACTTGGTTCGGGTCGCGGTCCCGCGCGAGAAGGACGTGGACGCGCTCAGGCGGATCGTCGTGGAGTCGCCGATCCCGGTGATCGCGGACATCCACTTCAACCACACGCTCGCGCTGAAGGCGATCGACGCCGGCGCGCACTGCATCCGGCTCAACCCCGGCAACATCGGCGGCCCCGACAAGGTCGCCGAGGTGGTCGAGCGGGCGACGCGCGCGCGCACGCCGATGCGGATCGGCGTCAACTCGGGATCGCTTCCCAAGCACCTGCACGAGCTCGAGCGCGAGAATCCGGTCGAGGCGCTCGTCGCTGCCGCGGTCGAGTTCGTGGAGCTGATGGAGCGGCTCGAGTTCGAGGACTTCAAGGTCTCGATCAAGTCCACCAGCGTGCCGAACACGATCGCGTCGAACAGGCTGCTCTCGGAGCGGATCGACTACCCGCTGCACCTCGGCATCACCGAGGCGGGCACGAAGTGGTCGGGCTCGCTCAAATCCGCGGTCGGCCTCGGGACGCTGCTCGCCGACGGAGTGGGAGACACGGTCCGCATCTCGCTCTCGACCTTTCACGCCGAGGAGGAGGTCAAGGTCGCCTGGGAGATTCTCAAGGCGCTCAAGCTGCGCGAGCGCGGGCCGGTCCTGATCGCGTGCCCGACCTGCGGCCGGCTTCAGTTCGACATGGACACCGTCGTGGCCGACGTCGAGCGGCGGCTCGAATCCTACGAGGAGCCGATCGAGGTCGCGGTGCTCGGCTGCGCGGTCAACGGCATCGGCGAGGCGTCGCACGCCGACTTCGGCATCACCGGCGCGAAGAACGAGGGGCTCATCTTCGCCGAGGGCAAGCCGCTGCGAAAGGTTCCACAGGAGCGGCTCGTGGACGAGCTGTTCGTCGAGATCGACCGCTCGCTCGAGCGCGGCCGCACCGAGGCCGACGCCGACCAGGTGCGCGAGGGAGCCGACTGGCTGCGCCGCATCGAGGACGAGAACGCCGGCGAGTTGACGCCGGAGCGGATCGCCGCGATGGAGGCCGCCGCCGCCGTCGCTTCCGATGGCGACGAGTCCGAGGCCGTGACGAGCGCCCTGGCCGCCGAGGGTCGCGACGACGGGGAGGACGAGCCCGTGAGGCTCGACGAGGCGATCTCTCCCACGGCCGGCCGCCGCTTCACGAGGGCCTGAGCCGCGCCGCACGGCGGCCCGAGGCGCGCGCGGCGCGCGAATAGACTCGGCACGTGACCCGCCTGAGCGGCTACTTCCTACCCACCGTCAAGGAGGCGCCGGCGGACGCCGAGGCCGTCTCGCACCAGCTGCTTGTGCGCGCCGGGCTGGTCCGTCAGCTGGGCGCCGGGATGTGGAGCTTCCTGCCGGCGGGCTGGCGCACGCATCGCCGCGTCGAGCAGGTGCTCCGCGAGGAGCTCGACGCGATCGGCGCCCAGGAGCTGCTCCTGCCGGTGCTGAACCCGGCCGAGATCTGGCGCCGCACCGGCCGCCTCGAGATCGACGAGCTCTTCAAGCTCCAGGACCGCCGGGGCACGGAACTGACGCTCGCCATGAGCCACGAAGATCCGCTGACCTATCACGTCGCGCGCGAGGTCCGCTCCTACCGCGACCTGCCGCTGATCCTCTACCAATTCCAGGTCAAGGAGCGCGACGAGCCGCGCCCGCGAGCCGGTCTCCTGCGCACGCGCGAGTTCGTGATGAAGGACTCCTACAGCTTCGATCGCGACGCCGACGGACTCGGCCGCGCCTACGAGCTCCATGCCGGCGCCTATGACCGGATCTTCGACCGCTGCGGGCTGCGCTGGTATCGCGTCGAGTCGGACGTGGGGATGATGGGCGGGTTCGGCGCGCACGAGTACATGGCGCCCTGCGCCGCCGGCGAGAACGAGGTCGCGCTGTCCGGCGCCGGTTACGCCGCGAACGTCGAGGTGGCGAGCGCGACGGCGCAGCCCGTCGAGGGACTCCCCGAGCCGCTCGGCGAGCCGGAGGCGGTCGACACGCCGGGCAGCGCCACGATCGAGGAGGTCACGGCGGCGCTCGGCGTCCCGGCGGGCGCGCTGCTGAAGGCGATCCCGGTGGTCACCGACGATCGCGGCCCCGTGCTGTGCCTCGTCCGCGGCGACCACCGCCTCAACGAGGTCAAGCTTCAGAACGCGCTCGACACCGCCGCGCGGACGGCGAGCGAGGACGAGGTCGAGCGGCTGTTCGGCGCCCCACCCGGGTTCATCGGCCCGGTCGGAGCACGCACGGCGGTCGTCGCCGACGAGGCTCTGCGCGGGGCGCGCGGCATGGTGGCGGGCGCCAACCGGCTCGACACGCACCTGCGCGGCGTCGAGCCCGGACGCGACTTCGAGCCGGAGTGGGCCGACATCCGGGCGGTCGAGGCCGGGGACCGCTGTCCGGCGGGCGCGGCGATCACGATCGAGCCCGCGATCGAGGTGGGCAACATCTTCAAGCTCGGCACGCGCTACTCGGAGCCGCTCGGCGCGACCTTCCTAGACGAGGACGGGAAGGAGCGGTTCGTGTGGATGGGCTCCTACGGGATCGGGCCCGCGCGGGTGATGGCGGCGGCCGTCGAGCAGTACGCCGACGAGCAGGGCATCTCGTGGCCGCGGTCGATCGCGCCCTTCGACGTCGAGCTCGTCGGGCTCGGCAGGGACGGCGATCAGGCGCGCGAGGTGGCCGACCGCCTCTACGACGAGCTCCGCGAGGAGGGCCTGACGGTGCTCTACGACGACCGCGCCGACGCGAGCGCGGGCGAGAAGTTCGCCGACGCGGAGCTGCTCGGGTGCCCGCTGCGCGTCACCGTCGGCCGGCGGGGGCTCGAGTCGGGCGAGCTCGAGGTGCAGGTGCGCCGCGGCCGCGAGCGGTCAGCGGTCGCGCTCGAAGGCGCAGGGAAGGAGGTGCGCGAGCTGTGGCGCGCGCTTCCCTGACCAAGCGCCGGCTGGTCGGGCTCGACCGCTCGACGACGGCGCCCGAGACGCTCAAGGGACAGCCGCTGCGGCCGTTCACGGTGCCGAACGCGGTCGGCTTCTTCCGGCTGGCGCTCGTGCCGATTTTCCTCGTGCTGGCGCTCGGCTCGGACGACGGGCGCGCGACCGCGGCCGTGGTCCTCTTCGCCGTGATCGGCGCGAGCGATTACCTCGACGGCCTGCTGGCGCGCCTCACCGGCCAGTACAGCCGCCTCGGCGCACTGCTCGACCCCCTCGTGGACCGGCTCTACGTGCTCTCCGGCGTGATCGTCACCTGGCACTTCGAGCTCCTGCCGCGGTGGGCGCTGGCGATCCTCGCGGGCCGCGAGGTCATGGTCATGGGCCTGACCTCGATCGCGCTCCGGCGCGGACGCGACCTCGAGATCAGCACGCTGGGCCGGTGGGCGGTGTGGCCGGTGATGTTCTCGATCTTCCTGGCGATGGTCGTCGAGACCTGGCTCTCCACCGCCCTGCTGCTGGTCGGTGTGGGGATGACCCTGGGCGCGACCGTGCAGTACGTGGCCGCGCTGCGCGGCCACGACGACTACACGCAGCGCTCACCCTCAACCTCGACTTGATCCCCGGGGTATAGTCGGGAGCGTGAGCATGCACTGCCCCGAGTGCGGGTTCGTCAACGCGGAGGGCGCCAACTACTGCCAGAAGTGCGGCGCCTTCCTCGGCGACGTCGGGCCGCCCACGTCCGACACCACGGTGGCGTACCAGGTGACCGACACCGGCGAGCAAAAGCCGGTGGACCTCGACCGGGTCGCCGCCGAGGGGGCGACGCTCGTGATCCGCTCCGGGGGCGGGCGGGCGGGGGAGACGTTCGCGCTCGACGGCGAGCGCACGGCGATCGGTCGCAGCCCGGACTCTGACGTGTTCCTCGACGACGTCACCGTCTCGCGCAATCATGCGCTGCTGGTCCGGCGCCGCGACGG
>Ga0136615_10000084_pt1 | contig 35728 bp, 38 predicted proteins | sample AntDrymUQ2882206_2_FD_106647 | JGI IMG/M metagenome (GOLD analysis project Ga0136615, IMG submission 106647) | Polar desert sand microbial communities from Dry Valleys, Antarctica - metaG UQ288 (22.06) | ecosystem: Environmental > Terrestrial > Soil > Desert | place: Antarctica: Dry Valley... | reverse complement strand
CAGCTCACCCTCACTCTGTCAGCCAATCAAGCGGTCCAGGAGGAACTGTTGCATTACCTGGCGGCTTTGAAAGCTGCGTGAGATCGCCATCAACCGAGATTTATGCAACGCTAGGGTAGAGTCTTATCTGAGCCTAGGGTCCTATCTGAGCCTAGCATGTATATATTAAGATATAGATCGAAAGGAGAAAACGATGAAACAGGCAATCTGGATTAACTCGGTCATCGCGTTGCTGGCGGCGGCTTCCGTGCACGCCGCCGAAGGTGAATTCAAGAAAGATTGCACCATGGGTCTCGCGATGAAGCAGCACATAGCCACCGACTGCTCGGTCAACTGGGTCGGGGAGGACGGCAAGACCTATTGCTTCGGCAACGAAGCGGCCAAGACTGAGTTTTTGAAAGACGTTCCGGGCAATATGGGCAAGGCGCAAATCTTCTGGGAACAAGGCAAGGCGCACTGAGGATGGTGGCTAAGCCCTTCCTTACCGACATCAAGACCTTGCGCGAGCGCGCCCGCCGACACCTCGAGGCGGGCGCGGTCACGGAAGGCTACAAAGCCGACCGGGCGACGGTGCTGAAGCTACTCAACGAGGCGCTCGCCACCGAGATCGTCTGCGTATTGCGTTACAAGCGCCATTACTTCATGGCCTCGGGCATCAATGCCCAGAGCGTCGCCGCGGAGTTCCTGCAACATGCGAACGAGGAACAGATGCACGCTGACCAGATCGCCGCCCGCATCGTGCAGCTCGGCGGGGAGCCGAACTTCTCCCCCGAGGGGCTCCTTACCCGCAGCCATGCCGAGTACATCGAGGGCAATTCGCTCATCGACATGATTAAGGAGGATCTCGTGGCCGAACGCATCGCGATCGATAGCTATCGCGAGATGGTCGCTTATCTCGGCAGCGATGACTCGACCACCCGCCGGATGCTGGAGGGGATCCTGGCGATGGAAGAGGAGCATGCCGATGATCTGGTGAGCCTGTTGGAGGGGATGGGCAGCGGCTGAAATTTCACCCCACACTCTTTGAGGGATGTGCGCCCATGGTCTTCCGGCAGCTCTTCGACGATGCGTCCTCGACATACACGTATCTCATCGCCGATCGCCAAACCCAGGAAGCGGTTTTGATCGATCCCGTCGCCACCAACATCAGTGATTACGTGGCGCTGCTCTCTCAGCTCGGCGGTCGGCTGAAATACTCGATCGAGACCCATGTGCACGCCGATCATGTCAGCGCGGGTGGGCTCTTGCGCCAACGCTTGGGCGCCGAGACCGCAGTCAGCCAGCGCTGCGGGGCGGTATGCGCCGATCACCAGCTGCGGGACGGCGATATCCTGCGGTTCGGGAGGCCGAGGAAATCGCGGTCATCGCCACGCCGGGGCATACGCCGGGCAGCGTATCCTACCTATGGCGTGAGCGCCTGTTCACGGGCGACAGCCTCTTGATCAACGGCTGTGGTCGCACCGATTTCCAGGACGGGGATGCCGGAACGCTTTATGACACTATCACCGAGCGGTTGTTTCGCATGCCGGGCGAGACGCTGGTCTATCCCGGCCACGATTATCACGGCTATTGGGTTAGCAGCATCCAGCAAGAGCGTTCGATCAATCCGCGCCTGGCGGACAAGACCCGCGAGCAGTTCATCGCGATCATGCATGAGCTGAAGCTAGCGAAACCGCGGCTCATCGATCAGGCCGTCCGGGCCAACCGCCTGTGCGGCTTGTCTCAGGCGGAGCTGCGCCAGGGCTGATCTCGGGCGCGGCGGTGCGCTTTAATGGAAATGCTTTGCCCTATCCAGCGGTCCCAATCGCTGAAGCTTCGATGCCGGCTGGAACGGTGTTGTACACTGGCGTCGACCGGCGGTAGAGCCCTCGGGGCGGCGCGGCTCGGGCCCTCGTGGCAGGCGGCTTGGTGCGAGGGTTAAACCTCATGCCAGGTGCAACTTTAAATTAAAACTCTGGAGGCAGATATGAAGAAAAAACTTACGCTCATCACATCCCTGGGGGCGGCGACCTTGGCTTTGGCCCCGCTCGCTAGTTCGGAGGCGCAAACACCGGCCGAGGGCTTCAACATCCACGTCGTGGCGCCCCATCGTCACGAGGACGGCACAGAGCACGGGCCCTATCACCATTACTGCAAACAAATCAAGCCCGAGATCCTGCAGTGCATGATCTTCCTCTCGGCCGATCCCAACGCCGAGCTGGTGGAGATCGAGTACTTTATCGACAAGAAGCTCGCACGCACGAACGTGACCTTGGAGCAATGGAACAAACACTTCCACGACCACAAGGAAGAGATCGCGAGCGGCCGGGTGCAGGTCCTGGACGTGCCGCCCGAGAAGGCCAAGGAGATCGCGGAGGCGGCGTCCAAGACCGACGGCATTATCTTCCACCTCTGGCCGGTCGGGAAGAAGATCCCGAACGGTGAGGTCATGTTCCCGACCGCGGTCAGCCACAAGCCCGTGGCAAAACTGGAGGTCCCGGAGTAGGGATTGAGGGCGTGGCGGAGCTAAAGGTGGGCGACGCATCGAAACGCTTCGTATGCGCGATTTTGGGTTTGATCGCTTGGTGTAGTTTCCCGGCATTCGCGCAGACGCGGATCGCGGTGTTGGATTTCGAGTTGCACGATTTGACGGCTCTGCCGCGTACGCCGGAGGAGCTGGAACGGATCGCCTCAGTTGCGCCTTTGTTACGCGAGGCATTGGTAAAAAAAGGCGGTTATGAGTCGGTAACGGTCGCTCCAGACACCCAAGCGAAAGCGAACGCGGGTTTTGGTTACCTCTTCGACCACCCGGAGGTTGCAGCCGAGCTGGGTGCCCGCTTCGGGGCTGAATGGGTTGCGGTCGGGCGCCTTCATAAGCCGAGTTTTTTGTTCGCTTATTTGATGGTCCATTTAGTGAACGTTAATAACCAGCGGCTTACCGGCAATTTCGAGGTCAGAATCGAGGGTCGCGTGAAAAAAGTGACTGAGAGAGGAGTAGTACGCTTGGCGGAGCAGATCGTTCAATCAATTGATGGCAAAGCCGAGATGGTTCAAAAGCTTGCCCGGACGGAGGCGGCAGCAATCAGCGATTTTCCCTGACCCCGGCGCCGGGTTACCATGGTGCAATTTCGCACGCTGGGAACCGCAAAATGGTAAGTAGCATGACGGCGTTTGCGCGCCAGGCGGGGCAGGGGGAATGGGCCGACACAATTTGGGAATTGCGCTCGGTCAATCATCGTTACCTGGAGATCTCCGTGCGTCTTCCGGAGGAGTTACGCGGTCTCGAAGGGCCCGTGCGCGAGCTGGTCGGGAACCGTATCCAGCGCGGAAAGATAGACTGCGTGTTACGGTACAGTCCGTCCGAAAGCGCCACGATGGCGCCGGTGCTGCGGTTGGAGCTGGTGCGGCATTTGATCGAAGCCTGCGAGCGAGTCAACGCTTTACTCGATCGGCCTGCTCCCGTCAGCGCCGTTGAGCTGCTGCGCTGGCCCGGGGTGGTGGCGCTGGCGGCGCCCGATGTGGAGGCGATCGGTGAGCCGTTATTGCGGATCCTCAAGGCGGCGCTCAGCGCGCTCGTTGAGGAGCGACGGCGCGAAGGGGGTCGGTTGCGGAGCGTCGTCGAAGAACGCTGCGCGGCCGCCGCTACCCGGCTCGCGCGGCTGAGGGCGCGGGTCCCGGAAATCATGACCGCGCTCAGGGAGCGTTTGATGAAGCGCGTGCAGCTCGCGAGCGGTATGGAACCCGGGCGCTTGGAGCAGGAGATGATGTTGCTGGCGCAACGGCTGGATGTTGCGGAGGAGTTGGACCGGCTCGAGATCCATTTGGATGAGGTTAAGAGCTTGTTCGGGAATGCGGCGCCCATCGGCCGGCGCCTGGATTTTTTGTTGCAGGAGATGAACCGCGAGGCCAATACCATCGCCTCGAAATCCGTGCACGCGGAGACCACCTCGAACGCGGTCGAGCTGAAAGTGCTCATCGAGCAGATGCGAGAACAGGTGCAGAATATTGAATGATCGACCAGCGGCGTTGGGTCTGCTGTATGTCGTCTCGGCCCCTTCGGGCGCCGGGAAGACGAGCCTCGTCAACGCCTTGACCTCGGCGCAGCCCGGGGTCTCCTTGTCGATCTCCTTTACCACGCGGCCCATGCGCCCGGGTGAGCGCGAAGGAGTGGATTACCATTTTGTCGGCGAGACGAGGTTCGAGGCAATGGTTGCCCGGTCGGCGTTCATGGAATACGCCGAAGTGTTCGGCCACTACTATGGAACCTCGCGGGAATGGGTGGAGTCGCACTTGACGAAAGGGCACGATGTGGTGTTGGAGATCGATTGGCAAGGCGCGCGGCAGGTACGCAAGGCATGGCCGCAATCGATAGGGATCTTTATCCTTCCACCGTCCTACCAAGACTTGGAACAGCGGCTTAAAACCCGCGGCATGGATGACGAGGTGGTCATTCGGCGCCGCATGCTGGCGGCCGTGAGCGAGATGTCGCATTATTCCGAGTACGACTATCTGCTCGTCAATGACGACTTCGAGCGCGCGCTCGGCGATCTGCGCGCGATCCTGCGCGCCGGCCGTCTTGGCAGCGGACGGCAACGCACCGCGCTGCACTCGCTGGTGGGGGATTTACTGGAACCCAAGATTACGTAAGCTTAAACCAGAGCTTGTGAAAGAAATCGTAGCGAGCACGCCCGCCCGCGAGGCGCACGGCGCGCAGGACCGTTTCGCCGGGAGCGAAACGGCGCGTAAGCCCCGAAGGGGCGAGTCTGTAGGGATGAGATGAGCAACCGCAGTGTATGTGGAAATACATGAGGATTCCGAGCACCGCGCAACGAAGCGGACGGGCTGCGCAGTAGATTAATTCACAAGCTCTCGGAGGAAACACTATGGCACGAATCACCGTGGAAGATTGTCTTCCTTATGCGAACAATCGCTTTGATCTCGTGATGCTGGCAAGCAAGCGTGCCCGCCAGCTCGCATTGGGATCGCAGCCGTTGGTGGCCGCGGAGAATGATAAACCGACGGTCATTGCGCTGCGCGAGATCGCCGAGGGCTTGATTACCCGGGATATTTTGGCCGCCATCGAAGCCAAGGAGAAGGGAGAGGACATTTTCTATCCGCTTCCAGATTCTACTAAGCGTGACTAGCGGCGGGCCCCGGCGCGGGGGGGCTCGCTAGCAAGCAGCATCAACATGAAGATTTGGCCATTTCTTCCCCTGGCTTCAACCCGAGCGGCGAAGGAATTGCCCGCGCCTTTGGCCTCGGCGCTACGCCAAATCGAGGCGGTGTGCCTGCTTGCCCGCGAATACCTGAAGCCCGCGCAAGTCACGGCGCTGCGGCGCGCCTACGAGTTCGGGGCCCGGGCGCATGAAGGTCAGCGGCGAATGAGCGGGGAGCCGTACATCGAGCATCCCCTCGCCGTCGCGCGCATTCTGCTCGGGATGCGGATGGACTATGAAACCTTGGCCGCCGCCATCCTGCACGATGTGCTCGAGGATACGGCCACGGAAAAACAGCAGATCAGCCACGAGTTCGGTGACGAGGTGGCGAAGCTCGTCGACGGTGTGAGCAAGCTCACGCAAATGGAATTCGAGACCTATGCGGAGGCGCAAGCAGAGAACTTCCGCAAGATGTTGTTGGCCATGACCCATGATATCCGGGTCATCCTGGTGAAACTGGCGGACCGGCTCCACAACATGCGCACGCTCGGCGCGTTACCGCAGGAGAAACGCCGGTTGGTCGCGCGCGAGACCCTTGACATCTACGCCCCCATCGCGCAGCGGCTCGGGATCAACGCGCTGCGCCGCGAGCTCGAGGACCTCGGATTCGCGGCCCTGTTCCCGAACCGCCACCGGGTCCTGTCGAACGCCATCAAGCAATCCCGGGGGAATCGCAAGGAACTGATGTTGCAAATCAAAAACTCCATCGAGCGGCGTCTAAGGCAGGAAGACCTCCCCGCGGGAGTCGCCGGACGCGAAAAGCACCTCTACAGCATCTACAAGAAGATGCACACCAAGCGCCTGCCGTTCTCGGAAGTTTTGGACGTGTACGCCTGCCGCATCGTCGTCGACACCGTGGACGCCGCGTATCGCGTGCTCGGCATCGTGCATCACCTGTTCAAACCGGTGCCTGGACGCTTCAAGGACTATATCGCGATCCCCAAGGCCAACGGTTATCAATCGCTGCATACGATCTTATTCGGGCCGCATGGGATCCCGATCGAGGTGCAGATCCGCACCAAGGAAATGGACGCCGTGGCCGAACACGGAATCGCGGCGCATTGGCTATATAAAAGCGGCGACAGCGCCAGCAATACCGCGCAAAAACGCGCGCGGGAATGGTTACGGACGATCCTCGAGATCCAGAGCCAGGCCGGGAATTCCGAAGAATTCCTGGAAAACGTGAAGATTGACCTCTTCCCGGACGAGATCTACGTGTTCACCCCCAAGGGTGACATTCTAAAGTTGCCGCGCGGCGCCACGGCGGTCGATCTCGCCTACGCCGTGCACACGGATATCGGGAACCGGTGCGTGGCCGCGCGCATCGATCGGCGCCTGGTGCCGTTACGCACGGCATTGAGCAACGGCCAGACCGTGGAGATCATCACCGCCCCCGGCGCCTGTCCGAGCCCGGCCTGGCTCAACTTCGTCATTACGGCCAAGGCGCGGGCGAATATCCGCCATTTTCTTAAGAACCTGCAGCGCGATGAGGCGCGGGGTCTCGGGCAGCGAATGCTGAATCGCGAGCTGCAACAACTTGGACTCGATCTCAATGCCCTACCGCGCGAACGCTTGGATGCCGCCCTCAAAGAATGCAAGATCGAGAGCCTCGATGCGATGCTGGAGGAGATCGGCCTCGGCAAGCGCATGGCACCCATCGTCGCGCGCTATCTGATCCCGGTGACCGCCGAAGACAGCGCGCGCAATGCCTCGGCGGCGCACGCCGGGCCGCTCGCCATTAAAGGCACGGAAGGCATGGTGGTCTCGTTTCCGAAATGCTGTTATCCCATTCCGGGAGATTCCGTCCTCGGTTATGTGTCCTCCGGGCGGGGGATCGTGATCCACCGGCAATCGTGCAAAAATCTCGCTGAATACCGGAATCATCCCGAGAAATGGATCGACGTGGAATGGGGTTCGGACGTGAAGGGCGCGTTTCCGGCGGGGATCCGTCTGGAGGCGACCAACGAGCGCGGGGCGCTCGCGACGATCGCCGCCGCGATCGCCGCCGAAGGCGCCAATATCGAGTTTGTGGGCATGAATGAACGCGAGGATCAGATCGCCGCGTTGACGCTGACCGTCGAGGTGCGCGATCGCCTGCATCTGGCCCGCGTCATGAGGGCTGTCCGGCGCCTGCAACCGGTGACGCGCGTGATCCGGATGCGTACTTAGCCGGGGACGATTTACTAAAACCATGGCACGTATCATTGTCTCCACCGACCAAGCGCCCCAAGCGATCGGCGCCTACTCGCAAGCGGTACGGGTAGCAAACACGATCTACTTATCCGGTCAGATCCCGCTCGATCCGGCCACGATGCAGATGGTCGAGGGGGAGATGCGGTCTCAGATCGTGCGCGTGTTCGAAAACCTCCAAGCGGTGGCCGAAGCCGCGGGCGGAACACTCGCGGATGTCGTTAAGCTAAATGTCTACCTCACCGATTTAGGCCATTTCCCGCTCGTCAACGAGGTCATGGCGAGTTATTTCCATGAACCGTACCCGGCAAGGGCGGTCGTGGGCGTCGCAGCGTTACCTCGGGCGGCGCCGATCGAGATCGACGCGATCATGGACTTCCCCGCGTGATGCAGGACGGGTGGCCGGTGAGCCTCAAGCCGGCCGCGCGGGCAGACCGTGGCCTGGAGGCGCTATGGGGCCGCCGGTCCTGGTTCCATCCCCAGGGGAAACCGCTCGTCGAGGTTTTATTGCTGGATCTATGTCCGTCTTCGATGTTCCCCGAACGCTAGTTTCCAAGTGGCTGCTGCGCGTCACCGCGCACCCGCGCTGGTGGCTCATCAAGGATCGGTCGCTGCAGTACGCACGTCTCATGCGTCTCGATAAGCCCATCGGGATTTTATTGCTCTTGTGGCCAACGCTGTGGGCGCTTTGGATCGCCGGTCACGCCCGTCCCGATCCCGGAGTTCTCGTGGTGTTCGTGCTCGGTGTGATCCTGATGCGCTCGGCGGGATGTGTTATCAACGATTACGCCGACCGGGGTTTCGATGCGCGGGTCGAGCGCACGCGTAACCGGCCCTTGGTGACCGGAGCGGTCAGCCCCAGGGAGGCGATCGCGCTATTTTTCGGCTTGCTCTTGATGGCCTTCCTGCTGGTCATGCTGATGAATACCTTGACCGTGATCATGGCCTTCGCCGGCGCGCTGCTTGCGGTGACCTACCCCATTACCAAACGCTATACGTATCTCCCCCAGGTGCATCTCGGCCTCGCCTTCGGTTGGGCAGTGCCGATGGCGTTCGCGGCGCAGACGGGGAGCGTGCCCAAGGTCGGCTGGCTGCTCTTGATCGCGAACCTGCTCTGGTCGGTGGCCTACGACACGATGTACGCGATGGTCGACCGCGAAGACGATCTCCGCATCGGCGTTAAATCCACCGCGATCCTATTCGCCGAGGCCGATCGCTTGATCACTGGAATGATCCAAGGACTCATGCTGATCACGCTGCTGGTCGTCGGCAAGGAGGCGGGCCTGGGATGGGTCTATCACGTGGGGCTCGCGGTGGCGGGAGGGTTGGCGGTGTATCAGCAATACCTGATTCGAAATCGCGACCGCAGCGGGTGCTTTAAGGCGTTCATCAACAACGGGTGGTACGGGGGCGTGATTTTCTTGGGGATCGCCGGGGATTATTGGGTTCGCTGAAACAGGGCTACCGATTTATTTCGTCACACCATCCGTCTAGCGGCTCGGGCTGCATGGCGGTACCATTAGCGATGCGGGTCAAAAGCGTCATTCGAAAAAACGGATAAGGCCGAACGTTCTTATGTCGGAAAACAGCAATGGTCGAAACTGGTGGCATACCCTCCCGGGTGTTATCACGGCGGTGACGGGCCTCCTCACTGCGGTTTCGGGTCTCCTATTGGCGCTTAATCAAGCGGGGATTTTTGAGGACAAAGAGCCGTCCGTCGTGCAGGGGCAAGCGACGCCTGCCAACGGCAAAGGCAAGCCAAACAGCCCGAAAATCCACGCCGCCACACCGGTTCTGACCCAGGAGCCCACCGTGCCGGAAGAAAAACCCGCTCCGTTGGCCCTGAACGTCGAGGGGCCCGCATCCGCCGGCCCACGCCGCTCCGCGATCGCCGCTCAAGACCTCGAAACCTTCGCGCAGAGCTATCTCGGGGTTCTAAATCGCTGCAAGCCGGCAGAGATCTTGGGATTGTATGCGGACGCGGTGGATTATTTTGAGGCCGGGACCGTGACTAAGGACTTCATTTTTCAAGACAAGGATCGATACTGCCGCCGCTGGGAAGAGGTTCGCTATGAGCGAGTCGGCACGGTAGCCTTTGCGGACACGGGGACCGAGAGCGAAAAGCAACTCACATTCAAGATCCGGTTCTTCGGGCGCAACCCGGCGCGAGGAGCGATGGTGTCTGGGACCGCGCTCACTACGTTGGTCGTGCGCGCGATCGATGGCGAGATCAAGATCGTCGATGAAAAGCAGAGGGTCACCAAGCGCAAGCAATTGCCATGAGACCTCGACGATGGCTCTGGCTGCTGGGCACACTCGCCCAGTTCACCTCATGTGCCCACGCGGAGTGCGACAAGAAAGAATTCGCGATCGCGATCGATGTAGGGCACACGCTGCACAGTCCAGGGGCTCTCAGCGCCCGAGGCGTGGCGGAGTTCTACTTCAATCGAACCTTGGCGGTGCGCTTACATGGGGAGCTGCTGGAGCGCGGCTTCACACGAGCGTTTCTCATCAATGAACGGGGTGCAGAAATTGCGCTCAGGGATCGGACAGGCATCGCGGCCACCCGCGGCGCGGACGTATTTCTGTCCATTCACCATGACTCCGTGCAGCCCCATTATCTGGCCGCCTGGACTTACGACGGGGCGGAACGCCGATATAGCGATCGGTTCGCCGGCTATTCGCTTTTTGTTTCGAATAACAACCAAGCGAGGGCACGGAGCGTAGCGTTGGCGCGCTCAATCGGGGCGGAGTTTCGCCGCAACTACTTTACCCCGACCCTCCATCACGCGGAGAAGATCAAAGGCGAAAATCGCCCGCTTCTGGATAAATACCTGGGTATCTATCGCTTCGATGAACTGGTGGTACTAAAAACCGCGAAGATGCCCGCGGTCCTGGTAGAGAATGGAGTCATCGTGAATCGGGACGAGGAGATCCTGCTGCGGGACCCGGTGTACCAGCGCATGCTCGTTTTATCGCTTGCACAAGGCCTGGAGATCTATTGCCAACGCCACCACCGCGGCCATAAGGCCGGACTAAACGGCGGCCCGTGAATCGCCGGCTCACGTGCTACCGAATTCGATCGATCTCGCGCCCGGCCGCATCAGGGCGGGATCAAGAAGTTTCGGAGCAGATCATGGCCATGATGGGTCATGATCGACTCGGGATGGAACTGCACGCCGAGCAGCGGGTGTTCGCGATGCCGGATCCCCATGATCTCGTCCCTTGCTCCACTCGGGGTTTCGGTCCACGCGGTGATCTCCAAGCAGTCCGGCAAGCTGTCCTGGGCGATGACCAGCGAATGGTAGCGGGTCGCTTGAAACGGATTTTCCAGGCCTCGAAATAGGCCGGTGTTGCGATGCCGGATCAACGATGTCTTGCCATGCATGATCTCGCGCGCATGCACGATTCGCCCGCCGAAGGCTTGTCCCATCGCCTGGTGACCTAGACAGACGCCTAAGATGGGGACCTTAGCGCAGAAATAGTTGATCACGTCGATGGAGATGCCCGCTTGGTTCGGCGTGCACGGTCCCGGTGATATCACGATATGATCCGGCGCCAGGGCCTCGATTTCCCGGACGCCGATTTGGTCGTTGCGGTATACCCGCACGTCCGCCCCCAACTCACCGAAGTATTGCACCAGGTTGTAGGTGAACGAATCGTAATTGTCGATCATTAACAACATAAATGCCGTATCTAGAAGTTATGTATTAAGAACGAGCTTGCTCGTTACATTTCGCGCCCTTCGTGTCCCGAAGGTAGGCGCGTGCGCCAGCATGCATTTTCAACGTCCTGCCAATGATTTTCAACCCATAGGCGTTCGCTAATTCAAGGTGACGCGCTATTCCCGCCGAGCGGGTGGGTTACGCGTTAGAGAATAGGCGGCACAGCCGGTACAATTCGAGTTACTGGCAAAAAGCGAGTTGGAAACCATGTCACCATCTACGGCCCGTCAGACGCCGCTCTTTTCCTGGCACGCTGCCCACGGCGCCAGAATGGTCGAATTCGGGGGGTGGGCGATGCCGCTAAGTTACCAAAGCGGTATCCTGCAGGAGCATCTCGCCACGCGCTGGCGCGCGGGTCTCTTCGACGTCTCCCATATGGGGCGGTTCAAGATCGAGGGAGAGGCGGCCGAGGATTTCGCGCTTACGGTGCTGACGAATAACGCGCGATCTCTGGAACTACTTCAGGCGCAATACACCTTCCTGGCCAATGAGCAGGGCGGCGCGATTGATGACGCCTACCTGTATAAGCTGGCGCGGGGGGAATTTCTCCTCGTGGTCAACGCGTCCAACCGCGACAAAGACTGGCTATGGCTACAGAGCCATAAATGCGCGGGAGTCGAACTCTCGGATGTGAGTGAAGAGACGGCCATGATCGCTATCCAAGGCCCTGCCTCCGCCTCCATCCTGGAATCGGTCATCGGGAAGGAGGCGCTGCCGGAGGGCAGAAGAAATTGCTGCCGTATCGCGAGGGTCGAGGGACAACCGCTGCTCATCGCGCGTACCGGTTATACGGGCGAGGTGATCGGTTTTGAACTGTTCCCGAAGTCGGAGCATCTCCCGGCGCTTTGGGAACGGCTCATTAGCCTCGGAGCGGTCCCCGCGGGCCTGGGCGCGCGCGATACGCTTCGAATCGAAGCCGGACTGCCGCTTTACGGTCATGAATTGGGCCGGATCACGACGGTAATGACATCCCTATTTTCGCCAACACCTTTGCGAGCTTTGCCGTCCGGGTTCCCGATCGACATGATTACATTGGTCAGGCGCGGTTGGACGATCAGAGAAAAGAGCTGCAATTAATTAAACGAGGCGAGTTACACACGCCGCTTGGCGACCGCATCTTAAAGCGCTTAGTGCGGCCGATCATGAGTCGTACTGACAAGCGGCCTTTCAGGGCCGGATCGAAGGTTTTCCGCGGCGATGAATTGCTTGGTTATGTGAGCTCGGGGACCGTGGCGCCGTATTCCTGGAAACCGGATAGAGAGGATAATGCAATGGAAACCGGGGAGCCGTTGCTGCGGCCGATCGGCTTGGCCTTAATCGATTCCACACTCGGGTATCGGAGCGATCCATCCTTGGTACTGCGGGTGATCGATGATCGCGGCCGCGGCATGGAGGCCGAGTGGGTGCCCAGCAATCTCGCCGGCGCCAATGACCCGCGTCCTGGGTGACGCCCTTCGCGCGTCGATTCGATGGGTTACGGCACGGCGCTGCAAGGCGATCTCCCGTGGGCCGTGGCCGCGGTTTGCGCCGAGCACCAGGCCAATCCGTTCTTTGGGTGGGTGGTCGAGACCTACGGTCGTTTAGCGTTATCATGGCACTGGCTCCGCTTAGCAGCGTTTGGACTTTAGGTCCACTCCTCCGTTAAAGCACGGCTATGACAGAGTGTATATTCCTAGTTTACCGGCGCCACTCAAGACTCGTGGGTCTGAGGCGAAGGCTCGCTAAGTTTGGGTTCACGGGAGCAGGAGATGACGAAAGATAGAAGATATCGAAATCCCCCGGTTGTTGAAGCACTCTGCGAGATCTATCTTAAGGAATCCGCCTGGGACGACACTGTGCCTGGACAGTTTTATGACCGGGTGAAGCATGGGTTTCCCGTTAAGCGTCAAAGAGAGATTCAAGAGGCAAAGTTTTCCTTGTCCACCGCGGGCGAGGCGGCGGCGGGTATCCGCAGGCTTCCACCCTGGATTCAGTTTGTAACGGAAAGCGGAGACCGGATGATTCAGGTTGCGCGGGATCTTCTGGTGGTGAATCAACTCAGGCCTTATCCTCGTTTTGATGACTGGGAACCAGCGATTTACTCGGCGCTCGAAGTGTACCGCGAGCTTGCAATGCCGAGGGCAGTTGCGCGCTTAGGCGTCCGATATATCAATCGTGTCGTGATTCCGGAACCTCGGATCAGGATGGAAGAATATTTCACGCTTTACCCGCAGTTGCCGCAAGCAATGGGCGAAGAGCATGGTGGATTTCTGCTGCGCGTAGAGGTACCCGCTATCGCCGGTGAGCATACTGTTTTCCTAACTTTCGCAAGTGCGCCCGTAGACAACCCCGGTGAAACCGCCTTCCTCCTTGACCTCTACAACGTCTTTCAGCCATCCGAGCCATTTGCCCTGGAAACTTTACAATGCCCCGTCAGGACGGCGCACGAAAATATCATCACGGCGTTTGAAGGTAGTATCACTGACCGCTTGAGAACGTTATTGAAGCCGGAGGAGAAAGCATGACCCCAGCGACGGTGGAGGCGCATTATGAGTCCTACCCTTATGTAGTTTCAAAGCGGGTTATTCGTGATGTTGAAAGGCTACTGGATGTCACGGCGACATCTTCTGCCGTGAGCATGGTTGGTTTGACGCCTCAAATGCGGACGCAAAGCATCCTGGAGCTAGAGGGGCTCGGGAAAGACGTTTGGGCAGGGATAGATGCGAGGCAGTATATCGACGATTTAAGAGATGAATGGGACGCTCGTTAATCGCCTCCACGGCAAGCGTCGGGTCCATATCGACTCCATGGCGGTCATCTATTTCATAGAGCAAAACCCCACTTACCTTCCTGTCGTCCGCTCGCTTTTCGAGCTTCTAGATACCCGAAAGATCGTTGGCATATCTTCCTACGTCACGTTGTTGGAGGTAATGGTTCAGCCTATCAGACAGGGCCGATTTGATCTGGCGCGGAAATATCGAGAGTTGATCGTGGGTTCTGGTTGCATGGAACTGTTCCCAGTTGACCAGAGAGTAGCGGAGGCAAGTGCCGAAATCCGCGCAAAGTACGAATTCCGCACGCCCGATGCCATTCAGCTTGCTACTGGTGTGCAGTGCAAGGCCGATGCGTTTATCACGAATGATTCCAGGCTGAGGCGATTTGACCAGCTCGACATGTTAGTTTTGGAAGATTGCGTGGCGGCATAAGTCATGGGGTTTCATTGACGCGCGGAGGGCGGAATGGGTGGATGCCCGAAGGGCGATCCGCCGAATGGAGAAGTGATCGATAACTTCCCTTGGTCATCGTGTAGCGAGAATTCATCTGGCGATTTGCAAGGCGCAGGGCGGTGAGGACGCGCGGCGCTTTCTGGTATGCCATGGGGATGGTCGAGAGCGCTTTGAGCAAAAGGTCGGTGCCCATTTTTCTTGTTCTGAACCTGCCGGTTGCAAATTGTAGGTGAAACCTCGCACCATGACATCCGGAGCGAACGCGTTGCTGGATAAGCCAGAAAACCATCACGACACCGTGCGCGCCATCATGTGGCGCGAAGGGCGTCTTGTGCTCCTGGATCAGCGACGGCTGCCGGCGGAATGCGAATACCTAAGTTTCGATACTCCCGAGGCCGTGGCCGGGGCCGTCAGGACCATGGTGGTACGCGGCGCGCCGGCCATTGGGATCACGGCCGCGTACGGTGTGGTGCTGGCGGCGTGCAAGGCCTACGCGAACGAGCGCGAGGGTTGGCGGCAGGCCATCGTTGCCGATTGTGAAAGCTTGCGGGCCGCGCGTCCCACCGCGGTGAATCTCGAGTGGGCCATCGAACGCATGCGCGCAGCGTTTCCGGAGGGTCTCGGAGATCCCGAACCTGCCTTACTCGCCGAGGCGCGGGCGATCCACGACGAGGATATCGCCGCCAACCGGCGCATGGGCGCGATCGGCGCGGCGTTCCTCAAATCCGGCGCGCGCGTCTTGACCCACTGCAACGCGGGCTCCTTGGCGACCGGGGGGTACGGCACGGCGCTAGGCGTGATCCGCTCGGCCTACGCCTGCGGCAAGATCGCGCAGGTCCATGCCGGCGAGACCCGCCCCTGGCTCCAAGGCGCGCGTTTGACCGCCTGGGAGCTGCTCCGGGACCGGATCCCCGTCACCTTGCTCGCCGATAGCGCGGCGGCCTACCTCATGCAACGGGGCGGTATCGATTGGGTCATCGTCGGGGCGGATCGCATCGCCGCCAATGGCGATGTTGCCAACAAGATCGGGACCTATGGCCTGGCCGTCGCGGCCCGTGCGCACGGGGTTCGATTCATGGTCGCCGCCCCCACCTCGACGCTTGATCCGGAGGCGTTCGATGGCCGCGCGATCCCGATCGAGAACCGTCCGCCGGAGGAGATTGTGGCGTTTGCCGGGCAACGAGTTGCCGCACCTGGCGTAAATATTTGGAATCCGGTCTTCGATGTGACACCCGCGGAGCTAATTGATGTGCTGGTGACCGAGAAGGGTGCCATCGAGCATCCCGATGCGGTGAGTCTCCGCGCCTTGCTTTGCTAACGCGGGATCACCGGGTTGATTGAGGTCGTGCTATCCACCACCCCTCCGTCGTCCGTGTAATCACCGGGTTTGGCGCGCGCAGCGCCCGGCGCCCGTCTGAAAATCACGTTACAAATCCTCTACCTCGGTATCTCGTCCCGGGTTATGGTAGCATTTCGCGGCAGAGGTTAATCCAGCCGTAACGAGTATCTGATGATCCAATTCGCCAAGGAAGTCTCGCCTGTCAATATCGAAGACGAGATGCGCCAGTCTTACATGGATTACGCGATGAGCGTAATCGTGGGCCGGGCGCTGCCGGACGCGCGAGACGGCCTGAAACCCGTCCACCGGCGCGTCCTCCACGCCATGCGGGAGCTCGGCAACGACTGGAACAAGCCGAACAAGAAATCGGCGCGCGTGGTCGGTGATGTCATCGGTAAATACCATCCTCACGGGGATGTCGCCGTCTATGACACCATCGTGCGCATGGCGCAACCCTTCTCCTTGCGCTACATGCTGATCGACGGGCAAGGCAACTTCGGTTCCGTGGACGGCGATTCGCCGGCCGCCATGCGTTACACCGAGGTGCGGATGTCCCGCATCGCCCACGAGCTGCTCGCCGATATCGACAAGGAGACCGTCGATTTCTCTCCCAACTACGACGGCTCCGAGACCGAACCCGCGATCCTTCCGACGCGCATCCCGAACCTCTTGATCAACGGATCGAGCGGCATCGCCGTGGGCATGGCAACCAATATTCCGCCTCACAACCTCGGCGAAGTAATTAGCGGCTGTCTGGCGCTCATCGATCGCCCCGATATCGACGTCAGCGAGCTGCTCGAAATCATCCCGGGACCGGACTTTCCCACGGCGGCGATCATCAATGGGACCGATGGAATCCGGGAAGCCTACGAGACCGGGCGCGGGAGAATCCACGTGCGCGCGCGCATCGCGGTCGAGTCCGTTGATGCCGGTGAGCGCATCGTCGTGACCGAGCTGCCCTACCAGGTCAACAAGGCGCGCTTGATGGAACGGATCGCGGAGCTGGTCAAGGACAAGAAACTCGAAGGGATCCGCGAGCTGCGGGACGAGTCCGACAAGGACGGGATGCGCATGGTGGTCGAGTTGCGCCGCGGCGAGATCGCCGAGGTCGTGCTCAACAACCTCTATCAGCAGACGCAGATGCAGGTGGTATTCGGCGTGAACATGGTCGCGCTGATCCAGGGCCGGCCTCAGATCTTGTCGCTCAAGCAATTGATCGAGTGCTTCTTGCGCCACCGCCGGGAGGTGATCACCCGCCGTACCCTGTACGATCTGCGCAAGGCGCGGGAACGGGCGCATAATCTGGAAGGTTTGGCCGTGGCCTTGGCGAACATCGATCCGGTGATCGCCCTCATCAAGGCCTCGGCCAATCCCGCGGCAGCCAGGGCGGGGCTGATGGCGCGCGTGTGGGCGCCGGGGGCGGTGGTACGGATGCTGGAGCGTTCGGGCGCCGAAGTGTCCCGTCCGGATAGTCTGGCGCCGGAGTTCGGGCTGACGCCGAATGGCTACCGCTTGTCCGAAGTCCAGGCGCAGGCAATCTTGGATCTGCGGCTGCATCGGCTCACCGGGCTAGAGCAAGAGAAGATCGTGCAGGACTATCAAACCATCCTGGAAAACATCGCGAATCTCTTGGAAATCCTGGCGCGGCCGGAACGGCTGACCCAAGTAATGCGCGAGGAGCTCATCGACATTCGCGAGCAGTTCAACGACAAACGCCGTACCGAGATCCGGCAACGGCACGTGGAGTTGAGCCTCGCGGATCTGATCAACGTCGAGGATGTGGTGGTGACCTTGTCTCATGAGGGCTACGCCAAGGCGCAACCGATGGACGAGTACCGCCTGCAGCGGCGTGGCGGCAAGGGCAAGATGGCCACCGCGATGAAAATCGAGGACTTTATCGAGAAACTGTTCGTGGCCAGCACCCACGATACGATCCTATGCTTTTCGAACCGCGGCCGGGCATACTGGCTCAAGGTCTATGAGTTGCCTCAGGCTGGGCGCGCGGCGCGCGGCAAGCCGATGGTCAATCTCTTGCCGTTGGAGAACGAGGAGCGCATCACGGCCATCCTTCCCATCAAGTCCTTCGAGCAGGATGGATTCCTGGTCATGGCGACCAGCCGCGGTGTGGTCAAGAAATGTCCGCTAGTGGAGTTCTCGCGGCCGCGCGCGAGCGGTATTATCGCCATTGACTTGAGCGATGGCGATCGGCTGGTGGGCGTTGCTCTGACCGATGGCCGTCAGGACCTGATGCTGTTCAGCACCTCGGGCAAGGCGGCCCGCTTCAGCGAAACGGAGGTGCGCGCGATGGGCCGGGCGGCGCGGGGCGTACGAGGTATCAGACTTAGAACCGGGCATGCGGTGATCTCGCTCATTATTCCCGAGGCGCAGAGTCAGATCCTCTGTGCGACCGAGCGCGGCTACGGCAAGCGCACGCCGGCCGGCGACTATCCGGTGCATGGCCGCGGCGGCCAGGGCGTCATCGCCATTCAGACCTCCGCCCGGAACGGGAAGCTCGTCGGGGCCATCGGGATCCGCGATGATGAGGAAGTCATGCTGGTGAGCGACCGGGGAACCCTGGTCCGCACTGCCGCGAACGATATCTCGATTGTCGGCCGCAATACCCAGGGCGTCACGTTGATTAACCTCGCCGATGACGAGCGCTTGGTCGGGATCGAGCGCGTCGCGGATTATAACGATAGCGATAACGGTAACGAATAGATCCCCGCGTGGACCTTCCTAACGACGACCAATTGCAGGCCTTGCGCACGCGCATCAACGAGGTGGATGCCGAGCTTCTGCACATGATCACGGCCCGGGCGCAGCTTGCCAAGGAAGTCGCGGCCGCGAAGGGTAACGATCATGAGCCCCACGCCTACTATTGCCCGGAACGCGAAGCCCAAGTATTGAGAAAGATCATCTCGAAGAACAAAGGGCCTTTGTCGGACGAGGAGATGGCCCGCTTGTTCCGCGAGATCATGTCGGCCTGCCTGGCGTTGCAACAGCCCTTGAACGTGGCGTTTCTCGGGCCCGGGGGCACGTTCACCCATGCCTCGGTGCATAAACATTTCGGTAGTTCCGTGCAGGCCCTGCCGATGGGTACGATCGACGAGGTGTTCCGCGAAGTCGAAGCGGGGGCTTGCCATTACGGGGTCGTGCCGGTCGAGAATTCGATCGAAGGCGTGGTCAACCACACCTTGGACATGTTCGTCAATTCACCGCTCAAGATCTGCGGCGAGGTCGAGCTGCGCATTCACCATCATCTGCTGGGGAAGAATGTCACGCCGCGAGAAATCACCCGCGTATTCGCTCACGAGCAGGCTCTGGCGCAGTGCCGCCGCTGGTTGAATAGCCACCTCGCGCACGCCGAAAGGGTGGCGTTTGCAAGCAATGCGGAGGCCGCGCGGCGCGCCGCCGGCGAGCCCGCGACGGCCGCGATCGCCGGGGATGCGGCGGCCACGATCTACGGCTTGGAACATCTGGTCAGGAATATCGAAGACGAGGCCGACAACACGACGCGGTTTATCGTCATCGGCCACCAGTCGGTCCCGCCGAGCGGGGATGACAAGACCTCGCTGATTTTCTCGACGCCGAATCGGCCCGGCGCCCTCTATCACCTGCTCGCCTCGTTCGCCGAATACGGGATCAGCATGATGCGCATCGAATCGCGTCCCTCGCGCCGCGGCATGTGGGAGTATTTTTTCTTTGTGGATATCGAAGGTCACCTGCGGGACGAGGTGGTCGCACAAGCCTTGAAGGCGCTCACGCAGCGCGCGGCCATGCTCAAGCTGCTTGGGTCCTATCCGCGGGCGGTACTCTGAGAGCAGCATTTGCCGTCCATGAAAAGCGATCGGCGGAGCCTCATCGATTTTTTTGCGCTGGCCGCGCCCGGCGTGCGCGCGCTCGATCCCTATCAACCTGGTAAGCCGCTCGCGGAGCTGGCGCGGGAGCATGGGATCACCGACGCGGTAAAGCTGGCCTCGAACGAAAACCCGCTCGGTCCGGGACCACGCGCCCGCGCCGCGATCAGGGCTGGGTGCGCGGACATCGGCCGCTATCCGGACGGCGGCGGTTATGCCTTGAAGAAGGCATTGGCTGCGCGCTTGGCGATCGGGAGCGATCGGATCACCTTGGGAAACGGCTCCAACGACGTCCTGGAGTTGGCGGCGCGCAGCTTCGTAACCTCTTCGCACCAGGTGATCTTTTCCCAACACGCCTTCGCGGTGTATGCGCTCGCCACCCAAGCCATCGGGGCCGAAGCGGTCGTGACGCCGGCCCGCGACTATGGGCACGACCTTCGGGCGATGCGAGCAGCGATCAATGCTCGGACGCGGCTAATTTTTATCGCCAATCCCAATAACCCGACAGGCACCTGGATCGACGAGCCGGGGCTGTTGGAATTTATCCAGTGCGTACCGCCGCGGGTAGTGATCGTTCTCGATGAAGCCTACTTTGAGTATGTGCAGGCGCCGGGTTATCCGAACGGCCTTCGGCTTATCGATCGGTTTCCGAACCTGGTCGTGACGCGCACGTTTTCCAAGATCCACGGACTTGCCGGCTTACGCGTGGGCTACGCGGTCTCGCATCCCCAGGTGGCGGAGTTGATGAACCGGGTGCGGCAGCCTTTCAACGTCAATAGCGTTGCGCTCGCCGCGGCGGAGGCCGCGCTCGCCGACGAGGAGCATGTGACTGCAAGCGTGGCGGTAAACAAAGCCGGGCTCGCTCAACTGACTCGGGCGTGTGAAGCATTGGGGCTCGGCTATATCCCTTCGGCCGCGAATTTTCTGTGCATCGAGCTCGGTTACCCCGCGCACGATCTCTATGAGGCCTTACTCAGGCGCGGCGTGATCGTGCGGCCGATCGCCAATTATGGCTTGCCAAACCACCTCCGGATCACAGTTGGAACGGAGCCGGAGAATACGCGTTTCATCGACGCACTGAGGAAGGTGCTGAATGAACGATCTTAAGGAAGCTCTGGAAAAGTTGCTGCGCAGCCCATCTGCTTTGTCGCGTGCTCGCTCGTCGCTTGCCTAAGTAGCCATCGTGCCACCCTCAAGGATCGCCATTATCGGCGTGGGTCTCGTTGGCGGATCGCTCGCCCGCGCCTTGAAGCGCGCCGGAGAGCGCGTGAGGGGATACGACACGGATCCGTCGGCTTTGCGGCGCGCGTGCGAGCTCGGTGTCATCGATGAGCCGTGCGCCGATCTCTCGCGTGCGGTTGAGGGCGCTGAGATCGTAGTGATCGCCGTGCCGCTCGGGGCCGTCGCAGAGATCTTTCAGGGTCTCGCAGGACACTTGGACGAGCATGCGGTGATCACCGATGTCGGTAGCGTGAAAGGTTTCGTGGTCCATGCCGCCCGCCGGTATCTTGGGCATCACCTATCGCGTTTCGTGCCGGGACACCCCATCGCGGGCACCGAGCATAGCGGCGTGGAGAGTTCTTGTGCCGGGCTCTTTCATGGACAGCGGGTAATTTTGACCCCCCTCGCCGAGACCGACCCGCGCGCGCTGGAGCGCGTGCGCTTGCTGTGGCGACAAACCGGGGCCGTGGTCGAGGACATGGGGATCGACCGGCACGATCAGGTCTTCGCAGCCACCAGCCATCTGCCGCATGTGCTGGCCTATGCGTTGGTGCGCGCCGCCGCGCGCGTGAGCGGCCGGTCCGCGCTCGTGCGCTATGCGGCGGGAGGATTCGCGGACATCACCCGCATCGCTTCGAGCAACCCCGGCATGTGGCGCGATATCTTTTTCGCCAATCGCGCGCGGCTCATCGAGATGATCGAACGGTTTCGCGAGGATCTCGCGCTGCTCCGCGACGCTATCGAGACCGAGGACGGTCCCGCGGTCGTTGCGTTCTTGGACGCGGCCAAGAACACACGGGATGCCTTGGCCGCCGAGCAGCGGATCGGAGCGGATCTCGTGGGTGACAAAAAGCGGTGACTCTCGGCCCGCACCTGCTTAGCGTTGAACCGGGCGGGAAGCTCGCCGGCCGCTTGCGCGCGCCCGGTGACAAGTCCATCTCTCACCGCGCGCTCATGCTCGGGGCGATCGCCGAGGGTGTCACCGAAATCCAGGGATTCCTGGAGGGTGAAGATACGCTCGCGACGCTACAGGCCTTCGAGTCGATGGGCGTGCGTGTCGAGCGGCTCGGGGCGGGCGGGGTAAGGATCCACGGGGCCGGCTTGCACGGGTTGCGGCCGGCGCCCGGGCCGATCGATCTAGGCAACTCCGGTACCTCGATGCGGTTGATGACGGGACTCCTCGCGGGCCAGTCCTTCGATACGGAATTGACCGGCGATGAGTCGCTGTCGAAGCGGCCCATGATGCGCGTCATCGAGCCCTTGCGCCGCATGGGGGCGCGGATCGAGTGCAGTGTCGCGGGTACGCCGCCGGTAAGAATCTTCGGCGGGCCGCGACTTCGCGGCATCGATTATGACATGCCGGTGGCGAGCGCCCAGGTCAAATCCGGTATTTTGCTCGCCGCTCTGTACGCGCGGGGGAGAACGTGCGTGAGGGAACCCCTCGCAAGCCGCGACCACAGCGAGCGCATGTTGGGCCGTTTCGGCTGGCCGATACAACGCCGAGACGGCGCGGTTTGCGTGCGCGGCGAAGCGCGGCTCGCGGGCGTCGATGTCAATGTGCCGGCGGATCTGTCTTCGGCGGCGTTTTTCATCGTCGGCGCAACGATTGCCCACGGATCGGATCTCGTGCTCGAGGAGGTGGGCGTCAATCCGACGCGCATCGGCATGATCGAGATCTTGCGGCGCATGGGGGCATCTATTGAGTTTGTTAACCCGCGCGAAGAAGGCGGTGAACCCGTTGCCGATGTGTGCGTGCGCGCAAGCGTTCTGCGCGGGATGCGTATTCCGGGCGATCTGGTGCCGGCGGCCATCGACGAATTTCCAGTCCTTTTCATCGCCGCGGCCTGCGCCCGGGGCGAAACCCTCGTGAAAGGGGCCGAGGAGCTTCGCTACAAGGAAAGCGATCGGATAAGCAGCATGGCGGAGGGCCTCCAGGCGCTGGGCATCGAGGCGCGGCCCACCCCTGACGGGATGCGCATCCGCGGCGCCGCGATCCAAGGGGGCCGCGTGGAAAGCCGTGGTGACCATCGCGTCGCGATGGCGTTTGCGATCGCGGGATTGCGGGCCGAGGGGTGTATCGTCATCGCCGACTGCGCGATGATCACTACATCTTTCCCAAACTTCCTCACGCTGGCGCGGGAAGCGGGTCTCCGAATCACCGCGGGCGGCGGACCGTGAGCAGCGAATCGATTCCCGTCATCGCCATCGACGGTCCGAGCGGCACGGGCAAGGGCAGCCTCGGCGTGCGCCTCGCACGCACGCTTGGATGGCATTTTCTCGATAGCGGGGCCTTGTACCGGACCCTGGGGTGGCTTGCGATGCAGGAGGCCGTCGTGTTCGATGATGTGGTGCGGCTGGCTCATCTTGCGGCGCGGCTTGTGGTGGAATTTCGGGACGCTGCCCCGGGATCGGGGGAGATGCGCGTGATGTGCCGGGGAGAGGATGTGACTCGGAGCATCCGTTCTGAAGCCTGCGCGCACGCCGCCTCTCAGATCGCGGCGCTGCCCGCGATCCGCGCTGCGCTGCTTGCGCAGCAGCGCTCCTTCCGGCAGCCTCCGGGCTTGGTGGCCGACGGCCGCGACATGGGAACGGCGGTTTTCGCCGACGCGACCCTTAAGATCTATCTCTCGGCCAGTCCGGAGGAGCGCGCCGAAAGACGCTATAAGCAGTTGAAAGATCAGGGAGTCAATGTTAATCTCCGCGATCTATTAGATGGCATCCTGGAACGCGATGCGCGTGATAGTGCCCGCGGCGCCTCGCCTTTACGGGCCGCGCCCGATGCCGTGATCATCGACACCACGCGCCTTGATCTCGGAGCGGTGTTTGAGCGTGTTATATACTTACTCGATGCGCGCGAGCGGCGCGCCGGTAAGAATCAATAGTCGTTTGAGGATTCGGGAACTTATGGTTGAAACGTTTGCGGAATTATTCGAGCAGAGTCAAATCGAGCACAAGATGCGTCCGGGCACCATCGTGACCGGTATCGTCGTCGATGTCCGGCCGGATGTTGTGGTTGTTCATGCCGGCTTTAAATCGGAGGGGGTGATCCCCATCGAGCAATTCCGCAACGATGCAGGCGCCATCGAAGTCACCATTGGCGATCGGATCGATGTCGCGCTCGATGCGATCGAAGACGGGTCCGGCGCCACTCAACTGTCGCGGGAAAAGGCGAAGCGCGTCATGGCCTGGAAGCGCCTAGAAGAAGCTTTGGAGGCCGGCAGCAACGTGACCGGTGTGATCACGGAGCGCGTGAAGGGCGGTTTTACGGTCGAGATCGAAGACATCCGCGCCTTCCTCCCGGGGTCGTTGGTGGATGTCCGGCCGGTACGCGATACCACCTATCTGGAAGGCAAGCCGCTCGAGTTCAAGGTGATTAAGGTTGACCATAAGCGTAACAATGTCGTGGTCTCCCGCCGTGCCGTGGTGGAAAGCGAGGGAGGCGCCGAGCGCGATGTGCTGTTGAATAGCATCGAGGAGGGCGGGGTTATCAAGGGAGTGGTCAAGAACCTTACCGATTATGGGGCGTTCATCGACCTCGGCGGCGTCGATGGCTTGCTCCATATCACGGACATGGCCTGGAAGCGCGTTAAACACCCGAGCGAGGTCCTCAACGTCGGCGACGAAATTGACGTTAAGGTCCTGAAATTCGATCGCGAGCGCAACCGCGTCTCCTTAGGGCTCAAGCAGCTTGGGGAGGACCCCTGGATCGACATCGCGCGCCGCTACTCGCAGCGTTCTCGTATCTTCGGCAAAGTCACCAACGTCGCCGACTATGGTTGCTTTGTGGAAATAGAACCCGGTGTCGAGGGTTTGGTTCACGTCTCGGAGATGGACTGGACCAACAGAAACGTTCATCCCTCGAAAGTGGTCCATGTGGGGCAGGAGGTCGAGGCGATGGTTCTCGACATCGACCAGGAGCGGCGCCGCATCTCGCTCGGAATGAAGCATTGCCAGCCGAATCCTTGGGAGGAGTTTGCGATAAGATTCAACAAGAACAGCAAGGTCCAGGGAATCATCAAGTCGATTACCGATTTTGGTATTTTCGTGGGGCTCGAAGGAGGCATCGATGGCTTGGTGCATCTGTCTGATCTCTCGTGGCCGAGTGCGGGTGAGGAGGCGGTCAGAAATTACAAGAAGGGTCAAGAGATCGAAACTGTGGTTCTCGCCATCGATGCGGAGCGGGAGCGGATTTCGCTAGGGATCAAACAATTGGAGAAGGATCCCTTTTCCAATTATCTGGCCGAACACGAAAAGGGTAGTATTGTGAAGGGCGTTGCCGTAATGGTCGATGCGCAAGGGGTAACGGTCCGGCTCGCGGACAGCGTCGAGGGCTATATTCGCGCATCAGAGCTTTCACGAGAACCCGTGGACGATGCGCGCAAGGTGATCAAGGAGGAGCAAGAGATCGAGGCCCTATTCGTTGCGATCGACCGGAAGAAGCGCATGATTTCTCTTTCTATCAGGGCAAAGGAAGTTCACGAACAGGCGCAAGCGCTGGAGACTTACGGGGCGGGGGCCGGCATGGCGACCACCAAGCTCGGCGATCTGCTCAAGCAGCGCCTCGACGGTACAGAGTCGCCCGATTGAAGGCGCGCCATGCATGAATGGCAGAGGTTTCTCAGAGTTTGTGAAAGAACCGTTGCGAGCGAAGGGAGGTCGCGTTCCGCCGGAACGCGAGATCCCGAGCGCAGTAGGTTTTTTCACAAACTCTCACCGGCCCGGTAAGCGACACGGCTAAGGTACGGACAGATGACTAAGTCGGAACTCATCGAATCCCTCGCGCACAAGCAGATCCAACTGGGGAATAAAGATGTTGAGTTAGCGGTTAAGACCTTGTTGGAGCTCATGGCGTATACGCTTTCGACGGGGAGACGCATCGAGATCCGCGGCTTCGGAAGTTTCTCTCTCCACTATCGCCCGGCCCGGATCGGACGCAACCCGAAATCCGGGGATCCGGTGCCCCTGCCGGCGAAATACGTGCCGCACTTTAAACCGGGCAAACAGATGAGAGAACGCGTCAACGGCGTGAAATAATTCGGTCTCGGAAAAAATCGAAGCGTGGTTTCCCCGCCCCGTGGGGGGATTTGAAGGAGGGGAGTGCTACGTTTAACGACTCAGGCGTGTGGCTATGGTTCGCGTTTTAAAAGTATTCTTTTTGCTGGTCGTCGTCCTCGTCGGCCTTGAGCTGCATGTCAAGAATCATCAATTAGTCGTGATCGATTATTATCTGGGTACGGTGCAGTTGCCGGTGTCTCTCTTGATCGCTTGCATGTTGCTCTTGGGCGCGGTTCTGGGCGTCCTGGTAAATCTCAGTGTCGTTGTGCGTTTGCGGCGTAAGATTGGTGAGTTGAAGCGTTCTTTGAAATCCGTGGATCAACAGTTGACGAGAGGCCAATCCATCACAACGCTCAAGGATGCCTCCTGAGCCGTTCTCGAACCTCATTTGGTTGCTATTGCCGCTTGCCGCGGCGTCCGGTTGGTATCTGGCAAGCCGCGGCGGCGCTCACCGCCGCGGCGGCGAACCCACCACCCTCTCCAAGGATTACTTCAAAGGCCTAAACTACCTCCTAAACGAACAGCCGGATAAGGCAATCGACGTGTTCATCGCGATGCTGGAGGTCGAGAGCGACACGATTGAAACACAGCTTGCGTTGGGCAATCTGTTCCGCCGGCGCGGCGAAGTCGATCGGGCCATCCGCATCCATCAAAATCTAATTACGCATTCCGCGTTGGGCGACGAGCAACGTTCCCTGGCGGCGCTCGAGTTAGGAATGGATTACATGCGCTCGGGCTTGTTCGATCGAGCGGAGGGGCTATTTAAAACCTTATTGGACTCCGGAACGCACACGAAGAAGGCATTATCGCAGTTGCTGGATATCTATCAGCAAGAGCAAGATTGGGATAAGGCGATCGCGTGCGCGCGCGAGATCGAGACCCGATGCCAAGAGGATATGGGCCGTATAACAGCCCAGTTTTACTGCGAATGGGCGCAGCAGTGCGAGCTTCAAGGCGAGAGCGCCGAGGCCGTCCGATTATTGCAACGCGCGTTGGAAGTTGATCCCGGCTGCGCGCGCGCGAGCCTGATGGAAGGTAGAATCGCCAAGGCTTCCGGCGACACTCGCGCGGCGGTCATGGCGTTCAAAAGGATTGAGCATCAGGATCCTTTGGTTCTGGTACAAGCGCTACCGCACTTGCTCGAATGCTATCGAAGTTTGGGGCAATCCAACGAGTTTATAGCGTATTTGCAGACGCTCGTCGCCAAGAAGTTCGGCGTTCAGATCGTGTTGATGCTAGCGGATCTGATCGCGGAAGAGCATGGCGTCGGAGCGGCGATAAGCTATTTGAGTGAGGAGCTAAACCGGCGGCCTTCCTTACGCGGATTGAACCAAATGCTCGAGTATTCAAACGCACACGGCGCGCCGTTGTCCATGCCACAGTTGGCGGTGCTCGGCGACTACGTAGGCCGCTTGTTACGCCAACGATCGAATTACCAATGTAGACACTGCGGGTTCCTAGCGAAGACACACCATTGGCAATGCCCGACCTGCAAGCATTGGAAGAGTGTGAGGCCGGTCGATGATCTCGACGGCAACTGAGCAACGCGATGAGCGTAAGCGAATCAAAACCAGAAAACAGCGTGTTCGAACCCCCGTCCCCGCGTCCGGCCGGTGAACGGCTCTATTGGACGCGCTTGTACGGAAGCGCCAAGGCGCTTGCCGTCTCAAGGCTCGCGGAGAGATGGTGCGGTCTGGTGGTGGTCATCGCCAAGGACGCGCTCCATGCGGAGCGCATCGAGGAGGAGCTTGGGTTTTTTAGCGGGGGTGGTCAAGCAGCCGAAATCCTTAACTTTCCTGACTGGGAAACCTTGCCCTATGACCGCTTTTCACCTTATCAGGACATCGTCTCGCGGCGTCTGGAAACGCTGGCGCGCTTACCGCAACTAAGCGCGGGTTATTTAATTACCTCCGTCGCCACCTTGATGCATCGGTTGGCGCCGCGCGACTATCTTGAAGCCAACACCCTCGTGCTCAAAGTGGGCGAGCGCCTGGATCGCGAGCGTTTCCGCGAACGGCTGATTCACGGAGGGTATCGCTGCGTCTCGCAGGTGCTGGAGCACGGTGACTTCGCCGTTCGGGGATCGCTACTCGATGTGTATCCGATGGGTAGCCGGTTCCCTTATCGCATCGATTGGTTCGACGAGCTGATCGATACTCTGCGCCTCTTCGATCCGGAAACGCAACGCTCCCTCGAGAGCAGCGATCGGATCGAGGTGCTACCCGCGCGCGAGTTTCCTCTAACGCCGAAGGCGCTCGAGTGCTTCCGCGCGAACTGGCGCGCGCGCTTTGAGGGCGCGCCCGGGGATTGCTCGATCTACCGCGAGGTGAGCCAGGGCCTCGCGCCCGGGGGTATCGAGTATTACTTGCCGCTTTTTTTCGCCGGCAGCGCGATCTTGTTCGATTATCTGCCCGAGAGGAGCGTCGTGGTTCTGGATGACGGTGCGTTGGAGGCTGCAAGAGCGTTTTGGGCTGAAATTGGTCAACGCTATGAAGCCGCCCGCCACGATCGCGAGCGGCCGTTGTTACCCCCCGATGAAGTGTTTCTCTCGCCCGAGGAGCTTTCCGCTCGGCTCAAAATCCATCCGGCGATCCTCATCGAGGGGCTCACGGCGCCAAAGCATGCCGTGAGTTTCTCAAGCAGCATGCCGGCGCAGCTTCCTATCGACGGCCGGGCCGCGGATCCGTTGGCGGTTGTCAAACACTATTTGCAAACTATCGGCGGACGGGTCTTGTTTGCCGCCGAGTCGAAAGGCCGCCGCGAGACGCTCTCGGAGCTCCTGCGCCAACACCAGATTGAATTCCAAGCCTACGCGGATTGGGCGTCGTTTCTTAAGGGTGAAGCGCGAATCGGATTGACCATCGCCGCCCTTGATCAAGGCATGCAGTTGCACAGTCCACGCATCGCCGTCGTTGGCGAAGCTCAGTTGTTCGGAGAACGCGCGAGGCAAGAGCGCCGCCGCAGCCGCGCGGCACGGGATCCGGAAAGCATCATTCGCGATCTCAGCGAGCTCCGCGCCGGCGCGCCGGTGGTGCATGAGCATCACGGGGTTGGACGCTATCTGGGACTCTTTCCGATCGAGACCAACGGCATTCCCGGTGAATACCTCGGCATCGAGTACGCCGATGCGGATCGCCTCTATGTTCCCGTGCTCTCGCTCCACCTCATCACCCGGTATTCCGGCGTGGACCCCGGTCACGCGCCCTTGCACAAGCTCGGCAGCGGTCAGTGGCAACGCGCCCGCGCCAAGGCCTTGAGACGCATCCGTGACGTGGCCGCGGAGCTTCTGGAGATCTACGCGCGCCGCGCCGCGCGCAAGGGATACGCGTTTACGCTGGAACGGGATCAATACCAGGCGTTTATACAGGGGTTTCCTTTTGAGGAGACACCGGATCAGGAGGCGGCGATCGCCGCGGTTTTGCACGATCTCCAGGCCGAGCAACCGATGGATCGGCTGGTGTGCGGCGATGTCGGGTTCGGGAAAACCGAGGTCGCCATGCGCGCGGCTTTCGCCGCGGGAATGGGCGGCAAGCAGGTAGCGATCCTGGTGCCGACCACTCTGCTGGCGCAACAGCACTTTCGAAACTTCCAGGATCGGTTCGCGGAATGGCCGCTCCGCATAGAGCTACTGTCACGGTTCCAGGGCAAGAAAGACCAGGATAAAGTCGCGGCGGGGCTGAAGGACGGCGCGGTCGATATTGTCGTCGGAACACACAAGCTGTTGCAGGAGTCCATTGTCTTCAAGCGCCTCGGGCTGCTCGTGATCGATGAAGAGCACCGCTTCGGGGTGCGGCAAAAGGAGCGGCTGAAGGCCCTGCGTTCGGAGGTGGATATCTTGACGCTGACCGCGACCCCGATTCCGCGCACGCTCAACTTGGCCTTGTTCGGCACCCGCGAGCTATCGATCATCGCCTCGCCCCCCGCACGGCGCATCGCCGTCAAGACCTTCGTGACCGAGTGGGACCAGGCGCTGTTCCGCGAAGCCATGGGGCGCGAGATCAGCCGCGGCGGCCAGATCTACTTCCTGCACAACGAGGTGGAAACGATCGAAGCAACCGCTCGCGAGGTTGCGGTGCTCATTCCCGAGGCGCGCGTGCGCGTGGCGCACGGGCAGATGCGCGAGCGCGAGCTCGAGCAGGTGATGCTCGATTTCTACCATCGCCGCTTTGCGTGCCTCCTCTGCACGACTATCATCGAGACCGGGATCGACGTCCCGAACGCCAATACGATCATCATCAATCGCGCCGACAAGTTCGGACTCGCCCAGCTCTATCAACTGCGGGGCCGGGTAGGCCGTTCGCATCACCGGGCGTATGCCTATCTCGTGGTGCCGTCCCGGAAGGCCCTCAAGGGCGACGCCCTGAGGAGGCTCGAAGCCATCGAGTCGATCGAGGATCTCGGCATCGGGTTTACCTTAGCCACCCATGATCTCGAGATCCGTGGCGCCGGAGAGATCCTCGGTGAGGAGCAAAGCGGGCATATTCAGGAAGTCGGTTTCGGCTTATTCACGGAACTGCTCGAGCGGGCGATCCAGGCGCTCAAGGCCGGGCGGCAGCCCGAGCTCGACCGGCCGCTCGATCATGGCGTCGAGGTCGAGATCCATGTTCCGGTACTGATCCCCGGCGATTATGTACCCGATGTCCATACCCGTCTTATCATGTACAAACGGATCGCGAACGCCAGGGATCCTGAGGAGCTTGGCGAGTTGGAAGAAGAAATGATCGATCGTTTCGGCACGCTGCCGCAGTCCGCCAAGGATCTGTTTCGGATCACGCGGCTCAAGCAGCGGGCGGCGCCTCTCGGGGTCCGCAAGATCGATCTCGGCGCGCATGGCGGGCGAGTGCTCTTTCACGCGCAGGCCCCGCTCGACCCGCTGGCCTTAGTGAAACTGATGCAGACCCAACTTCATACCTACAAGCTCGAGCAAGGAGACAAGATCCGGATCACGGCCTCGCTGCCCGATGGCGATGCGCGCATCGGCGTGCTCGATCGTTTGTTCGATCAACTACAACAGCGGGCGGCGGCTTAGTTTGTAGGCATCTCGCCGCACGGATCATGAAACGTGTTTATTGCTCGGAGGATCGACTACTCGTCGGTTTCCTCAAAGGTGTCCTCGATGGCCACCGCATCGACTGCCTGGTCAAGAATGAATATCTCATCGGCGGTATCGGGGAGCTGCCGCCGGGCGCCTGTTGGCCCGAGCTTTGGGTGATCGAAGAGAGTGATCTGCCGCAGGCTCGCACTCTCATCGCTTCGGTTTTAGAAGGCGGATCCGGCAGGGAGCCTTGGCGCTGTCCGGCGTGCGGCGAATGGATCGAGCCGCAGTTCACAGAATGCTGGCAATGCGCGCAGTTTGAGGATGACCTACCCTGACGCCTTTAAAACGCTTCATCGGCTTCGGCGGCCGGGGTCCGGGCCGTTCCGTATCCACCACCGCCAGGCGTTTCAATCACCAAGACATCGCCGGGCCGCATCATGGTCTCCGCGCACCCGCCCAAGGATTCTACCTTACCGTTTGCCCGCTCCACCGAGTTGCGCCCGACCTGACCCGGCTCGCCGCCCGCGAGCCCGTAGGGCGGTATGCGCCGATGGCTCGATAGGATCGCCGCATTCATCGTTTCCAGGAACCGCACCCGGCGCACCGCGCCGTCCCCGCCGCGGTATCGGCCCCGGCCGCCGCAGCCGTGGCGAATGTGGAAACTCTCAAGCAACACCGGGAAGCGCCACTCCAAGACCTCGGGATCGGTCAAGCGTGTGTTGGTCATGTGTGTCTGGCCAGTCGGTGCCGTCGAAGCCCTCCCCGGCGCCCGAGCCACCGGCGATGGTCTCATAGTATTGATACTCCTCATTGCCGAAGGTGAAGTTGTTCATAGTGCCTTGCGCGGCGGCCATCACACCGAGCGCCCCATAAAGCGCGTCGGTGACATACTGCGAGGTCTCGACATTGCCCGCCACCACTGCCGCCGGGTAACGCGGGTTGAGCATCGAGCTCGCCGGGATGATGACCGTCAAGGGCTTGAGGCACCCGGCGTTGAGCGGGATGTCATCGTCGACGAGTGTCCGGAAAACGTAAATCACCGCGGCCAGGGTCACGGCCGCCGGTGCGTTGAAGTTGTTCGCCTGCTGCGGCGAGGTGCCGGTAAAGTCGATCACCGCGGTGCGTGTGGTCCTGTCTATCGTGATCTTGACCTTGATCGCCGCGCCATGGTCCATCTCGTAAATGAACTCACCGTCACGAAGCACCTCGATCGCTCGCCGCACCGATTCCTCGGCGTTATCTTGAACATGCTGCATGTAGGCCTGCACGGCTTTCAGGCCGAAGTAAGCCACCATGCGGCGGAGCTCCTGCACGCCTTTTTCGTTGGCAGCGATCATCGCGCGCACGTCGGCCAGATTCTGCCTCGGGTTGCGCGCGGGATAGCGGCCCGAGGTCAGGATCTTCAGTAACTCACCCGCGCGCAAGCGGCCTTGATCGACGAGGAGGAAGTTGTCGATCAACACACCCTCTTCCTCAATATGGCGACTCGCCGGAGGCATGGAGCCTGGCGTCATCCCACCGATGTCGGCGTGATGCCCGCGCGAGCCGAGGTAGAAAAAAATGCGCTCGCCCGCCTCCTCGAATACCGGGGTGATGACGGTCATGTCCGGCAGGTGCGTACCACCGCGGTAAGGGGCGTTCAGCAGGTAGACGTCACCCGGACGTATCGTGTCGGCGTTCGCGTGCCTCACCGCTTGCACGCTCTCGCTCATCGACCCGAGGTGCACGGGCAGGTGAGGCGCATTGGCGACCAACTGCCCCGCGGCATCGAACAGCGCGCAAGAGAAGTCCAGGCGCTCTTTGATGTTGACCGAGTAAGCGGTGTTGGCGAGCGCTGCGCCCATCCGCTCGGCGATCGACATGAACAGCTTGCTGAATATTTCCAGCATCACCGGATCGGCCCGGACGCCTAGCGCGGTGCTTTTCGGGCGAGGGACCTTGCGCGTGAGCACCAGACAGTTTTGTGGCGTGACGGCGGCCTGCCAGCCCGGCTCGATCACGGTGGTTGCGTTGGCTTCGGCGATGATCGCGGGTCCTGCGATCCGATCGCCGGGCCGAAGCTTATCCCGCTCATAGATCGGCGTCGGATGCTGACAGCCGCCGCTGCGCATGGTCACGATCTCAGCGGGTGCCGGAGAACCGGCCACTTCTACCTTCGCGGCAGGAGATGGCGGCAGCGGAGGTTCTTCCGATACGTCTCCCAACCCCGTCATTTCGACGGAAACCGCTTCCACGACGAGCGGGCGATCGGTCATTAAAAAACCGTAGCGTTGGCGGTAGGCCTGTTCGAACTGCTCGATCATGTGATTCGGCGCGGCAGAATTGACCGTCAACGCAGAGTCCGTTCCCTCGTAACGCAGATGCACGCGCTTAGCCACCCGCCACCGCGGACTCCCTTGATCCCTCGAATATTCGCGGCCCTCCGTCGCAAGCTCCTCGAAAACGGTGCGCAGGCCCGGCATGAGCGCCGGATCGAGCTTCGCTTCGATGGCGCGCTCGCGCATGACGCTCACCTCGGCGAGTCCCATGCCATAGGCGGAAAGCACACCGGCGTGAGCGTGAATGAAGACCTTATCCATCGCCAAGGCGTCGGCGACCGAACAGGCATGTTGTCCGGCCGCCCCGCCGAAGCAGCATAGACAATAGGCGGTGACATCGTATCCGCGTTGCACCGAAATCTTCTTGATGGCATTGGCCATATTTTCTATCGCGACCTGAACGAAGCCCTCGGCCACTTCCACCGGCGATCGGTTATCGCCGATGGCGGCCGTGATCTCCGCCGCGAGATCCTCGAACTTGCCTCGCACGATCTCGGCATCGAGCGGCTGATCGCCGCACGCACCAAATACGCACGGAAAGAACTTCGGTTGCAGTTTGCCGAGCATCACGTTGCAGTCGGTGATGGTGAGCGGTCCGTTGGCGCGATAACACGCCGGCCCGGGGTAGGCCCCTGCCGATTCGGGCCCTACCCGATAGCGCATGCCGTCGAAGTGAAGAATCGAGCCGCCGCCCGCAGCCACCGTATGGATGCACAGCATTGGGGCGCGAAGCCGTACCCCGGCGACTTGCGTCTCCAAGGCGCGTTCGAGCTCGCCCGCGTAATGGGAGACGTCGGTGGAGGTGCCGCCCATATCGAAGCCGATGACCTTGTCGAATCCCGCGGCGAGCGCTGTCCTGACCGCCCCGACCACACCGCCTGCCGGGCCGGAGAGGATGCTGTCCTTGCCGCGGAACCGATGGGCCTCTGCCAGCCCGCCATTGGATTGCATGAACAGTAAACGCGAGCCATGAAGCTCCCGTGTCATGCGCTCGACATAGCGGCTGAGGATCGGGGAGAGATAGGCGTCCGCGACCGTGGTGTCGCCCCGACTCACGAATTTTATCAGCGGGCTGACTTCGTGCGATGCCGAGACCTGCGTGAAGCCGATCTCACGGGCTTTCTGCGCCACCTGCCGCTCGTGGACCGGATAGCGATAGCCGTGCATGAAAACGATCGCGACCGCGCGCAAGCCGCGGGCGAACGCGGCTCGCAACTCGTTTTCAGCCCCCCCAAGATCCAGCGGTACGAGCACCTCGCCGCGGGGGCCGACGCGCTCCCTCACCTCGATCACGTCTGCGTAGAGCATCTCCGGCATGATGATGTGGCGCGCGAAGATGTGGGGGCGGTTCTGGTAGCCGATGCGCAACGCATCGCGGAAACCCTTTGTCACCACCAACAGTGTCGGTTCACCCTTGCGTTCGAGAAGGGCATTGGTCGCGACAGTCGTGCCCATCTTCACGGCCTCGATTCCCTCACTTGGGATCGGCGCATCGTGGCTGAGGCCTAAAAAATAACGAATGCCGGCGAGCGCCGCGTCGGTATAACGGCCAGGATTTTCGGAGAGGAGCTTGTGGGTTAAAACCCGCCCGTCGGGCTTGCGGGCGACGATATCTGTGAACGTACCCCCGCGGTCGATCCAGAACTGCCAGCGGGGTTTCAATTCGGACGGTTTCTCCATCGCCGGGAAGATAGCACAAACGGCAGGCTGCGCCTCCCGCCAACGCGCCGACCGCTAGCCGTGCGCGAGGGAATCAACGTGTACTACGTCGCGGCCACCCGAACGATGCGGTACGACCGGCTCGTAGGAATTCGAGGTTGGAATTCGGTGTGGAATTCGGGCCATGCGCAAGTCCATTTGCTCGTTGGGTGAAACAGCGCTTAGACTACCACATGCATTTTTGCTCTGACCACGAATTCCGACAGCGACGAGATTGGGCCGCGAATGCTGGCTCGGATCGGAAAGCGCACAGGGCTGAGGCCCCAAGATCTTTAACGCCCAACCAGACGCTCCATGGGAGCGCTCCTATCGTCGCGCCCGGTGAGCTTAGTCGTTTTATACTCATAGAGCCGTAGGCGCATGACCGCTCCTAAACTCTTCATTTCATATAGCTGGGCAGATGCTGAGCACGAACAGTGGGTCGTGGATCTGGCTACAGAGCTGCGTGAGTCTGGCGTTGACGTGATCCTGGACAAGTGGGATCTTAGAGAAGGTCATGACGCCGTCGCTTTTATGGAGCAGATGGTCACCAATCCAGATATAAACAAAGTTGCGATTGTCTCTGATGAAACATATGCGGCCAAAGCCGACGGTCGGGCTGGCGGGGTAGGAACGGAGACACAAATTATTTCTAGAAAAGTGTATGAGAACCAAGCCCAAGAGAAATTTGTAGCTATTGTTTCGGAGAAAGATGAAAACGGCAAACCATTTATTCCAACGTATTACGACTCTCGCATATACATTGACCTTCCAGTTGCATAAATTCTGGGGGTAAGCGGCGGGAAATGGCGTCGGACATAGGGTTTAGTGAGTTTTTTGCTTTTCGCTGGATATCACCGTGGGTGAAGTCCAGCCATTCGGAAAT